>Ga0207873_1002051_pt1 | contig 17515 bp, 11 predicted proteins | sample BGWIniCompost_FD_187373 | JGI IMG/M metagenome (GOLD analysis project Ga0207873, IMG submission 187373) | Cellulose adapted compost microbial communities from Newby Island Compost Facility, Milpitas, CA, USA - BGW Initial Compost (SPAdes)... ...
AATAGGGTGTATCCACACCGCCTCCTGGCGAGTCCAACATCGTTGAAACATGGGAACGCAAGCGCGCATCGAACAACTCCGCAAGCTGCGGGAAGAGAGTCTCCACGCCGGTAGCCAGCGGGCGATCGACCGCCAGCACGAACTGGGGAAGCTCACCGCCCGTGAACGGCTCGAGATCCTCTTGGACAAGGGTTCCTTCAACGAGATCGACCCGTTCGTCAGACATCAGGCGACCGGGTTCGGGATCGAAGACAAGCGCCCGCTCGGCGACGCCGTCGTCACCGGCCACGGGACCATCGACGGCCGGACGGTGTTCGTCTACGCCGAGGATTTCACGGTCTTCGGCGGCAGCCTCGGTGCCGCCGTCGCCAACAAGATCTGCAAGCTGATGGACATGGCCCTCCAAGTCGGGGCGCCGATCATCGGGTTGAAGGACTCGGGCGGGGCACGTATTCAAGAAGGTGTCGCCTCGTTGGACGGCTACGGACGCATCTTCGAGCGGAACGTGCGCGCCTCGGGTGTGGTGCCGCAGATCTCGGTCATCATGGGCCCGTGCGCCGGAGGAGCCGTCTACTCCCCCGCCATCACCGACTTCGTCATCCAGGTCGACCAGACGAGCCACATGTTCATCACCGGCCCGGACGTCATAAAAGCCGTGACGGGTGAAGAAGTGACCATGGAAGAGTTGGGCGGAGCCCGGACCCACGCCTCCAAGTCGGGTGTAACGCATTTCGTCTTCCCCACCGGGCGAGACGCCTTGGAGGCGGTCCGGTACCTGCTCTCTTTCATCCCCCAGAACAACCTGGAGTTGCCGCCCTACTTCGCTCCCTCCGACAGCCCCGATCGGATCATCGACGCCCTCGACGAAGTCGTGCCCGACTCGTCGAACCAGCCCTACGACATGGTCGAGGTGATCGAACAGGTCGTCGACGACGGGGAGTTCTTCCAGGTCCACGAGGCTTACGCCCCGAACCTCGTCGTCGGCTTCGCCCGGCTCGACGGCCACGCGGTGGGCGTGGTCGCCAATCAGCCCGCCTCCTTGGCCGGCACCCTCGACATCGCCGCCTCGGAGAAGGGCGCCCGCTTCGTTCGCTTCTGCGACGCCTTCAACATCCCCCTCATCACCTTCGTCGACGTGCCCGGATTCCTACCGGGAGTCAGCCAGGAGCACGGAGGCATCATCCGCCACGGCGCCAAGCTCCTGTTCGCCTATTGCGAGGCGACGGTTCCCCGGATCACCGTCATCACCCGCAAGGCCTACGGCGGCGCCTATCTGGTGATGAACGCTCGGGGCGTGGGCGCCGACCTCGTCTACGCCTGGCCGTCGGCGGAGATCGCCGTGATGGGAGCCCAAGGAGCGGTCAACATCATCTTCCGCCGGGAGTTGAAGGAAGCCGACGACCCAGAGGCGAGACGCGCCGAATTGATCGCCGACTACGAGGCGAGGTTCAACAACCCGTACCGGGCCGCCGAACTGGGGCTGGTCGACGATGTCATCGAGCCGCGGGAGACCCGGGTGAAGCTGATCCGGGCTCTGAGGATGCTACGGACGAAGCGCAAGACCCTGCCTCAGAAGAAGCACGGAAACATCCCACTGTGAGCCGGAAGACGCCAGTCGGAAGTCGGAAGTTGAAGAGAGCTGATGCTCGCTTGCTACGCCTGACGGAGGCTACGGCTGAGACCGATCAGCATGCGTTTCACTTCGTCGACGTCCGCGGATATGCCTTCCCAGCCGTCGTCGCTGAGAAACCCGAGGTCGTGGGCCAGGAGCAGATGGCATTCCAGTTCGTACGCCGAGCCAGTAGCGATGTCGACGAATCGGGCGAGCTCACCCTTGCCTCGGCGACCGCAGCCCTCGGCGAGGTTTGCCACGACGGACACTGCGGCCCTACGGGTCTGCGCAGTCAGACCGAACCTTTCCGCCGCCGGGTACTGCCTGGTCAGCTCGTAGGTGGATACGACGACTTCTCGCGCTTTCCACCACACCGTGAGGTCGCGGTAGTCGAACACGTATCCGCTTCTACAGGCTGGTGCGCTGCGGAGGAAGAGTCCTACCCTTGTGCCACACCATTGGCCCGGTGGGGTGGCAACTTCCGACTTCCGACATCCGACTTCCGACTCTCGAAGACCCGCCCATGACCCGCAACATCGAACGTCTTCTCATCGCCAATCGGGGCGAGATCGCGGTGCGGATCATCCGTACCGCCAAGGACATGGGCATCCACACGATCGCGGTCTACTCGGAGCTCGACCGTGACGCCCTCCACGTGGTCCTCGCCGACGAGGCGTGGAACATCGGTCCTGCTCCGGCGGCGGAGTCCTACCTGAACCAGGAGGCGATCCTGCGCGTCGCCCACGAGTCACGTGCCGACGCCATTCACCCCGGGTACGGATTCCTCTCCGAGAATGCCGGCTTCGCCCGAGCAGTCGAGGAAGCCGGGTTCATCTGGGTCGGCCCACCCCCCGAAGCCATCGAGAAGATGGGCGACAAGATCACCTCCCGGCGTACCGCGGCCGAGGCCGGAGTAGCCGCCGTGCCTGGCATCACCGACCCGGTGGCCGACGTGGAGGAGATCGAGCCGCTTGTGGCCGAATACGGGTATCCGATCGCCATCAAGGCGGCCCACGGCGGCGGTGGCAAGGGGTTGCGGGTCGTCCGCTTCGACGACGAGCTGGAGGCGGCGTTCGAAGGGGCGAGACGGGAAGCCGACGCCTACTTCGGCAATCCCGAGGTCTACGTGGAGAAGTACCTCGAGCAGCCCCGTCACGTCGAGGCTCAGATTCTGTTCGACCGCCACGGCAACGGCGTCTTCCTCGGAGAGCGCGACTGCTCGGTGCAGAGGCGCCATCAGAAGCTGATCGAGGAGACGCCTTCCCCCGGGCTCAACGAGGCCCAGCGGGAAGCGCTGGCCGAGGCCGCCCTCGCCGCCGCCCGCTCGTGCGGCTACGTCAACGCCGGCACCGTCGAGTTCCTCCTCGACAAGGAGGGGAATTTCTACTTCCTGGAGATGAACACCCGTCTCCAGGTGGAGCACACGATCACCGAGATGGTGACCGGCATCGACCTCGTCGAATGGCAGATACGGGTCGCCGCCGGCGAGCCGCTGGACCTGGGCGAGATCCGGCCGCGGGGCCACGCTTTGGAGTTCCGGATCAACGCCGAGAACCCGTTCGAATCGTTCATGCCGACACCCGGCCAGGTCGTGGAATGGCGCGAGCCGGGCGGGCCCGGGATCCGGGTCGACAGTTGGATCACTCCCCAGACGCGGGTCAGCCAGTTCTACGACAACCTCATGGCGAAGCTCGTGGTGTGGGGCTCCGACCGGGACAGGGCGATCGCGAGGGCCAAGCGGGCGCTCTCCGAGTTCGTGGTGCGGGGCGTCTACACCACCATCCCCGCCCATTTCGCCGTCCTCTCGCATCCCGATTTCCTCACCGCCAACCACCACACACGCTGGCTGGAGGAATCGATCGAACTGAAGGAGGAGTCGCCGATGGCTCCGCCGTCCTTGCCCGAGGAAGAGGCCCTCCAGCAGCGGACGATGACGGTGGAGATAGGAGGACGGCGGTTCTCGGTGACCTTCTGGGCGCCGGAGCCGGAGGTGTCGGGCGGCCCGATGCGCCGTCGCCCTCCCCGACTCGATGCGTCTCAGCCGACCGAAACCGATGGCGTCATCACCGCGCCGATGCAGGGCACGATCGTGAAGGTGCATGTCAGGGCGGGCGACACCGTCGAGGCCGGAGACCCCATCTGCGTCCTAGAGGCGATGAAGATGGAGAACGAGGTCAAGTCTCCCGTAGCCGGGGCGGTGGTCGACCTGAGGGTGGAGCCGGGAGACACCGTCTCCAACGGCGCTGTCATCGCCATCGTTCGCTGAGGCGTGGCTCCCGAGGACGCCTGGGCGCTTCTCCTCTCCCAGCCGTTCTTGGTCCTGGCCACGAACTCGCCGAGCGGCCATCCACATCTGGTTCCGATCACGTTCGCCCCGTTGGGAGACCGGCGGATCGTGTCGGCGGTCGACGCCAAGCCGAAAGCGACGCGACGACTCCGGCGTCTAGCCAACATCGAGCGCGACAATCGCGTGAGCTTGCTCGCCCACCACTATCAAGACGACTGGTCGCGGCTGTGGTGGGTCCGGGCGGACGGAACAGCCTCGGTCACGGACGCCGCGCCACCAGGCGCGGGAGAGGCCCTGCGGAAGCGCTATCCGGATTACGTCCACCACGATTTGGGGCCATGGATCGTGGTGGACGTAGAGGAGGTGGTCGGGTGGGCGGCGAGTGATCTTCCGGGAGCCCCATAGACTCGGCGCGTCCACCGCCAACAGGAGGAGTGCTCGTGGCCGTCAGCTCCCAGAAGGCTGAGCTCGGTGTGCTCGCGCCGTCTTTCGCCCTCCCGGACGTCCGGACCGGCCAGACCATCTCCAGCGACGACCTGACCACCGGCCCGCTGCTCGTCATGTTCATCTGCAACCACTGCCCCTATGTGAAGCACGTGCGTCAGGGACTGGCGGAGCTGGGTCGGGACTACACCGACGCACCCATCGATATCGTCGCCATCAGCTCGAACGACGCCGACGCCTATCCCGACGACTCTCCCGACGAGTTGGCCCGGGTGGCCGACGAGGTGGGTTATCCGTTCCCCCTGCTGTACGACGAAACGCAAGAGGTGGCGAGGGCGTTCGGTGCCGTCTGCACGCCAGACTTCTTCCTCTTCGACCGGGACCGCCGCCTCGTCTATCGCGGCCAGATGGACGACTCCCGACCAGGCAACGCCATCCCGGTCACGGGCTCCGACTTGCGAGCGGCGATCGACACGGTGCTCGCAGGGGAGAAGGTTCCCGAACTCCAGAAGCCGACGATCGGCTGCTCGATCAAGTGGAAGCCGGGAAACGAGCCCTATTGAGCCGACATCACTCCGCCGCGTCGGCGATCGCCTCGGACATCGACGGGTGCACCATCAGCGTGTCCACCAACTGACTGACCGTGACCCGGGCGGTGACAGCGAGGGCCACCGCCGAGATCAACTCGGAGGCTCGATGCCCGACGATCGTCCCTCCCAGCACGACGCCGGTGGCAGGATCGGAGATGACCTTGACGAAGCCGCGAGTGAAGCCTTGCAGCACGGCCCGCTCGTTGGCAGCGAAGGGGACCTTCGTAGTCCTCACCTTTCGGCCTTCGGCCGCCGCCTCTACCTCCTCGAGACCGACCGAAGCGATCTCGGGTTCAGTGAACACTGCCTGGGCCGCCTTGGAGTAGTCCACCGGCGTGACCGGCACCCCGAGGGCGTGGAGGGCGATCTTACGCCCCTGCATCGCCGCCACCGAAGAGAGGGGCAACTGGCCGGTGCAGTCGCCGGCACCGTAGATGTGAGAGGCCGAGGTCCTCTGCATCTCGTCGACGACCAGGTAGCCGTTGTCCGTTTCTACTCCCGCGTTCTCGAGGCCCAAGCTCGCCGTCGACGGGACCGAGCCGATCGCCAGAAGGGCATGTGAGCCGCGAACGACCCGGCCGTCGTCGCAGCGGACCACCACCTCATCCCCCTCGACATCGATACGCTCCGCCCGGGCGCCGATCAGCAGCTTGACGCCGCGATCCAAGAAGTCCTCCTCCAAGACGGCCGCCACCTCCGGGTCGCGATGCGGAAGGATCTGCTGGCGCGACACGACGAGCGTCACCTGCGATCCGAGTGACTGGAAGATGTGGACGAATTCGACCCCAGTCACGCCTGAGCCGATCACTATCAGGTGCTCCGGCACATCAGGCAGGTCGTAGGCATCGCGGGTGGTGAGCACCCGCTTCCCGTCGACAGGCGCCCAGTCAGGCACCCTGGGCACCGACCCCGTGGCTACAAGAGCCTTGTCGAACGCGATGAAGCGCTCGCCATCGTCGGTGACCACCCGAGCCGTGTGATCGTCGATGAACGACCCTTCGCCGTGGACGATTTCGACGCCCTGTGACTCCAGCAGGGAGATCCGCGACCGGTTTATGTCCCCCGTGATCGCCCGGATACGGGCGCTCAGGGTGGCCATGTCGACTTTGGTCGGCTCGATGGCGAGCCCCAGCTTGGCGGCATCGCGCAGAACGGAAACACGGATGGCCGAGGCGACCATCGTCTTCGAGGGTATGCAGTCGTGGAGGTGAGCGGCGCCGCCCACTATCTCCTTCTCGACCAGCGTGACGGCTGCTCCTCGGGCGGCCGCGGTGGTGGCGAAGGACGTACCGGCTGGGCCACCACCGATGACGAGAAAGCGTGGTGCGTGCGGTTCCGATACGGTCACGAGCCGAAGGGTACATGTAGCGGTGCGGCCGAAGAAGTTCCGGGTTCGGCCGACAGAGCGCTCGTGGAGATGCTTAAGTCGCACCGGGGCTCTGATGCCCGGCTCTGAGGGAAGCGACGAAAGGGGAACGTCGATGAGCCGCAGGGGGATCCTTGCATGTGTCCTGGCCGTTCTGATGCTCGCGCCTTCGGGGGCGACTTTCGCCGCTGAGGCGCCGGACCAGACCAACCAACAGGCTCAGCCAAACCGCGCCGAACTGCGCGAGTCGATCGAACCGGTGTCCGTAGCGGAGGTCGCGTCGACCTCGCGGGTCGCCAAGATGGCCCTCGGAACCGGCGACGAACCTCGCACCTATCTGATCCGGTTCCACGAGCCTGCGATTCCCACCTACGAGGGAGACGAGCCGGGCCTCGCCCGCACGGCGCCACGTGGAGCCGCAAAGCTCGACACCGACAGCCGAGCGGTCGCCGACTACCGAGCCCACCTGGAAGAGGCACAGGTCGAGTTCATCCAGACCATGGAGCGAACGCTAGGACGGGACGTCGACGTGCCCTACCAGTACCAGTTCGCAGTCAACGGCATCGCCGCTGTGCTCACCCCGGCGGAAGCCCAAGAAATCGCCCAGCGCCCGGAAGTGGCGGCGATCATGCCCGACAAGGAGCGAGACCTCCACACGGACCGAGGCCCGCAGTGGATCGGTGCCGATGCCCTCTGGAACGCGATGGCCGAGCTCGGGCTCCCCGAGGACTACAAAGGCGAGGGCATGGTGATCGGTGTCATCGACACCGGCATAAGCCCCGGCAACGACTCGTTCGCGGACGTAGGTGACGACGGCTACGACCACGAGAACCCTCGTGGCCGCTTCTACGGCGTGTGCGACCCGGCCTACCCCGCCTACGACCCAGACTTTCCTTGCAACGACAAGCTGATCGGCGCCTACAACTTCGTCAACAACGATCCTGCTTACGACTACGACGGCCACGGGTCGCACACCTCTTCGACGGCCGGCGGCAACGTCGTCCAGGGGATCGTCAAGACGGTCAACGGTGAGGACCACGCCTTCGACATCTCCGGCGTTGCCCCCCACGCCAACATCATCTCCTACCTCGGATGCTGCTCGCTGTCGGGGTTGACGGCGGCGATCGACCAGGCGATCGAAGACGAGGTCGATGTCATCAACTACTCGATCGGGTCCAGCGCGCCCTCCGACCTGTGGAACGACTTCGACACGGTCGGGTTCCTCAATGCTCGGGCGGCCGGCATCTTCGTCGCCACCTCCAACGGCAACGACGGGCCCGGCTTCGCCACCACGGGTTCGCCGTCGGACGCGCCCTGGATCATCTCGGTCGGCGCTTCGACGCACGACCGGTTCAACCAAAACATCCTGATCGATCTGACGTCGTCGGCAGGGAACCTCCCCGACATCGAAGGCAAGGGAGTGACCGACGGCCTCGCCGAGGACACGCCCATCATCTACGCCGGGGACGTCGGGGATCCCCTCTGCTTGGACGACGAGGGCCACGAGGCCGAGTTCTCCGGCAAGATCGTCGTCTGCGACCGCGGCGTCAACGGGCGCGTCGAGAAGTCCCAGAATGTCGCCGACCAGGGCGCCGCCGGATTCGTCCTCGTCAACGACGAGCCCAACGCCAACTCTCTCAACGGCGACGAGTTCGCCGTTCCCGGCGTCTTCATCTCGTATCGAGATGGCCAAGCGCTGAAGACATGGCTCGACAACGGAGCCACCGACCACACAGCGCGAATCAGGGGAGGCGCCTTCGTCGTGGACGACGTCTACGGCGACAACATGGCCAGCTTCTCGTCGAGAGGCCCGAACCGGGCGGTCGACACGCTGGTGCCCGACGTCCTGGCACCGGGTGTCGACATCCTCGCCGCCCTCGGGTCCGGCTCATACGACGTCAACGTCCACGGCTTCATCTCCGGAACGTCGATGGCCAGCCCCCACGTCGCCGGTGCGGGAGCTCTGATCAAGCAGGCTCGGCCGAACTGGACGCCGGCGGAAATCCAGTCGGCCCTCATGACCACCGCCAGAAACGACGTCGTGAACCACGACGGCGAACCGGCGACTCCATATGCGCAAGGGGCCGGCGTAGTGGACGTCGGAGCGGCGATCATGGCCGGCCTGCTCTTCGACGAGACCTACGAGAACTACGTGGCAGCGAACCCGGAGACCGGGGGCGACCCGCGGACACTCAATCTGCCGTCGTTCGCCAACACCAGCTGCGTCGGAACCTGTTCCTGGACGCGCACTGCCACCGCTCCCGAGGAACTGTCCGGCAACGTGACGTGGTCGGTCTCGGCCGAGACCGACCCCGGCCTGACGCTCGACGTGCAGTTGTCCGACGCCACGGTGTCGCCGGGAGAGTCGATCCAGATCGACGTCACCGCCGATGTCGATGCCTCGACCGACGGCACGACGGTGTTCGGCTGGATCACGCTCACCCCCGACAACCCCGACGTGCCGGTCGTGACGATGCCGGTGGCGGTTGCCTTCTCGGGCGGTGACCTGGTCGACGAACTCGAGATCGACACTCGGCGCAACGCCGGGTCACAGGTGATCCGCGACCTCACCGCCCTCGAGATCACCGATCTCACCGCTACGACTGCGCTGGTCGAGGCCGATCAGACCACGTTCGAACTGGGGCCCGATTCCACTCCCGGCGACCCATACGACACCATCGGCGACAACGAGGTGATCCTCGTCGACGTCCCAGCCGGATCGAGGTTCCTGGTGGCAGAGGTCATCTCCGCCGAGGTCGGGGATCTCGACCTGTTCGTAGGCACGGGCAGCACACCGAGTCTCGCCACCCAGAAGTGCACCTCCACCACCCCCACCTCCCTCGAATCCTGCTGGGTCGAGAACCCGGAACCGGGCCAGTGGTGGATCATGATGCAATCGTGGTGGAGCGGGACACCGGCCGATCCCGGCGACGTGACGATGGGCACAGCGGTGGTCCCTGATGCCGACACCGGGAACGCCGGAGTCGACGGGCCGGCCACCAACCCGGCCGGACAACCGTTCGACCTGACATTCCACTGGGATCTCGACGACGCCGAAGCGGGAGATCGCTACTTCGGCTTCGTCGAGCTCGGGACGGATCCTGCCAACCCGAGCAACATCGGCACCATCCCGGTGACACTCGACCGCCACGAGGACGACGTCACCAAGACAGCGTCGGTGGATCGCGCCCTGCCCCACGACAGGATCAGATACGACATCACGATCCAGCCCAACGTCACTCCCGGCGACCTGACGTACACGATCACCGACACCGTCCCCAACGGCCTGCAGATCGACCCGTCGTCGGTCACCGGAGGCGGCGTGATCGACGGTCAAACGATCACGTGGGAAGTGGAATTGCCTACTCCGGTCACCGCTCCCCGCGATTACGTCATCTCGACCCCTGCAGACAACCCACAATGCGCTGAGTGGGGCGGATTCATCGACCTGGCGGCGGCAGGGATCCCCTTCGCGCCGCTGGACGGTGACACCACGTTCGGGACTGCCTTCGCCTCCATCGGACCGTTCGAGCAGTACGGCGAGTTGTATCCAAATCTCGTCGTCTCCGAGGACGGCCTGGTCACGGTGACCGGTGGCTTCGGCGGCGCTCCGTGGGCCCCCCAGAACCTCCCCAGCTCGGCCTTGCCCAACGGCGTGTTCGCCCCACTGTGGTCGGACTTGGAGTTGTCGCTCGCCAACGGGCGCGGAATGCGCCTGGCCGTGAGTTCGGGCGTCGGGGCAGCCATCGTGCAATGGGACGACCCGTTCGAGTACCGCGGTGATGGCTCCGTCGGCCCGTCGGTCGGCAAGTTCCAGGCCTGGATCTACAACACGGTCTCGGACGAGCGGCCCGAAGCGACCTACGAGTACGAATCGCTGGGTGCGCTCCCCGGCCTCGCAACGATCGGGATCGAAAACCTGGCCGGCACCCAAGCGACGACACACGTCAATGCCGGTGACCCGAGCGGCGCGATCACAGCCGGCGGCACACTCTGCCTCGACTATGTCGGCCCGAGCTTCGAGCCGGTCACGTTGAGTTACGAGGTGACCGTTCGACCCAACGCCAAGCCGGGCACTTATACGAACGAAGCCGTCCATGTCACGGACGACCCGTACGCAGAAGAGGAGGTCGCCTCGGCGGCGGTTCAGGTGAAGGGGAAGGGAAAGCCCGACAACCCCGGGAAACCCGGAAATCCCGGCAAGCCTGGAAATCCCGCCAACCCGGCGGGTGAGCCGCAGGCGCCTTGGAACGAGCCCGACCCGAACTTCCAGTACGGGGACGTGACCGCCGGCCACCTCTTCGAGTACGAAATCGAGTGGCTGGCGGCCAATGACATCACCCGGGGCTGCAATCCGCCCGACAACGACCGGTTCTGCCCGGACGACTCGGTGAGCCGCGGGCAGATGGCGGCGTTCCTGGTGCGGGCATTCGGCCTCAGCGGAACCGACGGCACCGACTTCGCCGACGACGACGGCTCGATCTTCGAAAGCGACTTCGAGCGACTCGCCGCCGCCGGGATCACGAAGGGCTGCAACCCGCCCGACAACGACCGGGTCTGTCCCGATGAGCCGATCACCAGAGGGCAGATGGCGGCGTTCCTGGTGCGGGCGTTGGGTCTCAACGAAACCGACGGCACCGACTTCGCCGACGACGACGGCTCGATCTTCGAAAGCGACATCGAACGGCTCGCCGCCGCCGGGATCACGAAGGGCTGCAACCCGCCCGACAACGACCGCTTCTGCCCCGATGAGCCCATCACCAGAGGGCAGATGGCGGCGTTCCTGTTCCGCGCCTTGACCCGCTGAGGAAGCTCGGATGTGACGTTCCCGGCCCGGTGCGGCCGGGAACGTCGCGTCGGGTGCGATCAGCGACGATACGTTCCGAAAACCGAGCGCAAGGCATCGGAGACCTCCCCGACCGTGGCACCGGCGGCGAGGGCCTCCTTCATCACCGGCAGGAGGTTGGTGTCGCTTCGTGCGGCCCCGACGACCGCATCCAGATGGGACTCGACAGGGCCTCTCTTTGCCTTCCACTCGCGGAGCCGGGCAACCTGGTTGCGCTCCAACTCGGGGTCCACCCGCAAGACAGGGATGGTCTCTCCTCCATCGTCCTGGAAGCGATTCACTCCGACCACGACGGATTCCCCGCTCGCCTGGCGACGGGCTTCGGCGTAAGCCGCCTCTTCGATCTGGGACTGCATGAATCCGGCTTCGATCGCAGCCACCGCCCCGCCGAGGTCTTCGACCTCGTCGAACAGTTCTTGAGCGGCCTCTTCCAGTTCGTCGGTGAGTGCCTCCATGAAATAGCTCCCGCCGAAAGGGTCGACCGTATCGGCCACGCCCGACTCATAGGCGAGGATCTGCTGAGTCCGCAGCGCCAGTCGCGCCGACTCTTCGGTGGGTAGCCCCAGCGCCTCGTCATAAGCATTGGTGTGCAGCGACTGTGTGCCACCGAGGATCGCCGCCAATGCTTGAACGGTCGTGCGCACGACGTTGTTGAGCGGCTGCTGGGCTGTCAGCGTCGACCCCGCCGTCTGGGTGTGGAACCGCATCATCTGGGATGCCGGGTCCTCGGTGCCGATCAGATCTCGCATCAGCCGCGCCCACATGCGTCGGGCGGCCCGAAATTTGGCGATCTCCTCGAAGAAATGGCTGTGCCCGTTCCAGAAGAAGGAGAGACGGGGAGCGAACTTCTCCACTTCGAGTCCCGCATCCATCGCCGACCTCACGTAGGCGATGCCATTGGCAAGGGTGAAAGCCAGTTCCTGGGCGGCGGTCGCCCCTGCCTCCCGGATGTGATAGCCGGAGATCGAGATCGTGTTCCAGGCCGGGACCGACTCCGAAGCGTAAGCGAAGAGGTCGGTGACCAACCGCATCGAGGGGGCGGGCGGATATATGTAGGTGCCGCGGGCGACGTATTCCTTCAGGATGTCGTTTTGGACTGTGCCCCGCAGCGACGCCGGGTCGATTCCCTGTTCCTCGGCGACCAACTGGTACAGGAGCAGCAGGATGGGCGCTGTGGCGTTGATGGTCATCGAGGTGGAGACCTCGCCGAGCGGGATACCGGCGAACAGCCGCCGCATGTCGTCGATCGTGTCGATGGCGACGCCCACCTTGCCGACCTCGCCGGCGGCGAGCTCGTGGTCGGAGTCGAGACCCATCTGCGTGGGTAGGTCGAAAGCGACCGATAGTCCAGTCTGGCCGGCAGCGAGGAGCGAATGGAACCGGCGGTTCGTCTCCTCGGCGGTTCCGAACCCGGCGTACTGGCGCATCGTCCACAATCGGCCGCGGTACATCGTCGGGTACGGCCCGCGGGTGAACGGATACTCGCCGGGCACACCGATCCGGGTCGGGTCCGGGGCTCGGTCGTAGACGACCTCGATTTCGATGCCGCTCGTGGTGATACGGTTTTCCGGCTCGCTCACGGTATCCTGACTGCGTTCCGTGACATCGTATCCCCTGGTCATCGACCACCCGTCCCACTGCGGAACTGACACCTCCTTCCAGACGTTTCTCAGATAGTCCATGGCTCGCAAAGCTCTCATCCACCAAGTCGAAGCACGCGAACGCCGCGGCCGGTGGTTCGGCGCCCTCGCCACCCTCCTGTCGATCGCGGTCCTCGCCTCGACCTGGATAGGGCTGGTCGGGTTCCTCGGCGCCAACGCCGCCTTCGGGACTTTCGAAGAGATCCAAGACGATTGGGTCCCCGACGTCGAGAGCATGGAGCTGAGCCTCCCGGACCTGTCGCGAATCTCGCGGGTATACGCCTCGGGTGGCGAGCTCCTGGCGGAGCTGCACGACGGCCGCAACTCACAGCCGGTTCGCTACGAGGACATCCCCGAGACGGTCGTGCACGCGGTCCTGGCTGCCGAGGACAAGGACTTCTTCGAACACGACGGCATCGACTTCGAGGCCATCGCCTCCGCGGCCGCCGATTCCATCTCCGGCAACCTGCGCGGTGGATCCACCATCACCCAGCAGGTCGTCAAGAAGGTCTTCGTCGGCGACGAGATCTCGATCCGCCGCAAGGTGACAGAGGCCTTCGTCGCCGCCGAGCTCGAGCGGCGCTTCCCCAAGACGCAGATCCTCGAGTACTACATGAACTCGGTCTACTTCGGGTCCAGCGCGTACGGGGTCAAGGCGGCAGCACTCGAGTTCTTTGGCAAGGACCTCGACGAGCTGACGATCGCCGAAGCGGCGACGATGGCGGTCCAGATCCGCAACCCCACGCTGTACGACCCGCGCCGCCGTCCCGACCAGGTCCTGGCCCGAAGGGACCGGGTCATCGACATCATGGTCGAGAAGGGCTGGATCACCCCGCAAGAGGCGGATGAGGCGAAAGAACAGCCATTGGGCGTGATCCCCCACCGGCCGTTCGTCGGAGAGGCCGACCACGTGGTCGCCGAGGTCAAGCGTCAGCTCCTCAACGACCCCAAGTTCTCGATGCTGGGCGACACGGCGGCAGAACGGAAGCAGGCGATCTTCGGATGCCCCGCCGATGACACGACCTGCGAAGGTGGAGGCGGCCTGCGCATCGAAACCGTCCTCGATCTGGAACTGCAGAAGAAGGCGAACGAGCTGCTGCGGAAGTGGCTGCCTCCGCTCCCGCCCGACGAAAACCTCGAAGCGTGCCAGAAGCTGTTCCCGGATGAGGATCCCGAGTTCCTCGAGAACTACGCCGAGAGCCACTCGTGTGCTCCGACGGGCGCCCTCACCATGGTCGACAACCACACCGGAGCGGTGTTGGTCATGGCGAGTGGGCTCGACTTCGAGTTCACCCAGTTCGACCTCGCCGTGCAGGCGCGACGGAATCCCGGCTCGGCCTTCAAGGTCTTCGGCCTGGTCGCCGCGCTCGAGAACGGGATCACACTCGGGCACCGGTTCAACGCCGCCAGCCCTCAGACCTTCGAGTGCCCCTACCCGTGCTCGGACCAGGGCAACAAGTGGACCGTGGGCGGAGTGGGTGTCAACGGCTTCGTGACATTGCACGAGGCGACGGCTCAATCACTGAACACGGTCTACGCCCAGATAGCGCTGCATGAGGACGTCGGGCCGGAGAAGATCGTCGAGGTCGCCCACCGGATGGGCATCCGCTCACCACTGACTCCCGTTCCGTCGCTGGTCCTCGGCACGTCGGAGGTGTCGACCCTCGAGATGGCTTCTGCCTACACGTCGTTCGCGACACAGGGCATGTGGGCCGAGCCGTACCTCATCTCGCGGATCCTCGATGCCGAGGGCAACGTGATCTACGAGCACGAAGTGAAACAGAAGCGGGTCTTGGACGAACGGGTGGCAGCTGCCGCTCTGCGTCCCTTGCGTGACGTCCCCACCAGTGGCGGAACGGCCTGGCGCGCCAACATCGGCCGACCCCAGGGCGGGAAGACTGGTACCCACCAGTCCTACCGGGACGCCTGGTACGTCGGATTCACCCCCGAATACTCGACGGCGGTGTGGGTCGGCTACGAGGCCAAGCAGCAGCCGCTGCAAGACATCACGATCAACGGCGAGTACTACAGCCGAGTGTTCGGAGGCTCGGTGCCGGCGCCCATCTGGGCAGAGTTCATGCAGATGGTGCTGGAGGACATCCCGGTATCCGACTTCCCGCCGGAGCCGCCCGGAATCGACGAGCTCCTGCGGCCGCCTGTGACCACGGTGCCGAACGTGGTCGGACTGGACGTCGACTCGGCAGCCGCCCGCCTCAGGGAAGCCGATCTCAACGTCGTGGTCAGAGAAGCGCCATCGATCGAACCGGCCGGAATCGTGTTCTCCCAGTCGCCTGGCCCCGGCGCCGAAGTCGAAGTGGGCACCGGTGTGACGATCTATGTCTCGAACGGGCAGCCGCCGACCGGATCGCTGCCCGATCTCGTGGGTATGAGCTTCGATGCCGCGGTGGAGGCGCTGCGCGCCTTCGAGGCGGAGAGCGGCGTGCTGGTGAATCTGACCAGGGTGGACCAACCGGTGAACGATCCCGGCGCCCAGGGCGTCATCATCGCCACCGACCCCGAACCAGGGGCCGAGGTCGCCTACGGCGTGACCGTGACGGCAGTCGTGGGTGTCCCGCCGCCCGACCAGGGCGACGGCAACGGCGGCCCGGGCAACGGCGGCCCGGGCAATGGCGGCCCGGGCAATGGCGGCCCGGGGGGCGGCGGAGGCGGCGGTAACGGCGACGACTGACAGAGCGCGAAAAACAGTCTCCTACGTTACTTGACGATCATCAGCGGCCTCTTGTAGAACGGAGCGCATGACGACGACCGCCGCCTCCGGGGACCAAGGCCGTCCTCCCTCTGATCGTGTAGCTGCGTCATCTCCGGAGGTGGCGGTTCGTCGTACCGCCCGGCGGCGTCCGCTGATGCCCACCCGTCAGCGGCGTCTGCGGGGTGGCTTTCCTCCTGATCATCCCTACGTCCGCCGGTATTGGGTGGCAGCCATCGGACAGGGCGCCGTCGCGGAGCTACTGCGGCTCATGCGAGCGGCGAAAGACGAGACTCCCCTCCCCCTCCCCGTGTGGCTGCCCACCCTCCTCCGCGCCGACCTCGTCCGGGTCGAGCAGGGAATCATGGTGGTGGGCGACCTGGTTCCGGCCGTGCCAACGGCACTACAGCGGCGTTTCCCTCCCGGACTGCGCGAGGAGCACCGGCGCCTGTATGGCGAGGTCCGACGGCCGCCGCGCCAGGTCAGGAACGCGTGATCAGGAAGCCGACGGAGAGCAGCGCCACCAGCTCGCCGGCGGCGAACCCCGTGGCCACCCGCAGATCGGGCTCGCCCCCGACGGCCACCATCACGACGACCGCCACCAGGAGCCCCACGCCCCACGCCGCCGCCAACGCGGCGGTGCGGGCCCGGGCCACCAGCACCTGACCTCCCACCTGGGCGGTAGAGGCGGCCATGACCCCTCCCGCGGCCAACATAGCCACCCGGCGAGCAGGGCTGAACTCCTCCCCGAAGAGCAGCTCGACGACCTCAGGGCCGATGAGCCAGCCGACCAGTGCGCCCAGAGCAGTGAGCACGGCGCCAGGAATGAGAACGCGGAGTGCTACCCGCCGGAGTCCCGAGTGGTCGCCTTCCTCGCCCAACGTCACGAGATACGGAAGGATGCGGGACTGCAGCGAGTAGATGAGTGTGAGTGGCGCCCGGTACAACGTGAACGTCACGAAGATCACCGAGAAGAGGCCGGCGCTGCCGCCGAGGATGGATACGCCGAGGGGCGCCCCCGCCAGGAGCAGCTGGGAGGCGGAGCTTCCAACGATGAAAGCGCCGAGGAACCGGGTGGCCCCGACCGGTTCCACGTCCTCTGTCTGCCGGTCGTGCCGCCAGAACCGCAAGAAGAGCGCCGCCAGGGGTGCCGCCGCCATGCCCCAGGCGAAGGTAGTGGCATCGATCGCCACGGTGAGCAAGGCGAGCCCGACCACCAACCGGAGCACGCCTTCGAGGATCAGAACCCAGCCGACATCGGCGAAGCGACGATTGCCCGCCAGCACACCCTTGGCGCTGAACAAGACCGAATAGCCCAGGACCACGAGCGCCATTACGGCGAGGTAGACCGAATTCCCGCCGAAGATGTCGGAGTCGAGCGAAACCCACACGTAGCCTGTCCCGGCCGCCACTGCCAGCACGGCCACCACCGCGACGACACCCAGGTCGGACCGGAGGGCGCGCCCCCGGCTCGTCTCCCGGGTGACGTACTGCTCGAGCGGCACCAGGAAGATCGAGGCGACGATGAAAAACGCCGTCCAGATGGCGGCGATGGGGGCGAAACCCACCCGACCGAGGATCCGGGTGCCGACGGCCTGGAACACGTAGGCCAGGATCGCCCCGATCAGCCCGCCGGCCAGCATGGTGGTGGTCCCGGGGGCGCGCAGGCCGCGGGGAGTGGTCACCGGAACGGCTTCGGTCACCGTGCTCCCGCGCCGGTCAGGACGATCCAGATGCTCTTCCAGAGGATCTGCAGGTCGAGCGCTGGCGACATGTGCTGGATGTAGTAGAGGTCGAAGGACAGCTTCTCGATGGTGTCGACGGCGTCGTCGGCGTACCCGTAGTTCACCTGGGCCCAGCCGGTGATCCCGGGCCGCACAAGATGGCGGAGGTCGTAGAACGGGATGCGCTTGCGGAACTGCCGCACGAACGGCACCTGCTCGGCGCGGGGACCGACCAAGCTCATGTCGCCGATCAACACGTTGTACAACTGCGGTATCTCGTCGAGGCGGGTGCGACGCAA
>Ga0207873_1002053_pt1 | contig 17495 bp, 13 predicted proteins | sample BGWIniCompost_FD_187373 | JGI IMG/M metagenome (GOLD analysis project Ga0207873, IMG submission 187373) | Cellulose adapted compost microbial communities from Newby Island Compost Facility, Milpitas, CA, USA - BGW Initial Compost (SPAdes)... ...
CCTGACTCAACGTTACTCTCATAACCGACCCGAGGTTAGGGTTTTGTAGAAAGTGTTTCATACATTTGGTGTTGTTTCGTTCTGTAGGAATGAGACAAAAGGCCCCGTCCACTGCCTTTCAGGGACGTGAATCGGGGCGCCTTCTTGAGACCGGAGATGACGCCACATCTCTGGTCTCTCTTTTTTTGTCGTTATCTTAATTTGCCATAGCCGGGGGTTTGGTGATTTAATTGGTACATCCTTCGCCTTCCAGGTAAAAGACGTCGTCTTCGTATCTGTAGGTGGCGTTGATGGATTTGCTCATCATCTCGAGAATATCGGGCAGATTTTGATCGTTAAAGTCCGCCCGAATCATACAGTTAAGAATACTGCTGCTGGAAACATGTATCCGGACCTTGAACCGCTCGTTGAGTGACTGGAGAATCGTGCCGACAGAAGCGTTTTCGAAGAAAAGATTGGTAGGCTTCCAAATCGCCAGTTCATTTGCCAATTCGGACGACTCCTCTTTCATCTCTACCAACGCCTCCCCTTTGCGGTACGTCGCCTTCTGGTTAGACGTCAACAACACTTCCTGCCCGGTCTTGTCGCTAAGGCCAACACGTACCTTTCCTGACATTACCTCGACTTCAATCGACGGTTCATGCTCGTAAGCTTTGATGTTGAAACTTGTACCGAGAACTGTAGTGACCACATCTGCGGTCCTGATCGAAAATGGATGATTTTCGTCACGTGCGACGACAAAAAAAGCCTCACCTTTGAGCGACACATCCCTCGCACTCTTGTTGAAATCCCAGGAGAACTCGATACTGCTGTTCGGATACAACCAGATTACGGATCCGTCGGGAAGCCGCGTACGTCGGATCGTTAACTCTGTATTCGCTACAAGAACCGATTGGTTGGGCGCAGTCTCACTGGGAGCGGAAAAGTAAAAGGCACCTGCACCAGCAAGGACCAGGAGCAGCAAAACCGCCGCATAGCGAACCCATTGAGTCGTTCTCTTAACTGTAAGCGACCGCACAGGTCGCTCAGATTCCCCCGGCGAAATTCGCGCCTTGATGCTTCCCAGAAGCCGATCCTCAACACCTTCGTCCTGGATCACATCCAGAATACCCGTCAGGTCTGAGTCATTTCCGAGCGACTCATACCAGGCGTTGACGCGCTCTTGCTCTTCGGGCGTGCATTCCCCTGCTAAATACCGCCTGAGAAGGTCTTCGGTAATGTCTTTGTCCATGGCATAGGGTTAGGTCGACCCGCTCTCAAAAGAGAGGGCGCTTTGCAGATATAGTCGGTTCGCAAACGTTTTTCCCCTACGCAGGAGGCAAATTTTTTTTTGGAAAATCAGGATGAGTAATGCCGGAGATTCATCCGAAGCAATTTCATGGCCTTGCTGAGCTGATTCTCGACCGTCTTTTCCGAGATGCCAAGCTGCCGTGCCACCTGTTTGATAGAAAGGTTACGCTCACGGCTGAGTTTGAAGACGAGCTGGCACCGGGCAGGAAGCTTTTCTATTTCTTTCTGGAGGGCGCCCGACAGGTCGTTGAGCAACACGCTTTCCTCGGTGCCATTGTCAACAAGTGTGTTGTCATGTTTCATGATAATGGCCCGCAGGTTCATCTCACGATGAATGTGGTCGATAACACGGTACCTGGCGGCTGCGTGCAAATACACCTTGAGGCACTGAATCCGGACGTGCTCGCGATTGTTCCACAGCGCAGCGAAGATATCCTGCACAATTTCTTCGCACACTTCACGCGAACCTGTACGTTGAAACGCTGCCACAAAAATTTCTCGCCAGTATCTCCTGTAGATGGCCTCAAAGGCCTGTATATCTCCCCGATGAAGGAGATCTGCGAGAATCTCATCCGAATACGAACGATACTTACTCATAGGGTCTTGCCGTGAAATACCTAAAGGTGCACTTCACAGGCCGGCTAAGTACAATTTACTGAATAGTGTATATTCTACATCAATTAAAACAAAAAATATCGTCGCGTCCAAAACGAGCAACAGTATTCCCCAAAGGACTCACCTTTATAATTATAGAGAAACATGCACGGCCTTTACTGAAATGAAAAAGATCGACGAAGTTCTTCGTCGATAAACGGATGGTGTTATTTCCAATAAAAAAAACTTCCCGGCAGTACCGGGAAGTTGTCTTGCTCACGTAGCCGTGAAGGGACCGAAGGTACACTTCGCGACAAGCATCTTATTGTATAATTACCGTTCGACCAAAAACTTCTCATTCAGCGTAACTCCTGTCGCTGAAACTATTCTGACATAATACAATCCAGGCGCTAGATTGTTAAGGGACATGGTAATGTTTCCTTCCCTGGCGTGTGAACGGTTATCCTGGAGTGGTTGACCCTGACGATCGAAAATGGTTACCCTGTATTCTCCTTCCAGTTCCGGCGTGTTGATCTTAATATGATCGCGCGCAGGGTTCGGATAGACCAGCGATAAGTCACGTGTATTGCCCTCAGATTCGTTTACGGAGCAAGGTAGTCCGCTGGCTTACCGAATTTTTGCACGCATGTAACAGTGATGCGCGCGGATGTAACGACTTACTTTTGGGATACCGTAGATAGGGTTTTCACTACCGCGCGGGCGCCTTCGGTGTAAGGCGTTGGTGTGAAATTGTAGGTCCGTTCGAACTTCGTGCTGTCGAAAATGTAATCGCGGTCAAACTGGTACAGCATCTCACTCAACTCGCCCATCAGGGGGTTGAACAGTCCCATAACTGTGACGAGGAACTTCGGTGCAACCATCTTACGTGGTGCAACACCCATCTCCCGGGCAAAAAGCTCTATCCACTCCAGGCCGGTCAGTGGATTAGGTGCCGTCGGCAGGTGCCATATCTGGTTAAACGCAGAGGGATCATTTCCCAAAATGGCAGTCGCTTTTGCTGCGTCCGGTGTATAAGTGAAAGAATGCTTCTTGTCCAACCTACAGAACCAATTTGCGGGCTTTCCGTTTTGCATATTCTTCACCGTCATTTCCAACAGCGCGCTCATTCCGACATTTAAGTCAGGGCCGTAAAAATCAGCCGACCGGGCAATGATAGCTCTGAGTTCACCGCCAGCCATTGCATCAATCAGCATTTGATCCACCTGAGCACGCACCCTACCCTTCTTTGAAGGAGGATTGACCGGCGACCCTTCGGTCATATGTCCGATATGAGCAATATCAATCGGGTATACATTGTCAAAGAACACGAGACGAGTGCCATGACGTTTGCACGCGGTGATAACGTTTTGCATAAGCGACGGCCACTTTTCACGCCAAACCTTAACGGTGTACGGAAGGCCGACGGTCAGATACGCAGCCTCTGCTCCGCGTACGGCCGCGTCTGCAGCATTTGGATCCAGGAGATCGCCGGGAAACAACTCTTCGTCGCCCACCACCTTCTTCGGATTGCGGGCCACCAAGCGTATCCGGTCTGTATATGACTTGAGGGCTCTGGCTAACTCAACGCCAATAGCGCCACCTGATCCTAGTATAACTTGTAATCCCATGTCTTCAAATTCCGGGCATTAAGTTAATGCTAATTCCAACGAACTAAATATGCTTGCCCGTTTTGAATGGAAAACATCTTCCCTAAATTTATAGGGTATCGTCACCATCACGGAATCAAGAAATCAAACCTCAAACTCATGGCAAAAAAAGTTAAGAAGGCCGCGAAGAAGGCCGCGAAGAAGGCCGCAAAAAAGGCAACCAGAAAGGTAGCCCGGGCCGCAAAGAAGGGCGCGCGAAAGACCCGCAAGACCGCAAAAAAAGCGGTGGCAAAAGCTAAGAAGACAGCGAAGAAAGCAACAAAGAAAGCCAAGTCAGCTACCCGGAAGGTAGCACGCAAGGTTAAATCGAAAGCCCGGGCAATCTCTAAAGCTGTGACAGCCAAAGCAACGGAACTCAAACAGGCCAGCGCCGAGAAAGCAGAGGAGCTGAAGAAAGAGGCTGAGGAATGGAAAGATGTTGTGACTGAAAAAGCCGAGGACCTCAAGGAGTCTTTGGAAGATAAGCTGAAGAAGCTTCAGGATAACTGGATGGGATAAAAGTGTTGATGTGTTAAATGTGTTGATGTGCTGATGTGGGTGCGTGCGTATTGAGAGGGCTTCAGATTGAGTACGTTGGGATGTCCATGAGGCTGCTGTGGATTTGATGCGCGTTGGGTCCCTTTAGGGAATCAAAGGGCGCGTGGGAATAAAACGGTGGCCCGCGTTGTCAGGATGGTTTGTGCTGCCCCGACCTTACGGTCGCACCCTCAGAACTAGCCAACAACTCCTTTGCTCGCGCCATCGCATAGTCGATATGGCTAAGCAGATTCTCCGGCGCCACAACGGAATAGATATCGGCTTTCTCCAGGTCGATCCTGATATTATCACTCACACCTGAGAGGATGGTTGTCACGTTTTGTTGATTGAAGTGTCTGATGATTTCCTTCAGACGATAAATGCCTGTGGCATCAATGAAGGGTACACTCCGCATTCTTAGGATAAGGATCTTCGGCTTTTGTTCCAGGGCGCGGATTGTGTCCTGGAAATGCTGGGCCGCGCCAAAGAACAGCGCACCCTTGATCTCATAAAGCACAACGCCTTTCGGAATGGCCGACAGTTCTTGTTCGAACAGTTGCTCGCCGCTGTTCTCGTCAGCAGGTGTCTCCAATTTCTCTACGCTTACCGAATCGCTCATCCGTTTCATGAAAGCAAATCCGGCCAGGATCATCCCGATTTCGATGGCGACGATGAGGTCGAGCAAAACCGTTAGAAAGAAAGTCACGAGCAACACGGCAACATCCATCTTGTTGCCCTTGAGCAGGGAGACAAAGTTGTGCCATTCGCTCATGTGGTAAGCAACGACCACGAGGATACCCGCCAGGCATGCCATGGGAATCAGTCCCGCATAAGGACCAAGCGATACCATGATCAACAGAAGGACCAGCGCATGTGTGATGCCGGCGATGGGGGTGCGACCACCGTTGCGAATGTTGGTCGCGGTACGCGCGATGGCACCCGTTGCAGGAATACCTCCGAAGAGGGCAGACATAACGTTAGCGGCGCCCTGTGCAACCAGTTCAGCATTTGACCGGTGTCGACCACCCGTCATGCCATCAGCAACGACAGCCGAAAGCAATGACTCTATTCCTCCAAGAAGTGCGATGGCAATTGCAGGTTCGATCAGCTTCTTAATTGTTTCATACGACAACGAAGGAATTGCAGGCGCGGGAAGTCCGCGCGGTATCTCGCCATACACGGAACCAATCGTAGCCACCGGGAGGTCTAGAATAGATACCGCCAGCGTACTGAGAATGATGGCAACCAGTGAGCCGGGTACCTTCGTTGTTACCTTATGAAAATAGACGCCGATCAAGACAGTCCCGGTCGCAATTCCAAAAGAGATCCAGTTGATCTGGTCCAGGTGTTTGATGAATGTAACCCATTTTGCTATGAAGTCGGCCGGTACCGACTCTATCGGGAGTCCGAAAAAGTCCTTGATCTGAGACGAGAAAATGATTACTGCAATACCACTGGTGAATCCAACAATAAGCGGATAAGGAATGTACTTCAGCAGGTTTCCCATTCGGGCAACGCCCATGATGATAATGAGGAAACCTGCTATGAACGTGGCAATCGTTAGCCCGGCCACACCATGCTCCTGCACAATGGCATATACAATAACAATGAATGCACCAGTGGGACCTCCTATCTGTACGCGGCTTCCACCGAAGGCGGAAATAATAACCCCGGCAACGATAGCAGTTACGAGACCCTTATCGGGGGAAACACCAGATGCGATAGCAAAGGCGATGGCCAGGGGAAGTGCTACCACTCCTACGATCAGTCCCGCCACCAAATCCCGGAATAGCTGTTCCCTTGTTATCCCTTCCCGGAGGACGGAAAACAACTTGGGCGTAAACTGATTGTGTTTCATCTATTGCACGGAAACGCGCAAAAATAGATGAAATTTCGATTCGTTGGTCACATCCCTATCGACGACATTTTATTCATACCGAAGCGAATGCGCCGGGTTGGCCCGCGCGGCCTGTAACGTATGGAATGAAATGGTGATAACGGCAACAAGCGTCACGGCAACTCCGGGCAATGCGAAGATCCACCACGACATGCTAATCCGGTTGGCAAAACCTTGCAGCCATTGGTTCATGATAACCCATGCAATCGGCGTCGCGATCAGAATCGAAACGGCAACCAACACCACGAAATTCCTGCCTACCAGCAACAGTATACCCGGAACGGAAGCGCCCATCACCTTTCGTACACCGATCTCCTTCGTGCGCTGAACTGCGGTCAGGGATGACAATCCAAAAAGTCCCAGGCACGCAATGACTATCGCGAGAAGGGAGAACAATGCGGTAATTCTGCCAAACTGTTGGTCAGCCTTGTACTGGTTGTTATAATGCTCATCAAGGAAGAAATAAGCGAACGGATTACCAGGAAACACGGTAGCGTAGGTTTCCTTGACCCGATCTATCGTCTGTGGCATATCGGTAGCCTTTACTTTAAGCGAGTAATAGTTTCTCGCATCCGGAATGAATCTGAAAATGATTTGGTCGTGTGCCTTCTTCAGAGACTCCTGGTGATAGTCCTTCAAAACGCCTATGATCCGGAAGGTGTCTCCCCAGAAGAATATTTCCTTTTGAAGCGCATCTTCCACATTCTCAAAGCCCATTAAACGTGCTGCCGACTGGTTCATCATTACGCTGCTTTGCTCATTCGGATAGTCCCGGGAGAAAGACCTGCCCGCCACAAGTTTTAGTCCGTAGGCATCTACAAAATCATAGTCCGTGCCAATGACACGATATTGTTTACTGTCTTGCTCCCCTTGCGACAACAACCGGATACCGCCGGCATTCCATTCGGGCTGCTGGCCCGGAACAGCGGTAGACGCTGTCACGGCTGTGATATCAGGGTATTCAGAAACCGTGTTGCGAAACACTTCGAATTTCGTAGCGTAAGTGGAATCGACGGATGCCGGGGCACGTATGACCAGCGTTTGATCGATGTTTACGCCCAAGTCTTGCTGGCGCATGTAGGAAATTTGCCGATATACCGTGAAGGTACCGACAAGCAGCACTACCGTAGCAACAAACTGGAAGATGACTAGTCCCTTACGCAGGTACATGCCTTTCCAGGTGTTACGGAACCTTCCCTTCAACACCTCAACGGGTCTGTACCCAGAGAGTACAAATGCCGGATAGAGACCGGACAAAAGACTTCCGGCAGCAAGTACCCCAACAAGAATCAACCAGAAGGTCGGAGACTCAAGAAGTGTAAACCCGATATCTCTGCCCGCAAGCTGATTGAAAAAAGGTAAAGCAACGACTACGATAGCCAAAGCCAGGAGAAACGCCAGCACGTTTAGAAATGACGATTCCATCAGGAACTGCCGAATCAGCTGCATGCGGAAACCACCCAGGACCTTGCGCAGGCCTACTTCACGCGCGCGTTCCATCGACCGGGCAGTCGAGAGGTTCACGTAGTTGATCCACGCAATGAGAATGACGAAAAGAGCGATAACCCCCAGGAAATATGTTGAACTTCTACTGCCGTTGACTTCGAATTCGCCCATGTAGTGGGAATCGAGGTGGATGTCGTCCACCCTTTGAAGATGAAATGCCATGCCTGCATCAAACTGACGAAGTTGTTCGCCGGCCTGCCTTTCCACCAGGTCAGGTATCTTGGCCTCAAACGCAACGGGGTCTGTCCCTTCCCTGAGAAGGATGTAATTCCAGAAGCCGTCCCACATCCAGGCCGTACGCACTTGCTCTCCCCACCATTGTACAACGGTCTCAAAGGAATACAACACATCCGGCTTCATATGACTGTTCTCGGGAACGTCCTCGAACACCCCGGTTACTTCAAAATCAACCTGGCCATTCATCCTCAAAGTTTTTCCCACAGGCTCTTCATCACCGAAGTAACGCTTCGCTGCTGACCTCGAAAGCACCAAGGTCTGCGGACGCTCCAGGACAGTCTCCGGATCGCCCTTAATCAGAGGTATTGAGAATACTTTGAAAAAGGCCTCGCTGGCGTAATACGCCTTCTCTTCCTTGAAGAACACGTCGCCGTAGCTCAGCACCTCCATTCCCTGACGCATGCGCACATACTCTTCTACTTCGGGAAAGTTGTCCTTCAACGCCTGGCCAATGGCCGAGCATCCATAGGCCCACTCAGTGGACAGTACGCCCTTGTCAAATCGGTCCTGCTTCAGTCGGAATATGCGATCCTTCTTAGTGTGGTAGTTGTCATAACTCAACTCATGCATTACGTATTGCGTGATGAGCAGACACGCTGCGATCCCAATGGACAAGCCCAGGATGTTGATCAGTGAGAATATCTTATTCTTTCTGATGTTGCGCCAGGCGATAAGGAAGTAGTTGCGAAGCATAATTAAGATGAGACCGTTTAAAATTTAAATTAGTTCTTATTTGTTGAGGTTCCAGAGGTCAGGGGTTGGCAGAGATAACAAGGTTTGCAAAATCACCGGCGGATCCATTCCCAACCCACAATCCGATGCCGCCAGTCTCGCGTGTGCTAAGCTTTTCCACGACAAGGCTCGGTTGTGAAGATCCGTTTACGAATACGGCAATCGACTTTCCTTCCACCTTAATTGCCGCGTGAAACCAGTCGTCAGGATTGACCCTGTCCGTTAATTGGCTCTCATATTTCCCTGGAAACTGTTGCCGCAGAGCACCCCAGTCATGATCTGGCATACTGATGTATTGCACCGAATGGCTTTTGCGCACAGGGTCGGGTGATTGAAAGTTGAATGGCCGGAAGTATACGGCGTCATAAGCATCCCCGCCTGAGCCGTGAAAGGCGATGCCGACAAAGCTTTGCCCTGGCTTATTCTTCCCGCGAATGTCTACTTCGATGGTTCCCGATGTGAAAGTGAAATCGTCGAGCCATACCAGGCCGTTACCCTCTTTTTCGTCGAGCGTTATTCCCGACCAAGTTCCTTCATTTAACAGAGTCATAGTCCTATTCACAGTGACGCAGTTATCACCCGATTTAAGATCTTCGAGATTAACACGCTGGCTGAATGATGTGCCCGACGTAATCAGTAGTAGTAACAAGAAGGTTGGTTTCATATTTTCTTGCCCAGGGGGATTTAGCTGTAACGTGCTTATTCAATGTTGATGCCATTCCAGATTAAGACTCCGAAAGGCCGTTTCTGTGTTCTGGTAGCGACGTTTCCGGACAGCGGCGTCCGGTTGTGGACGGTAGGCGTTGCAAGCGAAACCTGACTCTTATTAACCGCAGAGTGTCGCCTTACGCGGCATGGTGTTTCCATATTTGAGCGTACCAACAAGAATCATGAAGCCTATGTGTTCTATTATGACCTATATGTGCTATGTGGTTCAAAATAATTTTGAAAAAATTTTCCGATAGCCCGGTTGTTAGCCACCAGAGATTAAATAACGTTCAGGAAGCAAAAAGCGCTTTTACCTTTACTTTTTCAAAATTGTATAACTCACAGAGTATAATCGAGATAAGGAATTTTGATAAATTTATAGTACAACATCAGCCCTCTTCATTTGTCGCGTCTGAAGCTGTGGATTATCTCCGAACTCATTAAGAATCACGTAGTTAGTTGAAAATTTTTCTTGCAATCGAGCATTGCATTTACTTACTTTACACAACCACCTTGAAGCATACATCGCTTCGAATTTTTTATCGTGGTCACGGTCTGGTACCGTAACTTTTTTAAACCCGAAACAAACAACCCCAAATGAAGAAAACTGAAAAGTTGACGCATCCGAACCTGGCGGTGTATGCGCTGATGATGGTGACGATGCTACTGTTAGCCTGTATGTGGCTGTTAAGAGGCTAGTGAATTTGCTGCGGCCGGGAGACTACGCGAAGAGATCAGAGCTCAGGTAGCGGTCGCCCCGGTCGCAGATAATGAAGACGATCAAACCACTTTCGAGTTCTGAAGCGACCTTCATCGCGGCGCTGAGCGCACCTCCGCTGCTCATCCCGGCAAGAATTCCTTCTTCCCGTGCAAGTCGTTTGGTGTACAACCGTGCGTCGGCTTCGACGACATCGATAATGCGATCGACGCGGTCGCGTTCATAAATTTTCGGCAGGAACTCGGGCGACCATCGCCTGATGCCGGGAATGCAGGAGCCATCAGTAGGTTGAGTACCGATGATCTGAATATCCTTTCTCTGTTCTTTCAGATATCGTGATACTCCCATAATTGTACCGGTAGTACCCATGGCTGACACAAAATGGGTGATCTTGCCCTCGGTGTCTCGCCAGATTTCCGGACCGGTAGTTCGGTAGTGAATGCGGTAGTTATCCGGGTTAGCGAACTGGTTCAGTATGTAGTAGCCATCATTGGCGGCCATCTCCTCGGCCAGTTGACGCGAGAACTCTATTGTCTTTGCTGCTGGTGTGAGGATCACCTTTGCGCCGTATGCTTCCATTGCGAGGATGCGTTCGCGCGTGGAGTTATCGGGCATAATCAGCGTCATCTGAAGTCCCAGGAGCTGGCCGATCATGGAAAGTGCGATACCGGTATTGCCGCTGGTCGCCTCCACCACCTTGTCGCCCGGCTTCAGGTCTCCCCTTTCCATCGCTGCACTAAGCATGCCGTATGCTGGCCGATCTTTAACGCTTCCGCCCGGATTATTCCCCTCGAGCTTTCCGAAGATTTTTACACGGGGATTGGTCGGAATGCGTCGGAGCTCAACCAGAGGAGTATTGCCGATAAGGTCGGTAAGTTTCATTTTATGGGTTGTTCAAAGAAGAAAACGATCATGGATTAATCATGCTCCCCTGACCGAATGACTACGAGATCGGATTCGCTGGGATCTCCGCCGTTCATCCGTGCCTGGTAATATACCTTGGAGTATGGAGGAACACTGCGCGTGAGCCAGACGTTCCCGCCGATCACACTGTGATGGCCGATCACTGTTTCGCCACCCAGTATGGATGCCCCGGCATAAAGCACGACGTGATCTTCTATGGTAGGATGTCGCTTTCGCTGGGCGTCTTCCTTGCTGACGCTCAAAGCACCAAGGGTAACGCCCTGGTATATCTTTACATGGCTTCCAATGTGCGTAGTCTCGCCTATCACCACACCCGTACCGTGGTCGATACAGAAGTATTCGCCAATCGTGGCCCCTGGGTGGATGTCTATCCCGGTTTTGCTGTGGGCATGCTCGGTAATCATGCGCGGTATGTCCGGCACGTTGAGCTTCAGCAAAGCGTTGGCAATACGGTACGAGGCAATCGCGTAAAACCCGGGATAAGTTCGGATAACCTCGTTCTGGGTTCTCGATGCCGGGTCGCCCTCAAGCATGGAGACGGCGTCATTCAGGAGTTTACGGTGGATTTCGGGAAGCGCATCGAAAAACTCCTTGGCGATGCGCTCTGCATCTAGGCTCTGCCCTACCTTAAACAGTAAGTGATCCAACTCCAGACGGAGCCCATCAATGTGCAACTCAAATTCTCTCTCGGAAGCAAAATGCAATGCGCCAAAATCAGGAAATAGCGTAGCTAGTAAGCCGTCATGGAATTTGACAACCATTGCGGGCGAAGGACAGGGCGGACAGTCTCTGTGCGCCTGGTAGAGCCTGGTGGTAAAGGCTTTTTCCATGGAAGAAACTTAAAGTGCTCGTCGGCAACCGGACGGGGCCTGCAGAAGTTAACATATGTTCTCCGCAAGAGCATTTGGTCATTGCCCGGACAGCAATGTTAAATAATCTCGCAAACGAAACAAAATTGAAGGTTTGCAAGCCCTTTTATGTAAACGACAATCCCCTACCCGCAAGTTCAATCGGTGCCGTAGCGTTAATATGGAAAGGTGACCGGTGGTAACCGGAGGAAGGAGCCTCTAATCACTAATCCATCGTCGCCGTCAGGCGACCGCCCTCTGCGGTCCCTAAAGGCACAATATAGATTCATTGGCAGGACATCGGATATCTTAACACCCTCTCAGCGTCTCTCTGGACTCCGCGGCGCCGCTGCTCTGCGGCTCTGTGGTTAAATCACTCAAAACAACTCCTTCGCTATGCGATAAATCGGGTCGGATTTGCCCATCGAATAAAAGTGAAGTGTCGGCACGCCGTACTTGATCAGCTCGCGCGATTGCTGTATGCACCACTCAATGCCCACCTCTTTAGCCTCCGCATTGTTCTTGCATTTGTCGATGGCATCCGCAAGGTCTTCGGGGATGTCGATATGAAACACCTTCGGCAGTACAGTTGTCTGCCCTTTGCTCGTGATCGGCTTAATGCCCGGGATAATTGGAACATTGATACCCATCTCACGGCACTTCGTGACAAAATCGAAATACTTCTTATTGTCGAAAAACATCTGCGTGACGACATATTGAGCGCCGAGGTCAACCTTCAGCTTCAGGTATTTTAAGTCGGTCGTCAGGTTAGGTGCGCAATAGTGCTTTTCGGGGTATCCCGCAACGCCAATACAGAAGTTCGTTGGCGTTGGGTTTTGCAGCGTATCATCCAGGTATCGACCCTGGTTCATCGCGACCACCTGCTGCAGCAGCTCCGATGCGTAATGGTGTCCTCCGGGTTCGGGTACAAAGCGCGACTCTGTCTTGATGGCGTCACCTTGCAACACCAACACGTTGTCAATTCCCAAAAAGTGAAGGTCGATCAGCGCATTCTCTGTCTCTTCTTTCGTGAACCCGCCACAGATGATGTGGGGTACCGTATCTACCTTATACTTGTTTTGAATCGCCGCGCAAATACCCACCGTGCCAGGACGCTTCCTCGTCGTGCTCTTCTCCAGCAAGCCGTTTTCCTTCGTCTTGTACACGTACTCCTCGCGGTGATAAGTAACATCAATAAACGGCGGCTTGAACTCCATCAACGGATCAATATTTGCAAACAGTGTTTCTATGTTCTCTCCTTTTAGCGGAGGAAGGATTTCTATGGTGAAGAGGGTTTTTCCGTTAGCGCGGGAGAGATGCTCGGTTACTTTCATGGATTATGGATTCTTGCCTAATTGTGTTGATGTGTTGATGTGTTGGTGTGTTGATGTTGGTTCACAGCAAACATTTGGATTTGGTCTTCATCGTTTGGTTGGTTACGTTCTGTTCCGGAGATACCGGATCAATCCAAGGATGAGGTTCTTGGTCTCGGCTGCTTTTGATCGCAGAGAGCTAAGCTTCTCGTCCGGTAGGTAACATAGGTCTTCAAACACATACAACATCCTTTCCACCTCCTGAACAGAACTTTGTGCCGTGTCCAGGAATCGAATAAAATCTTTGTCGCTGAAGCGGCCGAATCCTTCAGCAATGTTATTCATCGCGGAAAGAGCTGCCTTTTTGAACTGACTCCGGGTGTCAAAGTCGGTTCTTAGTATTCCTTCATTGGCGGCCTTGTATGTTTCGCGTACCAGGGCCCTGGCGGCCTGCCAGCACCTTAAGTCTTCAAAACGTTCAATTTTGCTCATGGCTAACGAGGGTTTTTCTGCAATACTACACAATGATTGCAAACCCCGTATATCGCTCATGTTCAACAAAGCAGTCATTCAACCCTTACTCTAAGCTATAATCTTGGACCAACATCAACACATCAACACATCAACACATCAACACTTCAACTCTTCAACACATTTATCCGTACGCCAGATTTGGCGCTAGCCACCTCTCCACCTCTTCCACCGTCATGCCCTTTCGTGATGCATACTCTTTAACCTGGTCTTTGTCTATCTTTCCCAGTCCAAAGTACTTCGAATGGGGACTGGCGAAGTAGTAGCCGCTTACGGAGGATGCGGGATACATCGCGAAGGAGTCTGTTAAGCGGATGCCGGCTTGACGTTCTGCATCAAGTAAGTCGAAGAGAATTCTCTTCTCGGTATGATCCGGGCAAGCCGGATAGCCAGGTGCAGGACGAATGCCGCGATAGCGTTCTGCGATGAGATCATCGTTCGTCAGGTTTTCATCCTTCGCATAACCCCAGAATTCCTTGCGCACCTTTTCGTGCAGGCATTCTGCGAACGCTTCCGCAAGTCGGTCGGCCAATGCCTTGACCATTATCTCGGAGTAGTCGTCCTGCGTTGCGCGATACTTCTCAACAAGTTCCTCCAGCCCGATGCCAGCGGTGACGGCGAAAAGTCCCAGGTAATCAGTCTTACCTGAATCCTCCGGCGCGATGAAGTCGCTAAAGCAGAAGTTGGGAAGATTCTTCGCCTTCTTGTTCTGCTGACGAAGGAAGTGCATTACGGCAAGTTCTTCGCGACTGCCGTTCGCGCTAAACAGTTTTACGTCGTCCGTCGGTGTGGCGACTGCAGGATAGAAGCCTATAACACCATTTGCCCTTAGGCTCTTGTTCGCTATGATTTCGTCGAGAAAACGCTGTGCGTCTTCGTAGAGACGCGTGGCTTCAGCTCCAACGACAGGATCCTTCAGTATGCCTGGGAATCGTCCGGCGAGCATCCATGTCTGGAAGAATGGAGTCCAGTCGATATAGTTTCTCAGCGTGGCGAGGGGAAAATCCAGCAACACTTTGTTCCCCAGGAACGACGGCGTTACGATTTCTTCCTTTTCCCAGTCGATCGCGACTTTGTTTTGTCGCGCGTCCGCCAGGGTAATGTAGTGCTTGTCTTCCTTACGACGCTCGTGATCCTCCCGAAGCTTGAGGTACTCATCTTTGAATCTGCGATGCGCAGCCTCGCGCGTCTGGGGGCTGATGAATTCACTGGCGACAGGCACGCTTCGCGACGCATCGAGCACGTGTACTACCGGTCCGTCGTATGCCGGATCAATCTTTACAGCGGTGTGGATGCGTGATGTCGTCGCTCCTCCAATAAGGAGCGGAAGTTTCATTTGGCGGCGCTGCATTTCCTTCGCCACGTGTACCATCTCATCAAGAGAAGGCGTGATGAGACCACTTAAGCCAACGATGTCCACCTTTTCACTCACGGCAGTATCGAGAATCTTTTCGGCAGGGACCATTACGCCGAGGTCTACGACGTCATAATTATTGCATGCGAGCACTACGCCGACGATATTCTTTCCAATGTCGTGAACGTCTCCTTTGACTGTTGCGAGGAGAATGCGTGCTGCGGGTTTACCTGCGTTGCCCGATTTTCGCTTCTCTTCCTCCAGGTATGGCGTGAGATACGCCACCGCCTTTTTCATGACCCGCGCACTCTTGACGACCTGGGGAAGAAACATTTTACCTGCGCCGAAGAGGTCGCCCACGACGTTCATGCCGTCCATAAGCGGCCCCTCGATTACGCCCAGCGGCCCGTACTTTTGGCGTGCCTCTTCCGCATCTTCTTCGATATAGTCAATAATCCCTTTTACCAGTGAATGCGTCAGGCGTTCTTCGATGGTGCCGCTGCGCCACGCCGTGTCGGCTTCTTTCCTTTTCACGCTGCCCTTCACCCGGTCGGCAAATTCGAGGAGACGCTCCGTGGCATCATCCCTGCGGTTCAGGAGCACATCTTCCACACGCTCGAGAAGTTCCTTGTCGATTTCGTCGTACACTTCAAGCATAGTGGGATTCACGATTCCCATGTCCATACCACTTCGTATCGCGTGATACAGAAAGGCGGCGTGCATGGCTTCGCGTACCTTTTGATTGCCGCGAAAGCTGAAGGATACATTGCTGACACCGCCACTCACCTTGGCATGTGGAAGGTTTTTCTTTATCCACTCTGTAGCGCGGAAGAAGTCGAGCGCATAGTTCCTGTGTTCTTCGAGTCCGGTGGCCATCGGAAAGATGTTCGGGTCGAAGATTATATCATGAGGCGGGAATTTGACCTTATCAACGAGAAGCCGATATGCACGCTCACAAATAGCGATCCTTCGCTCATACGTGTCGGCCTGTCCCTCCTCGTCGAACGCCATGACGACAACGGCGGCGCCGTATTTCTTGACGAGTTTGGCCTGCCTCAGGAACTCCTCCTCTCCTCCCTTGAGGCTTATCGAGTTGACGATACCTTTTCCCTGCAGGCACTTTAATCCCGCTTCGATAACATTCCATTTGGAGGAGTCGATCATGACCGGGACCCGGGCGATCTCCGGCTCGGACGCCATCAGGTTAAGAAATTTAACCATAGCTGCTTCCGCATCGATCATCCCTTCGTCCATGTTGACGTCGATGATTTGTGCACCGCCTCGCACCTGGTCAAGCGCTACTTCCAGCGCTTCATCGAATCGATCGGCCTTGATGAGTTCAAGGAATCGCTTAGAGCCCGTGACGTTCGTACGTTCGCCAATGTTAACAAAGTTTGAATTGGGCGTAAACGTAACCGCCTCCAGGCCACTCAACCTCAAATATTGATTATGCATTGTCTGGTTCTTAAAGAATGGGGTTGTCTGTCAGGCGGCGCGCTGCTCTGCCAACACCCTTGGTTTATACTTCTTGCACAATTCTGCGATGGCCTTGATGTGTTCGGGGGTGGTACCGCAACATCCTCCCAGAATGTTGACAAGACCTTCCTTGAGATATTCCTCAACTTGCGCGGCCATTTCTTCCGGCCCCTGATCGTACTGCCCGAACTCATTGGGCAAGCCGGCATTGGGATAGGCGCTCACATAGAACGGCGCTTGTTCGTTGAGTATCTGCAGGTACGGTCTCAACGCACTTGCACCCAGTGCGCAGTTCAGGCCAATACTGAGCAGCGGTACGTGTGAAAGTGAAACGAGGAAAGCTTCGGTGGTCTGGCCGGACAAGGTTCTTCCGCTGGCATCGGTGATCGTCCCGGACACCATGATGGGTGTTTCCTTGCCACGCTCTTCGAAAAGGGTTTGTATAGCAAAAAGCGCGGCTTTGGCATTCAGCGTATCCGTTATCGTTTCGATGAGCAGTACATCTACACCACCATCCAGAAGCCCACGCGCCTGTTCTGTAAAGGCTTCGGTGAGTTCGTCAAAGGTGACTGCGCGGTAACCCGGGTTGTTGACATCAGGGGACATCGACGCCACTTTGTTCGTCGGTCCCATAGCACCAGCCACGAACCTGGGTTTAGTGGGGTCGTTTGCCGTGAATTCATCAGCAACTGACCGGGCAAGTTTAGCTGACTCGAAGTTCATTTCATAACAGACCGACTGCAGACCGTAGTCAGCCTGTGCGATGGAATTGCTGCTGAATGTATTCGTTTCGATGATATCCGCACCGGCTTCCAGGTATTCCCTGTGGATAGCGGCAATCACATCCGGCCTGGTTATCGAAAGCAGGTCGTTGTTTCCCTTCAATGCATGTGCATGGTCCTTGAAGCGCTCGCCCCGAAAGTCAGCTTCCTCCAGCGAATAGCGCTGAATCATTGTACCCATGGCGCCGTCGAGCACCAGGATCCTTTCTCTTAAAATCTCCGTGATTGTCATAGACTCTCTTCTTGTATATACGCTTTCCAGAGAGCCCAAAATGGTGGGATGCCTATCTTTTCCATCCCCGCAAGCGGGGCTGGTGGGAATTAGCACAACGCCGCGGCCGAACCGGGCAGGATGCTAAGACGTCATAGGGCCCAATCCCTCGGTCTTTCTGGATAAGCAGC
>Ga0207873_1002055_pt1 | contig 17492 bp, 13 predicted proteins | sample BGWIniCompost_FD_187373 | JGI IMG/M metagenome (GOLD analysis project Ga0207873, IMG submission 187373) | Cellulose adapted compost microbial communities from Newby Island Compost Facility, Milpitas, CA, USA - BGW Initial Compost (SPAdes)... ...
GATTGGGTTAGGACACTTTACTTTAGGATTTAGATCTTATTTTCTATAGCCTTTTAAGTTTTTACTAATTAAAGATTCTAATTAACTATATTTATCGATTAGACGTATCTTATACTCAGAATACGTTTACCCCCAGTATGTAAATGCCCCTTTTATAAGCAGAGCAGCTCTAAGTTTAAGAATGTATCCTCTTAAGTTTTTAGTAGACTTACTGGCTCCCTAAAGGCCAAGTTTTTAAAGATCCAGTTAGTATTGCTCTCTTTTAATAGTATCTAATCCATCGCAACTCTAGTATTTCTAAGGAAAAATTAGAGTTACGTATTTTTTTTTTTGTTTAAAGCTCTATATATAATACTCTAATTAAATATCTCTAAATTTTTTTTTAAGTGAAAAGTATTAACCTAATCTTCTAGATAAATCCACAGCACTACCTATGTATCTCCAGTTACTTTATTAGTTCAACGATCCCTGATTTACCTTTATTATCTTTAAGTATAGATCTCATATGCTCACAATCTTAATAAGAACAACAACCCAATACGGAACCAATAGTTTTTAAGAGGCATCATTAATCGAAAAGCTCGAAAACATATTTTATATAAAGCTAAGTGAAACAATAACATATGATATGCTTACCCCACTTATTGCTATATAAAAAAGTATACTTTTCAAAAGCCTATATCCGGACTTTAACCAGATTTTTTTTTTTTTAGATATTTATATCTTTGCTCCTTACATAAGCTTTTTATATTAGTATAGTAATGGTTCCATCAATCCCATTATCTTTAATGGATTACAATTAAGATATATTATTAATCTTATACTGGACACAAAAAAATTTTTTCTCTTCCTCTATTCATTCCTAATTTAATTATCTCTTCTCTGCTATTCCCTCGTGTAGTGAGAGTCCTTTTTTTTATCAATGCTGCTCGTTTTAAAATCATTAGAGTCCTTAGCTTTTATCCTTGAAGAGGATATTCATCAAAATGGGATTTTTTTGTTTTTTAAAAGAATGTTTAAATTTAAACTACAATATAAACACAGCCTCGATTAAAATTCAATATAACCCCCCCTCTAAATATTTATAATACTTTTCATTAATTAAACATCACGATTATCCTGAGTTAATACAAATCTTAAAGAAAGTCGAAAGCCTAATTTTTTTTTTTAGTTGTTCGCTAATCTTTATTATAAACAAACCTTCAGCGTCAACGAAACCAGCTAATAAAAGAGGATTTTTTACAATTTGTTGTAAGCAAAAGGAACAATATCTGGAAATGCTGCTTTTAATGAGTCAGATAAACCTCAATTCATTGAAGCTTTATTGGAGAATTTAGAAGACCTTCAGTCATTAAATGGCTCTTAATTATAATTTAATAACTTCTTTAATAATATATAATCTGCAAGCTTTTGTGTTATTAACGTATCGTTATCAAAATGATCAAGTATGAGAGTCATTTGGTATAGATTTTACCTGAAAAGTTAAGCTTTTACTAGATTTAGATAGTCCGCGACATTAAAAAGTTGAATCTTCTCCAATAACTCGATCCCTCTCATGTAATGAATCTTAAACTCAGGTCTTACTTGGTACCCTGCTTTAATTAGAATTCTCTAATATTAGAAAACTCTCCCCTTCATACGGTACACATAATTCGGATCTAATTATGATTTAAAATCTCCTCAAGAGAAGGCCACGTTTGCAAACTTAAGTAATCTCTAATGGATTTTATTTTCCATTTAATATATATATATATATTTTATAGACACCAATCATTCCATAAAACACGTATAAGATTTGAACTTATACTCTACAGGTCCGTAGCCTGCCGCTTTTCCTATTTTTATTAATAAGCCGAACGTGTACAATTTAGATAAGAATTGAACTTATAACTTTAAACTCTTTAAAGGATTACGCTCGACCTATTTTTTTTTTAGCTTAAACAAGCTTTTTTTTTTATTAAAAGAGAGATAACCATATTGAAGTTTAGATATTGCTAATCCTGACTCCTCTACTTTTCTTTTAAATACCTCTAAAACAAACTCAGAAAAGCTTATATCAGTACCCTTGTCTCTGAATAATCTAACCAATCATGCATGTCTAAGCTTTAATCTTGTATGGTCTCTAGTCTGACGACCTAAACTAGAACCAGCTATCTTACAAATATTATAACTAGGATTTAAAAGGTCTAAGTAATATTGTTCTTTTATAAAGAATTTTTATCTTCACAATACTCTAAGATTTCTAAAGTAAAATTAGAGTAACCGTATTTTAATAAAGCTCTATAAATAATGCTATTACTTTTTTCATTCTCTTTTATTAAAAATTTAGTAGAAAAGTATTCACCTAATCTTCTTGATAAATTAACAGCACTACCTATGTATCTCCAGTTACTTTATTAGTTCAACGATACACTCCTGATTTACCTTTATTATCTTTAAGTATAGATTTCATATTCACCTCAAGATCTGAATAATAACAAACAGAAACGATGAAACTAAAATCATTATGAATCAAAAAGTAGCTATAATCATTAAATAAAACCTCCATTAAACCAATAATACCTAGTACATAAATAATTTTTATCATCTTAATAAGACGGCAATAACTTTTAATTATATTTAATTTGAATAGTCTCATGTGCCCATATCTGGATTCGAACCAAATCTAATATATTGTAATATTAGGTCTATCATGGACTTTTTTATAATAAGTATTGTAATGGGTTCCATCAATCCCAGGCAAGTTCCCCTACCTGAACCATATCATTTCCCTTCTTTAGTCTGTACATTTGAATCCTGTACTTAGATCTGAGACGAAGTTTATTACTATTCAGTATTTCACTGCTATATAGAGCACACCTTAATATTCCCACCTTGGAATTAAACAACTCCTAAACTTCAATAATTAAAAAAGCCTCTGTTAACCTCTAATATCTCTCAAAACATACTATTAAAAAGGAATAACTTACAACTTATTTATTTACTGTTTTCGGTCAGCTCTATGAGCCGCCAGTGGGACCTACAAATACCATCTGCTCGTTGCTCTTTTATGATCTATCTATCGTAATTATTATCCTTCTTGAGAAAAAAGGACATATTATGAAAAGAATAGAGTCAACTTAGATCCGCGATCACCCATTTAACCTTTCAATTTATCAGTTCCGAATTATTGCCATACCCTTTCCATTACGATTGGCCATATACTTTTTATTGTTTCATTGTGTATACTTGGCAGAAACTGCTTTAGGGGTTCCCCGGAATTTGGTATTTCTTGAAAATAAAAGAAAGTCTCAATTTCTTATTTTCGACTTAACACCAATCAGCGTCACGCATACGAAGATTTATTTAATAAGAGAAGAATCTTATTATTATAATCATTATTAAATAAACCAAACTTATTGCATATACTCCTTTCAGCGCCTGACGAGTAGTTAGTACCTATCTGAGAGATAATTCACCGTGACATGGTGATTCACGATTACTAGTAATTCCTTTTTCATGTAGTCGAATTACAGACTACAATCCATGTTATTCTTATTTTATGGATTAGCTTTAATTCACATTTTTGCCTCCTTTTGTAAAAGCATCTGTGGCACGTCTATAGCCCACAATATTTCATGGCATCAAATTTCTCACAACAAATAAATATAAATACAATTAACCCCACTTGTGGCTCGTGGGATAGTCTAAGTTTATTTTTTTTTCTTTGGGTAGGTTTGAGTTTAACTGGCAGCTTAGCTAAGATCTTCCTTTATTCATCCCTAATTTAATACTAGTAATGTTACTAAAACCTTCTGGAGTTAAATGTTCTTTTTTTTTTAATTATTTCACTCACTTTCTTAAAATCAGCAAAATCTAGGCTTTTTATACCTTGTATAGGATACTTTTCAAAAAACGGAATTATTATATTCATAATGTCTGAAGAATTTGTAACTTGAAGGTGTACAGAATCATCTACAATATAAATATATTTATCATTAACATTTTGAACTTTGGAAACTTCAGATACATTTGAACACCCTAAGTTAAAGTAAGTAACCAAACCTCGAATAAGTTCCTTATCCCTTAGGTTTAAACCTATTGAAAATCTTAATTGAACTCTACTACCTAATTTATTAGTTATAGAACTACTAGTTTTTACATAGTAGTTACCCTCTCCACTTACGAATCCTGCTACTCAGTTAGGATCCGGAATACCTTTAAAAGTATATTCTGGTCTAGTAACCTTAACAACATCAGGGAAAGCTTCCTTTAAATTAAGAGGTAGACCTAGATTAAGTGAGGCTTTTATTCCTACTAATTTCAATAAACCTTCTTTACTTAAATGTTCTTGATTTTTAATTATATTAAAAGCTTCTTTAAATAAAATGTAATCAGCTACCTTCGCTGTTACAAGTGGATATTTATCAAAATGATCAACAATAACTTGTAATTCTTTAATGGACTCTACTCTATATTGAAGAGAATCTTTACCATGTTTGTGAATTTTACCCACACCCATTGTTAATTGAATTTCTTCCAATAAAGCAATATCCTTTTTATGTAGTCCTATACTAAAAATAGCTTTAACTCTTCAATTAGTTTTATATTTAACATTATTTTGAACTAAAAGAGAAAAACAACTCTCCGCAATCAGCAAATCCAGTTAAAAATCAAGGATCAATCTTAGACAGTGGTAGAGTGGTCAATGTAGCCATATTTATTTGTTTGAATGGGATTTTGACTTGATAATTTCTTTCGAAACCCATTAGAGTACACCTTAAGCAAGAAGCACCACCAACTTGCCAACTACCATCTACTCGTTGCTCTTTTACAGCAACACTAGTTTGTGCTGCTGATTTAGATCCGCGATCATCCATTTCTTTTTCAATCATCTTCTGACTTATTACCTTACATGAGTGGTTAGCTCATCCACTACATACTTTCGAAATATAGCTTGGTATCAGAAGCCTTAGGATTTCCCCGGAATTTGATAGTTTTTCCCACATTAGCGGTCTCCCAAACCGCTGAGCAGGTCATGATGACTTGTCTTAGTCCCTCTTAGCATACCAATATATTAGCGCGCAATCTTATTTAAAACATTAAATAATTTACAGGGTTTACGTTAATTATAGGAACTAACCTTAGTCTCACGACATTAACTGAAGACAGCCGTGCAACGCTTGTAATTAATTTTTATTAAATATTCAAGTTGTGGTAAGGTTTTTCGTGGATCATCGAATTAAATAGTTGAGATAGGTAGATCCTCTCGGATTTTCCCCCTCTAAGAACGTAGCGTGCAACTTTCATCGCACTACGCTCAAGCAGAATCTAAAGATATACAATATCCCCGCAGCCATCGCCGCAACACTTATATGTGCTAAATTCCACCGCATGTTAAGTCAGCCACCTTTCAGTGCAAGTTCAATATTAAATATTATTTAAGTAGTCTTATAATATATCTTTTTTTTAAAACTTTTCCAGTTTCAATAGATTTAGTAATACTGTATCTAGTACAGTTTATCCCTTTAGAAGCCTCCCTAATTGAATTATAACATGTTTCAGTTTTTCTAATAAATCTCTAACTTCTACTTTTTGAGATGTAGGTTGTGCTGCTGAAATCTTAGCTTTATTCTCTTCTGTATGCTTTTTTCCTAAACGATTAGTATTACCTATAGCCGATTTAGATAACATACTTTTACTCTCCTCTGAATGAGGGTTTCCCGGTTTTCCTATACGAGCTTCCCTCATTTTCAATTTAGATTCTTCAGTATGGATAAAACTTCCTGACGAACCTGCTAAAGGCAATACATTGTATTCTGGCTTTAAATTATCAAAATACAATTGTTCCCGTTCAATAACAGCAAGATTATCACAGTATTCTAATATAGTTAAACTAAAGTTCTCATGGCCATATTTTAAAAGAGCTTTATTAATAACCATGTTTACTGAAGTTAAATGAGAAATAGAATAATAAGATAACATTCTATTAAATATATTAATACTACTACCTATATATCTATTACCATTTATTTTGTTAGTTCACATATATATTCCTGCTTTACCTTTATTTTCAAGAAAAATATTCTTTTTTTCTAATTCTGCATTTTCATACACTTTTACAGGAGCCGTCATACTAGAAAAAGCTCTAATTGTTCTATAAAGATAAAAATATTAAAATTTTTAGAAGTTACTATCGGTATTATCAACAATAAACTATATTCTTCATAGAAGGGGTTATCTGCTATGTATTGTACTATTAATCCTAAAAATAATACACCCATAGATAGCGCGAATATAAGATATAAAACACCTATATCTTTAACATTTGACGATAATAATCATCTTTCTATATTAAAAGTTGTTCCATTTAGACTCATTACTTATCGCACTTTAAAGTAGTTAAAAAAAAATCAAATTTCCTGACTCTAAACCTCTTAATATCATTTTCCTAGTATTGTATCTACAAAAGAAACCCAATTCCAGGGAACTCTAACCTCTAGTTAATACTAAATATATTCAATGGAATTTAAACAACAGAGTATTAGTCTAACTTGTTTAAACTTAGCTGCACACAGCATCATCTGGAACTTTATCTAATTCAACTAAAGATCTAGTGTAAATTATATTAAATAAAATCTAAGTAGTCTTTTTGTCTTTTTCTAACTAAATCTTTTTGTATTCATCCTCATCTTTATAGTTTGTATTTTCTTTAACCCCTCTTCAGTCAAATGACCTTTATTCTCCATTATTTCAACTGCTAGTTTTCAATCTCTAAAATTTAAAGATTTTACCCCTTGTAAAGGATACGCATTAAATAATGGTACTATTTTAGTGCTTATATCCTTAATAGAAAGTACTTTAAAATCCCCAGCCTCTTTTCTTTTACTATACTTTCCACAGCCTAGATAATCTATCAACCCCTTCAGTAATTCCTCATCACGAATATGCTGAGTTACTACGAATACTAATTGAACTGCCTTTCCTAATTTTGATTTAGGTGAGTCGTAAATACTAATGTAATAACATGCTTCACCCTCAGAAAATCCAGTTAATCAATTTGGATCTGGAATCCCAGTATACTTTACTAGAGGTCTAACTAACTCTTTAGTATTCGGAAAAGATTCTTTTAAAGAATCTGATAAACCTAAATTTAAAGTTGCTTTTAAATTTACAATTTCTTGCAAATCTTCTCTAGAGACAGGTCCTTTGTTTATAATACACACTATACGCTTGAATATATCAAAATCCACTCTTTTTTGAGTTACCAATTGGTACTTATCAAAATGTGGTATAATAACCTTTGCTATATCTTGAATAGAACTTACTTTATATCGCATCATATCGCCAGAATGTTTATATATTCCCCCTACTCCAAAATAAGCTTGCAATCCTTTTAAAAGATTTAAATCCTTTTTATCTAAAGCAATTTCAAAACTTAAAGTTATAAGGTACCCTAGCGAACGTTTGGGATCTTTTTTCACAAAAACTCCAAAACTTCCCTCTCCGTCCACAATACCGGTTATGTATCATGGATTTAAAACAAGTTCAGAAGAAGTCTGAACCATTCTAGAATATATTCGGTTATTATGTGTAACTAAGTTATTAATTTTAATTAATTTGTTTATCATCATTATTGTTGTAGCTTCTTTTGTATTATATAAATGAATCACTGAAAAGAATCACACATGTAGTAACTTGATAGTTCCATCAAAATTTTTAGAACTTTCGAATATTAGCGGGTCTTGCAGCTTGAGGGCTTTTATTCCTCAACAACGCCTTTCGGATTGTAGCCGAACAACTATACAAGATAAGGTCCTTGGATATGTTTAAATGCATAACCATAACTAAGGATACTCGGCTGAACTTGTGACTCAACCACCCTTACTAAAATCTTAGTTGGCACAATCCTGATTTTCCTATCGCATATCACAATAGGGAAAATTTCCAATGATTCCAACCTCTTAGTATTGCATAAAATGTATCCTTAGGAGTATAAAATAAGGAGGTGCTAGCACCTTATATATACTTGCTTTCATGAAAAGCCGCCCCTGAATTACCATTAAAGCTAACTAAAGGTCAGTATCCTAAATCACACCATATGAAGGGTACAAAAAAGGGCCCTCCTTCCCTTAAAGACTTACTGTTTTTATAATTTTTATTTAATATGACTCTATCCAATACCGTCACTTACTTCAATCGAAGTTACGACCATTGGCATTCGCTTTTTAACTTCTCCTTTACCTCTCACCTTGCTATGCCTACTTTTTATCGTAAAACACCTCCTTTCTATTGTAAACGTACAAAAGATTAGGTTAGGTAAGAGCTTACCGTGTTCAAACCTATTATTAAACAAGTAGCTAATCACCCTAGATATAGGGTTCTCTTATACTCTTCCAGTGTTCATACCAGCTTTTATTTTAATTAACTCCTCTAACCCTTTTTCAGTTAGATGATCTTTTCGTTTCACAATCTCTACAGCTAACTTGAAATCCGCATAATCTTTTGCCTTAACTCCTTCGATAGGATATTTATCAAAAAAAGGAATAATCTTGTTCACAAGATCCGCAAAAGCCGTTATACGAAAATCTAAAGCTGTCGGACGAAGAGTAATTCCCCCACAATTAAAATAACTTACTAAACTTTTTAATAGTTCAGTATCACGTAAATCCTGAGTTAATTTAAATTCTAATTTTACTTCCATATTTAATTTTGAACGTGAAGTTTTATAGGTATTAATTATAAAACTACCATCACCAGAAGTAAACCCAGCCAATCAATTAGGATCAATATTTCCTTGATTTACAAAAACAGATCTTTTAACTGAAGTAACATTCGGAAAGGCCAACTTTAATGTATTAGAGATACCCCTATTCATAAAAGTTTTTATTCCTACAATTCTTTCTAAACCTTCAATTGTTAAATGTTGTTTACTATTCATTAAATCTAGAACTTCTTTTCAACCTTCATAATCGACTCTTTTCTGAGTTATTAACGGGTATTTCTCAAAATGTGGGATAATTACATTAATTAATTCCGCGAGAGAATAAACTGTTAATTGAACACTATCTTTACCTTGTTTATATATTTTCCCAACACCTCCTAAAGATGCCTGGATTAATTCTAATAAAGCTTGATCTTTTTTGTGTAAAGTTATATGGAAAGTTGGGCGAACCCCTCAGCCTGTTTTACAATTCTTTTTTGTAATTGAAAAATAAAAACATGCCTCAGCATCACAAAATCCAGTAATTAGTCAAGGATGTAATCCTTCTAATTTTTGTACATTTAAATTATTATTGAGTAGACTAGTGTTCATTTTTAAATTTTTCATGTTCATTTTTTTTGTATTAATTGGTTTCCAGCCCTTACCTACTCCTCCTTAACGTGTAACAGCTCCACTCCCACAACGCCTCGTGAGTAATCATGGAAATTAAAGTAATACACTAGATCCTATGAGCCATGTTGATTACATGATCCAAGGTAAGCTATAACTTTTCGAGCCACTCCGCCTAAGACGGCTAACTTCCCCCAGATACTAAAGCCTAGAGCTCTAGTTTAACTAGTAATTTAATATATACTTTAACTTCTATACCTCGATTGCGACGAACACTAGTGTGTAGGCATGGCGTCCTACTGTAAGTGGCAGAGTCAGTGACGTAAGAACTTTCAGAACCCGGTGGTAGTGGGTTTAACATGAATTGCCTATCAGTACTATTAGACAGCTATACTGATAATATTTATTATATAATAGAAACTTCAGTTTCAAAAGATTTTTTTTTTTTTAAGACTACTATTTTTTTTTTTAATATTAACTCTATCCATAATAAAGATTATATTCAATTGTAATCTTTATTAGGCATTCGCTTTTTAACTTCTCCTTTACCCCCATCTCGTTACGTCCACTTATGAATATAAGACGCCTCCTGATACATAATTCATGAACACAGGAAAGATAGGGGTTTACCGTGTTCAAATAAATAACACATCCTATAAGACTTAGGGTGGCAACTTTACTCCGAAGGGTTATATTGGTTCTCTGAAAAGGTTAGTATGTCAAACCCTCTCCAACCCTTATAATTTCTTAGTTGTAGTATATCGAAGCGTCATTGTTACCTTTGCTTTCGCTACCCATATCAAATATCACACTAGCTCCTCTAAATGAATATTACATTTAACAGGCTACATTGTCTTTGCAACTTCATACATATTATTACTAACTATGCATCTGCAAATAGTGTTAAACCGAGAACTGGTTTAGTGGATTCGAACCACATTGTTATTATCCGCTTCACGTCGAACACATACTTCACTACTGGTTTCAGAAACGGTCTAATGATTTCAGTTTATGCGTTGCCGCATTACTCTTGAGGTGGAATGTTTACACTTTCGTTTATAAACCGATAAATTACCAATCTATAACATTCATCGTTGTCTGCCAAGACTACTGGGGTATCTAATCCTGTTCGTTACCAAAGCCTTCGTCCTTCAACGTCAGTTTTTACATAGAAGGTTGCCTTCGCCTTTACCAGTCTCATTAGTATCAAAAAATTTCATCTCTCCTCTAATAATTCTCCCCTTCTCAGATTAAACTCTAGTTAATGCGTTCCTTGTTAAAGGCTATATTAACCGTCTAAGTACCCTTTAAACCTATTAAAGATGAATAACACTTGTCTTCCACGTCTTACCGCGACTGCTGGCACGTGATTTGGTCAAGACTTTTCAAATAGAAATTGTCATTATCATTATTCTATTCTGGTTATAGTATATATTACATAGTAGTAATCATTATAACCCTTCAAATAGCTGGTTCAGCCCTTAGGCCATTGACCAATATTCCCCACTGCTGTACTATAACGTATTGGAGTTTTCCCAGATCCAATGTGGTCGATTGACCTTTCAGACTCGACTACGAGATTTTAGCTAGTTAAATAATTACTTTTACTACTACCTACTCGCGATATATATAACATCTTAAAGCGAAATATATTCTTTGTTTATAAGGTATTTTTACCTTACTTTAAGGCAGCTAACATACCATATACTCACCTGTACACTACTTATATTATTATATTATTTTATATAATAATACTCGTTAAATTAGCATGTGTCAAGCTTTTGAATAGCATTCAATCAGAGCCATCATCAAACTCTATATCATCTACCTATTTACACATTTATCTTCTAAGACATATTTGTGAGATAGGTTATTGTTTTCTTTTTATATTTTAAATTCTAATAATAGAATTATTTTTATACATATTACAATTATATTACTTATAAAGATTTAATCTTTGTATCTAAAGAATTTTGAATATAACAAATAAAAGAGGTAAAGCTATTATTATTAAATAAACTATTATCAAATTACCCATATATAAGGTATATTAAATTAAAATTAACCAATTATTAAGTAGGGTCAGCCTTCATTTTCTTGCGAAACGCACTGCCCTCAGAACCGTACGTGATAGTTTCCCATCATACGGCTCGCCCGATTCCTCTTCCTTTAGGAGATAACCAAGATATCAGTGTCCCTATTCAATATCTCTCTAGTGGGAATATAAACTTAGGTTTCAGGAATAGTAAATACTATTATTAAATTTCCAATATAGTTAAAGGTTTATTAATAATTTTCCAAACGCGCGGAGCAGTACGATAAATTATGCTATTCATATTTTATACAACAAATATTATTCTAGTTTTTTTCTAATAAGTATACTAATAAACCTAATATATTTTAACAAAAAGTAAATATCAAAATACTTTTACAAACAATAAATAATCCAAATAAAAAAGGAAATCGAATAACCTCTATAGGTTAGCTAAAGTTTTTTCTAATAATTAATCATCTTAGAATAACTTTAATATAATATTCTAGAAAATCAGAGTAAAAAGATATAATTTGTAATAGTTTATCTCCTCCATTCTCAATAACCTTAATTAAATCTAGTAAATCAACAACAAGATCTCTAGTTTTAGAAATACCAACGATATTATTGTAAGAATTTTCTTTAAAATTCTTAAGTGGAAGAAACATCATTATCTATTAAATATTTAAGGTCTTCTATAATATTTAGATCTATATCTATATCTAACTTAAGATTCTTCTCAAAAGAAGGTCCCTTTAAAAAAAAATATTTAAAAAGGCAGGAATATGTCCTTTATTTAGTATTACCCTAATATTTACAAATAATACTTTTAAATATATTATCAATACTCAATTTCTTTTCTAAATTCTTATCATTTGTTTCATAAAATCATTCCATTATTATCTCCATCATTTAAGGTAAAAAGTATAATACTTTACCCACTTAAAATTCTCAGTTTTTTTTGTTATAGGAATAAAAGGGAATACAAATATAAACACAAAGATAAAAGAATACATAAATAATAAACATATCATAAATTGCTAATTCTATTTAATAATAATCCTAATGATATATTTTTTTTTTATTTCTTTACTATAAGAAAAGGTACAAATTGATTATGCACTTATTATGATAAGATAGAAGGGTTCTGTAGAAGTGATACTCTGAGTATACTAGACTCCGTAGGTAGATCTTGTATCCTTCCTCGCTGTTGGATTTGATTTAGTATGACACCTCCAGACTATAGTATCCTTTTAATTTTTTTTTTAATGGATTGAATTAATGATCTTCGATAAATATTGAGGTCCAGATCTACAAAATAGATTTAAGATCACGATAAGATACAATTTTATCTTTAATTATCTTAGATCTCGGGACACAAGTCTTTTTCTTATGTTTTACCCTTATTCTCTCTATGAAGGTACCGTATAAAGTACCGAAGAGAATATTAATTAGGAAATCACTTTATCCGCTTATAACGGAGTACCTTAGTAGAAGTGAGTCATAGTCCCTTCTTTTTTGCAGACAGACACTATAACTTAATAGTAGCCGATTAATACTTACAGCAATAGCGAAGAATCATAGATTGTCAGAGTGTAGTCTGTGTTAGAATGTATCTTTCCTACAGATAATTTAGTATTTTTGCTTAAAGTTCTCATAACAAAATAGCCAGCCAGAGCCGGGCTTACGCTGTCCTGCTCTCATAATACGAAAATATATAAAGTAGACTGACATAGTAGATTTCTCTCGAAAAAAAAAAAAAGAAATGAAGCCAAGCCATCTACAAATCCTGTAAGAAATCAAGGGTGAATTGTAGAACTAATACTAGTAGAATAACTACGAGTTTGACCTATGGAATTTTTACTCCCCCTTAATTACCGAAACCTCTTACATTTTAAAAGGAGCTTATATTGACTTTTGGTAGAGTTTATCATAATTAATAGAAAATAAAACTATAAATAATAATAACACTAAACTGTTATCAAAAATAAATACATAAGACGCTGTTAAATAAAAGACTAAACCAATAACAATATATAAAGCATAAGTTGTTAATGCAGCTGTATCTAATTTGCTTAATCTAGTTCCTAAATTTAATAAAACTTTTTCTAAACCAAAAGGTCCTATTAACTCTGTAGCTCCTTTATCTACAATTTTAGTTGTTTCTCCTCCCAATTTAAACACTAGTGAGGTGATATATTTATTATATAAAAATTCTACTAAAAATCTTTGATTAATAAAACTATAGATAGAAAAACAAATAGTTCTAGATAAACCAGTTAATTTTCATAAATTTATTTTAAATTCATATTTTAATAAAGCAATTATAAAAAATAATATTGTTAAAATAAATGGTAATAATTTAAAGATTGTTGGTACTCCAAACTCAGTATTTATTAATATTTCATGGTCTGGATGAATAAACAAACTGTTATCGTTAAAGAAAGCCGTACCTATACCTATAAACAGATCTTTAGTTATATATCCAAAGAAGATTGAAAATATAGCTAAGAGGATTAAAGGGATCGACATAAAGAGATTACCTTCATGAGCTTGTTTATAGTTTAATAAAGAACCTTGAGGATTAGATAAAAAAGTTAAATATAAAACTTTTACAGAATATAATGTAGTAAATATAGCACTTATACTTGCTATAATATATACTACAAAACTAGATAAATTATATTGTCCAAAAGAAGATTCAATAATAAAATCTTTTGAATAAAATCCTGTAAGATAAGGGAAAGCTACTAAACTTAGAGATGCTATTAACATAACTGAATATGTTAATGGTAAAAATGTTCGTAATCCTCCATATTTTCTAAAATCTTGATTATCACCTACTGCGTGTATAACAGCACCTGCTCCTAAGAAAAGTAAAGCTTTATAGAACGCATGATTTACTAAATGGAATAAAGCTAAATTATAAGAAGATAATCCTACAGCTATTACCATCATACCCAATTGCGATTACATCTTTAGTGTAATTGGACCATTTCTTTATTATCTTTATTTTTTTTTTTATTTTATCTTTAAATTTAATATTCGTTAAATTATTATATCAAAACTTTTCTATTGTACCCTTAAAGAATTAAAATTCTTTTATTAAATTAATCTCTGAATTTGCTGTTTTTAAGGGGTATGCTGAAATAATTATCTATTAATTAAACAACTCTAGTTTTCTCTAAACAATATATTTAAATGCTTCTATTTAGGACTAAGAATATCAAAAAATCAACTCTTCCTCCATATATACTTATTAACGGCTCTAGTTTCTATTATTCTTTTGTGATATACTTATAAATACTTGACCTGATGCTTCGTTATAATTAATTGAACCATCACTATCTCTAAATCCACTTAATCATCCGTTATTGAATGTTAAAGGTTCAGAATATTCAAAATTCTATTCCATATTTAACACATAACTTATTTAATTTGTAAAAAAAAAAAATTAATTTAGAGCTGGTTTCTTAAATGACCATTTACATCGTTATTAGCGAAAACCTTTTTTATGTCTTAAATTTCTATCTTTAAGCTTAAGCCATTTTTTTGTTTATAGATCCACCATATTTTTCATATAATGCTTTTATCTCTTTTGCATCCATAGTTATCTCACAACTAGTGTATCCTTTTTTAGTTTATATAAATAACCATCTCCATCTATTACCCAGCTAATCATTGTTTAAACGCTAATTTCTTTTTTTTGATGGTTATCATTATTACTATTAGAATTTATTATTATGAGCACTCTGATGATAATGTTTAATAACTAGTCGAATTTTTAAGATTGTTTAACCTTTTTTTTTAAGATTAATATCAAACGTATGGTCTCTGAGATTCCTACTCGCTTGCATATAGTATAAACCTTTCATCTTACTGACATATTTTTTTTTATATAATAGTACTGTCACAAAGTGAGAGATGAATTAAAAAGATTAATACTAATATGGTTATTTTTTAATACCATGAGCTTTGGTTATCTGCGAATTAATTATTAGAAAAAAAAAAAAATAAGCTCTGCGCAAATAGTTTGATGCCTGAATACTTACAATACGATCATATTCTCGAGCCAATTGACTCATTGTTGAGTATGCAATAACTTTTTTAATATCTTGTTGGAAAAGTCCTATTAAAGAACTAAAAATACTAGTTATAGCTCCTAATCATAAACAAAATATTAATACTGTTGAACTATATTCTATTAAAGGTGAAGCTCGCATTAATAAATATACTCCTGCTGTACATTTTTTTTTGTGTTGACTATCCCCTAAACCAGTAGATTTTATTTTGCTAGATCCGCTCCATAAAATTAGGTTTGTAGAATTATAATTTTTAATATCTAAAGGAATAGTACGCCATATTTCTCAACATGGATCGGACTAGAGCTTTAACTTATAAAATTTGTTTATATCTTTTGTTAAAAGGTCAATTTTATTTAAACCTTCTAATGTAAGATGTTCTTTATTTAATACCATATCATGGATTTTACATCATTTTTTAAATGCAAGGGATTTTCTTGTTCTTAGTTTATATCTAGAAAAGTAATTTCTAATAACTTTAAGCTTAGTAAATGAAGAGCAATGAAACACTCAACCATCTCATGATTTATCGTAATTAATATTTTTAAGATCTGATCCTTCTTTACTTAGGAATATATCCCGTAATACTTTTATTATATAAAATTCTTTTTGAGATATTTGAAAAGTTAAATGTGGAGCTCTTCTAAGTTTAGATGATCAGCAATTCTTTACTCTTCCTGTGAAAGAACTCTCGGCATCACTAAATCCTGATATTCAACCAGTAGATAAACTAGGTTTAACTAATCTATCTTTTAAAAGAATATTCATACTATATTGTTTATTGTATGTATCTAGTCATACTCTAAATTGTTCTTTTTTGTAGTTAGTAGAAAGATTTCCATTAAAAATTGTAATTAGTCTAGTAAAATTTTCTTTAGAAGAAACATAGAATACACCTACGTTTCTATGTTTTTCGCTTCTAATCATTACTTTACCAAATCCTAACTCTTTCTTTATATAGTAGAGAACTTGTATATCTTGCAGATTCTGAGTTATATCAAAGTAAACTTTATCTTTAGATACAATAAAAGAACCATCCCCTTCTGTAAATCCTATGAATCACTCTAAGAAATTTAGATTTATTTTCTTTTTATGTTGGGGTATTAAACTTGAATATTCATCAAAATTATAAGTTATATCACATGTAGTCTCTGAAGATCCTTTATTATCATTCTCAATTCTATAATTATTTTCTGATAATAAAGTTTCCTGCTGATTTACCCCTTTTAGAACAAATGGTTCAACATTTGTTATAAAGCACAAGATTTTCTTATTCATCTTATTTAAGGCGGAGCGACTTAAAATATGAATAAACTTGATGTAAGGTAGTTCCAGCACATAGCGATATCATAATTGATTAACTCACATTAATCAACGGCAACAGTTTACCATTGTGGCAGCATGTATTAATGCGGAAACTGGAGTAGGACCTTCCCAAAGCTCACGGTGTAAAGTAATAATCCTTAAAGATAGTAGAAAATCTCTCTTCATTAGAACATAGCTTAATCAAAGAGTTGAAAAAAAAAGTACAAAGTTATTTATAGCTTTTAATTATATATCTTCCTCTTTAAATGTTATTTATTATTATTTTTATTATTACTAATAGATCCGACAAGACAATTAAGGGCTTTTGCTGCACCTCTCATTTGAAGAATAAATTGTTTCAGTATTAGTTTCTAAATCTTAAGAAATCTTTTGATATTTAGTTGAGAAGCTGAAATCTTAGCTTTATGCTCATCAGTAAGTGCTTTACCAAACCAAAATGACTTTTTCCTAGTTTAGCAAATTCTCATCTTCTCTTTAATCTCATCAGATAAATTTAACCCAAAAACATAGGATGTTTATCTCCACCAGGGAAATTTTGCATAGCTTTACTTATTTTTTTTTTAATTTTTGTTTCTTTATGTTTTATACCTAAAGGAGAACCTGCCGTTTTTAGAATATTATAATCAGGTTTTTTAAAAGATCAAAATAATATTGTTCTCTTTTTAAATATCTTTTTCTCACAATATTCTAATATATACAATTTTTAAAAGAAGAATAACTATTTAACCCCCCCCCCCCC
>Ga0207873_1002056_pt1 | contig 17479 bp, 13 predicted proteins | sample BGWIniCompost_FD_187373 | JGI IMG/M metagenome (GOLD analysis project Ga0207873, IMG submission 187373) | Cellulose adapted compost microbial communities from Newby Island Compost Facility, Milpitas, CA, USA - BGW Initial Compost (SPAdes)... ...
CTTTTGTGTTTTGTCGCTGTTTACCCTTAGCATTCTGGAGGTGATCGGTCAATGCAACGCGGAGGCCTACAGCAACCAATGCATTCCGAAACTGGCGGCGGGATTCAACTTCCTAAAAAGCTATAAGATCGAAAAGGGCTCAAAGGATTTTGTCGAATACTCCTACGTGTTCACAAAAGGAACTCAATACATGATAAACATCTGCTCCGAGGGCCAGGGCACTGACGGTATCGTCGTAAGCCTGTTCGACTCTAACCGGAACAAGGTGGCTACGAGCAAAGTCAACGGTCAATACATTAGCGCTATCGCATACCCCTGCAACACAACAGGGATCTACTATATTCAGTACACCTTCGATGGCTCAACGACAAATTGTGGTGGCAGTGCGTTAGGGTTTAAACGATGATTTATCCCTCCCTGTGCACTACCGTAGCACTGGCCTGGGCGCGGGGAAGAATGGTAACGTCAGTCAGGACGACGTGATCCGGCAAGTGGAGGATGTAGCGGATCACTTCGGCAATATCATCAGCAGTTAAGGGCTTAAGTCCTGCGTAAACGGATTTCGCGCGATCGGCATCTCCTTTAAAGCGGACAAGCGAAAACTCGGTCTCAACCATTCCCGGACTTACGATCGTAACTTTTATTCCAGCCTCGTTCAGGTCCAGACGCATCCCCTTTGTAATTGCGTCAACAGCAAATTTACTTGCGCAGTATACTGCACCTTTAGGATACACTTCCTGTCCGGCGATGGAACCGATGTTGATCACATGGCCGCGCTTCCGTTCTGCCATACCCGGGAGAATAGCCCGTGAGACATACAGTAACCCCTTCACATTGATGTCCATCATCGCGTCCCAGTCGTCAACATTTCCGGATTGAACGGGATCCAGGCCATGCGCGTTGCCGGCATTGTTGATCAACACGTCAACATTTTTCCACTTGCCTTCAAGTGAACTCAATGCCTTTTCCGTAGCCTGGCGGTCGCGAACGTCAAACGAAAGTGTGTGCACATCCGTCAGTTTGGCAAGTTCAGATCGGAGCGATTCAAGCCGATCTTTTCTCCGTCCACAGAGAATCAGGTCAAAAGAGTTTTGTGCCAGAATGCGGGCTGTCGCTTCGCCAATGCCTGACGTAGCGCCGGTGATTAGGGCTGTTCGTTTGTCCATCCTTTACTGGAAGAGCAGGTACAATGTCACTGTGTTCACGGTTACGCGCTGCAGTGGTTGTCCGAATTGATTGGTGCGGTTACCAAGCATGTCCATCACGCCACGCGCATACCGGATTTCAGGCGAGAATTTAAAGAGGGGGTAATAAAGATCAAAACCAAAGCCTGCTTCAAGGCTGATGTTGAAGCGTTCAAGTTCCAGGGCCTCGCTCGACGCTTCAAGGTCTTTCTTGCCGGAAGCCTCAATAGAAGGTGTGATACCTCCTATCATGTACATGCGGAGATTGCCACGACGAACCGACTTGTACTTCGCCAACAACGGCATTTCTACCATTGTCGTCTCAGCCAGCTGCTCCAGCGGCGCTTCGTTCGTAAAGACATATCTGAACTTATGCTCGTAAAAGCCAACCTTTGGCGTTACGCGCAGATCGAGAAACTCCGTTACCCGGTAGTTGACGATGAAGCCCAAAGAAAAACCCGCTGACCAGTCAGGATGGACTGCATACAGTGTATCAAAGTCGGGCGTTACAAACTGATCGGAATATTCAACAGAAGGCGTAGAGGAATGCAGTCCTATGAGGAACCCGTACGAAAATTTCCGTTCGTCGTAATTGGGATTGTTCTTTCTCGCCCACTTGCTATTGCCCTGGCCAAAGCATCCAAGGGATACCATGACGGCCATAATCAGGCACACTACTTTCGGGCGCTGTAAACGGAGCTTATTCCAAATGTAAGTTCCTTGCATGTGGTATGGTTAAATCCCACTTTTTGGAGAATAGCTGTGAACCGCGCGCCATCGGGAAACTCCCTGACTGATTCGGGGAGGTACCGGTAAGCAGAACGGTCCTTCGAAACCAGACTCCCGATCCGTGGCAGGATGAACCGGAAATAAAAATTAAAAATCTGCCTGAACGGAAACATCCGGGGTTTTGAGAATTCGAGCACAACCAGTTGTCCACCCGGCCTGAGCACGCGATGAATCTCCTGCAGGCCCCGTTCCAGGTTTTCAAAGTTTCTCACCCCAAAAGCAACGGTTACGGCATCAAACTTATTTTCTTCAAACGGAATATTTTCCGAATCGCCCTTTAAGAGTTCGATTCTTTCGCCCAAATTCCTCTCCGCCAGCTTATTCCGGCCTTTGCTCAGCATTCCTTCCGAAATGTCGATGCCGACGACCTTGACAGGATTGAGTGTCAGCGCCTGTATTGCGAAATCCCCAGTGCCTGTGGCTACGTCAAGGATATACTTTGGCTTACTATCACGAAGCATACGGATGGCCTTTTTGCGCCAGCTACGGTCTATGCCAAGGCTCAACAGGTGATTGAGGAAGTCGTACCGTGCGCTAATGGTATCGAACATCCGGGCTACCTGCTCCTTTTTCCCTGCGGATTCGTGCTTGTATGGAACTACCGACATCATTTCCCGCGTCAACCGAGGGCGGGAAGTTACTACTTTTCAGACAGAATGAAGCGCGTTAGTCGCCGATTACCAGGAATTCCACTCTGCGATTCAGTTCCCTGCCCTCCTTCTCGTCGTCGTTGCTCGCCAGCGGTCGCGTTTCACCATAGCCTGTTGCCTTGATCCGCCGGGCGTCGATACCCTTACCAGTAAGGAAGTCTTTCACTGCTTCAGCACGCTTCCTGGATAGGTACATGTTGTAGGTCTTCGTCCCGATGTTATCCGTATGACCCGATATTTCAACACGGATATTGGGATTCTGTTGCATCATCCTTTCGAGCTTGTTCAGCTCGTTGTACGATTCGCTCTTGAACGACCACTTGTCAAAATCGAAGTAGATATTCCTAAGTACTCCGCTTACACCAACCGCGAGCTTACGAAGAGCTACTGTCCGGTTAATGGTTCTGGGTTCTGTCCCCGCACCAGGTAGCGTAACCGTTTCATTGACGAAGACATACCCATCCAGTTCTACCGACAACCGGTATTGCTTTTCCTGCGGACCGGCGATGGTGAAGTCGGTCACACCATCACCGGCAGGCGTGGAGGCAACAATAACGTTATCGCGAAGGCCTTGCAGACGAACGCGTGCGTTGAGCGGCGACTGCGATTCAGCGTCTACAACTGAGACAACATAATGAAGCGGCATTGTTGCCGCTGGTTTTTCAGGAACTGTTACCGGATCTTTTTCTACCGGCTCTTGAGGTTCAACCGGCTTGGTGCTGGTCGTGTCGGCTGCGGCTACAATCGGCTCGGTGTCTTTCAACCCCTCAGGTATCACAATCATGTAGATGTCGGTATAGCCCATGCCGTCTTCCCGAACGGAAGAATAGTAGGCACGCTTGCCGTCAGCCGAAGCGACAAAGTAAACATCGTCGTCCGGCGTATTAATTGGATAGCCCAGATTTTCCGGGTCGCTCCATTCGTTGGTTTCGGGATTGAATACCGACTTAAAAATATCATGGCCACCCATTCCCTTGTGGCCCTTGCTGCTGAAGTACAGCGTCACGTTATCCTGGTCGATGAACGGCCCTTCCTCGTCAAACTCGGTATTGATCTTCGGACCGAGGTTCCGGACGTTGGTCCATTGTCCCTTACTGTCAAGCGTGGCGCGATAAATATCAATGCCACCAAACCCTCCCGGACGGTCACTTGCAAAGTACAGCGTCCGCTCATCCGAAGACATTGAAATGGATTTCTCGTTAAAGCTGGAGTTAATGATACCTGGCAGCGGTACTGGCGTACCCCAGTTGCCGTTGGCATCGCGTTCGCTGTAGTAGATGTCGCCTCCGTTATCGTCGTTATAGATAAACAGCGTGTTGCCGTCTTTAGAAAGGGCCAGGTTGGAGTTGTGATAGGGTGTGTTGACTACCGGTCCGATGTTCCTGGCCCGTTCCCATGTGTCACCCACTTTTTTGGAAATGAAGATATCCTCGTAGGGTTTGTTATCTTCGAACACGTTTTCGTTGAGGTTATCCTCTCTCCTTCTTGAAGTAAAGATGATTTCGGTCTCGTCGCCGTTCAGCACAGGCGCATAGTCTTCGTATTCCGAATTGATTTCCCGGCCGATGTTGACGATGGAATAGTTGCCTGGGTTGGCGACGAACTCCTTTCCGTTCTGACATTCGTAGATGGCACGCTCCACTACCGCGAGGTCTACCTTGTCACGTCCCTGATAGTTTGGTTTTGCGGCCAGTCGCTCCTTGTACATGTTGTAGAACTCGATCGCCTTATCGAAGTTGAGCCCCATCTGGTAGCTCCTTCCGATCCAGTACTGGATGTCGAATCGATAGTTCGGATCCTGCCTGAAGACGCGCAAGAAATACTTTACGGCAAGGTCCTTGCCGATAGTACGCATATGCAGTTCACCCGCTTCAAAGTTTGCCCGGAGAAAAGTTGTATCAAGGTCGGCTGCCCGCACCATGATTTCCCGCACGTCATCGTAAGCCATTGACCCTTCGATCATGCCCTCGGCGACTTCAACGTATTGTCTCGCCTGCTCGGGGTCCTGCTCCTGGGCAAAGGATGTGGAGAAAATCGCAAAAAACAGAGTCAAAAAAACCAGTACTCTAGCGATACTGTACATTGTCAAAAAATATTTAACAATAAAATTATATCAAAAAAAGGTACGCTAGGTGCCAATATAGAAAAAACTGGCGATTTGGCCGCACTTTTATATTGCGTAAACCCTCCGAACCTTACATTATTAGTATTTTGGGGTTCAATCATTACTTTAATTATTTCACACCGCTATCGATGGAAATCCGGAAGGCTGAATTTGTTGCCAGCAGCGACCATGTCAGCAAGTGTCCAAAGCCGGATAAGCCTGAGTTTGCCTTTATCGGGCGTTCCAACTCAGGCAAGTCGTCGCTGATCAACATGCTCGTTCAACGCAAGGACTTAGCCAAGACCTCGCAACGCCCAGGCAAAACACGAACCATCAACCATTTCCTGATCAACGAAGGCTGGTATCTGGTCGACCTCCCCGGTTATGGGTACGCGTCCGTAAGCAAGCAAGTGAAAAAAGGATGGGGGTCAATGACCGAACAATACCTGCTGAAGCGTGAGAATCTGTACGCGCTCTTCGTACTGCTTGATGCACGCCTTCCGCTCCAACGCATCGACGCCAACTTTATCATTTGGGCGGGTCGCGCCGGAATACCCCTCTGTCTGGTCATGACTAAGGCCGATAAACTATCCGCTAATGAACTAGCCGCCAACCGCGCTGCGATCCAAAAAGAACTGCTGAAGATCTGGGAAGAGTTGCCACCTTTCGTCGTCACGTCGTCAGTCCGGAAAACCGGGCGTGAAGAGCTGCTGGATATCATCGCCCGGGCCATCAGGAAAATGGAGTGAAAGGCACTTCACAAATATGCGAATCACTGCAAGGATTTTTCACCTTGATGTGTTTAGTTTGCGACCCAACCGGACGTAAAGTATGACACTATCGCAGATTGCAAGCATTTCCGGAAAAGGAGGATTGTTTAAAGTGCTGGCACCAACCAAGTCAGCCATAATCCTCGAGTCCCTCGACGAAAAGAAAGCACGTATGGTGGCCACCTCCCATCATAGAGTATCGCTGCTAAATGAGATTTCAATCTACACCACCGACAAAGAGGGAACTGTTCCCCTGGGAGATGTCCTGAAAAAAATATACGCCGATTTCGGCGACGATCCTGGTGTTGATGGAAATTCCGATCCTGAAGAACTCAAGGCATTCATAAAAGCCATCCTACCCAACTACGACGAATCGCGCGTCTACGTCTCCGATATCAAAAAGCTCGTGAAGTGGTATGGGATACTGTTGCAGTACGCACCGGAAGTACTGCAGGAAGACGCGAAGGAGAAGAAGGACGAGGAGGAGCGTAAGGAGTAACCCTACGTGTCTCTATGTGTTCTATGTGGTTCAGGAATTTTTTTGAACCACATGGGGCACATAGACACACATTGAACACATAGAGTCAGCGGCGATTCGATCGCACTAATACCTGCAGCGTCGAGCGCGAAACCTGCTCCAGCAGCACACCATCCATCTTTCTGTATTTCTCAAAGCTTTCGGCGTCGTAATTCTTGACCGTAATCAGCGTCAATCCCGCATTATAATAGACTTCGAAATTCTTTTGCAATTCCCTGATGAGCGCGGTGACGCGCGATTCACGGAAGTCGATGCAGAACGAAAAGGATATCGCCGAGTTCTGCATGACATTGATCCGAATATCCAGCGACGACAGATGATGAAAGATCATGCTGATCTGCTGTTCGCTGATGAAGGTGTAGTCGGTCACCCTGCACGATATGAGACATTGATTATCCTTAAAGACGACAAGGGGTGGAAGTCGCGGTATACGGCATTCGTGAATCACTGTTCCGGGCAGCGACGGATCATCAAAGCTCTTCACATAGAGCGGGATCTTTGCATTAGCGAGCGGCTTTATCGTCTTGGGGTGAATAACCGACGCGCCATAATAGGTCATCTCCGCAGCTTCCTGGTACGGCAATTCTGAAAAGACTACCGGATCGGGCAAGCGCTTAGGATCTGCGCTCATCACACCGGGAACATCTTTCCAGATGGTGACGGAACGTGCGCCAAGCAGCGATGCGAAAATTGCAGCACTGAAATCCGATCCCTCCCTTCCCAAAGTAGTCGTTAGCCCGGACGGCGCCTTGCCGATAAAGCCCTGCGTGATAACGATTTTGTCCGCAAGGACAGGCTTGAGTGCACTGACCTTCTTTTGCGTAAGATCCCAATCAACCTTGCCTTCGCGAAATGTTTCATCGGTCGAAATGAAATTCCGCGCGTCCATCCATATCGCGGGTAATCCCTCCTGCAATGCGAGATGATGAACGATAGTCGAAGATATCAACTCGCCGTACGCGATGATCTGGTCGTAACCCGTATCGTAAGGATGAGGGTCTTGCAATGAATGCAATGCTCTTTCGAACAACACGTCCACAGCAACGAAAACGCTGTTGCCCGGCTCGAAGAGTTCGCGCATAAGGCGCAGGTGGTATTCGCGGAGTTCATCGAAAGCAGGACCAACCATACCGGTCTTGCGATGATAATCGAATACTTGCTCCAGGGTGTTTGTAGACTTTCCCATCGCCGAGACGACGATAAGAAGTGGTGGCTGTCCGTGTTTACGGACAATGTCGATCATATTCCGAATCGACCGCGGATCTTTGAGTGATGCTCCTCCAAACTTGAATACTCTCATGTGAATGGACGTCGCGCGGGCATTGAGGGGAATTACGTAATATCGTGGCAAAGATCAACCGTTAACCGCAATTCAACAAATATGGAAGAATCAAGAATAGCCCTTCCCATCGGAACTGCTCTCGACCGGTTCATCAAAAACAACCAGGGACAGTTTCAGTACGCCAGCGGTGAACTGTCGCAACTCCTGCGCGACCTGGCGCTGGCATCCAAAGTTGTAAACCGCGAAGTGAACAAGGCCGGGCTTATCGACATTATGGGCCCCATGGGATCGCTCAACACCACGGGTGAACAGCAGCAAAAACTCGACGTACTTGCCAACATCCGGTTTACTCGAGCGCTCACCAAAGGGGGAGAAGCCTGCGCTATCATCTCGGAGGAAACGGAATCCTTCACGGATCTGCAAAACGACGGAAAGTACGTGATCGCCATCGACCCGCTCGACGGCTCTTCCAACATCGACGTGAACGTATCCATCGGTACAATTTTCTCCATCTATCGCAGAAAGACTCCCATTGGAAGTCCCATCAGCGACGAAGACATACTTCAACCAGGTGAGGAACAAGTGGCAGCCGGGTATATCCTCTACGGGTCATCCACCATGCTGGTATACACGACCGGTCACGGTGTCAACGGCTTCACACTTGAACCGACGCTTGGTGAATATGTCCTGTCTCACCCCAACATGACCATCCCCGAAGATGGCGCAACCTACTCCATCAACGAGGGCATGGCAAACCATTTCCCGGAACAGGTCAGGCAGTATGTTCAATTTTGCAAGGACAACAACTACCGGGCGCGGTATATCGGCTCGCTCGTTGCCGACTTTCACCGCAACTTGCTCAAAGGCGGAATTTATATTTACCCTTCAACACAGAAAGACCCCGACGGCAAACTGCGTTTGATGTACGAGTGCAATGCGCTCGCTTTCCTCGCCGAACAAGCCGGCGGCGCGGCATCGGATGGCCATCGACGCATTTTGTCAATCAAACCAGCCAATCTGCATCAGCGAACGCCGTTGTTTATCGGGTCGAAGCGAATGGTGGAGAAGGCGTGTGGGAGATCCTAAGCGGTAATCGGGGATTGGTAATCAGACGTGGGTATCATTATACATCGTTAATGGTAGAGACGTTGCATGCAACGTCCCTACACAATATCCGTCCAATGAACACTGATTCTAATATCCAAAACAACGACCACCGATTACCATTTTCCTTCTTGCCTTGGTCTCTTACTTCACACTATCCTCCCTTCCCTCCTACCGCCCTGAACTCCCTCTTCGGGCTGTCGCACACATGGCACGTGTACGTCTCGGGCAGATCTTCGAACGGAACACCGGGAGGAATGTTTGCAAATGGATCGCCGTAGTTTTTATCGTAGATCGTCAGGCAGTTGGTGCATTGATAACTTGTCAATACACCGACCGGAGTAGCTGCTTTTGTTCCTGGTGATACCGCTTCGCGTTCCGGATTCAACTGGCGGAAATACAGTTTGCTCAGCTCGATGAGCAATGCCGGGATAACCTCTTTGGGCACATTCTGCGCGTATACCTGATAGACGATATTGTTTGGATTGAAGTCGAGCGCGTACAGGATATTATAGCGTTCGGCATTCTCGATTGCAACGCTTTTTTCAATCACGATCGACGTGAAAAAGAACATGTCACGCTTCGTCTTAATCGTGAATGTCAGTCCATACGTACTGATGTCTTGCTGATCAAGTTCCCGAACCAGAAAGCGTTTAAGCTCCAGGGCTTCATTATCGAGTACCGGAAGGTGCCAATTGAGCTCGAGCGAAGAGTGCCTTTCGTTGATCCCGAACTTTCCCATGAGCTTTTCCCATCGGATGCGATCGGCGGATTTGATTCCCTTGATCACGAAAGCTTTCCAGGGAATAATGTTAATCTTAGGGATGTTCGTTTCCTGACACAACCGACACGCCGCGCTCATGAAGTCTGCATCATAACGGTTATTGCGCCAGTACAGGCCCAACGAGTACAAGTTATTCAGCATGGCGTTGAAGCCCTCGTAATAGGGCATAACCGTTTCCGGATAAGCGAGCACCTCACGGATGGGCCGGGAAGTGATCCGTCCCCTTGCCTGAACCAGCGTAAACAACTCGTCCACTGAAGCGGCTGGGAACGTCAGGACAAGCTCTTCAAGTATCTTTGCTATTTTGGCAATGTCCTGCGTAAAGATCATAGTGGGCCAACACTCTACGCGATTGCCATTTCGAAGGTATAGGTACCAGTAATTTTCTTCTCGCGATGCAATGAAGTTCAGTTCTCCAGTAAACAGGGGTACGATGGTCTGCGCCGGATCAACTATGTTGATCTTTAGCTTTGGCCTGAAGTCGAAATTGTCGATGACAAAGTGATACGTATCCTCTTTAACCCACGGTGTCGTTTCCGTGATGTGCACCGCTGCGTAGGAACTTACAATGTTTTGATACTCGGATTGATCGCTTCCTACTTCAAAGTCGATACCAATGGCGCGGAACGCGCTCGTCAGAAAATTTGGATCAGCGCCATTTGAAGGGAACATAATATCCTGGCGCGAACCGAACATGATGTAGCGGTTTCCCAGCTTCCTCGACAACCCAATGATGCGCAATAGATCCGCGGGAGAAAGTATCCCTCCCCTAACGAATGCCCGGATCAAGTCGCGCTTCCTGGTCTCCATATCACGTCATGCTCCCATCAAAAATGAATAATTTTTTCGAAGGCAAATGCATTTCAAATCGCGTGTCCCTTTTCAAACGTTTACGGCGGCTGCTTGCACGATGCGTTGCACTTCTGGCTTGCAACTTCCACATCCATAACCCGCGCCTGATGCCTTGCATACTTCCTCCAACGTGGAGCATCCCGACTGAATGAAGCGAAGCAAATTGCCTTCACCAACCTGATTGCAGGAACATACGAGCCTGCCTGCCACGGGCTCCTGCGTCTTGCCAGAGCGAAGCAATTTTAGGCGCCGATCCGATAGTTCGATACGGCTTTCGATGAGCGATTTGAATTCAGCAAACTCTGACTTATCCCCAATCAGGATGGCACCTACGAGACGATCATCTTTAACAATGCACTTTTTGTAATAGCGCATCGCGCGGTCGATAAAAAGAATCTCCTCATACCCGCTACCTCCTGCCGGAGTTTCCGGTGTACCGATAGAGCACAGATCCAGGTCGGAAAATTTCAGAATGTTCATGAAGACGGCTCCGTCAAATCGTGTCACCAAATCGCCATTGAGATAAGCCGCCACTACATCGGCCTGTTTTTCTGCAGCAGACGTGATTCCGTACAGCTTGCCATCGTGTTCCGCGATCTCGCCGATGGCGAAAATGTCGGGATCGTTAGTTTGCATGTAATCGTTCACGATGAGACCGCGACCTAACTCCAGGCCCGAGTCGGCAACAAATTCGACATTAGGTCTTGTACCCACAGCATAGATCACGCTATCGGCGGTAATGGTTTTACCACTTTTCAGACGCGCCAGCAAAGTACCACGAGTTCCTACTAAATCAATGTGTTGTACTTCATCATTAAGGTGAACCTTTATGCCTTTTTCCTCAACAAAATCAAGAAGCAATTCTCCGGCGAGTGCGTCAACCTGTCGTTCCATTAACCTGCTGCCCAGATGCACGATGGAGACTTCGAGATCGCATTCACGCAGGGAGGCAGCCAATTCCAATCCCAACAACCCTCCACCGATGATAAGAACTTCTCCTCCAGGCCGGATACGCTTTTTCAGCGCGTCAGCATCACGCCGTGTTCGCATTGTGAAAACTCCAGGAAGGTGCATCGGGGCTTCCTTCGGTACATTAGCCCTGCTGCCCGTTGCGAGGATTAATTTGTCGTAACGGTACGACTGGCCATTTTCGTCGACAACAGTCTTGCGATGCCGGTTAATTCCGATGATCTCTGTACCCGAATGCAAAACGACGTTGAGTCTTTCCAGTTCTGCATTATTCAGCTTTTGCAGACGGGGCCAGGGCAGTGTACCACTAATGTATTCCGGTAGCAGAACGCGGTTGTAAAAACTATCCTCTTCTCTGGAAAAAATATGAATCTCATCATCTGCGTTTAGTGCGCGGTGGCTCATCAGGAATCGATATGCTGCCGCACCAGCGCCAACGACGACGATTTTTTCAGGTGGTCGTCGGTACTTCTTCACCTCGACGGACGAGAATTTGAAATCAGGCTCTTTGGAAATCGGATCGACCCTGGGTGAAGTGAGGTTGTTTGCACGAACCAGTTCTGAACTCAATATCTTACCCCAGTGCATGGGCAGAAACACAACACCTTTCCGGATGCTGTCGGTCACGCGTGCCCTAACCCGCGATTTCCCCCATTCATTTTCGATGGTCACAATATCCCCTTCTTCCACACCCCGTGCGGCGGCGTCTTCGGGATGAATCTGAAGAAAAGGTCCGTCTATGTGCTGGCGAAGTTTGTTAACCTTTCCGGTTTTTGTCATCGTATGCCATTGGTCGCGAATGCGACCAGTAGTCATTATCAGAGGATACCGCGGATTGGCAGTAAAAGGTATCTCATCTTTCGGCGGCGACAGGTCGGAAAACCGCGCGCGTCCGTCAGGTGTATAAAACTTTCGATCTGCAAACAACCGGGGTGTACCGGGATGGTTCGGCGTAGGAACGGGCCACTGCAACGATCCCGAAGTTTTCAGGCGTTCATAGTTCACGCCACTGATATCAAGGTTCGTTCCGCGTGTCAGTGCCGCATGCTCAGCATAGATTTCTGAGGGTGATGAATAGTCGAAACCGGGGAATCCCATCGCCCTCGCGAACATGCAGAAAATTTCTGCGTCTGGTAGTGCCTCGCCTGGAGGATCGACAATCTTCGGCAGGTAGGTAACGCGACGCTCCGAGTTTGTCATCGTGCCTTCCTTCTCCATGTGGCCAGCCGCGGGAAGAATGAGGTCGGCGAATTCCAGGGTATCGGACCTTCGTGAGATATCCTGAACCACAACAAAGCGGGCTTTGCGAAGGGCAGCCGAAGCGCGGTTGAGGTCAGGCAAACTCACCATAGGATTCGTGCATACAATCCACACCGCCTTGAGCCTACCCTCTTCCAAAGCAGTGACCATCTCAGTAGCCGTCAGTCCCGGCTTATCCGATATTGTCTGGACGCCCCAGAACTTCGCCACTTCCTCGCGATGCGCGGCGTTCGTGATAGACCGGTGTGCAGCGAGCGTAGTTGCCAGGCCACCCACCTCGCGCCCTCCCATTGCATTTGGTTGACCGGTAAGCGAGAAAGGTCCCGAGCCCGGCTTGCCAATTTGACCCGTGAGCAGGTTAAGGCTGATCAGCGAAAGGTTCTTTTTCACACCCACTGCACTCTGGTTGAGACCCATGGCCCATAGGGTGAGAAAGCCTCGCGCATTGCCAATCCATGATGCTGCCGTCCTGATGTCCTCGGCAGAAATGCCACAGATCCGAGAAGCCTCTTCGAGTGACGTTGAAAACACAACATCCCTGAAGGATTCGAATCCTGATGTATGGTCGGCGATAAACGAGTAGTCAATGTCGCCGTTCTCAATCAGCACGCGGGCAATCGCGTTGTAGAGCCAGACATCAGTTCCGGGAATGATGGGAAGATGGAGGTCAGCAATCGCAGTGCTCTCCGTTTTCCGCGGATCCGCCACGATGATTTTTACGTCGGGATTGTTTTGCTTGTGCTGTTCGATGCGCCTGAACAGAATCGGGTGGCACCACGCGGGATTGGCTCCTGCAATTAGAAAGCAATCGGCCAATTCAATGTCATCGTACGAAATAGGTACAGTATCCTCACCCAACGTCCTTGTGTAACCTGCCACAGCACTGCTCATGCACAACCTGGAATTGGTGTCGATGTTGTTCGTACCGATGTATCCCTTGACGAGTTTGTTGGCTACGTAGTATTCTTCTGTCAGGCATTGACCCGATACATAGAAGGCTACCGCGTCAGGTCCGTGATGTGCTATTATGGACCGGAATACGGCCGCGGCGCGTTTCATCGCTTCAGACCAGCTCACACGCTCGTATGGGTGATGCCTGCTCCAGCGCATCTCAGGATACAACAATCTGTCTGATCGATCCTGAACAACATAGTGCAGGTTCATACCCTTGGAGCACAGCATGCCCCTGTTGACCGGGTGATCCTTGTCTCCTTCTACCGTAATCCGCCCCCTGCGGTCTTTCTTTACAATAATACCACAACCAACCCCACAATAGGAGCAAGTGGATTTGTAACTCGTCGCGCTGACCTTATTCACCTCTATAACTCCGTTATTACATTCTTTCCTTAGTGCTCAAGAAAATTGATCAGGTACCTCCTGTACTCGTAGTAGCTGGGATGCCCCAGAACGTCCTTCCTTACCCGGGGTCTTTCAATTTTGACTTCAAGTTCATCTCCGATCACAGCGCCGGGTCCTGATGTCATCATGATCACCCGATCAGAGAGGAATATGGCTTCATCAACATCATGCGTAATCATGATGGCTGTTGTCTTTTCTTTACTCCAGACTTCCAGCAATACATCCTGCAATTCAGTTCGTGTCAGGGAGTCGAGCATGCCGAAGGGTTCGTCGAGCAAAAGGATTTTAGGTTTTAATGCGAACGCGCGGGCAATCCCAACGCGCTGCTGCATTCCTTGCGAAAGCGCAGAAGCTTTTCTGTTGAGTGAGTCTCCGAGGCCTACTTTATCCAGGTAGTAGGCAGCGATATCGAAACGCTGCGCTTTGGTTGCATGGGGAAAGACCTGGTTCACGCCAAGCAACACGTTTTCCAATGCTGTCATCCATGGAAAGAGGCTTGGCGACTGAAATACGATGCCTCTGTCCGGACCAGGCGACTCAATGCGTCGCCCATCCAGAATGATTTCGCCATCTGAAATGCTGTTTAGGCCCGCGATCATCATCAGCAGCGTGGACTTTCCGCATCCCGAATGCCCAATGATCGAAACAAACTCCTCCTTCCACACTTGCAAGTCGAGATCTCTGAGTACAACATAATCCCCATTGCTCGTCGGGTACACTTTGGTAAGTTTCCTCACATCCAGGGCAATCTCGCGTTGCTCGTTCGTGGCGCTGTACGGTATTTCAGATACTATCGGTTTTTCAATGATCATAATTTCTCTTTGACTGCTGTTTATGCGGCCTTACTCCTTGTACTTCCAAAACCGGACTGCGGCAATACGGGTGACAGGTTGGGCAGCAGGAACTTGCCTGTGTTCCTCGTCCCTGCCTCCGATCGCTTATCTAACAGATACTCTATTACCTGGTTGCGCAATCGAATAAACTCCGGGTTGCTGTTCAACTCCGTTCGGTCCGCGCTTCTGTCGATGTTGACCTTGAACGAAGGACCCAACGTGGCATTCGGCCCAGGATTAAGCGGGATGACACGGTCGGCCATCAGGATAGCCTCATCGACATCGTTCGTAATCAAAAGCACTGTTGTCTTGCTGCCGCTCATGATGTTCAGTATCTCGCGTTGCAGCGACGCACGCGTAATGGCATCCAGTGCACTCAACGGTTCATCCATCAGGAGCATCTCCGGATTCATGGCCAGCGTTCGCGCAAGAGAAACGCGTTGTCTCATTCCCCCGGACAATTCAGCGGGGCGCTTGTCGACGGCATGCTGAAGGTTGACCATCGCGATGTACCGTTTCGCATACTCAAGCCGCTCCTGCTTTGACCATTCCGGATACACTTCGTCAACAGCTAGCATCACGTTGCGAAGGACCGTGAGCCAGGGAAGCAGCGAGTAGTTCTGGAAGACAATGCCACGCTCGCGTCCAGGAGCATCAACGGGACGTCCCTTGAAAAGCACTTGACCGGAATCCGGCATAAGCAGTCCTCCCATGAGCTTTATCAATGTTGTCTTTCCACTCCCGGTAAAGCCAACGATCGCTATGGATTCGCCTTCCTTCACCGCGAGGTTGATGTCGCGGAGCACATCAATCCTTCCTTTACCTTCGCCGAATCCCCTGGCGACGTCTTTCAATTCAAGCAGCATATCCTTCATAACTCACGCGTTTCTGTAGTTCAACCATTATGCGATCCAGTACGAATCCAATCAGACCAATCGTGAAAACCGCTACCATAATCTTAGCCAGCGACTGGCTGCTGCCGTTCTGAAACTCATCCCAAATGAATTTCCCGAGGCCAGGATTCTGAGCGAGCATCTCAGATGCAATGAGCACCATCCATCCGACTCCCAAAGAGATTCTGAGCCCTGTGAAGATCAGGGGAAGCGTCGCGGGAAGAAGTACCTTGAAAGTTTTTTTCAGAGGCGACAACTGCAGAACTCTGGCGACATTGATATAGTCCGTGTTCACCGAAGCAACGCCCAACGCGGTGTTGATGAGCGTCGCCCACAGGGAGCACAGCGAGACCGTGATTGCCGAAATGAGAAACGATTTAGGCATCCATGCGCTGTTCGTAGCGTATACCGCGCTCACTACCATCGTCACGATCGGAAGCCAGGCCAGCGGCGAAACAGGTTTGAAGACCTGGATCAGCGGGTTGAGCGCACGCATTACCGTCTTACTCAACCCGCAAATGATTCCAATTGGCAAGGCCACAAGCGAGGCGATCACAAAGCCCATGAACACGGTCTTAAGGCTCGTGAGTATCTGATCCACGTACGTGGGCTTTCCGGTATAAGAAATAGTGGGTTGCCGCTCATAAAACGCTTTGGCTTTCTCCCTTTCAGTAACATGCTCCTGCCAGAGGATGCGTGCCTGTTCCAGTACCATGGCGGGACCGGGTACCTGACCAAGACTCGTATCGATTTGTTTTGCGCCGAAAGACCAGGCCATCAGGAACAACACGATGGCCAGGACAGGCGGAGTATATTGCTTCAATGCGGGGACAATCATTCTCATAGCTTTCACAGGTTGTCTTTCAATCCAACTGAAAACTTGTTGAGGTAGCCAACGGGATCTCGGCCATCGTAGACGACACCATCGATAAAATCACCAGTTGGCTCTTTGAATCCATCTGTTTCAGGAATCTCATCTCCCGACAGATGACCTTCGGCTTCGAGTTGCTTTGCCGCTTGAAGCCACACATCCGGACGGTATACCCTGCGTGCCGTCTCGAAATACCATTCGTTGCTGTGACTGGTCGTGATCTGACCCCATCTCCTCATTTGGGTCAGATACCAAATGCAATCGCTATAGAATGGATAGGTGGCATCGAAGCGGAAGAAGACGTTAAAGTCGGGAAGCGATCGCTTGTCGCCTTTTTCATACTCGAAGGTTCCCGTCATGCTGTTCGCGATCACTTCTGCGTCTGCGCCAACATATTCCGCACGTGAAAGAATCTCGACCGCTTCAGCCCGGTTCGACATTTCATCGAGCCATTTACATGCTCTTATCAAAGCTTTCGTAATGGCGACAAGAGTGTTGGGGTTTTGGTCAGCCCAAGCCTTGCTGACACCGAAGACTTTCTCCGGATTGTTCTTCCATATCTCATAGTCCGTGATGACAGGAACACCAATACCTTTGAATACCGCCTGCTGGTTCCACGGTTCTCCTACGCAGTAACCATTGATCGTGCCTGCCTCTAGTGTTGCTGGCATCTGAGGCGGGGGTGTAACGGATAGCAGGACGTCAGCATCGGTTGTTCCGGTGATATCGCTTTCCGTGTAGTAGCCAGGTGATATTCCTGCAGCTGCCAACCAGTATCGCAATTCATAGTTGTGCGTCGAGACAGGAAAGACCATCCCCATCCTGAACGTGCGGCCTTCGTTAGCGAACTTCTCAAGCACCGGCTTCAACGCTGCGGCGCTGATGGGGTGAACAGGTTTGCCGTTTTCCACAGGGATGTGTGGCTTCATCACCTGCCATACTTCGTTGGAAACCGTAATGCCATTGCCATTGAGATCCATGCTCAATGGGGTTACTACTTCCGCCTTCGTTCCGAAACCAATGGTCGCGCCAATAGGCTGACCCGCAAGCATGTGTGCACCGTCGAGTTCACCCGATATCACGCGATCGAGCAACACCTTCCAGTTGGCCTGGGCTTCCAGTCTCACGAATAATCCTTCGTCTTCGAAGAAGCCCTTCTCCTTGGCAATAGCCAGCGGAGCCATGTCGGTGAGCTTGATAAAACCAAGAACAAGCTGTGGTTTTTCGATGGCGCTCA
>Ga0207873_1002057_pt1 | contig 17471 bp, 15 predicted proteins | sample BGWIniCompost_FD_187373 | JGI IMG/M metagenome (GOLD analysis project Ga0207873, IMG submission 187373) | Cellulose adapted compost microbial communities from Newby Island Compost Facility, Milpitas, CA, USA - BGW Initial Compost (SPAdes)... ...
GCGCCCCCAGACGAGCGCGAGGGCTGCGCCACTCACGAAGAAAGGCACGTCGCTGCCGAGCGCAGCGCCGAGCCGCAGGAGCGCGGCGGCATCGAGCGGGCGCCCGTGCGCCTCGTTGAGCGCGAGGAGCGTGGCCGCCGCATCGCTCGACCCGCCGCCCAGGCCGGCGCCTGCAGGAACGCGCTTGGTCAACCGGATATCGACGGCGGCGGGCGATCCGACGGCCTCGTAGAACGCCGAGGCGGCGCGGTAGGCCAGGTTCCGTTCGGGCGGACCCAGTTCGGCGCCGCTGACCTCCAGGCGGATGCCGGGCTCGCCGACGGCGACCTCCAGCTCGTCGGCCAGCGAGAGCGCACAGAACACGCTCTCGATCTGGTGGTAGCCGGTGTCCTCCCGGGCCAGGATCTCCAGTCGGAGATTGATCTTGGCCGGCGCCAGCCTGCGGATCAGGGTCGTGCGGTCCCTCCGGCGTTGGGGAGTGGGTCCTGCGCGCCGCCGGCGTCATCGGCGGCCGGAGCGGCATCGCCGCCGCGGCCGCCCGTGGCGCCGGGCACATCCCGCTCGACGGCTTGCTCGACCACCTTCTCGCTCCGCTCGACCTCGCGGAGCGAGAAGCCGAGCCGCCACGCGAAGTACAGCCCGATCACCGTGACCGGGATGAAGCTGCCGATGTGGAAACCGACGGCGAAGCCCAGCGCCTTGTTGGCCTCGACGCCCCACAGGCCCACCAGTCCGATCCTGACCGCGGCCTCGTACGGCCCAAAGAAGCCGGGCGCGGACGGCACGGCCACCATGATCGCGATGAGCGACTGGAGGAAAAGCGCGCCGCCGAAGCCGACCGGGATGTCGAACGCCCGGAACGCGAGCCAGAACGAGACCGCGTTGAGCAGCCAGAGGGCGAGGGACCAGAGGCTGACGCGCAGGATCAGGGCGGGCGTGCGGAGCACGGCCAGGCCCGCGAGGAAGGCCTCGAGCGCGTCGACGACGGGGCGCCGCAGCCCGCGCGGCAGCACGCGCGCGACGGTGCGCTCGAAGACGCTCACGGCCTGCCGCGGCCAGATCACCATCGCGAGGAGCGCCACGCCGGCGGCGGCGAACGGCATCATGAAGAGCCGCAGCAGTGCGCCGACCTCCACGCCGTCCACGGTGGCGGTCCCGGGGAAGCCCGGCAGCGCGATCGAGATGACCAGGAACAGGACGATGGTCAGGCCATCGAAGAGTCGCTCGACCGCCACGCTGCCGAAGGAGGCCGCGGCCGAAACCGGCTGCATGCGCGAGAGCGCGAAGGCGCGTGCGAACTCGCCGATGCGCACCGGAAGGATGTTGTTGGCCATGAACCCGATGGTCGTCGCCGCGAACCGGGGGTGGAGCGGCGAGTCGGGCAGCATCGGCTGGAGCAGCGGCTTCCAGCGCCAGGCGCGGACGAGGAACACCGCCGTTGCGGCGAAGACAGCGGCGAGAAACCAGACCGGCTGCGCGCGGCCGATCTCTCGCAGCACTTCGTGGAGGTCGACGCCGCGGAGCGCGAACGCGAGCAGCGCCGCGCTGATCGCGATACCCAGCAGCGCCTTCCAGCCAAAGGCGCCGCCCCGCCGGGAGCCGCTCACTTCAGACCGAGCCGGATCAGATCGAACAGCTCGTCCACCGTCTCGCGAGCGGCCGCGTCAGCGCCGACCAGGCGGTCGAGCGCGGGGCGCAGCTCCAGCGCCCGCCGCAGCGCTGCCTCGCCCCGGTAGAGGAGGTCCTCGATCGGGACGACATCGCCGTCGTCCTGCTGCCCGGCGCGGGCCCCGAACGGAGCATTCGCCTGGTCCGGCACTGCGTCCTCCCCGGCAACGGTTTGCATCGATTCAGCGGGCTGCCCCGGATGGCCGGGGACCTCGCTGGTGACCAGGCGCCGGACCTCCGCGACCAGGCCGTCGGCCGCACCATTCTGCTCCAGCGCGTCGAGCAGCCGCTCCGCTGCCGCGGTCGAAGCGGCGAAGCCGAAGGTGGCAGCCAGGTCGCGCAGCGCCGTGACTGTGTCGAGCAGCTCGCGGTGCGCCCCCCGGTGGCGCTCGCCCGTCCACTGGGGGCGCTCGCCCACCATCCGTTCGATGCGGTCCAGGAGCGCGCCGGCCTCGGACCGGAAGAAGTTCACGACCTCGATCGGGAGCTCCTCTTGCGCCGGCGTGCCTTCCAGCACGGCAGGGTCCAGCGCGGCCGGGTCACCAGATGTGGGTGCCGGCTCGGGGTCGGCCAACCCGGCGCCGGCTCCGGCGAGCCAGGGCGATGCCGGGGCCCCCGGCGACCCGGCGAGATCGAGTCCCTGCCTCTCCCAGCGCTCGAGCGCCGCCGCTACGCGCTCATCGAGCTGCGCGTCGGGGTCGCCGGCCTCGACGAGGTAAGCGAGGTCGTCTAGCGTCCGCGCCAGGACGCCCCGAAGGTCTTCCCCCCAGGCGAGGCCCCCCTGCACCAGCGCCCGGCCGGCGAGCTCGAGCGCGTGCGCCACGGCCTGCACGCGCGACTCGCGGGCCATCTGCGCGCTGCCCCGCAGCACGCGCGAGACGCGGTGGAGCTCGGCTGCGTCGACCAGCGAATCATCGGACGCGTGAAGCACCGCGCGCAGTTGCTCGAGACAGTCCCGGGCCTCGCTGAGGAAGAACTCGCGTGTCGTCGGCATGGCGTTCTCTAGAGACCGGGCGCGGCGCCGCGTGCGCGCGCCTCGAGGATCAACTGTCTCATCTCGCGCACCGCAGCGGCCATGCCCACGAGCACGGCGCGGCTGACGATGCTGTGGCCGATGTTCAGCTCCTCGATCTCCGCGATGGCGGCGACGGGCGCGACGTTCTCGTACGTGAGGCCGTGGCCCGCGTGGATGTCCAGGCCGAGCGAGCGGCCGAACGCGGCGGCGCGCCGGATGCGGTCGAGCTGCTGGCGCACGGGCTCAGGGCCCTCCATCCGGCGGCGCGCCCAAGCCTCAGCGTAGGCGCCCGTGTGGAGCTCGACGGCCACGGTGCCGATGTCCGCAGCCGCGCGCAGCGCGTCCTCGTCCGGGTCGATGAACAGGGACGTGCGGAGCCCCGCCGCGGCGAGGCGTTCGACGGCCGCGGCCACGCGCGCGCGGTCCTCGGGCCGCGAGAGGGCGAGCCCGCCCTCCGTCGTGATCTCTTCCCTGCGCTCGGGCACGAGGGTGACGGCCATCGGACGGAGCTCGAGCGCGACGGCGAGAACCGTTTCCTCCGCCGCCAGCTCCAGGTTCACGCCGGTCCGCACGGTTTCCACGAGCAGGCGCACGTCCCGGTCCTGGATGTGCCGGCGGTCCTCCCGCAGGTGGACGGTGATCCCATCCGCGCCCCCGAGCTCGGCGAGGACGGCGGCGCGAACGGGGTCCGGCTCGTCCGTGCGGCGTGCCTGGCGCACGGTCGCCACATGATCCACGTTGACGTGCAGGCGCATCAATCGACGGAGAGAAGCGATTCGAGCTCGGCGGCCCGGGCCGGGTCCAGGCCGGCGAGGCGGGCCAGTCGGAGGGTCTCGCGACCCAACGCAGAATATAGCGAGCGGTCGGACGCGGACAACCGCCCCAGGTGGAGCCGAACGGTGTCCACGTCGCCACACACGATCGGGCCGGTGAGCGCCGCGGCGAAGCCGAGGTGATCGAGGTTGTCCACCGTGCTGCGCAGCAGCGAGAGGACGGCTGCTGCCGCATTGTCCTCAGAAACACCCGCCTGGCCGAGCAACCGTGTGGCCACGGCCGCGAGCGTGACGACGTAGTTGGAGGCGAAGACGGCGGCCGCGTGGTAGAGCGGCCGCAGGCTGGGCGGGATGACGAAGGTCCGCCCACCCAGCGCACTGACCAGACGACGACCTGCGGCAATGGCGGCGGGCTCGCCGGCCAGCGCGAACGCAGCGCCGATCAGGCGGTCGCCGCCGGACCACGGGTCGGCGATCGTCTGGAACGGGTGCATGGACCCGATGGCGAAGCCGGCCGGGACCAGCGGCGCGAGCACATCGGTGGACAGCGCGCCGGAGAGGTGGAGCGCAACACACCCGGCGGGGGCGCGGCTGGTCATGGCCAGATCGTAGGCGACATCGCCGAGCGCGCGATCCGGGACCGCGAGGATCACGATCGTCGTCCCGGCATCGAGCGGGCCGATGCCCATCCGGTACTCGGCCCCCGGACTTCGGGGCTCGAACAGGGGGTGCGGCGGTGGATCGAGCGTACGGCCGTGGAAGACCAGGCGCTCGACCGCCCGGCATTGCGTCAGCGCCGCCCCGAGGGCGAGGCCCATGCGCCCGGGTCCGATGATGGCGACGCGGTCGCTCAAGGCGAATCGAACACCAGGATCCCCGCGCGCCGCCGCAACCGCCCGAGCGTGGGGCGCGGCAGGCGCGCGATCACGTCGATCGCCGAGTCGTGCTCCTCACGTCGGAGCACCTCGCCCTCGCGGTAGATCGCCGCGAGCGCCTCGCCATCGATGGCGGGGATGCGCAGGTGGACCCGCGGATGCGCTGCCCGGTACTCCGCAGCGAGCCGCTCCCGCACTTCGTCCATGCCGCCCGGCTCCACCGTCGAGCCGAAGAGCGCGGGCTGCGGGAAAATCGCTCGTGCCCGCGCGCGAAGCGCGGACTCCTCGTCGTGCGTCAGGCGGTCCACCTTGTTGAACAGGAGGATCGTCGGCCGATGGCGCACGCCCAGGTCGATCAGCACCTGTTCCACCACGCGCTTCTGCTCTTCCCAGCCCCGGTACGAGGCATCGATCACGTGCAGCAGCAGGTCGGCCTCGAGCGCGGCCTCCAGCGTCGCGCGGAACGAAGCCACGAGGTGGTGCGGCAGCTTGCGAATGAAGCCGACCGTATCCGTGATCAGGATGCGCGCGCCGTCCTCCAGCTCGACCGCGCGCGTCGCCGGGTCGAGGGTCGCGAACAGGCGGTCCTCGATCAGCACGTCCGCGCCCGAAAGGGCGCGCAGGACGGAAGACTTGCCGGCGTTGGTGTAGCCGACGAGCGCGATACGGAACTCCTTCGCGCGCGCCTTCCGCTGCGTCGCGCGCCGCTGCGCCACGACCTCGAGCTTGCTCCGCAAATCGCGGATCCGCCGGCTGATGATGCGGCGGTCCGTCTCGAGCTGCGTCTCGCCCGGACCGCGCAGGCCGATGCCTCCGCGGATTCGGGAGAGGTGCGTCCACATCCGCTTCAGCCGTGGCAGCATGTACTCGAGCTGCGCGAGCTCGACCTGCATCTTCGCTTCCGCAGTGCGCGCGCGCGTCGCGAAGATGTCCAGGATGAGCTCGGAGCGGTCCATCACGCGCACCCCGAGCAGCGTCTCCAGATTCTTGCCCTGGGCCGGCGTGAGCTGCTCGTCGAAGATGACGAGACTCGCGCCCGTCTGGGCCACGCGCTCGCGGAGCTCGAGGGCCTTGCCTTCGCCGATGTAGTACTTGGGATGCGGTGCGTCGAGCCGCTGCCGGAGCGTGCCGACCACGAGGGCGCCGGCCGTGTCCGCCAGTCTGGCCAGCTCCTCGAGATGTTCAGCCGCCACGTCCGGTTCGATGTCCTTGCCGGGCGCCCCCACGAGCAGGGCCTGCTCGCGGGGCACCTCGAGAGAGATCATGCGGGAGATGGCGGGGGTCCCTCCTTCCCCTCCTGGTTCACCTGACTTTCTGATACCCGTTGTGGAGGCAGCCGTGCCGGCGCATCACTGCGACCGCAGCACGGCCACCGTGCCGCTGTGGCGGTACGGCACTTCCGCCCGCACCGGCCCGCTCAACGCGACCTCGCCGCTGACGCGGTAGCTGAACGTGCCGAGATCCAGGATCGATCGCAACGCGGCGCCTGCACCCGCATAGGTGAATTCGACCGGGATCTCGACGACGGTGCTGTCCTCGGCCTCCACGCGGACTTCCTCGTTGAACCGGCCCTCGGCGAGATCGACCCACTGGCCGTCGCCATCGGCCGCCGGATCGCGCAGCTCGAGGTCGTACGTGAGGCCGGTCGCCTCCAGCGGGAAGCTGTTCGGGTTGACCACGCTGAGCTGGACGTAAACCAGGCCGCCGCGCAGCCCCAGGCCACCGAGCCGGACACCGACGAGGTGTACCTCGGGGCGCGACACTCGCGGCGCGCAGGCCGCCAGCAGAATCATGAAGAGCGCCGCCACCGTGGTTGCGACCCCGATCTTGGGCATGCTCTCTCCTACCCTCGCGCCTGGATCCGCGACACGCCGCCGGCGCGCGGACAGCGTGCAGTGCCCCGACCGGCGGGTCGGGGCCACCCTGTCGAACCGATTCTGACCCGCGCCCGCCCTGCCGGGTTCCGCGCAGGGAACGGCGCAAGCACGTCGAGTGGGGGGCGCCGGCAACCGGTCTCGCGTGAAACGATCCCGCCCCGCGACGTGCCGGCTGAATGCGGCCGCCTCAGCCCGCCCCGCCCTCCCTCTTCTGGCGTTCGCGGAGGCTGGCCCAGAACGCCATCCGCTCGGCGATCTCCGGCTCGCGGCCAAAGCGGCCGGGCGTGTAGAAGCGCCGTCCCCGCAGCTCCTCGGGCAGGTACTCCTGCGGCACGTACGCGTCCGGCGAGTCGTGCGCGTACCGGTACTCCCTTCCATACCCCAGCTCGCGCATGAGGTCCGTCGGCGCGTTCCGCAAATGGAGGGGAACCGGTGCGGCGGGCGTTTCGCGTGCCGCCTCGAGTGCCGCATGCAGCGCGCGGTAGCCGGTGTTGGACTTGGGCGCGGTCGCCAGGTAGATCGTCATGTCGGCGAGCGCGAGGTACCCCTCGGGCGGGCCGAGCATGTGGAACGCATCGCGCGCGGCGACGGCGTACTGGAGCGCGTTGGGGTCGGCGAGGCCGATGTCCTCGGCGGCCATCGCGATTGCGCGCCGGAACAGCACCATGGGGTCCTCGCCCGCCTCGATCATCCGCGCCATCCAGTAGAGCGCGCCGTCGGGGTCGCTGCCGCGCAGCGACTTGTGGTACGCGGAGAGCAGATTGTAATGCTCCTCGCCTGCCTTGTCGTGCCGCGCGAAGCGATGCTGGAGCGCCTCGCGCACGACGGCGCGCGTGATCCTGCCGCCGCGGCCGGCCAGCATGGCCGCGGCCTCGAGCGCGTTGAGCGCGCGGCGCGCGTCGCCATCGGCTGCGGCCGCGAGCAGGGCCAGCGCATCGTCGTCCACCTCGAGCCCCCAGTCGCCGAGACCCCGCTCGGTATCGGCCAGCGCGCGGCGCAAAATGGTCTCGAGATGCGCCGGCTCGAGCGGCGCCAGGACGAAGACGCGTGCACGGCTGAGGAGCGGCCCGATCACCTCGAACGACGGGTTCTCGGTGGTCGCCCCGATGAGGGAGATCGTGCCTGCCTCGACGTGCGGCAGGAAGGCGTCCTGCTGCGCCTTGTTGAAGCGGTGGATCTCGTCGCAGAAGAGGATGGTGCGGCGCCCGTTCGCGCGCAGGCGCGCCTCGGCCTCACGGATCAGCTCCCGCACGCGGGCGACGCCCTCCGTCACCGCGCTGAACGGCACGAACGCGGCCCGCGTGCGCTGCGCGATGATGCGCGCGATGGTCGTCTTCCCGCTGCCGGGCGGCCCCCAGAGGATGAGGCTGCCCGGCGTATCCTTCTCGATCAGCTCGCGCAGCGCGCGGCCCGGGCCGAGCACGTGCTCCTGCCCGACGAACTCGTCGAGCGAGCGCGGACGCATGCGTGCGGCAAGGGGCGCGCCGGGGCCTGCCTCGGCGCCGGTCGGATCGGGCGGCGGCGGGGGCGGAGACGGCTCGTGGCCGGCGAACAGATCGGGCTCGTTCACGTGTGCGCTCCCGGCAACAGCATCCGGATGATGTAAAACGCGAGAACACCCAGGAATACCCCGCCGGGGATCCGCCAGCCCGGAACGCGCTGGGACTCGGGGATGAGGTTGGATGCCGCAACGTAGATCGTCACGCCGGCGGCGATCGCCAGGCCGTAGCCGGCGAGCAAGGTGGACGCCGGCGTCGCGATCGCCCCCAGCACGGTGAACAAGCCGACCACAGCGACGGCGGCGAGCGTCTGCGCCGTCGAATTGCCACTGGCCAGCATGATGCTCGCGAGCGAGACGCCGGTCGGGACCTTGTGCAGGATGACGGCGGTGAAGATGAGAAGGCCGAGCTCGCGGCTGGAGAGGAAGCCGCTCGCGATGGCCACCCCATCGAAGAAGGCGTGGGGCACGAGGCCGATCAGCGCCCACACGCCTACGCCGCGCGAGACCATCGCCTCGTGGTGCGTCTCCTCGCCGAAGTGGAAGTGCGGCGTCAGCGTGTGCTGTGTCAGGTGCACGGCGAGGTAGCCGGCGAGCACGGCGGTAAGGCCGCCCGCAGTCTCGATGGCGCCGGGCAGCATCTCGAGCAGCGCGACCGCGAGCATGAAGCCCGCGCCGAACGCGACCAGCACGTTCAGCGTGCCGGCACGGCCCCGGACGCCGGCGGTGACGAGGATGCCCCCCACCAGGTTGGTCAACCCGGCGAGCGCGGCGTAGAGGGCGGATTGGATCAACGGACGTACTCCCGGCGCACGATCTCGAGCAGCGCCTCGCGAGTGTTGAGTTCGGGCCGGTCCGTCACGCGCTCGAGCAGGTCACGGAGGATCTGCCCGTAGCGCGGCCCCGGCTCGATGCCGAGCGCGCGCAGCTCGCCCCCGCCGATGGCGAGGTCGACCACGGCCAACGGCGGCCGGGACCGCAGGACGGACCGCGCGCGGCGTACTCCGGCCACGAAATCCGCGGCGGCGCTTGCCGGTGCCCGAGCGCGGGACGGCGGATCCGCGCCAACGGCCGGAGCCGTGATCGGCGGAGCTGCGCCGAAGCGCGCGCGCCAGAACGCGGCCTCGAGCCGCACATGGTCGCGGACGAGGTCTGGCTCGATGCGGCGCAGCCACCGTCGGATGGCCGGATCGCCGCCCTCGAGTGGGACGAAATCGCCGTGCGCGCGGATCAGACGCGCGACCCGCTCCGTGTCCGCGTTGGATGCCCGGAGGCGGCGCATGATCGCCGCGGCCGTACGGGCACCCTCCTCGGCATCTTCCGCGGTCGCCTTTCCTGCCGCAGCGCCGCGCGCCGCAGCGACGAGCAGGGCGGCGGCGCGCAACAGCGGCCGCGCGGGCGGGAGCGTGTCCACCGCGAGGAGGCTCTCGGTCCACAGGTCGTGTCGCGCGCCGGGAGCGCGCACGCCGACCGCGGCGTCCAACTCCGGGTAGAGCACGCGCAACGCGCCCGACGCCGCATAAAGTGAGAGCGCCGCCGAGGCACGCCACGTCTTGCCCAGGATCTTCCAGAGCTCCTCGCGGATGCGCTCGGCCGAAAGGCGGGTGAGGCGCGGCGTGGCGGCGACGAGAGCCTCCCAGGTCGCGGGCTCGATGGCGAGGCGGAAGTGGCCGGCGAAGCGCAGCGCGCGCAGCACGCGCAGATAGTCCTCTGCGAAGCGCTCGGCCGGCGTGCCGACGGTGCGCAGCCAGCCGGCGCGCAGGTCATCCAGGCCGGAGAACGGGTCGAGCAGCTCACCGCGCAGCGGATGCCACGCGATCGCGTTGCACGTGAAGTCGCGGCGCGCGAGATCCTCGACGACGGAGTCCGCGAACTCCACGACGGCGTGGCGGCCCGTGGTCTCGACGTCGCGGCGGAACGTCGTCACCTCGTACAGCACGCGGTCCCGTCCGAGCACGCCGACCGTGCCGTGCTCCACGCCGATCGGGATGGTCCGGCGGAAGAGGCGGCGCACGTCGCGCGGCCGCGCGCGAGTCGCGAGGTCCCAGTCGCCGGGCGCGAGACCCAGCAGGGCATCGCGCACGGCGCCGCCCACCGCCCAGGTCTCGTACCCCGCATCCTCGAGCCGGCGGGCGATCTCGCGCACCGCGTCGGGCGGGTGCAGGTCCATGCGTGCGGCGCTAGATAGAGGACGCGCCCGCCGGCAGGCAGCCCGCGCCGCTGCCTGCGGCGAGCCCCGGTGCCGTGGCCTTCCGCTCGCGCACTCCCGTCCCCGCCTCAGCCACAGAGCACCGAGCCGCCATTGACGTTCAGGATCTCCCCGGTGATGTGCCGCGCCAGGCCGGAGCACAGGAAGACGATCGGCCCGGCGACGTCCTCCGCGGTGGCAACACGGCCGAGAGGGATGCTTTCGGCGATCCGCTCACGCCCGCCGTCCGCGAACGGCACCGCGCACATCTCGGTGTCGATCCAGCCGGGCGCCACGCAGTTCACGGTGATGTCCCGCGGCGCGAGCTCGATCGCGATGCTCTTGACGAACGAGATGATCGCGCCCTTGGTCGCCGCGTAGTCCGCGTGCCCGGCCTCGCCTCTCTGCCCTGCGGTCGAGCCGACCAGCACGATGCGGCCGCCGCTTTCCATGACGCGTGCAGCGGCACGCGTGGTGAAGAAGATCGCGTCAAGGTTGACCGCCAGCGTGCGCCGCCATTGCGCATCGTCCATGCGCGCGATCGGCGTGTCCTCGGGCGGCCAGATCCCGGCGTTGCCGATCAGGATGTCGAGCCCGCCGAACTCAGCAACCGCGCGAGTGATCAGCCGCTCCGCCGCGGCGACGTCCGCGAGGTCGCCCTGCTCAGCCCACGCGCGAACGCCCAGCCGCTCGAGGTCCGCAACCGTGGCCTGCGCGGCCTCGGCGCGCGAGTGATACGAGATGCCGACGTCGGCGCCCGCACGCGCGAGCATGAGCGCCGTCGCGCGGCCGACGCCGCGCGAGCCGCCCGTGACGACGGCACGCTTGCCCTTCAGGTCGATCGAAAGCATCGACGCGACTCCCGCATGCGATCAGTACTCGCCCCCCGGCTCCGTGGCGAGCCGGCTCTCGACGATCTCGCAGATCGCGTGGCCGATGGCGAGGTGGATCTCCTGAGCGTGCGCGACGCTGTCCGTCGGCACGATGAGCGCGCGGTCCACCAGCTCGCGCAACGGGCCGCCGCCGCGGGCCAGCAGCGCGACCGTGCGCACCTCCGCGGCGGCCGCTGCCCGCGCCGCTTCCAGCAGGTTGCGCGACTCGCCAGAGGTCGAGTGCAGGAACAGCACGTCGCCCGGCCGCGCGAGCGCGCGCACCTGGCGAGCGAACACCTGCTCGAAGCCGAGGTCGTTCGCCGCCGCGGTGAGGACGGACGTGTCCGTGGTCAGCGCAATGGCGGAGAACGGGAGGCGAGCGCGGCGGAACCGGACGACGTACTCGGCCGCGAGGTGCTGCGCGTCCGCGGCCGAGCCGCCGTTGCCGCAGAACATCAGCTTGCCGCCGCCGACCAGCGCGTGCAGGACCAGCTCGGCGGTCTCCGCGATCTCGCCGGCCATCTCGCGGGCGACGCGGCCGGCCAGCGCGGCCAGCTCCTCCAGGTGGGTGGCCGCATCGGAGACGAGAGGGCTCTTCATGCGTCCGCTGCCAGGAGCCGGGCGAAGTGCTCAGGCGAGGCGATGCGGTCCAGGATGGCGCGGGCATCGGGCCCGGCCTCCGCCGCCGCCTCGCAGGCGTACGTGAGCAGCGCGTCCGCGGCCAGGAGGTCCCACGCGGCCGCGCGGTCCCGGCCGCCCTCCACCGCAGCGCGCAGGCACGCGAACGCGGCGCCAGCCAGCGCCGCCGGCACATCGGCCTCGGCGCGCTGCGAGAGCGCCTCCGCCATGCGCGCGAAGAGCGGCTCCGGCGCACGCGGCTCGCGGCGCTCGAGCCAGGCCAACGCGTGCTTCGAATCCACGGGACCGGTCATGTCAGGAGCCGGCGATCAGCGTCCGCACGATCTCGGGCGCCCGGGCGAGCGCGTCCTTCACCTTCGCCGGATCACCCACGCCGCCCTGCGCCATGTGCGGCCTGCCGCCGCCCGAGCCGCCGGTGAGCGAGGCCACCTCGCGGACGACGCGATCGGCGCGCACGCCGCGCGAGATGAGGTCGTCCGTCGAGACTGCGAGCAGCGAGACGCGGTCGTCCAGCCGCGCGGCGAGCACGGCGACGCCGCTGCCCAGCCGCTCGCGCAGCCGGTCGCCCAGCATGCGCAGCTCCTCCGCCGTCGCGATCTCCACCTCGCCCGCGACGACGCGTGTGTTGTCCACCGCCACGGCGCGCTCGACCAGCTCGCCCACGCGGTCCACCGCGCCGCTCGCCAGCGCTCGCTCGAGACGGCGCTCGAGCTCGCGATTCTCCTCCAGGAGCTGTTCGATGCGGCGGAGTAGCGTGTCCGGCGATGTGCGCAGCAGCGCCGCAGCCCGGCGCAGCGTCTCCTCGTGCTCGACGGCACGCGCGTATGCGGCAGGGCCAGTGACCGCCTCGATCCGGCGCACGCCCGCGGCCACGCCGGTCTCGCTCACGATGCGCAGCAACCCGATCTCGCCAGTGTGGCGAACGTGCGTGCCGCCGCACAGCTCGGCGCTCACGCCGGGCACCGAGATCACGCGTACCACGTCGCCGTACTTCTCGCCGAACAGCGCCATGGCGCCGCGGTCCACGGCTTCACGGTAGCCCATGTAGTCCACGCACACGTCCTCATCCGCGAAGATCGCGCGGTTGACCTCCTCCTCGACCTGCCGGATCTCTTCCGGCGTCATGGGCCGCGGATGCGAGAAGTCGAAGCGCAGGCGGTCCGGCGCGACCAGCGAGCCGCGCTGCACGACGTGCGTGCCGAGCACCTTGCGCAGCGCCGCGTGCAGCAGGTGCGTGGCCGTGTGGTTGCGCTCCGTGTCGTGCCGCGTGGGCTGCTCGACGATGGCGCGCACGCGCAGCGGCTCACGGCCGCCCGGGAAGTCGCCCTCGACGTCGCCCAGCACGGCCACGCGTCCAGCCACGCGCCGCACGTCGTCCACGGCCATCCGCCAACCCGCGCCCTCCACCACGCCGCGGTCGCTGACCTGCCCGCCCGCCTCGACGTAGAACGGGTTCTCTCGGAGCTGGAGCGCGAGGCGCCCGTTCTCGCGGCGGTACGCGACGATGTCCGTCTCGACCGTCGTCGCCTCGTAGCCCACGAACCGCTGCTCCGCGTCCGGCACGAGCTCCTCCCAGCCGGCGGCGAGCGCCGACGCATCCGCGCCCTCGGCGGCACGCGCCTGGTGCGCCACGCGGGAACGCTCGCGCTGCTCCTCGAGCGCGCTCTCGAACCCGGCCAGGTCCACGGCGTAGCCGCGCTCGCGCGCCATCAGCTCGATCAGGTCCAGCGGGTAGCCGTACGTGTCGTAGAGGCGGAACGCATCGATGCCCTGGATCACGGGACGCGGGCGCAGCCCCGCGTCGACCGCGCCGCGCTCCTCGTCGGAGAGCTCGGGCGCGATCTCATCGAAGCGCTCCATGCCGGCATCGATGGTCTGGAGGAAGCGCTCCTCCTCGAGCCGGGTCGCCTCCAGCAGGTGGTCGTGCCGCTCGCGCAGCTCGGGGTATGCGTCCCCCATTCGTGCCACGACCTCGTCCACGACGTCCACCAGCGTGGGCTCGCGCCGGCCCAGCAGCCACGCGTGCCGGACGGCGCGGCGGAGGATGCGCCGCAGCACGTAACCGCGCCCCTCGTTGGAGGGGAACACGCCGTCCGCGAGGAGGAACGCGACGGCGCGCGCGTGGTCCGCGAGCACGCGGAACGACGTGGCGCTCGGCGCGGCCGGGTCGAACGGCTTGCCGACGGTCTGCACGGCGCGCTCGATCAGCGGGACGAAGAGATCGGTCTGGTAGTTCGATGTAACGCCCTGGAGCACCGACGCGAGCCGCTCGAGGCCGGCCCCGGTGTCGATCGAGGGCGCGGGCAGCGGCTCGAGCTCGCCATCAGCGCGGCGGTCGTACTGCATGAAGACCAGGTTCCAAAGCTCGAGGAACTCGCCACGCTCCCCGCAGGCGATGAACTCATCGAGCCCGAGGTCCTTGCCGCGCCTGTCCGCGGGCCGCAGGTCGAAGTGGATCTCCGAGCACGGGCCGCACGGCCCCGTCTCGCCCATCTGCCAGAAGTTGTCCTTGTCGCCGAGGCGGAAGATGCGCTCCGGCGGCAGGCCCGCGACCTCTTCCCAGAGCTTTGCCGCTTCGTCGTCCGAGTAGTGCACGGTGGCCCACAGCCGCTCGCGCGGCAGCGCGTACTCCTCCGTGAGCAGCTCCCAGGCGAACGCGATCGCGTCCCGCTTGAAGTAGTCGCCGAAGGAGAAGTTGCCGAGCATCTCGAAAAAGGTGTGGTGGCGCGCGGTGACGCCCACCTCTTCGAGGTCGTTGTGCTTGCCACTCACGCGCAGGCACTTCTGTGCCGTCGTCGCGCGGCGGAACGGCAGCTTCTCCTCGCCCAGGAACACGCGCTTGAACTGGACCATGCCCGCGTTCGTGAAGAGCAGGGTCGGGTCATCGGCGGGGACGAGGCTCGAGCTCGGCACGACGCGGTGGTCGTGGCGGGCGAAATAATCGAGAAAGCGCTGTCTGATCTCGGACGAGTTCATGGGCACCGTACAGGGCAGCCGTACACCACCCGCGAGGGTGGCAGGGCCGACGTCAGGTTCGCTGAAATGTTCCAATATAGGGCGTTTCGGTGCCGAGGCGAAGGGCCGGCGGGCCGGGCGGCGGCTGAAGGAAGGGGCTTGCCTCGGTGGAGACCTCGCAGATAACGACGGAGTCCGGCGCTGCGTTCAACGACCCTGACCCCGGCGACGCCGGGGCGAAGGCTCCCGGGTGGCAGGCCTGGTCGGAGCCCGCCACGAACCGTTCCCTCCTCGGTCACAGCGCAGGTTCGCCTCGACGATGCTTCCGCCGCCGGACCGGGCCGAGCGGTCGCCACCCAAAGCCACGGGGCACGGGCCGTGACCACCCGTGTCGCCCCCACCAAGAACAATCTTGACGCCGCATTTCGGCAACTGCACCAAGCTTACCCTCTCGCCCTTCACACGGCGACCGCAAGAATCCAGAAACAGCTTGACGAAATCTGATTGTGCGCGCCCTGCGGCGCGGTCATCGTTCGCGTATCGGCCGGGCCGGTTTGCTCGCATTACCTGCATCGTCTGCGGTGAGATGAGGCAGGCAGCAGACTGAGACTGATATGTTCCACACGAAAAGGAGGAATCCCGTGCGTAACCTCATTCGGCGCACGCGCTGGGCAGTGGTGTGCATGGCCCTCAGCGCCCTCTTGCTACTGCCGATTCGCAGCGCGGAGTCAGCGACTTCCGGTCCGTGCGAGGACGCCATGCAGCTGATCACCACCGGCGCCGGACTGATCGCGTACGGCCTGACTACAGGCAACCAAACACTGGTTTCTCTGGGAGAAGGCATGGTGGCTGAGGGCCAAAGGCTGGGGAGCGCCTACGGTTGCTGGCCGGAGCAGCCGGAGTACCCGGTGTGAGCGGTTGCCGGGCCTAGCGCACGTTGAGTTGGAGGACGTCTCAGGGTCCGGCCGGACCGACCCGCCGTAGGCCCGACAACCTGGGCAAGGAGCCGGCGAGATGGACGAGCCTCGTCCGTCCCACCGGCTCTTGATCGACTCGTCGTGGCCGGCACGTCTGTCGATGACGCGGCACTCGACGCCGAGGCCCACCGGCAGGCCCGCGTGGCTGATGCCTCCATGATCTCGAACTCGGCTTGACGAAAGGGCGGCGCTGGCGAGCCTACGCCGGGTGGGAAAACCCAGCCTGCGCCAGTTGCGTAAGGGAGTGCGCGGCACGGCTGGCCGGGAAGGACTCGTTTGCGCGGGAGGCGCTGGCGCGCATAACATGCCGCGGGTCCGGCCCCCAGCGTGCGACGACCTGCCTCGGCGGCGGCCGGAAATCGGCGCGCATGCGCCAGCAACGTTTCCTCGAGACCTGGAGTGCGCTCTGTGCAACGGCGTGGAATGAAGCTCCTTGCGGTGGCGGCCGCCGCTGGCCTCGCGGCGTGCGGCGGCGCGAACGCGGGGGAGTGGGCCGGGACGGTGCGGGACAGCGCGGGTGTCGCAATCGTCGAGAATCCGGCCACGGGGATCTGGCGGCCGGGTGAGGCGTGGAGGGTGGTCGAGGAGTTGCGCATCGGCGTGGCCGAGGGCGATCCCGAGTACCAATTCGGCAACATTGTAGGAGTCGACGTGGACTCGGACGGGCGGATCTACGTGCTGGACCAGCAGGCGCAGCAGGTCCGCGTGTTCGACGCGCAGGGCACGCTGGTGCGGACGATTGGCCGCGGTGGCTCGGGCCCCGGCGAGTTCAGTCCCGGCGCGGGGCCGCTGTTCGTCGTCCGGGGGGACACCGTGCTGGTGCCGGACGTCTTGCTCCAGCGCGTGAGCTGGTTCGTGCTCAGCGGTGACGAGACCGGCAGCTTCCCGCTCCCGATGGCCGAGGGCATCCCGGTGGCGTGGGGGATGACGCCGGACGGGCGCGTGGCGCACCAGCGCATGCCCTTGCCCCTCCCCGGCCAGCCGCAGACGGAGGTCCCGACGGAGACGCCGATCGTTGCGCGCGGCACGGACGGGTCCAGCGACACGCTCGCCATGATCCCCGCTGGCCAGTCAGTCCGGTTGCAGGGCGGCGGGATGCAGGTCCGCATGTTCGACCCGGAGCCGGTGTGGGACATCGCGGCCGACGGCTCGGTCCTCGTCGCCGTGAACACGGACTACAGCATCGAGGTCCGGCGCCCCGGCGGCGCGCTGGCGCGGGTGATCCGCAAGCCGTTCGAGCGTGCTCCCGTGACGGCAGCGGACAGAGATGCCTTCATGGAATTGTTCCGCGAAGGGTGGAAGCAGATGGGGGCAACGCCAGAACAGATAAAGATGGCTGAGCAGATGATCAGCTTCGGCGATTACTACCCCGCGCTCGCGCGCATCAAGGCGGGGCCTGGCAGCACCATCTGGGTGCAGCAGATCAAGACGGCGGCGATGGCGAAGGAGTTGGGGGAGGGCTTCAGCCCCCAGGATGCCGGGGGCCCGCGCTGGGACGTGTTCGACGCGGATGGCAGGTACCTCGGCGTCGTCGAGTTCCCTGCCAACTTCACGCTCATGACATTCGACGGTGACGTGGTCTACGGCGTGTTGCGGGACGAGCTCGACGTGCAGTACGTGGTGCGGATGCGGGTGCAGCGCGAGAGCGCGGCCGCGTGAGGCGGCCGGTTGGTCAAACGACGAGGCCCCGGCGTCATGCCGGGGCCTCGCTGCTTCGTGCCGCCTCGCCCGGTTACTCGTCGTAGCCGGCCGGGCCGTCGTCGGTCGCGGCCAGGCTCTTCATGCCCAGTTCCGCGCGGACCTTCGCCTCGATCTCGGCGGCCAGCTCCGGGTTCTCACGCAGGTAGGCCTTGGCGTTCTCCCTGCCCTGCCCGAGACGGACGTCGCCGTACGAGAACCACGCGCCGGACTTCTCGATGACGCGGCACTCGACGCCGAGGTCCACCAGCAGGCCCGTGTGGCTGATGCCCTCGTTGTACATGATGTCGAACTCGGCCTGACGGAACGGCGGCGCGCACTTGTTCTTCACGACCTTGACGCGCGTGCGGTTGCCGACCAGCTCCTGGCCGTCCTTGATCGCGCCGACGCGGCGGATGTCCAGCCGGACGCTCGCGTAGAACTTCAGCGCGCGGCC
>Ga0207873_1002058_pt1 | contig 17464 bp, 16 predicted proteins | sample BGWIniCompost_FD_187373 | JGI IMG/M metagenome (GOLD analysis project Ga0207873, IMG submission 187373) | Cellulose adapted compost microbial communities from Newby Island Compost Facility, Milpitas, CA, USA - BGW Initial Compost (SPAdes)... ...
CCCGCCTCTACTGCTGGGACAAGGCGCTCGAGCTGCTGAACGCGCGCGTCGTCACCAAGCTGGGTCGCGGCGCGATCCCCGACGCGGAGTCGTCGGTGATGAAGCTGGCGCTGGGCCGCATCCTGACCACCGGCGCCGACCTGGGCCTGCGCATCGCGGGGGCGGATGCGCTGCGCCGCCACGGCCCGTGGCAGCACCAGTTCCTCACGGCGCCCTCCATGCACATCGCGGGCGGAACCGACGAGATCCAGAAGAATCTGGTCGCCGAGCGCGTGCTGGGCCTTCCGCGCGAGGGCCGCGGCGATCGCGACATCCCGTTCGAGAAGCTGCGTCGCTCCTGAGTCTCGCCCCGGGGGCAAGGCCCGGGGGCCCCCCCGGGCTCGGGCGATGCCGCATCAAGCGGCCTTCCCGGTGGACCGATGAGGGCGGCGTGGCGGTGCTCTCCCTGATCGGCTTCGGCTCCTTCGTGCTGGTGAGCCTGCTGGTCGGCGGGCGCCTGCTGCTGCTCGCGCGTCGCACCCGCGAGCCGGCCGAGGCCGCACTCGGCGCAGCGCTCTTCTTCGGCGGCGGGCTCGGCTACCTGCTGCTCGTGCTCGCGCACGACGTGCTGCCGCCTCCACACGCTCCGGGCGCTCTCCTGCTCGCCAATCTGCATCTGCACGCCGGCGCCCTCCTGCTCGCGATCGGGACCGCGCACATCTTCCGGCCGGGCGAGGCGTCGGCACGCGCGATCGTGCTGGCCATCGCGCTCGTGCTCGGCGTCTCGTTCGCGCTGCGCGCTGCGGACGCGAGCCGGATGCCGCCGGCGCCGCTGGTGTTCTGGACGAGCACCCTCGGAAGCGCGGCGGCCTACGCGTGGAGCGCGCTCGAAGCCGGGCGCTACGCCGCACGCTTGCGCCGCCGCGTGCGCTTCGGGCTCGCCGACCCGGCCGTCGCGCGTCGCATCGCGCTGTGGTCCGCCGCCTGCAGCGCCGCGGTCGCGATCCACGTCGCGAGCGGCGTGAACCGCTTCCTGGTCACGGAAGGGACGCACCCTGCCGTGCTGGCGGCGAGCTCGGGGCTCGGGCTCGGCGCGGCCAGCTGCCTGTGGCTCGCCTTCCTGCGCGCCGACCCCGGCGTCGCGGCCCAGCCGGACGCCGCCTGACATGGACGCGACCCTCGCCTCGCTCGGCTACGCCGCCTTCGTGTCCACGAGCCTGGTGCTGGGGCTGCTGCTGCTGCTGCTGTGGCGGCGCACGCGCCAGACCCCGGAGCTCGCGATCGCGGCCACCCTGATCTGCGGCGCGCTCGCCTTCGCGCTCGCGATCGCCGCCTACTCCCTGAATGGCCTTCCGCACATCGCGTCGGTCCTGCTCGAGACGCTATCGAGCTTCTCCGCGCATCTCTCGTCCGCGTCGCTCGCGCTGGCGACCCGGCTCCTCTTCCGGCGCGAGGCGCGCTGGGCTCGCCGTCTCCAGATCTCGATCACGCTCGCGCTCGCCGCCACCTTCTCGCTGCGGCTGGTCGACCCGCTCGCGTTCCCGCCGCCGGCCCTGGTGTTCTGGACCTACACGCCGCTCGGCGCGTTCGTCTACGCCTGGGCCGCGTGGGAGTCGTTTGGCTGCTGGGCCACGCTGCGCCGGCGGGCGCCGCTCGACCTCGCCGATCGCGACCTCGCGCGACGCTTCCTGCTCTGGGGCATCGCGGGCACCAGCGCGGTCGCCATCTTCACCATCGCGATGGTGGAGCGCGCGATCGGCCCCGGCACGCTCAGCCGCTTCTCGATCGCGCTCATGTCCGCGCTCGGGCTGATCGCGGCGTCCGGGATCTCGTTCGCCTTCTTCCCGCGGCGCGCGCGGGCCACCGAGTCGTTCGCGGACGGCCGGCGCGCCGGCTGATCACGGCCGGCCGCTCGCCCCGCAGCCGGGCTACCCTGCGGCCTCGTGACCGTCTACCGCCTCGGCAGCGAGCTCGCCTTTCCGCCGCCCGAGGACGCGGAGCCCTCCGGCCTGCTCGCCGTGGGTGGCGACCTGCGTCCCGAGCGCCTGCTGCTCGCCTACTCGCTCGGGATCTTCCCGTGGCCGCTCGTGGAGCGCCCGCTGCTGTGGTTCTCGCCCGATCCGCGCATGGTGCTCGAGCCGGCGGCGCTGCGGATCTCGCGCAGCCTGGCCCGCACGCTGCGCAAGGGACGCTACGAGGTCCGGCTCGACACCTGCTTCGCCGAGGTGGTGCGGCGCTGCGCCGAGGTGCCGCGCCGCGGCGAGGTGGGCACCTGGATCACGCCGGAGCTGGCCGCCGCCTACGAGCGGCTGCACGCGCTCGGCTTCGCGCACTCCGCGGAGGCCTTCGAGGACGGCCAGCTGGTCGGCGGGCTCTACGGCGTCTCGCTGGGCGGCGCGTTCTTCGGCGAGTCGATGTTCGCCTGCCGCCCCGACGCCTCCAAGGTCGCCTTCGTCACCCTGGTGCGTCAGCTCGAGCAGTGGGGCTTCGATCTCATCGATTGCCAGGTCCACACCGATCACCTGGCCCGCTTCGGCGCGGTCGAGTGGCCGCGCGACCGCTTCCTGAAGCGCCTCGCGGCCTCGCTCGAGCGGCCTTCGCGCTGCGGGCCGTGGCGGCTCGACGCCGGACAGGGCCCGTGCGCCTCGGGGAGCGCGGGGGCCGGCTGATGGGAGCCGCGTCCGCGCCGCGCCCGCGCACCGCGACGCGCAGCGACCCGCCCCTGCTCGCGGTGGGCGATGCGCTCGCGCGCCGCCTCGCGCGGCTGCGCTTCGGACCGCCGGTGGCGCACGTCTACCACCCGCTCCTGTACGCGCGGGCGCCCCATCGCGCGTACGTGGCCCGCTACGGCGTTGCGCCGCGCGAGGTGCTGCTGGTCGGGATGAATCCGGGGCCGTTCGGGATGGCGCAGACCGGCGTGCCGTTCGGCGAGGTCGGACACGTGCGCGACTGGCTCGGCATCGAGGCGCCCGTGCGGCGCCCGCCCGTCGAGCATCCCAAGCGGCCGGTGCTGGGCTTCGCCTGCCCACGCAGCGAGGTGTCGGGCGCGCGGCTGTGGGGCTGGGCGCGCGCGCGCTTCGGCACGCCCGAGCGCTTCTTCGCGCGCTTCTTCGTCGCCAACTACTGCCCGCTGCTGTTCCTGACGGCGAGCGGCAGCAACCTCACGCCCGACAAGCTGCGCGCCGCCGACCGCGAGCCGATGCTCGCCGCCTGCGACGCCGCCCTGCGCCGCACCGTCGAGCTGCTCCAGCCGCGGCTCGTGGTCGGCATCGGCCACTTCGCGGAGGGCCGCGCGCGCGTGGCGCTGGCGGACATGGGCGTCCGGATCGGACGCCTTCCCCACCCGAGCCCGGCCAGCCCGGCGGCCAACCGCGGCTGGGCCGAGCAGGCCGAGCGCGCGCTCGCCGAGCTGGGCGTGCGGATCTGACCCGCGCTCGCGCGGCTTCCCCAGGTCCGCACCGACCGCCGAGAGCGGGCGGCCGGCCCGCGACGCGCGCGGCGGTGTACCATGCGCGGATGGCGTCGCGGGCCTGGACGCTGTGGCTCTCGTGGGCGGTGCTGCTCGCCTCGCTCGCGCTGTGGCTCGCGCTGCCGCGCCTCGCGCCCTGGCCCGATCCCTGGAACGCGGCCGAGACCGCGGTGGCGGGCTTCGTGACCGCGATCCTGGCGCTGGTCGCCGCTCTCGGCACCTTCGCGCTGCGCGAGGCGCTGGTCGAGCGCGATCTGGCCGGCGGCCGCCTCGACCCCACGACCGCGGAAGGCTTCGCGACGGTTCGCACGCGGCTCATCGAGCTGTGGCTGCTGTGCGCCGCGATCGGCGCGCTGGGCGGCCTGATGAGCCGGCACGCCGAGCACGCCGCGGCGGGGTGGCCCTATCTGGTCGGCGCCGCCGTGCTGTTCGTGATCCACGCGCCCACGCCGCGCTTCTTCCGCCGCGTGTGCGGCGAAGAGGCCGGGCGCGAGCAGCGCTCCTCGCGCGCGTGAGCAGGCGAAGCGATCCGCGCCGGCCTCGGTCTCGAAGCAACGCAAGCGTGTGTGGCGAGCGAGCCGCGGATCGTGCGATCAGGAGGCGGGCGCGTCCGCCGCGCCCGTGATCCAGCGCCGATACCAGGCCGGCGCGAAGAAGGTGAACCCGTAGAGGGTCACGGTCACGAGACCGAAAGTCGCGGTGGCGACCTGGATCGCCGGCATCCAGGCCCTCAGCAGCTCCGGATGGCCCATCAGCAGGTAGGGCAGGCTCGAGGTCCAGATCGCGAGCGCGGTGCCGAGCGCCGCGCTGCCCCAGAGCAGGAAGCGGTTGGTGACCAGCGGATCCGCGAGCCCGAGCGCCCGGCGCCGCCGCAGCAGGCCGTAGTAGCGATACGACTCGACGAGCGTCCACAGCGGGTAGGTCCAGATCACGAGGTTGCGCAGCCACCAGAATGCGTTGCCGGGCAGGGCGCTGCGGTAGCGGTTCGTGAGCTCCCAGCCGAGATGCCCGCCCCAGAGCACGAGCAGCGCCCCCGCGAGCAGGGCGAGCGCCCAGCGCTCCGCGGGGCGGAACACGGTGCGCACGAAGAGCAGGATCATCGTCACGCCGGCGTCGTGCAGGATCGAGCCGGTGGCGCGCAGCGCCCGCTGGAGCGGGTCGGCCGTCTCGCCGCCCGCCGCGTCGCCGCGCAGGACGGCGGCCGCGATCAGGATCCCGTAGCCGAGCACGGCGGTGCCGAGCATGCCGAGCCCGAGCAGCAGCTCCGGACGCTGGCCGGTGCGGCGCGCGAGCGCGACGAGCCGCAGCCCGACGAGCGCCGACGCGAGCACGAACGCCAGCGTCGCGAGCAGGTGGTAGCTCTGGATCAGCCATCCCACGTCGGCACCCTCGCAGGCGACCCATCGAACGATCGGTCGACGAGCTTGAGGGAACACGGCTTCCGCGGGGAATCAGAGCCCGAGACGCTCCGCGAGCCGCGCGCGGTGCCAGATGGGGTCGCCGAGCAGGTGCTCGGCCGCCTTCGCGCGCCGGAAGTAGAGGTGGCAGTCGAACTCCCAGGTGAAGCCCACGCCGCCGTGGATCTGCACGTTCTCGGCGGCCGCGCGCGTGAGCGCATCGCAGGCGGTGGCCTTGGCCACGCTCGCGGCCTCCGCGAGCGCACCAGGGTCGGCCGGCTCCTGCGCGGCCACCCACCACGACCAGTAGGCCGTCGAGCGGGCGGACTCGAGCTCGAGCAGCATCTCGGCGCACTTGTGCTGGATCGCCTGGAAGGAGCCGATCGGGCGCCCGAACTGGATCCGCTGCTTGGCGTAGTCCACCGCCATTTCGAGGCAGCGCGCGGCGGCGCCCACCGCCTCGGCGGCGATCGCGATCGCGCCCAGGTCGAGGACGCGCTCCAGCGCCGGCGCCGCGGCGCCCGGCGCGCCGAGCACGGTGGCCGGGGCGTCGTCGAGCTCGAGCTCGGCGTGCTTGCGCGCCAGGTCGAGCCCGTCGACGGGCCGCACCGTGACGCCGGGCGCGTCGCGGCGCACGGCGAGCAGCGAGAGACCCGCGCCCTCCGGCGCGCGCGCAGCGACCAGCAGAAGCTCCGCGTTCTGGCCGTCGAGCACTGCGGTCTTCGCGCCCGAGACGCGATGGAGGCCTTTGTCGTCCAGCCGACTCTTCGTGGCGATCCCGGCCAGGCCCGGCGCCGCACCGGGCTCGTCCACGGCGAGCGCGGCGATCAGGTCGCCGGCCGCGAGCGCGGGCAGCCACTCCGCCTGCTGCGCCGGGCTCGCGGCGGCCAGGATCGCCTGCGTCGCGAGCACGGCGCTCGCGAGGTAGGGCCCGCCGGCGAGCTGGCGCCCCAGCTCCTCGAGCGCGATGCCGGTCTCGAGGAAGCCGAAGCCCTGACCGCCGTGCGCCTCCGGGATCGCGAGCCCCTGCAGCCCCAGCTCGGCGGCCATCTGCTTCCACACGGTCGGCTCGAAGCCGGCGCGGTCGGCGAGCCGCCGCACCTCGGCGGTGGGCCAGCGCTCCTCGACGAAGCGCCGCACGACGGCGCGAAACTCCTCCTGCTCCTCGCTGAACGCGAAGTCCATGCGCTGCGCTCCGCCGCGCTCAGATCGCGCGCTCGCGGCCGGCCCAGTAGGGGTCGCGCAGCTTGCGCTTGTAGAGCTTGCCGTTCGGGTCGCGCGGCATCTCCGCGATGAAGTCGATCGACTTCGGCGTCTTGAACTTCGCGAGCTTGTCGGCGCAGAAGGCGAGCAGCTCGGCCGCCAGCTCCGGGCCCGGCTCGACGCCCGGCGCCGGCTCGACCACCGCCTTCACCTCCTCGCCCCACTCCTCGTGCGGGATCCCGAACACCGCCACGTCGCCCACCTTCGGATGGGCGAGGAACACCGACTCGATCTCGGCCGGATAGATGTTGGCGCCGCCCGAGATGATCATGTCGGACTTGCGGTCGCACAGGAACAGGTAGCCGTCCTCGTCGAGGTAGCCGACGTCGCCCACCGTGAAGTAGGGCCCGATGCGGTTCTTGCGCGTCTTCTCCTTGTCCTTGTAGTACTCGAAGTCGGCGGCGCCGAGCCGCATGTACACCGTGCCCACCTGGCCGGGCGGCAGCTCCTTGCCCTCGTCGTCGAAGATCTTGATCTCGGCGCCGGGCCAGGCGCGGCCCACGGTGCCGGGCTTCTTCAGCCACTCCTCGGCGCGCACCAGCGTGCCGCCGCCCTCGGTGGCCGCGTAGTACTCGCAGATCGCCGGGCCCCACCACTCGATCATGCGCCGCTTGATGTCGGGCGGGCACGGCGCCGCCGCGTGCACCATGCAGCGCACCGACGACACGTCGTAGCGGCGCCGCACCTCCTCGGGGAGCGCGAGCAGGCGATGGAACTGCGTCGGCACCATGTGGCTGGTGGTGACGCGCCAGCGCTGGATCGCCTCGAGGCAGCCCTCGGGCGTCCACTTCTCCATCAGCACGACGGCGTGCCCGTAGTGCAGCGAAGTCGAGGCGAACACCAGCACCGCGGTGTGGTAGAGCGGCGAGCCGCACAGGTGCACGTTGCCGTCCTCGGGTGCGATCCCGAACATCGCGAAGAAGCCGGTGAGCAGCGTCGCGGCGGTGTCGGGGTCGATCGGCGGCAGGGGGCGGCGCACGCCCTTGGGCCGCCCGGTGGTGCCCGAGGTGTAGTTCATGACGGCGCCGGCCGCGCGCTCGTCGGGCGGCGTGTCGGGCTGGCCCGCCACCAGCTCGGCGAAGGGCCGGAAGCCCGGGATCGTGCCCACGGCGAAGCGGCGCTCGGCCGGGAAGCCGAGCTCGTCGGCCGCCTTCGTCACGGTGTCGGCGAAGCGCTCGTGCGCGACCAGCACCTTCGCCTCGCTGTCGCCCACGATGTAGGCGATCTCGGGCGCCGCCAGGTGCCAGTTGATCGGGACCAGGTACATGCCCGCCTGGGCGACGGCGAGGTAGAGCTCGATCAGCGCCGGGTCGTTGGGGAGCACCGCGGCCACGCAATCGCCCTTGCCGAGCCCGAGCGCGCGCAGCCCGTGCACGATGCGGTTGCAGGCTGCGTGGAGCTCGCCGCGCGTGCGCGTTCGGCCCTGCGCGTCGACGAGCGCCAGAGCGGCGGGATTGCGCTGCGCGTAGTTCCAGAACCCGTGGTCGGCCATGGCTGAACCTCCATCGATCGCACCGCGCGGCACGGGCCCGGCGCGGCGCCCATCGTCTCCTAGCGCTGGGCCCCCGATCCCGAGGCCGCTGCCGCCGCGGCGGCGCTCGCCACCCGCTTCGCCCACGGGTAGTCGGCCTTGCCGCTCGGCGAGCGCTGGATCTCGGGCACGAAGTGCAGGAAGCGCGGCACCTTGTAGCCGGCCAGGTGCCGGCGGCAGTGCGCCACCACGTCGTCCGGCGCCGGCGTGCGGTCGGGCCGCAGCTGGATCACCGCAGCCACCTTCTCGCCCCAGCGCTCGTCGGGCACGCCGACGACCAGCGCGTCGAAGACGTCGGGGTGCGACTTGAGCGCGCCCTCCACCTCCTCGGGGAAGATCTTCTCGCCTCCCGAGTTGATGCACTGCGAGCCGCGCCCGAAGACGGTGATCGTGCCGTCCGCTTCGGGGCGAGCGAAGTCGCCCACCACGACGTGGCGCACGCCGTCGAACACGAGGAAGGTGCGCGCGCTCTTCTCGAGATCCTTCCAGTAGCCGATCGGCACGCGTCCGCGAAGCGCCAGCTTGCCGATCCGGCCCGAGCCGGGCTCGATCACCCGTCCCTCGTCGTCGACGACGACCGTGTTGGCGTTCATGCGGAAGCGCATGCCGCCGTCGACGCGCTCGCCGCCGGCGTCGACGCCCTGCGAGCCGCTCTCCGAGGAGCCGAAGTTGTCGAGGATCATCAGCTTCGGGAAGTGCTTGCGCAGCTGCTCCTTGACCGCCGCCGACAGGATCGCGCCCGCCGACGACAGCACCATCAGCGAGGAGAGGTCGTAGGAGACGCCCGGCTCGTCGAGCGCCTCGGCGAGCGGGCGCGCCATCGCGTCGCCCACGATCGAGAGCGAGATCGCGCGCTCGTCCTGGATCGTGCGCCACACGAGGTGCGGGTCGAAGCGCGGCACGAGACAGGCCTTGAAGCCCTGCATCATCGCGATCCAGGTGCCGAGCTGCCCGGCGCCGTGGATCAGCGGCGCGGCCGACATGACGGCCTGGGGCTGCTTCTCGGCGGCGCGCGCCGCGACGTCCTCGGGGCGCTCCGGCTGCGGGCCCATCGGGTTCCCGCCCATCATGCCGGCGAAGAACCAGTCCTCGTGCTCCCACATCACGCCCTTGGGCATGCCGGTCGTGCCGCCGGTGTAGACGATGTAGAGGTCGTGGGGCGAGCGCTCCGCGAAGTCGCGCACCGGCGAGCCGGAGGTCACGAGATCCTCGTAGCGCTCGGCGCCCGCGAGGTCGGCCTGCGAGCCGTCCTCCACCGCGATCACCGTGCGCAGCCGCGGACAGCCGTCGCGCACCGCCGCCACGCGCGGGGCCAGGTCGCGCGTGTGCAGCACGGCCACCGACTCGGAGTCGGCGAGCAGGTAGCGCAGCTCGTCCTCGACGTAGCGGAAGTTCACGTTGATCGGCACCGCGCGGATCTTGAAGCAGGCGACCATCGCCTCCACGTACTCGGCGCAGTTGGTCATGTAGAGCGCCACGTGGTCGCCCTGGCCCACGCCGCGCGCGGCGAGCGCGTGCGCGAGGCGGTTGCCGCGCTCCTCGAGCTGCGCGTAGGTCCGGCGCTGCGCGCCGCACACCAGCGCGGTGCGCGCGGGCACGCGGTCGACGATCGACTCGAAGAGGTCGGCGATGTTGAAGTGCATGGCACCCTCCGTGCGCCGGGCCCCGCGGCGGGCGCGGCGCGCGCCCGCGGCCTCCCGTGGCGGGCGACGCGCCGCTGGGGTCACGGCCGCTCGCTGCGGACGATCCACATCGAGAAGAACTGCGATCCACCCCCGTAGGCGTGGCCGAGCGCGGTGCGCGCGCCGTCGACCTGGTGCTCGCCGGCCTGGCCGCGCACCTGCATGGCCGCCTCGGCGAAGCGCAGCATCCCGGAGGCGCCGATCGGGTTCGACGACAGCACCCCGCCCGACATGTTGACGGGCAGCTCGCCGTCCAGCGCGGTCACGCCCTCGTAGGTCATCTTCCAGCCGGAGCCCTCGGGCGCGAAGCCGAGGTTCTCCATCCACATCGGCTCGAACCACGAGAACGGCACGTAGATCTCCGCGCAGTCGATCTCCTTGCGCGGATCGCGGATGCCGGCCTTCTCGTAGACCGCCTTCGCGCACTCGCGGCCCGCGAGCGGGTTCACCTTCTCCTGGCCGGCGAACTGGGTGGGCTCGCTGCGCATCGCCGTCGACCACACCCAGGCAGGCGGGTACGCGCCCTTCGGGATCGAGCGCTCGCTCGCCAGCACCAGCGCGCAGGCGCCGTCCGAAGACGGGCAGGTCTCGTGGAAGCGGATCGGGTCCCACAGCATCGGCGAGCTCGCGATCGCGTCGAAGTCGAGCGACGGGTCGCGCACGTGCGCGTAGGGGTTCTTGAGCGCGTTGGCGCGGTCCTTCACGGCCACGCGGATGCCGGTGTCCTCGGGCGCGCCGCTGCGCTGGATGTAGGCGCGGATCAGCGGAGCGAAGTAGCCGCCGGCCCCGGCCACGATCGCCGACTGGAGCGGCGTCTTGATCGTGAGCGCCCACATCGCGTTGCTCTCGCTCTGCTTCTCGAACGAGACCGCGAGCACGCGCTCGTGGATGCCGGCCTGCACCAGGCTCGCCGCCACGATCGCGGTCGAGCCGCCCACCGAGCCGGCCGTGTGGACGCGCAGCAGCGGCTTGCCCACCGCGCCGAGCGCGTCGGCCAGGTACAGCTCGGGCATCATCACGCCCTCGAACATGTCGGGCGCCTTGCCCACCACCACGGCCTCGATCTCCGGCCAGTCGAGCCCGGCGTCGGCCAGCGCGCGCTCGGCCGCCTCGCGCACGAGCCCCGCGATCGACACGTCGTCGCGACGCGCCGTGTGGTGGGTCTGCCCGATCCCGATCACCGCGCAGCGCTCCGCCATCACTCGCCCTCCAGCACGCAGACCAGGTTCTGCTGCAGGCACGGGCCCGAGGTCGCGTGGGCCACCGCCCGGCGCGCCTTGCCCTCGGCGATGCGCCGCGCCGCCTCGCCGATCCGCACGAGCCCCGCCGCCATCATCGGGTTCGCCGCCAGCGCGCCGCCCGACGGGTTGATCACGACCTCGTCGCCGAGCCCGAGCGCCTCGCGCAGGATCCACTCCTGGTGCGTGAAGGGCGCGTGCAGCTCGGCCACGTCGACGGGCCCGCGCCCCACGCCCGCCTTCTCGCCGGCGAGGCGCGTGGAGGGCGAGCTCGCGAGATCGCGCGCGCCGAGCGCGTGCGGCTCGATGCGGTGGTCGATGCCGCGGATCCAGACCGGGCGCTCGCACACCTGGCGCGCGCGCTCGCCGGCGGCCAGCACGATGGCCGCCGCTCCGTCGGAGATCGGCGCGCAGTCGTGGCGGCGCAGCGGCGACGCCAGGTAGGGGTCGGCGAGCAGCTTGTCGATCTCGAACTCGCCGGCCAGCGTGGCGCACGGGTTGTCGCGCGCGTCGCGCCGGCTGCGCACCGCCACCTCCGCCAGGTCGCGCTCGCTGCGCCCCGTGCGCTCCAGCCACACGCGCGCCTGCAGCGCCGCGAGCGACACCGCATCCGGCCACAGCGGCCCCAGCACGTACGGGTCGAGCTGGCGCGAGAGCACCTCCGGCAGGTCGCCGGGCGACGACTTGCCGAAGCCGTAGACCAGGGCGGTGTCCGCCTCGCCGGTCTGGATCTTCACCCAGGCCTCGTAGAGCGCCCAGGCGGCGTCCATCTCGACGTGCGACTCCGCGATCGGCGGCCAGGCGCCCGCCGCGTCGAGCGCGAGCACGAAGGCGAAGGGCTGCCCCTGCAGGAAGTCGGTCGAGCCGGAGCAGGTGAAGTCGAAGGGCCGCTCGATCCCGGAGCGCGCGACCGCTTCGTGCACCACCGGCATCAGGATCTCGACCTCGTTGCGCGGATCGCGGCGCGCGTGCACCGACTGGGCGAAGGAGACGATCGCGACCTCGCGCATCACAGGTGCTCCTGCAGCTTCTCGAAGGGGACGTCCGGCTCGTCGATCGGCCGGAACCACTTGATGCTCTGGAGGGTCGGCGCGAGCTCCTCCTTGGGCACCCACACCGCCTGCACGCGCATGCCGATCCGCACCTGCTCGAGCGGGCACTCCTGCACCACCGAGAAGAACGGCACGTCGGCGCCGTCGAGCAGCACGTGCACGCAGGCGAAGGGCAGCGGCACGTCGAGGCTCTCGCTCGGCACCCGCACGATCGCGAAGGTGACGACCGTGCCCTTGTCGGAGCACTCCACCTCCTGCTCGGTGGCGACCGCGCAGCGCGGGCAGGAGCCGCGCGGCGGCACGTAGACCTTCCCGCAGCTCGGGCAGCGCTGGCCCAGGATCTTCCCTTGCGCGATGCCGCGCAGGAAGCGCGAGGTGGCGACGCCGGCGGTGTACTGGAACTCGAGCCGCATCGGCGTCTTGATGGTCTTGACCGGCGGGGCGGCCTCGCTCATCGCGCGTCCTCCAGCTCGAAGCACTCGATGTCGTCGATCGCGCCCACCGTCTCCGCGCGCCAGCGCGGGCGCACGCGCGCGCCCGTGCGCAGGCGCGCGGGATCCCCCGCGTCCACCGCGTGCAGCATCGCGGTGTCGGCGCCGTCGAGGCGGATCAGCGCATAGGCGAAGGGGCGCGCGAGCGGCTGCTTCGGCCGCGGGCGCGCGACCCAGGTCCAGCTCTCGATCACGCCGCCCGGACCGACCTCGACGAACTCGTCGCTGACCGCGGCTCCGGTCTCGGAATCGGCCTCGGCGGGCGGGCACAGAACGCGCCCTGCGCGCGTGCGCACGCCCACGATGCGCCGCTCGCGCAGGCCGGTGAAGAAGCGCGAGAGCACCGGTCCCACCGAACGCCGGTAGGGGTACTCGAGCACGTGCGGCGCCGAGAGCACGCCGAGGGTCTCGCTGGGCTGGGTCATGCATCGCTCCGGGAACGAGAGAAGAACAGCCGGCTGGCGTTCTCGTACAGGAACAGATCGAGGACGCCCTCGCGCAGCGGCAGCGCCTCCGCCTCCGAGAGGCAGCGCCGGAAGTCGAGCACCGGGTGGTCGGAGGCGAACAGGATCTTGTGCCTGCCGCGCGTGTTCATGAACTGGATCAGCTCGGGCGGGAAGTAGCGCGGCGCGTACGCCGAGGTCATCAGGTACAGGTTGCGGTACTTGAGCATGAGCCGGATCGCGACGTTCCACCACGGATCCGCGCCGTGCGCCATCACGATCACGAGCTCGGGCAGGAAGTAGGCGACCTCGTCGAGGTGCATCGGGTCCTGGCAGCGTCCCGGCATCGGCGGGCCGGGCAGACCCGTGTTGATCGAGATCGGGAGCTCCAGCTCGATGCACTTGGTGTAGAGCGGGAAGTAGCGGTAGTCGCTGGGCGGCAGCCCGCCCATCATGAACGGCACCACGCGCGCCAGCACCACCGGCTCGTTGCGCACCAGCGCCTCGAGCTCGCGCACGCCCTTCATGCCGCGCCGCGGGTCGACCGTCGCCGACAGCACGAAGCGGTCGGGATCCGCCTTGGGGAACGCGAGCACCTCGGCCGAGGGCTGCTCGGCGGAGCAGGTGAGGATCGCCTTCTCCACGCCCGCTTCGTCCATCTGCGCGAGCAGCTCGGCGGGCGTGAAGCTCTTGAACATCTCGTCGCTGCGCTTGAAGTAGTCGGCCGCGACGCGCCGCAGGAACTCGGGCGGTGCGCCCTCGCCCATGCTGACGTTCACCCAGCAGTCGATCGCGCGCGGCATCGGCTCAGCGCTCCTCGGGCGCCAGGATCAGCGCGGCGGCGGTGCGCACCTGCTCGACGACGCCGCGCTCGCCGTGGACGCCGGCCGACCAGCCGACCAGCGCGGAGAACCACACGTGCATCAGCGTGAGCGCCTGCGCGCGGTCGCTCTCGGCGCCCTGGACGGCGTCGAGCGGCGCGGAGAGGTCGGGCGGCACGCCACGCAAGGCCGCTTCCACCAGCCGGGCGATGCGCAGCTGGAAGGCGGCGACCTTGACGGCCAGCTCGTCGGTGCCGGTCAGCGCGCGGATCATCGCGCGCGCGAGCGGCGCGCGGCCGACCAGCGCGCGGGTGGTGCGGCGGAAGAAGTCGACCGCGCGGGCGTAGGGCGTGTCGCCGCCCGGCGGGCGGGCGAGCAGCGCCTGCTCGAGCCGACTCACCTCCTCGTCGAGGGCGAAGAGGAGGATGTCCTCCTTGGAGCGGAAGTACTTGTAGAGCGTCCCGAGCGCGACGTCCGAGCGCTCGGCGACGTCGCGCAGCCGCACGGCCTCGAAGCCTCCCTGCTCGGCCAGCTCGACGGCGGCGTCCACGATCCGGCGCATGCGCCGCAGCTGGTTGGCGGCGAGCCGCGCGCCGGGCACATCGCCCGCCCCTGGGGAAGGAAGCTTCGCCCCTGCGACGGCGACGGGCGGGTCACCGGCGGGCGCGCCGGCGGCGCGAGCGCGTTCGGAACCCTCGTCGGGCAACGGAAGGCGACCGCCGGGGCCGGCGGGTGAGGCCTGGCGGGGGCGGGCCATGCCAGGATTAGAACACGTTACAATCTCGTCGGCAAGCGCTGGTCGAGGCTCCAACGGGACGGGCGCCGGATACACTGCGGTGCCTCGCCCATGACACGCTTTGCTGGAGGCCCGACTGGTTGACCGCGCCCCGCTCCGACCTGCTCGATGCGCTCGAGCGCTCGCTCGCGCTCGGCGCAGCTCGCACGGCGCCCGACGGCGCCCTGCTCGAGCGCTCTGCGGGCTTCGAGCGCCTGCTGGGCGGCGGGCCGAGCCTGCTGGAGCTGGTGGCGGACGAGCAGCGCGAGGCCCTGCGCCGCGCACTGCATGCGCTCGCGGCGGGCGAGCCGGAGCGCGTCGTCACCGTGCGCGCCGCGGGCGCGCCCCGCGAGCGCGTGCTCGAGCTGCGGCTGCGCCGCGCCGAGCCGGCGGACGGAACGGTCGACGTGGTGGTGCGCGACCGCTCGGAGCTCGAGCGCATCGAACGCCACCTGATGCACTTCGAGCGCCTGCGCGCGCTCGGCGAGCTGGCGCTCGGCTGCGCGCACGAGCTGAACAACCTGCTCGGCGTGATCGGCCAGCTGGCGAGCGGCGACGCCGGCAGCTCGGAGCCGGGCGACCGCGCGCTGCTCCAGCGCTGCGCCGAGGACGCCCGGCGACTCGTCCAGCGGCTTCAGGCCTTCGCGCGCAACGAGGAGCCCGGGCTGGAAGCCACCACCCTCGAGCCGCACGAGGTGCTGGCCGACGCGCTCGAGCTCACGCGCGTGCGCTGGCAGCGCGAGGCGGCGGCCGCCGGCATCACGATCGAGGTGGAGGCGGACCTCCGGCCGTCCGGCAGCGTGCTCGGCTCCGCGAGCGAGCTGCGCCAGGCGGTCGCCAACCTGATCGTGAACGCGCTCGACGCGATGCCCGGGGGCGGGCGGCTGCGGGTGGCCTCTCGCCGCGAAGGCGACGAGGTGGTGCTCGAGGTCGGCGACACCGGCGTCGGCATGTCGGCCGAGATCCAGCAGCGCATCTTCGAGCCGTTCTTCTCGACCAAGGGCGCCGGGGGGCTCGGCCTCGGCCTCAGCCTGGTGAGCGAGATCGTCGCGCGGCACGGCGGCCGGCTGGGTGCGGTCTCGTCCCCCGGCTCGGGCTCGCGCTTCGAGATCGGGTTGCCGGCGGTGGACCGCGAGCGCGGCGTCCCGGCCCGCGACGGCGCACCGCGCCCGGACGGTGCGGCTGCCACCGACACGCAACCGCGTCGGATCCTGGTGGTCGAGGACAACGCGATGCTGCGCCGGCTCATGGCCCGCCACCTGCGCGACGACGGGCACGAGGTGCTCGAGTGCGAGAGCGCCGAGGAGGCGGAGAAGCTCGTGGAGAGCGCCGCCGCGTTCGATCTCCTGATCGTCGACGTGTCGCTGCCCGGCCGCTCGGGCCTCGACCTGGTGCGCGGGCTGCGCGAGCGCGGCCTGCGCGCGCCGATCCTGCTGATCACGGCGTGGGGCCTGGATCTCTCCGGCGTCGGGGCGTCCCGCGTGCTCACCAAGCCGTTCGGCGTCGACGCGCTGCGCCGCGCGGTGGCCGAGCTGCGACCGGACGCGTCGTAGCCGCGGCGCGCGCTCAGCCGCGCGCCGCGCGAGCCCGCGCCACGTGCAGGGGCATCCCGCAGGCCTCCCACTCGGCGATGGCGCGCGCCTCGTAGTACGCCGCGCGCCGCTCCTGCCCCCAGCGCCGGCACAGCTCGGCGAGCGCGAGCTGCGCGTCGGCCGCGTGCGGCCGCAGGCCGAGCTCGAGGGCGAGGCCCAGCGAGGCGCCCACCATCTGCTCCGCCGCCTCGCGGTCGGGATGCTTGTCGAGTCCGAGCGCGAGGCCGAGCGTGCGCAGCGCGCGCACCCGCACGAGGCGCGGCGGCGCGCCGTCGAGGCAGCGGCGCGCGAGCTGCGCCGCCTCGTCGAGCCGGCCCACCTCGAGCCGCGCCAGCGCCAGCCAGTCCAGCGTGGTCGCCCAGCGGTCGTTGAGCGCCGCCAGCCGCTCGAAGACTTCGGCGGCGCGCTTGGGCTCGTCCAGGAGCAGGTGGACGTAGCCGGTCCAGATCTCGGCGTTGTAGACTGCACCGGTCTGCGCAGTCCGCGTGCCCAGCTCGCGCGCGAGCTCGGCCGCGCGCAGCGCGGCGTCGGTGTCGCCGCGGAAGGCATGAACCTTGGCGAGCCAGCCGGCGGCCAGCGCGATCACGACCTCCTGGCGCGCATCGCGCGCGAGCGCGAGCGCCTCCTCGCAGCGCTCGAGCGCGCGGTCGAGCACGCCCACGTCGCACAGCACGTAGCCCTCGTTGCCGAGCCCGAAGGCGGTGCCGAAGCGATCACCCGAGGCCGTGGCGAGCTCGGTGAGGCGGCGCGCGCTCGCCGCCGCCTGCTCCACCGCGCCGTCCATGTGGCAGATGCGCACCCGGTAGCCGTGCGCGCGCCCCTCGAGGTGCGGGTTCTCGCTGCCGAGCGCCAGCGCGCGCTCGATCAGCGCGAGCGGGCGCGCCACCTCGCCGGTCTCCGAGAAGCGCGTCCAGGCGTTCTCGATCCAGGCGGCGGCGAGCCGCGCGCGGTCGGCGCCCGGCAGCGCGCTCGCATCCAGCGCCTCGAGCACCGAGGCGGCCTCGCCGGCGCGGTCGAGCGTGTTGAGCGCCCGCGCGAGCGCGAGCCCGACCCGCAGGCGCAGCGAGGGGTCGCAGCCGGCCATGAGGGGCGCCTGGAGCAGCTCCCACGCACGCCGCAGATGGCTCACCGCCTCGCGCGCCGCCAGCAGGTCGAGGTAGCGCTCGCCGGCGTCCGCGAGCGCGCGCGCGGCGAGGCGCACCTCGCCTGCCGCATCGTAGTGTCGGCCGATCTCGGAGGCGGTCTCGGCGCTCTCGGTGCGCCCGCCCGCCGCTCCGAGCAGCGCGGCGCAGCGGCGGTGCAGGTCGCAGCGCCGCGCCAGCAGCATCTGCTCGTAGGCCACCTCGCGATGCAGCACGTGCGCGAAGTCGAGCTCCTCGCCACGGCCCGTCCGCACGATCAGCGACTGCTCGAGGAGCGGCGCCAGCGCCTCGCGCATCGGCTCCTCGCTCTCGCCGGCCAGCCGGGCCAGGAAGGAGACCTCGAAGGGGCGCCCGATCACGGCGGCGATCTCGAGCAGGCGCTTGCAGCGCTCGGGCAGCGCGTCGATGCGCGCGGCGATCACGCCGCGCAGGGTGCAGGGCAGGCGCGTGCTCGCTTGCCGCCAGCTCGCCTCGAGGCGCGCCGCGTCGCGCAGCTCGGCGCTGCCGTGCGCGAGCGCGCGCGCCACCTCGAGCACGTAGAGCGGATGGCCGCCGCCGCGCTCCGCCGCCAGCAGCGCGAGCGGCTCCC
>Ga0207873_1002060_pt1 | contig 17461 bp, 14 predicted proteins | sample BGWIniCompost_FD_187373 | JGI IMG/M metagenome (GOLD analysis project Ga0207873, IMG submission 187373) | Cellulose adapted compost microbial communities from Newby Island Compost Facility, Milpitas, CA, USA - BGW Initial Compost (SPAdes)... ...
CGAGGACTGGCCGGGACCGCCGCCGCCATGCAGACCCTGCTCTCCCCGCCGTTCGTGCTGCTGGCCGTGCTCACCGGCGGCACCGCACTCATCACCGGAGGCGGTATGCCGCCGGCCGACCTGCTGCCCTTCCTGCTGCTGGGCCTCGGACTCACCGCTCCGGTGGCGGCCCTCGGCCACGGCTTCGACGACATGCGGGCGGCACACCAGGCGTTGCGGCGCATCCGTGACGTCCTCGCGGTCCCGCCGCTGCCCCAGCCGGCCCGGCCCGCCGTGCCCCGGGGCCACCGGGTCGAACTGCGCGGCGTGCGCTTCGGCTACGAGGACGGACACGAGGTGCTGCGCGGCGTCGATCTGGTGCTCGAGCCCGGCACGATCACCGCGCTGGTCGGCCCCTCGGGCAGCGGCAAGTCCACGCTCGTCCGGCTGCTTCCGCGGTTCTTCGACCCGGGCCACGGCTCGGTGCTGCTCGGCGGGGCCGACCTGCGCGACCTGGACAGCCGGGAGCTCGGCCGCGCCGTGTCCTTCGTCTTCCAGGACATGCGCCTGCTGCGCGCGTCGGTGGCGGAGAACATCGCCCTGGCGGTGCCGCACGCCGCGCCCGGGGACGTGGAGCGCGCGGCCAGGGCGGCCCACATCCACGACCGCATCCTCCAACTGCCGCGCGGCTACGACACGGTGCTCGGCGAGGAGGCCGCGCTCTCCGGCGGCGAGGCGCAGCGGATCGCCCTGGCCCGCGCCCTGCTCGCCGACACACCCGTCCTGGTCCTCGACGAGGCCACCGCCTTCGCCGACCCGCGTACCGAGCTGGCGGTGCGCCGCACCCTGACCTCCCTCGGGGAGGACCGCACGGTGCTGGTCATCGCCCACCGGCTCGAGACGGCGCGGGCCGCGGACACCGTCGTGGTACTGCGGGACGGACGGATCGTCGAACGCGGCACCCCGGACGAACTGCTCGTGGAGCAGGGGGAGTTCACCGCGCTGTGGCAGTCCGGCCGGGCCGGGGAGGTCCGGACGGGGACCACCGCACGCGCCGGCCGCACGGCGCGGACGACACCCCGCGCGACGACGCCCGGAACGACGCACGGACCCGCACGAGGAGAGGACGACCGATGATCCGCACGCTGTTCCGCGTCCTGGGGGACCGGTACGCCCGGCCCGTGCGCCGCACCGTGGCCCTGATGACGGCGGCCGCGATCGTGGAGGGACTCTCCTACGCCCTGCTGGTCCCGGTGCTGCGGTCCCTCTTCGGCAGCAGTCCCCACGACGCCTGGCCCTGGCTGGCCGTCTTCGCCGCGGCCATCGCCGTCTGCGCGGTGCTGCGTTACATCAGCGACCTGTCCGGCTTCCGCGTCGGGACCACGCTGCTGCGCGGGGTGTACCACCGCCTCGGCGACCACCTCGCCCGGCTGCCCCTCGGCTGGTACGACACCGCCCGGGTCGGGGAGGTGTCCGTGCTCGCGGGCCAGGGCGTCCTGCGGGCGCTGAGCGTGATCGCGCATCTGCTGGCACCGCTGATCTCCGCCTGCGTCACCCCGCTGACCACCGTCGCCGTGATGCTCGCCCTCGACTGGCGGCTCGGGCTGGCAGCGCTGGCCGCCGTGCCGCTCGTGGTGCTGGTGCACCGGTGGACGGGACGGGCGACGGCCGCCGCGGACGAGGAGCGCGCCGCCCGCGACCGGGACGCCACCGACCGCGTCGTCGAGTACCTCCAGGCCCAGCCGGTGCTGCGGGCGGGCGGCAGGACCACCGAACGCTTCCACCTGCTCGACGCGTCCCTGCAGCAGGTCGAGCGCTCCTCCCGCCGCTCCGCGCGGGCCGTGGTGCCCGGCGCGCTGGGCCTGACCTTCACGGTGCAGGCGGTGTTCACCGCGCTGCTGGTCCTGGGCGCCCACCTGGCCCTCGGCGGGCAGGTGGGAACGGCTCAGGTCCTCACCGTCCTGGTGCTGGCCGCACGCTGTGCCGACCCGCTGCTCTCACTGGGGCACCTCGGCGGCCGGCTGCGCGGCGCACGCGCCGAACTGGCCCGGCTGGAGACGCTGCTGGACACACCGCCGCTGCCCGAACCCCGCCGTCCGGTGAAACCCCGGAGGCACGACGTCGAGTTCGACTCGGTGGTCTTCCGGCGCGACGGCCGCACCGTGCTGGACGGGGTGTCGCTGACCGTGCCGCAGGGGCAGCGCCTCGCCGTCGTCGGACCGTCCGGCGCGGGCAAGACCACGCTGCTGCACCTGCTCGCCCGCTTCCACGACGCCGACTCCGGCGCCGTGCGCCTGGGCGGAGCGGACGTCCGCGCCGTCGGCACCGAGGAGCTGATGTCCCGCATTGCCGTCGTCTTCCAGGACGTGTACCTCTTCGAGGGCACCATCGAGGAGAACGTCCGTCTCGGCCGGCCCGACGCCACCGGGAGCGAGCTGCGGGCGGCGGCCGCCGCGGCACGGCTGGACGAGGTGGTGGACCGCCTGCCCGGCGGATGGCAGACCCGTGTCGGCGAGGGCGGCGCCCGGCTGTCCGGCGGCGAACGCCAGCGTGTGTCGATCGCCCGGGCGCTGCTGAAGGACGCGCCCGTCGTGCTGCTGGACGAGGTGACCTCGGCCCTCGACCCGGTCAACGAGGCGGCCGTGAACGAGGGGATCGAGCGGCTGCTGCGGGGCCGCACGGTGGTGATGGTGGCGCACCGGCTGAGCACCGTCGAACGCGCCGACCGCGTCGCCTTCCTCGACGGCGGCCGGATCGCCGAGCAGGGCGACCACCGGGAGCTGCTGGCCCGCGGCGGACGCTACGCCGCCTTCTGGTCGGACGCGCTCACCGTCGCTTCACGGCCCTGAGCACCACGAACTTCGGGTCGCTCGCCACCACTTCGCTGTTGCCGAACAGGCGGCGCAGCCGCACGTGGTAGCCGAGGTGGCGGTTGCCGACGACCCACAGCTCGCCGCCCGGGCGCAGCGTGCGCCGGGCGTCGGCGAACATGCGGCGGGCGGTGATGTCGGTGGTCGCCTGGTGGGAGTGGAACGGCGGATTGTTCAGCACCAGGTCGACGCTGCCCGCCGCCACCCCGGCCAGGCCGTCACCGACCCGGAACTCCGCATGCCCCGGAACGCCGTTCACCCGGTGGGTGTCCTGCGCGGACGCCACCGCCTGGAAGGACTCGTCCACGAACAGCACCTCGGCCCGCGGCTGCGCCAGCGCCACCGCCGTCCCGACCACACCGTTGCCGCAGCCGAGGTCCACCACCCGCCTGCCGTCCGGCACGTCCGGCAGGTGCTTGAGGAAGAAGCGGGTGCCGATGTCGAGCCGGTCCGCGCAGAACACCCCCGCGTGATTGACCACCGTCCGGCCGGAGACGACGCCGACGTCGCCGGGCAGGGTGTAGCGGTACGGCCAGGGGCTGGCGGGGCGGTCCAGCGCGGGGTCGGGCTCGCAGAAGATCAGCCGGGCCTTCTTCTCGGCCAGCGAGGTACGGGTCGGGCCGAGGATCCGCTCGAACAGGCGCAGCGTGGAGGTGTGGATCTCCTTGACCATGCCGGTGCCGACGACGACCGTGTCCGCGTGCACGGCGGGCGCGAGCCGGAGCAACTGGTCCTCGAGGAGCGCCAGGCTCTTCGGCACCCGCACCAGCAGCACGTCGATCCGCCCCGGCGGGTCGTCCTGCGTGGTCAGCAGCCGCACCGTCCCCGGCCCCACACCGTTGCGCGCCAGATTCGCGCGGGTCGCCTCCTGCCCCAGCCAGGAGTCGGTGATCTGCACCGGCCGGTGCTCCGCCAGCGCGGTGACCAGCGCACCCCACCGGTCACCGAGCACCACGACCGTCCCCGACAGCGGCACCCGCTCCCGGTCGAGATGCCGCAGCAGATACTCGTCGGAGGCGTCCCAGGCGCGCAGCCGGTCCCGGGGATCCTCGGGGAAGCGGGTCAGCAGCCGGTCGCCCCACGGCGTCGTCATACGGTCGTCCATCGTGCCGCCCAGGCTAGCGGAACCGCAGCTCAGCCCTTGTCCGGGCGGACTGCGGGCAGGATGGGCACATGGACGGCGAACTGTTCCCCAGGGCACCCGCCGAGCTCGCGCCCGGCGCCGTGCACGTACCCGGCTGGCTGGACGCACGGGCCCAGCGGGACCTGCTGCGGGCCTGCCGGGAGTGGGCCCGGCCGCCCGCCGGACTGCGCACCGTGCACACCCCGGGCGGCGGCACCATGTCCGCCCGCCAGGTGTGCCTCGGATGGCACTGGTACCCCTACGGCTACGCCAGGACCGCCGTCGACGGCGACGGCGCCCCCGTCAAGCCCTTCCCCGACAGCCTCGGCGAACTGGGCCGCCGCGCGGTCGCCGACACCCTCGGCGACGAGGCCGCGCGGACCGCCGCCTACGACATCGCGCTCATCAACTACTACGACGGCGACGCCCGGATGGGCATGCACCGCGACAGCGACGAGAAGGCCGACGCCCCCGTGGTGTCCCTCAGCCTCGGCGATTCCTGCGTCTTCCGCTTCGGCGACACCGAGACCAGGACCGGCCCCCGCACGGACGTCGAACTGCGCAGCGGTGACCTGTTCGTGTTCGGCGGGCCCTCCCGGTTCGCCTACCACGGGGTGCCCAAGGTGCTGCCGGGCACCGCGCCGCCCGGGCTGGGGCTGACCGGAAGGCTCAACATCACGCTCCGGGTCAGCGGGTTGTAGCGTGCCCGCGATCTCCTGCGGTTCGCGGATCATGGGAGACTCACCCCCATGAGCGGGAAGGCGGACCCCCGGCCGGCGGGGGAAGGGACGACCTCGAGGACACGGCTCGACCGGGGACGCGGCGCGCTGGGCCCCGCGCTGGAACTCGTGCACACCGGACGGGCCCCGACCCGTGCGGTCCTCACCGCCGAACTCGGCGTGACCCGCGCGACGGCCGGCGCGGTCGCCGCCGAGCTGGAGGCCCTCGGGCTGATCCGGGTCGACGCGCGGCCGGGCGTCCACCCGGCCGGATCCCAGGGACGGCCCTCGCACCGGCTGTCGATCGCCGAGGACGGGCCGGTCGCACTCGCCGCGCAGGTGCACGCCGACGGCTTCCGGGCCGCCCTCGTCGGGCTCGGCGGCCGGATCGTCGCCACCACACCCGGCTGCGAGGTGATCGACGCCGACCCGGCGAAGGTGCTCGGCTCTGTCGTCTCGGCCGGTGCCGAACTGCTCCGCGAGACCGGACGCCGCTGCGTGGGCGCGGGCCTCGCCGTGCCCTCGGCGGTGGCCGAACCGGAGGGCCTCGCCCTCAACCCGCTGCACCTGGCCTGGCCCGCCGGTGCCCCGGTGCGGGAGATCTTCGCCGAACAGGTGCGGGCCGCCGGTCTCGACGGGCCCGCCTTCGCCGCCAACGACATCAACCTCGCCGCCCTCGCCGAACACCGGCACGGCGCCGGGCGCGGCTCCCGCGACCTGCTGTGCGTGGCCACCGGACACCGGGGCGTGGGCGGCGCGCTGGTGCTCGACGGGCGTCTGCACACCGGCAGTTCGGGCCTGGCCCTGGAGGTCGGCCATCTCACCGTCAACCCCGAGGGCCGCCCCTGCCACTGCGGCAGCCGCGGCTGCCTGGACGTCGAGGCCGACCCGCTGGCCCTGCTCACCGCCGCCGGACGCGAACCGGGACCCGAGATGTCCCTGCTGAGGCAGGCGGAGGAACTGATCCGCCATCACTACGACGACCCGGACGTGCGCACCGCCACCGAGACCCTGATCGACCGGCTCGGCCTCGGCCTCGCCGGGCTGGTGAACATCCTCAACCCGGACCGGATCGTCCTCGGCGGGCTGCACCGCACCCTCCTGGAGGCCGACCCCGAGCGGCTGCGCGCCGTCGTCGCCGACCGCAGTCTGTGGGGCCGCAGCGGCGGCGTCCCCATCCTGCCCAGCAGCCTGGACCACAACAGCCTGGTCGGGGCCGCCGAACTGGCCTGGCAGCCGGTCCTCGACGACCCGCTCGGCGCACTGACCTGAGCCGGGGACCGGGACACCCGTGCGCTTCTCACGAGCGGGCCCGACCGCGCGCACGAGCCCCGGGCTGCACCGACTCGACGGACCCTACGAGCCCGGGCTGACACGACGGACCGTACGAGCCCGGAACCGCACCGACACGGATGCGCGCAAGAGCGCGCCGACGGCCTCTCCGCCGAGCAGAATGGCCCGGAGCACCCGACGCGCGGCACCGGACTCCGCCCCCGGGCGGGCCCGTGTGCCGCGCGCAGGCACTCAGCGTCCGCGACGACAGAAGGCCGAGGGCATGACCGACAAGCTCACCGTGAGCGTTCTGGGCACCGGCATCATGGGCGCGGCGATGGCCCGCAACATCGCCCGGGCCGGCTACCACCTCCGCGTCTGGAACCGCACCCGCGCCAAGGCCGAGCCACTGGCCGCCGACGGCGCCCTGGTCGCCGGCACTCCCGCCGAGGCGGTCGACTCCGCCGACGTGGTGCTCACCATGCTGCACGACGGACCGGTCACCCTGGAGACCATGCGTGCGGCGGCGCCCGCCCTGCGCCCCTCCACCGTCTGGGCGCAGTCCGCGACGGCCGGGCTCGACGGCGTCGCCGAACTGGCCGCCTTCGCCCGCGAGCACGGCCTGCTCTTCTACGACGCCCCGGTCCTCGGCACGCGTGGCCCCGCCGAGGCCGGTGAGCTGACCGTCATCGCGGCAGGCCCCCTCCAGGGCAGGGACATCGTCACCGCCGTGTTCGACGCCGTCGGCTCCCGCACGGTGTGGACCGGCGAGGACGGCGCCGAGGCGAGCGCCACCCGGCTGAAGCTGGTGGCCAACAGCTGGGTGCTCGCGGCCACCACGGCCACGGGCGAGGCACTCGCCCTCGCCCGCGCGCTCGGCGTCCACCCCGGCGACTTCCTGGACCTGATCGCCGGCGGCCCTCTCGACATGCCCTACCTGCACGCCAAGGCCGGTCTCCTGATCGGCGGCGAGCTGTCCCCGGCCCAGTTCGCCGTGACCACGGCGGCCAAGGACGCCCGGCTGATCGTGCAGGCCGCGGAGCAGCACGGCGTGCGCCTGGACGTGGCCGCGGCGAGCGCCGCCCGCATGGAACGCGCCGCCGCCCTGGGACACGGCGACGAGGACATGACGGCCGCGTACTACGCCAGCTTCGACCAGGACCCGACCGCCTGACCCGGGCAGCCCCACCCCGCCCGGTCCCTGTCCGTTCCCGCCACCCACGTACCCGCCCCGAGGAGGCACTCATGTCCAAGCCGCCGCTCCCCGAGAAGGCCGTCGACCTGCTGCGCCGGCCCAACCCCTGCGTCATGGCCACCCTCCGCTCCGACGGTGCCCCCGTCTCCACCCCCACCTGGTACCTGTGGGAGGACGACGGACGGGCCCTGATCAACCTCGACGCGGGCCGGGTGCGCCTGAAGCACCTGCGCCGGGACCCGCGGGTCACCCTCACCGTCCTGGACGGCGACAACTGGTACACGCACGTCACCCTCATCGGCCGGGTGACCGAACTGCGCGACGACGAGGGCCTGAAGGACATCGACCGTCTCTCCGCCCACTACACCGGAAGCCCCTATCCGGACCGTGAGCGTCCGCGCGTCAGCGCCCTGATCGAGGTCGAGCGCTGGCACGGCTGGGGCGCACTCCGCGACAGCGACCAGGCGATGCCCGGCTCCTGACCCCCGGCGAAGCCGCACCGCACCCCGCCGTCACCGGAGCGGACCCACCGCCCGGGACGGCGGGACCCTGCGCGGCCGCGGGCCCCGCGGAAACCGCGCGCACCGCCGTCCCCGCGGGCCCGCGTACTCCCTCCGGGGTACTTCCCGGCCCTTCCGGCACCGCGCCCCCGGCCCGCACCGGCCCCTGAGCCGCTCCGGCCGCCGGACGCCCCGCGCGCCCCCTGACCTGCGACGGCCGTCCGCGTGCCGCCCCGCGCCCGGGCCGTCCGCACCACCCCCGCCCCCTCCGGTACTCCCGGCGGGGTACCCGCACTGCCGCTCGCCGTACGACGACCGGGCACCCCCTCCAGGACGACCCTCGGAAGCACACCGCAACACCAGCACATCGCTTCCGAGGAGTTGAACGACCATGCAGACCCTGGCGCACTTCGGCGACGGCGGGCCCGGCCCGTGGATCCTGCTCTTCCCCCTGATCTGGGCCCTGATCATCGGCGGCGGCATCGCTCTGCTCCGCCGCACCGTCTGGCGCGGCCGTGGCGGACGGTACGGCCGCGGCGGGCCCGGGCAGTCCGGCCCCGCACCCGACTCGCCCATCACGGTTCTCGGCCACCGCTTCGCCTCCGGCGAGATCGACGAGGACGAGTACTGGCGCCGCCTGTCCGTCCTGGACGAGCAGTTCGGGCGCAAGGGCTCCGAGGGAGGTGCGGCATGACCGCCACCGCCACCACCGGATCGGTCACCCGCACCGCCGCCCGCGTCGTCGACGCCGTGAAGGTGTACGGCACCGGCGACACCGCCGTACGGGCCCTGGACGGGGTGACGGTCGGCTTCCCGGCCGGCCGCTTCACCGCGATCATGGGCCCCTCCGGCTCCGGCAAGTCGACCCTGATGCACTGCGCCGCCGGCCTCGACACCCTCACCTCCGGCTCCGCGTACATCGGCGACACCGACCTGGGCGGGCTCGACGACCGCCGCCTCACCCTGCTCCGGCGCGACCGGGTGGGCTTCGTGTTCCAGGCCTTCAACCTGGTGCCGACGCTCACCGTCGCCGAGAACATCACCCTGCCGCTCGATCTCGCGGGCGGCGGGGGAGACCCCGAGTGGATCGATTCCCTGATCGACGTCGTCGGGCTGCGCGACCGCCTCGGCCACCGCCCCGCCGAACTCTCCGGCGGGCAGCAGCAGCGCGTCGCCGTGGCCCGTGCCTTCGCCGGCCGGCCCGACGTCGTCTTCGCCGACGAGCCCACCGGGAACCTCGACTCCCGCTCCGGGGACGAGGTCCTCGGGCTGCTCGGCCGCACCGTGCGCCACACCGGCCGCACGGTCGTCATGGTCACCCACGATCCGGTGGCCGCCGCCCATGCCGACGAGGTCGTCTTCCTCGCCGACGGCCGGCTCGTCGACCGGATGGAAGCGCCGACCGCCGACCGCGTCCTGGACCGGATGAAAGCCTTCGAGGTGCCGTCATGAACGCAGCCCTGCGCCTGAGCGCGGCCTCCCTGCGCGCCCACAAACGGCGCTTCGCCGGAACGTTCCTCGCCGTGTTCCTCGGCGTGGCGTTCCTGGCCGGAACGCTCGTCATGGGCGACACGCTGCGCGCCGGCTTCGACACCATGTTCGGCAACGCGGCCCGGGGCACCGACGCCGTGGTCCGCAGCGCCGACGCCATCACCACCCCCGGAGAGGCCCAGGGGGTGCGGCAGCCGGTCGACACCGGTCTCACCCAGACCATCGAGCAGGTCCCCGGGGTCGCCGCCGCCGTCCCCGACATCCAGGGCGCCGGACAGCTCGTCGGCGCCGACGGCGAGCCCATCGGCGGCCAGGGGCCGCCCACCGTCGCCGGCAACTGGATCACCGACCCCGAGCTGAACCCGTACCGGCTCGCCGAGGGCCGGGCCCCGCAGAAGTCCGGGGAGGTCGTGGTGAACCGCGGCACGGCCGAACGCGGCGGTCTCTCCCTCGGCGACACCACCGTGCTGCGCACCCCCGACCCCGTGCAGGTGACCATCGTCGGACTGGCCACCTTCGCCGGCGAGGACGGCATGGCACAGGTGACCTACACCGGCATGACCCGTGCCGACGCCGAGAAGTACCTGACGGCACGCCCCGGCGAGGCGGCCGGCATCCTGGTGCGCGCCGAACCCGGCGTGAGCCAGCAGGAGCTCGTCGACCGCCTGGCCGACGTGCTGCCGCAGGACGTCGAGGCGATCACCGGGCAGGAGTCGGCCGAGGAGAACAACGAGATGATCTCCGGTCAGTTCCTGAGCATCTTCACAGTGTTCCTGCTGGTGTTCTCCGGCGTCGCCCTGCTGGTGGCGACCTTCTCCATCCACAACACCTTCGCCATCGTCGTCGCACAGCGCACCCGCGAGAACGCCCTGCTGCGCGCCCTCGGCGCCTCCCGCCGCCAGATCACCGCCACCACCCTGGTGGAGGCGACCGCCGTGGCCCTGACCGCCTCGCTCGCCGGACTCGCCGGAGGCATCGGCATCGCGGCCGGACTCCAGGCCCTGTTCCCGGCGATCGGCTTCCCCTTCCCCGAGGGCAGCCTGGTCGTCGGCGCCGTCTCCCTCGCCCTGCCGCCGGCCGTCGGTGTGGTGGTCTGCCTGGGCTCCGCCCTGGTACCCGCCCTGCGCGCCGGTCGCACGGCACCGCTGGCCGCCCTGCGCGAGACGGCCGTCGACAGCTCCGGCGCCTCCCGCTCCCGCGCGCTCACCGGCGCGGTCCTCGGCGGCCTGGCCCTCGCCCTCACCCTCACCGGCGTCCTGGTCACCCCGTCGCTGTGGCTGGCCGGAACGGGTGCGGCCCTCGCCCTGGTCACCTTCGTGGTCCTCGGCCCGGTCGCCTCCTCCACCGCCGTCCGGGTCCTCGGCGGCCCGCTGCACCGCCTGCGCGGCATCACCGGCCGGCTCGCCCGCCGCAACGCCCTGCGCAGCCCCAAGCGGACGGCCGCCACGGCGAGCGCCCTGATGATCGGCGTGGCCGTGGTCTCCCTCTTCACCGTCTTCGGCGCCTCCCTGAAGGCCACCATGGACCAGACCGTCTCGCGCTCCTTCGCGGGTGACGTCGCCGTCAGCGCACCGGCCTTCGGCGCGGGCGGCAGCGGGCTCAGCCCGCGCCTCGCCCCGGCGGTCGGGGAACTGCCCGAGGTGGACACCGCGGTCGGGCTCGGCCGGGGCGTCGCCGAAGTCGAGGGCGACGGACGGGCCTTGACGGTCACCGACCCCGAAGCCCTGGAGCGCACCTTCGACCTCGGCGAGATCCGCGGCTCCCTCACCGACCTGGGAACCACCGGCCTCGCCCTCACCGAGAAGGAGGCCGACCGGCTGGACGTCGCCCCCGGCGACACCACCCGGCTCACCTTCACCGACGGCCGGGAGCAGACCTTCACCGTCCGCGCCGTCTACGGCCGTTCCGAACTCGCCGGCGACTACGTCATCACCCGCGAGGCCTGGGCCCCGCACCGCACCCAGGACGCCGACACCCTGGTGGCCGTCAGCTTCGCGGACGGCGTGAGCGCCGAAGAGGGCAAGGCCGCCGTCGAGAAGGTCGCCGCCCAGTACGGCAACCCGGAGGTGCAGACCCGCGAGGAGTACGCCGAGTCCTCGGCGGGCGGCATCGACATGATGCTCACCCTGGTCTACGCCCTGCTGGCCCTCGCCGTGCTGATCGCCCTGCTCGGCATCGCCAACACCCTCACCCTGGCGATCCACGAGCGCACCCGCGAACTGGGCCTGCTCAGGGCGGTCGGCCAGACCCGGGCCCAGCTGCGGGCCATGGTCCGCTGGGAGTCCGTCCTGGTCGCCGCCTTCGGCACCGCGGGCGGCCTGGCCCTCGGCAGCTTCCTGGGCTGGGTCCTGGTCGCGGCCTCCGACGGCGCCTCCGACAGCGCCTTCGCCTTCGCCGTCCCGCCCGTCCGGCTCGCCCTGGTGGCCCTGGTCGGCGTGGCCGCCGGCGCTCTCGCGGGCGTCCGCCCCGCCGGCCGAGCGGTCCGCCTGAACGTCCTCAGGGCCATCGCCACCGAATAGGCGACCCCAGGGACGACACCGTGCGTGGCCCGCAACCGAGGTTGCGGGCCCGCCCACGCCCCCTGTTCCCCGCGCATCCGGCGAGCGGGCCGCAGGGCCACGGCTCCGAGCGCCCCGGGGCGAACGAGCCGATGCGGAGGCGAACGAGGCTATGTGGCCCTGGCCATCTGATCCGCCCCCCGCTCCGCGACCGCCAGCCGCGGAATCCCGTCCGGCACCACGAGCCCCGCCGCGTTCGGCGTGGGCAGCGTGAACCAGACCACCTTGCCCGACTCGCCGTCCGGCAGGGCGCCCCAGCTCTCGCTCAGCGCCGCCACCATGGCGAGTCCGCGGCCGCAGGTGGCGAGCGGGCCCGCGTCCTCCACGACCGGCAGACGCGGGTCGTGGTCGCGCACGGAGACCCTGAGCCGCTCCAGCAGCAGCTCCATCTCCACGGTGCACGTCTTGTCCGGCTGGGCGTGCCGGTGGACGTTGGACAACAGCTCTGTCACACCGAGCGAGGCCCGGTCTATCAGCGAATCCATGTGCCAGTAGCGCAACTGCGCAGATACGATTCTGCGGACCTGGCCGATCCGCGACGGCAGGGCTTGGAGCTCCACCGTGCAGTGCCTGCTTGGGTGACTGATCACGGCTGCGACTCCCCGGTGTCAGGTCCGGTACGAGGCCCGGAAGAACGCGGAGTACGGATCCAGCAGGATGCCTGCGTGACGCTGCCGCCTGCTGTCGTGGCCGGCGGGCTGGTTCGCAGCGTTATCGCCGGTAAACCCAGAGTGACGTGTGACAAGCGTGACTCAAGGGGCGATGTGGCGCAACTCACGGACATCTCAGCCGCCGCGCCCGGATGCGCGCCGTACCGCCTCGACGAACCGGCGGGCGGCCGGCGGCCCCGGCTCGCCCGGCGCCGGATCGTGCTCGCCCAGGGTCAGCAGGTACCGCTCGCCGTTGAGATCCGCGAGCGCGCGGTCCTCCGGGACGAACCACGGCTTGGAGGCGCGCACCGCCTGCACCGGCGCGCTGTCGATCTCGGTGCCGTAGCTGGTGAGCAACTCCAGCCTGCCGTCGCTGATCCGGACCTGCCCGGCCCGGGTGAGCGAACGCAGCCGCTTGCCGATCCGCACCCCTCTGGCCGTGAACTCCGGCTCGGCCATGGTCACCCGCCCCCTCGCGCGTGTGTCGGTGTGCCGGACCGTGCTCTGCGGCCGGCCCGAGCCCGGAACCGGTGCCCGTGTGCCCGGTCCGGTGCGCTGCTCCCGCCGGTGAAGTGTGCCCCCGTGCGCCGCGGAGCACCAGTGCGCGCGCTCCGGTTCTCAGGGGCGCGAGAAGCACTGACGCAAAAGCGCCCCCGCCCCTTCACGCCCCCGGTGCCCAGGGTTGCCTTTGGGCCGCCCAAAGATGCGTTTATGCAGGTGAGAAGTGGTGCGAAGGGTGCTTATGATCGGAGTGCCGGCCCGCGCAGGACGCCGCGTCGGCGCCCAGTGTAAGGAGCCCCGTGGTGAGCACCCCCCGACAGACCATGACCGGCGCCACCCTGGACGTCGACCGCACCGATCCGGCCTACCGGGCCTGGCTGAAGGAGGCCGTACGCCGGGTGCAGGCCGACGCCAACCGCTCCGCCGACACCCACCTGCTGCGCTTCCCGCTGCCCGAGCACTGGGGCATCGACCTCTACCTCAAGGACGAGTCGACCCACCCCACCGGCAGCCTCAAGCACCGCCTGGCCCGCTCGCTGTTCCTCTACGGCCTGTGCAACGGCTGGATCCGGCCGGGCCGCCCGGTGATCGAGGCCTCCAGCGGTTCCACGGCCGTCTCGGAGGCGTACTTCGCCAAGCTGATCGGCGTGCCCTTCATCGCCGTCATGCCGCGCACGACCAGTGCCGAGAAGTGCCGTCTGATCGAGTTCCACGGCGGGCGGTGCCACTTCGTGGACGACCCGCGCACCATGTACGACGAGTCCGCCGCCCTCGCGGTGGAGACCGGCGGCCACTACATGGACCAGTTCACCTACGCCGAGCGGGCCACGGACTGGCGCGGCAACAACAACATCGCCGAGTCCATCTTCCGTCAGCTGCGCCTCGAGCGTTACCCGGAGCCCGCGTGGATCGTCGCCACGGCCGGCACCGGCGGCACCTCCGCGACCCTCGCGCGCTACGTCCACTACATGCAGTACGACACCCGGATCTGTGTCGCCGACCCGGAGAACTCCTGCTTCTTCGAGGGCTGGACGACCGGCGACCCGGACGTCACCTGCGACTGCGGCTCCCGCATCGAGGGCATCGGCCGGCCCCGGATGGAGCCCAGCTTCGTGCCCGGCGCCATCGACCGGATGATGAAGGTGCCGGACGCCGCCAGTGTGGCCGCCGTGCGGGCGCTGGAGGGCGCCATCGGGCGCAAGGCCGGCGGCTCCACGGGCACCGGCCTGTGGAGCGCGCTGAAGATCGTCTCCGAGATGGTGGCGGAGGGGCGGCAGGGCAGCGTGGTCACGCTGCTGTGCGACCCCGGGGACCGCTACCTCGACAAGTACTACTCGGACGCCTGGCTGGCCGAACAGGGCCTGGACATCGCCCCCTACACCGCCGCCATCGAGACACTGCTGCGCACCGGCGTCTGGCCCTCCTGACGCCGGGCCCTAACGCGCCAGCCGCCGGTCCAGGGAGGTGGCCGCGTTCCGGAAGGCGCGGGCGAGCCCGGGGCGGGCGAGTGCGAGGGCGTGCCGGAACAGCGCCGTGCCGTCGACGGCGACGGTCCACTGCACCCGGGTGCCACTGCCGGCGGGCGCCAGCAGCCACTGCTCGACCATGGCGCGGGTGCCCGGCGCGTTGGTCACGTCCACGCGGTAGGTGTACTCCTCGGGTTCCTTCGCCACCAGGATCGTCTCCCGGAAGCGGGTGCCGCCGCGCAGCCGGATCTCCCGGCCCGCGCCGTCGTCCAGCGGGCGGGCCAGCGTGACGGCGCCGAACCAGTCGCTCCAGCCGGGGACGTCCTCGGCGAGCGCCGGGTAGACCCGCTCCGGCGGGGCGGAGATCTCCCGCGCGAACACCAGCCGTACCGGAGCTGTGGCGACGAAGTCCGTCCCCACGGGACGCAGACGGTGAGCCATGCCGTGACCTCCGTGAGAGAAATGCGCCGCGCACGGACCGGGCGGTCCCACGCGGCGCTCCGCCGTGGCCGACGGTCCGTCAGCCGTCCGCCGGCTCCTCGGGCTCGGGCTCCTCCGGCTCGCCCGCCACGATCAGCCGCCGCAGATGCTCGGAGACCTCCGCACGGGCCGCGGCGGGCAACCCGGCGTCCGTCACCAGCGTGTCCACCTGGTCCAGCGAGGCGAACGAACTCAGGCCCACCGTACCCCACTTGGTGTGGTCGGCCACCACCACGACCCGGCGGGCCGACTGCACCAGGCGGCGGTTGGTCTCCGCCTCCGCGAGGTTCGGCGTGGACAGACCGGCCTCCACCGATATCCCGTGCACACCGAGGAACAGCAGATCGAAGTGGAGCGCCGCGATCGCCTGGTCGGCCACCGGCCCCACCAGCGAGTCGGACGGGGTGCGCACCCCGCCGGTCAGCACCACCGTGGCCGAGCCCTGCCGGGGACCGGAGGTGCGCTGCGCGGCGTGGAAGACGTCGGCCACCCGCACCGAGTTGGTCACCACCGTCAGATCGGGCACGTCGAGCAGCTGGTGCGCCAGCGCGTAGGTCGTCGTACCGCCCGACAGGGCGATCGCCGCACCCGGCGGGACCAGCTCCGCCGCCGCCCGCGCGATGTCCTCCTTGGCGCTCAGCTCCATGCCCGACTTGGCCTCGAACCCGGGCTCGTGCGTGCTCGCCTCGACCACCGGTACCGCGCCGCCGTGCACCTTCTCCAGGACACCCTGCCGGGCCAGCGCGTCCAGGTCGCGGCGGACCGTCATGTCCGACACGCCCAGCTTCCGGGTCAGCTCGTTGACCCGGACTCCGCCCCGGCGCCGGACCTCGTCGAGGATCAGGGTGCGCCGCTGCTCCGCGAGGAGGTTCTGATTCTCACCCACGTACGCTTCGGTCCTTTCCGCCGCCATCCGACCGACACGTCCGGCACGCGTTCCGGCGAGCCGACCTCTCCCCGTCACCGGTGCGCGGACGTCCCATCCTCCCATGCCGCACCGCTCCCGGCGCCACCGGTGGCTGGTCGCGCACATGTCACCGTTGGGTCGCGGGGCGCGTGCCGGTCACACGGACCGGGGAGATTCCCTGACGGCGGGTGTCAGCCGCCCCGGCACAGGAGAGGCTGTGCCCGCACGGTCGGAGCCGACGACACGTCACGGGGAAGTGCGACACGGTGGAACGCGCGAGGGATCACAGGCCGGCAGCGAGCGGACCGGGAGGGGACGGCGAGGGTCCCGCACGCCCGGAGGAGGGGACCGGGCACGCGCTGGAACTCCTGGTCCACGGGGTGGGCGGCACCACCCCGGAGCGGATGCTCGACGACCCGCGCACCGTGCGCGTCACCGGCGACGACACCGCCGCCGTCTTCCGGCGCGCCGACGACGCCGACGCGGAGGGACGGCCCGGCGGCCGCGGGGACGGTCCCGTCCCCGAGGCGTACGTCTGGTGCAACCTCACCTCCGGCAACGGCACCCGCGCCCTGTGGCTGCTGCTCCTGCCGTTCATGGTGGTCAACCTCGCCCACTGGATGCGCCCCACCGCCCGGGGCCGCAGACGCACCGTCCGGCTCTACGGACTGCTGGTGCGCCTGGCCGGACTCAGCCTGACGGTGCTGCTGGTGGCCGCCGCCTGCGAGGTCGCCCTCGACCTCGCCGCATGGCAGTGCGCCGGCACGGCGGAGTGCGCCCGGGGCAACTCCTGGCTGGGCTTCCTCTCGCCCCATCTCACCGACGGCGGCTGGTGGAGCATGCCCGGCCGCAGGCTGGCCCTCGCCGCCGTCGTGCCCCTCTCTCTCACCGGCCTGCTCTGGTACCTGTCGCTGCGCACCTGGAACGCCTACGAGGCCCAGCAGCCCCTCGTCCGCGCCCCCGAGACCGGCGAGCAGGGCTCGCGCAGCGCGCTGAGCAGGCCCGGCTTCTGGTACGGCCGCCGCCTGGTCGCCCGGCTCCGGGCCGCGCACACCGCCGCGGGACTGCTGACGGTCGCCGCCGCCGTCGGCTCCGCCGCCGCCCGCGAGGACCGCAGGCCCGGCGGCCCGGCCCTGCTGCACGTACTCGGCGTGCTCCTCGAGGCGGCGCTGGTGACCGGCGCGGCCGTGATCGTCTGGGTGGTCTGCCGCCGGGGCCGCAGCGAACGCCGGCTCGACCCGGCGGGTGACGTACGCGTGGTCCGGCTGCTGCCGCTGGCCGCGCTGGCGCTCCTCGCGCTCAGCCTGCTCTACGCGGGCTGGGAGCGCCCCGGCTGGGAGTCGGCGGGCCGGCTGCCCGGCGACGCCACCTTCGGCGCCCTCGCTCTCGCCCAGGGCCTGCTGGTGATCGTCCTCGCCGTGGTCGCCCGCGTGCTGCACCGCACCGACCCCGACCGGCGGACCGCCATGCAGGGCCTGGCCGGACCGGCCGTGGCGATGCTGGCCTGCGCGCTGGGCGGGGTGATGTCCGGCGGCGTCGCCCAGCGGGTGTCCGACTGGCTGGACGGCGCCGGCGCCTCGATCCCCGGACCACCCGTGCTGCTGACCTGGCAGGCCTCGGTGATCCCGCCGCTGCTCGTGCTGCTGCTGATGCTCTGCGGCTGGCTGGCCCACCGCGCCTGGCAGCTCGCCAAGGCCGAGCGGGCCGCCGTGGAGAGCGACTACCCCGGCGAGACGGCCGACCCCCAGCG
>Ga0207873_1002061_pt1 | contig 17444 bp, 18 predicted proteins | sample BGWIniCompost_FD_187373 | JGI IMG/M metagenome (GOLD analysis project Ga0207873, IMG submission 187373) | Cellulose adapted compost microbial communities from Newby Island Compost Facility, Milpitas, CA, USA - BGW Initial Compost (SPAdes)... ...
CGCTGCAGACCGATGACGGCGGGTTCGCCTTCGACGCCACCCAGTCGGAGCCGAACGGGTACGCCACGCTGCAAGCGGTCCTGGCCTTGGGCGGGCCTGCCTACCACCAGTTGACGGCTCCTTCCTCGGACGACGCCGCCGCGGGGGATTCCGAGACGACCTCGGCTGCCGCGGCGTGTGCCCCCGGGGAAGGGACCACCGTGGTGGTTGACTTCTCGGCATTCGGGGGATCCGTCGAGGTGGGTTGCGCCCCGACGGCGACGACTGGGTTCGAAGCACTCGAGGAAGCCGGCTTCGAGGTCGCCACTGTGGAGGGAAGCCCCTTCGTGTGCCGGATCGACGGGCTCCCCGGCCCCGACACCGAAGACTGCGCCGGCTTCCCGCCCGGAGACGCCTTCTGGTCCTACTGGACCGCCGAGCTCGGAGGCGACTGGGCGTTCAGTTCGACAGGCCCGGCCGACCCGATCGAAGGACGCCTGGAAGGCTGGGCCTTCTCCACCGGGGAGAACGAGCCGCCGGCTGTCGAGGTGCCGCCCGCCCCGGCCCGAGAGGCCGAGGACACCTCGGCCACTGCGACCGACTCGGCCCCGTCCAGCACGGCGGCCGACACCACGACGACGCAGCCGGCGGCCGACGACGAGGACGGAGCAGGGGCGGGACCGTTCGTGGCGGGCGCCGCCCTCGTGGTCGTGCTCGGCGTGACCGGTCTCGTCTTGGCTCGCAGGCGACGGGAAACCGGAGAGCCATGACGAGGCAGCTGCCCCGGCGTCTGCACGCGGGAGCCTGGTGGCTCTGGGCCCTCGGGTTGATGGCGGTGGCGACCCAGACGACCAACCCGCTTCTCCTCGGGCTGGTCGTCGCCGTCGCCGGGGTGGTCGTCGCCAGCCGCCGCGGCGGAGCCGCCTGGGCCAGCGGTTATCGCGCCTACCTCGTCGTGGCGGCGGTGGTGGTGGCGATCCGGATCTTCTTCCGGACGCTCTTCGGCGGCGGCGCGGGCCCGGACGTCCTGTTCCATCTCCCCCGCCTCTCGATCCCCGGCGGCTTGAGCGTCGGCGGGCCGGTCACCGCCCAGCAGGTGCTCGCCGGCCTCTACGACGGGTTCCGCCTGGCCGCGATCCTGGTGTGCGTCGGGGCAGCCAACACCCTCGCCGATCCTCGCCGGCTGGCCCGGTCTCTGCCGGCTGCGCTCACCGGAGTCGCCACTTCCGTCGTCGTCGCGCTGTCGATGGCTCCCCAACTCGTGGAGTCGTTCGCCCGCATCCGCCGGGCTCGGAAGCTGCGAGGAGAAACCGGAAGGGGATGGCGGTCGTTGCGCCCACTGCTGGTGCCGCTGGCGGAAGAGACCATTCACCGGGCCGTATCGCTCGCCGCGTCGATGGAAGGCCGTGGCTACGGGCGATCGACTCCCGCGAATCGAAGGTGGGGTGCGGTCGCAAGCGGCGGCTTGGCCTTGGTGGCGGCCGGGTCGTTCTGGTTGGTCTCCGGGTCGCAACTCCTCCCTGCCGGCGCCACGCTGGCCACAGGAGCCCTTTTCGTTCTCGTCGGGCTGGCAGGCGCCGGGCGCGAGAACCATCGAACTCGCTACCGAGCCGACAGATGGGAGCGCCAGGAGTGGCTGGTCGGCCTGTCCGGAGTCGCCGCTGCCGCAGGCGTCTACATGACCGGAGCGCTGACCCCGGGGATCCTCCTCCCCCAGTTGGACCCGCTCACGTGGCCGCAGTTGACCCCGCTCGCCGCCATCTCGGTGCTCATCGCCGCCATCCCGGCCGTGGCGGCACCGCCTGTGCCGGCGATGCCGAACCTGCGGTCGATCCCGGAGACGGCGCCATGATCTCCTTCGACCGCGTCACCTTCGCCTATCCGAACACCCATCGTCCCGCCGTCGTGGACGTCGATCTCCACGTGGGCGAAGGCCAACTCGCCTTGGTGGTGGGGCCGACCGGCGCCGGAAAGTCCACGCTGCTGAAGATGGTCAACGGCCTCGTTCCTCGGTTCACTGGCGGGACGCTCTCCGGGAGAGTGGTCGTCGGCGGGCGGGACATAGCCGACCACAGTGTCGGGGAAATGGCAGATCTGGTCGGCTACGTGCCACAGGACCCCGCTTCGGGGTTCGTCGCCGACACGGTCGAAGAGGAACTGGCCTTCACGATGGAGCAGTTGGGACTCGACCCGGGCGTCATGCGCAAGCGGGTCGAGGAGGTGTTGGACCTCATGGGACTCGCCGCCCTGCGCTCCCGCCGACTCTCCGACCTGTCGGGAGGAGAAGCCCAGCGGGTGGCGATCGGCGCCGTTCTCACAGCACACCCGGAAGTGATGGTCCTGGACGAGCCGACGTCGGCTCTGGACCCGGCGGCAGCCGAGGAGGTCCTGGCTTCCATAACCCGGCTGGTACACGACGTCGGTACCACGGTGCTGATGGCCGAGCACCGTCTCGAGCGAGTCGTCCAATACGCCGACCAGGTCGTCCACATCGACCGCACTGGACGCGTAGAAGCAGGCGAACCGGCCGTCGTCATGGAACGGTCCACCGTCGCCCCGCCCGTCGTCCGGCTGGGACGGCTGGCCGGGTGGTCACCGTTGCCGCTGTCCGTGCGGGAGGCCCGTCGGCGAGCACCTTCGCTCATGGAGCGATTGAAGGCTCCCATCGCCAGGGCCGCGAGCCATGGCGAAGTCGTCATGGAGGCGCGGGACGTCTCCGTCATCTACGGGGACTCGCCGGCGGTGCGAGGAGTAGGTCTCCGACTAGCGGCCGGGGAGGTCGTGGCCCTGATGGGACGCAATGGCGCCGGCAAGTCGTCGCTGCTCTGGGCGCTGCAGGGGGCCGGGAAACGAAGCGGCGGCCGAGTCAGTGTCGCGGGCGTCGATCCGGCGACCCTCGAACCGGACGAGGCGCGGCGCTTCGTCGCCCTCGTCCCCCACGAGCCTTCGGACCTTCTGTTCATGGAATCGGTCGGCGACGAATGCCGCCGTGCCGACGCCGCCAACGGATCGCCCCCCGGCACATGCGGAGCGTGGCTCGAGCGGCTGCTCGGTCGAATCGACCCCGATCTCCACCCCGCCGATCTCTCCGAGGGCGAGAAGCTGGCGCTGGTGTTGGCGATCCAACTCGGCGCCCGGCCAAAGGTGGTGTTGCTCGACGAGCCGACTCGAGGGATGGACTACGCCGCCAAGCAGCACCTCTCCGATCTCATCCGCGAAATCGCCGGCCAGGGCACGGCGGTGATGATCGCCACCCACGACGTCGAGTTCGCCGCCGAGACCGCCCATCGGGTGGTCGTGATGGCGGACGGCGAAATCGTCGCCGACGATCGGACAGCCGCCGTCGTCGTCTCCTCGCCGGTGTTCGCCCCCCAGGTCGCGAAGGTGCTGGCCGGCGACTGGCTGACGGTGGACGACGTGGCGGCGTCTTTGGAGCCGGCATGAGCGCTCGCCCGGCGACCCTCGCCATGTCCCCCCGGGCCAAACTGACCCTGGCTTTCGCCGCCGTCGCCAGCCTCGTCGCCTTCGTGTGGCCTCTGTTCGCCGGGACCGACGCCGTGGTGGCAGGGAGCGACACCGCTCCTCTCCTCTTCGCTCTCGTTCTCCCTCTGGTCGCGGCGGTGGCGGCGGCCGAGATCTCCACCGGCGGATTCGACGCCAAGACCGTGGCGATGCTCGGGGTCCTCTCTGCTCTCGGGGCCGGCCTGAGGCCTCTTGGAGCGGGCGCCGGAGGAATCGAACTCGTCTTCTTCCTGATCGTCCTGGGCGGGCGAGTGTTCGGCCCCGGGTTCGGGTTCATCCTCGGGTCGACCACCCTCGCCGTCTCGGCGCTGATCACCGCCGGGGTCGGGCCCTGGCTGCCCTACCAGATGCTGGCGGCCTCGTGGGTCGGTCTGGGCGCCGCGCTCCTGCCGAAGCGGGAGGGCCGCGCCGAACTGGCGTTGTTGGCCGTCTACGGAGCGATGTCGTCGGTGCTGTTCGGGATGCTGATGAACCTGTCGTTCTGGCCATTCACCCTCGGACCCGACACCTCGCTCTCGTTCGTGGCAGGAGACCCGGTGTGGGCGAATCTGCGACGCTTCCTGGCCTTCGAGGTAGTCACTTCCCTCGCCTGGGAGATCGGGCGGGCGATCACGACCGCCGGCCTGATCCTCGTCGTCGGGGGAACGATCCTGCGCACGTTGCGACGGGCCAGCGCCCGGGCTGCGTTCGACTCCAAACCGGTCTTCGAGCGTCCGAGCCGTCAGCTGAGCGACACGTAACGCGCCTCCTCGATCCCCTCGAGGCGCCGCAGCTCGGCGAGCTGCTCCTCGGTGAGGGGGTCGTCGAGGTTGAGGCCCATCATCGCCGCGTCCCCGGTGTCGGGCGCCCGTCCCACCACCATGTTGGCGATGTTGACTCCCAGGTCACCGAGGTAGGAACCGAGCCGACCGATGACCCCAGGCACATCGGCGTTGCGGACTATCAGCATCTTCTCGGAGATCGGAAGCTCCACGTCGTGGCCGAGGATCTCGACGAGGGTCGGGCCCTTGCGGGTGCGGGTGGCCGACACCGACACCTCCCGGCCGCCGACCACTCCGCGCACGGTCACCATCGACTGGTAGTGCTCGGCGATCTCGGAGGCTTCCTGCTCGAGCGCTATGCCGCGCTGGTCGGCGATTGCAGGAGCGTTGACGTAGGTGATCATCCGGGAGGAGACGCCGGAGAGCGCACCTTTGAGCACCGCCAGCGTCAACGGCCTGGTCTCCCCCATTCCGATCCGGCCCGCCACCCGGACGGTGAGGCTCTGCGGAAGCCCCTCGGCCAGAGCCGTGAACACCCGGCCGAGCGTCTCGGCCACGGGAAGGTACTCGGCGACCTCCTCCGGCACGGATGTGCCGAGGTCGACGTTGACCGCCGACAGCACCAACTCGCCACGGAGCGTCCTCACGACAGCCTCGGCCACGTCGGATCCCGCTTTGTCCTGGGCCTCGGCCGTCGAAGCGCCCAGGTGGGGCGTGACGACGACCTGGTCGAGTTCGAACAGTGGGGACTGGGTGAGCGGCTCCTTGGAGAAAACGTCGAGCGCCGCCCCGGCGATCCGCCCCTCCCTGATCGCTTCCGCCAGGGCCTCCTCGTCGATGATCCCACCCCGGGAGGCGTTGATGATCCGAGCGCTCGGCTTGAGGCGGGCGAGGGCGTCCTTGCCGAGGAGCCCTTTGGTGTCGGCCGTGAGCGGCAGATGGACGGTGATGAAGTCGGCCGTCGAAAGCAGGGTGTCGAGGTCGACCATCGTCACCCCGAGCCTCCGCCAATGCTCCTGGGACACGTACGGGTCGTGGCCGAGGATGTTCATGCCGAAGGCCCGGGCCCGTTGGGCGACGAGCGACCCGATCCGGCCCAGGCCGATGATCCCGAGCGTCTTGCCGTGGAGTTCCACCCCCTCGAACCGGGCCCGCTCCCACACCCCGGATCGGAGAGTCGAGTCGGCCCGGGGAATGTTGCGGGCCTGCGCCAGCATGAGGGCGAGGGTGTGCTCCGCCGCCGAGATGATGTTCGCCTGCGGCGCGTTGACGACCACGATCCCCGCCTCCGTCGCTGCCGCCAGGTCGATGTTGTCTACACCGATCCCCGCCCGCCCGATCACCCGCAGGCGAGGCGCGGCAGCGATCATCTCGGCGTCGACCTGAGTCGCCGACCGCACGATCAATCCTTCGGCATCGGCGAGGCGCCCCATCAGCTCGGAGCGCTCGACACCGACGGCCAGATCGACCTCGCAGGTCTCGCGCAGGGTCTCGATCCCCGACTCTGCGATCTTCTCGGCGACGACGACACGTGGAGCCATGAAGGAATGTTTCCACGCCTCGGCCCGGATCGAAAACCATCCGCTCCGGTTAGCCTGCTCCGCTGATGAGCGACTACGTGTTCGACGCCGACACGGCGGTGGCAGGCGGTGAGGACGGCGTCTTTTCGGCGAACCTGCACGACCGGTGGACGATCGAGCAGGTCCCGAACGGCGGGTACACGATGTCGGTCATGTTGCGCGCCTGCCAGGAGGCGTCAGAGCACCCCGACCCGCTGACGGCTACAGCCCACTTCCTGTCGCCCACCTCGCCGGGGCCCGTCGAGGTGCAGGTGGAGGTGGTGAAGGCGGGCCGGTCGACTTCGACCTTCGCCGCCGCCCTCCACCAGGACGGTCGGGAGCGGGTCCGCATGTTGACGACGTTCGGCCATCTCGACAGCCGCAGCGGCCCCACTCATCGCTACCTGGACCCGCCTGAGCTGGAGCCTCCATTCACGCAGCAGCGGAGCCTCCTGATCCAGAACTTCCCCAACAACTTCCACTTCGAGATCCCCGAACGGCTGGCCGGAGGCGCCATCGGAAAGCCCACCGGAGAGCCAGAGATCGCGGGCCGCATGGCCTTCGCCGACGGGCGCGACCCCGACCTCTTGGCCATGCCCGTGTTCGCCGACGGGCTGCCCCCGGCCGCGTTCAACCTCGGCTACGCCGCCTGGACGCCGACGATCGAGCTCACCATCCATTTCTGGAACCATCCGGCTCCGGGACCGGTGACCGTTTGGCTCCACAGCGCGGTGGTCGAGGGCGGCTACCACGACGAGTCGGGCGACATCTGGGACTCGGAGGGACGCCTCGTGGCGCGCAGCCGCCAATTCGCCCGGATCCTCGTCGCCCCGGACTCTTGAGACTCAAATAGCGCCGATCACCTCTCGGCCGAACAACTCCAAACCCGACGTGTCGTAGGCGGCGTCGTGGAAGTTCACGATGACATAGGACAGCCCGAGATCCTCGTAGGGCTTCAGCATCTCCACGATCTTGTCGGGCGGCCCCGCCCAGCGCCGAGCCCACGCCAGATGTCGTTCGGTGGTGGCGTCGTCGCCGATGACCGGCCGGATCCGCGCCGCCACCTCGTCGAGCCGCTCCAAGGCCTCGGCTTCGGTGGGGGCGCAGACCACTCGGATGTTCATCGTGCGGGTGATGGTGTCGAAGTCCCGGCCGATCTCGGCGCAGTGCTCGGCGAGCACTTTCGACTTGTGAGCCCAGGTCTCCAGGTCGGCGTAGAAGTTCGAGTAGTCGCCATGGCGGGCGACGACCCGAAGGGTGCGCTGCTCGCCCCCGCCCGCCACCCACAAGGGAATGTGAGGCTTCTGGAGCGGCTTGGGCTGGCAGATGGCGCCGTCGAGGCGGTAGTACTTCCCCTCGAAGCTCGCCTTCTCTTCGGTCCACATGCGCTTCATGACCTCGATGCCTTCGTCGAGTTGCGCGATGCGCACCGAGGGCTTCGGGAACTCGTAGCCGTGGGCGAGGAACTCCTCCTCGTACCAGCCGGCGCCGATTCCCATCTCCAGCCGACCCCCGGAGATGACGTCGATCGAGGCGGCGACGTGGGCGAGGTAGGCCGGCGGGCGGTAGCCGTTGCACGTGCACATCTGGCCGAGGCGAAGCGTGTCGGTGACGGCCGCCAGCGCCGCCATCATCGTCCACGCCTCGTAGGTCGGCTCCTGGGTGGCGACCGGGGTGGTGTGGAAGTGGTCGAACACCCATCCCGATTCGAAGCCGGCTTGCTCGGCGGTTTTGGCCACCCGAGTCATCACCGACCAGTGCTCCTCCACGGGGATGCCGACGAGATCGAGTGTCCAGCCTTGGGGGATGAAGCAACCGAAGCGCATGGCCCGACGATATCCGCGATTCGGCCGCTGGGTCGCCGGGGGGCATACCAGCGTCTCCGCGTGGGCGGATACGCTGGGGCCGATGAACGTGCTCGCCGCCGTTCCCGTCAAGCGGTTCTTCGTGGCCAAACGCCGGCTCTCCAGCATCCTCGACGCGGCGGCGCGTGCCCGACTGGGCCGGGACCTGGCCGCCCACACCATCACCACCGTGGAGAAGGCGGGCCTCGACGTCGTCCCCCTCGCCTCCGACGAGGAAGTGGCGGCGTGGCTGTCGGGCATGGGTTGGAGCCCGATGGTCGACAGGGCGGAAGGGCTCGACGCCGCCGCCCATGACGCCACGGTCCGCGCCACGTCCGAAGGGCGCCCGTGGATGATCGTCCACGCCGACCTTCCTCTCGTCACACCTGAGGACATCCGCACGGCGGCGGCGGTCCTGGAGAACGGTGGCTCTCCCATCGCCCCGAGCGACGACGGCGGCACTTCCCTGATCGGCGGGCACGGCCCATTTCGGTTCAGCTACGGGCCGGGGAGCTTCCACCGCCACCTCGCCCGAGCCGTAGAGCCAGTGGTGATCGTCCGCCGCGGCCTGGCCCTCGATCTCGACGGGCCCCGTGACTTCGAAGCCGCCGCCTCGCTCCCACAGGGACGGTGGCTGCGCCGCTACATGCCGTGACCAACCTCTACGACGACCTCCGGGACACGCCCCGCAGACTGCCGACCCCGGCGTCCGCCCTCACCATCGGCGCCCATCCCGACGACGCCGAATTCGGGGCAGGAGGAACCCTCGCCAAGTGGGCCAACGAGGGGTGCCGGATCACGATGCTGATCGTCACCGACGGCTCGAAAGGGACCTGGGAAGAGGGGGTGTCACCTGCCGACCTGGCCGCCCGCCGAAAGGAGGAACAGAGGCGGGCTGCCGAGGTGCTCGGTGCGGCCGAAGTGATCCACCTCGACCACGTCGACGGCGAACTCGAGTACTCGATGGCGCTCCGCCGAGAGATCTGCCGGTGGATACGCACCGTCCGACCCGAGGTGGTGTTGGGCCACGACCCGTGGCGGCGGTACATGCTCCACCCCGACCATCGCGCCGCCGGTCTGGGGCTGATCGACGGGGTGGTTGCAGCGCGAGACCACCTGTTCTTCCCGGAGCAGAACCTGGAGCGGCACCGGCCCGAGGCGATCCTGTTGTGGCAGGCGGACGAGCCCGACCACTACGAGGACATCGCCGACACCTTCGACGTCAAGATCGAAGCACTCCTCTGCCATTCCAGCCAGTCCGCCACGACGATGGGGGATGCCGGCTCGTCTCCCGCCGCTCGGGAGGAGTTCACCCGCCGCCTGGCAGATCTCGCCGCCGAATCCGGTCGCCCCGTCGGCCTCCGCATGGCCGAGGCGTTCCGGCTGATCCGTCCGTAGACGCGAGGAGGGCGGCCGGTTGGCCGCCCTCCACTCGCGTTAGCCCGCTCTCCTATCGGATCGCAGTTCCGGTGTCCTTGTCGAAGTAGTGCAGTTTGCTCGTATCGACAACGAGCACCGTCTCCTGGCCGGCTTCCGGCGCCAGGTCTGGGTTGACTCTCGCGGTGAACTTGGTCACGGAGCCGAGCGACTCCTCCCCGGCCCCCTGGTCCTCCAGGAGCTCCTGGATGTCGGGGGTGATGACCGGAGGGCTGTCCATCTCGAAGTGGACGTATGCCTCGGATCCGAGTTGTTCCACCAACTGCGGCTTCACGGTGATCTTCTGGTCGTCGGAGGCATTGGGCATCGCCTGGGCGATCTCGAACGCCTCCGGACGCAGACCGAGGACGATCTCCTGGCCGGAGTAGTTGCCGAGCGACGGCCGCTTGGCGATCGCAGCCCGGTCGACTCGCAGCGAGTGCCCCGCGAACTTGACGTGGATCTCCCCGCCCTCTTCCTGGATCGTGCCGTAAACGAAGTTCATCGATGGGCTGCCGATGAAACCGGCGACGAAGAGGTTGTCGGGGCTGTCGTAGAGGTTGCGGGGACTGTCGATCTGCTGCAGGTTGCTCTCGCCCTCGCGGGAGATCTTGCGCAGCACCGCCACCCGATCACCCATCGTCATGGCTTCCGTCTGGTCGTGGGTGACATAGAGGGTCGTGGTGCCCAGGCGCTCCTGGAGGAGACCGATCTCCGAACGCATCTGCACACGCAGCTTGGCGTCGAGGTTGGAGAGCGGCTCGTCCATGAGGAAGGCGGCAGGCTCGCGGACGATGGCCCGGCCCATGGCGACCCGCTGCCGCTGACCACCGGAGAGGGCCTTGGGACGGCGGTCGAGGTACTCGTGGATCTCGAGGATCCGGGCCGCCTCGTTGACCCGGCGGTCGATCTCCTCGTCGGGCATCTTCCGCAGCCGGAGACCGAACGCCATGTTCTCGTAGACGGTCATGTGCGGGTAGAGGGCGTAGTTCTGGAACACCATGGCGATGTCCCGGTCCTTCGGAGGCACGTCGTTGACGACCCGGTCGCCGATGCTCAGCTTGCCCTCGGTCACCTCTTCCAACCCGGCGACCATCCGCAGCAGTGTCGACTTGCCACAACCGGATGGGCCGACGAGAACGACGAATTCCCCATCCTCGACGTGGAGACTCACGTCGTAGATCGCCCTGGTGCCTCCCGGATAGACCTTTCCGACGTTCTCGAAGGTGATGGAAGCCATCTGGTTGGGACTCCTTCCGCCTGGGCTTCCCTCAACCTAGCATGTCCCTCGGTTCCGTGGCTGGTGGCGTTTGGACATAGGAGGAGCGTTGTCCGAGAAGGTGGCTGTGATCACCGGGGGTACCGGGGGCCTGGGAACGGCCCTGGTGAAGCGTCTTCGCGACCGCGACCTCAAGTTCGCCGTCACCTATCTCGTGCCCGACGAGGCGGCCGCCTTCGAGGAGGCGATCGACCTCGACGAGGACCGGCTGATCCTCCGCCGCGTCGACGCCATCAACGCCGAAGCGGTCAACTCATTCATGAAGGAAGTGGCCGACACGTGGGGCGCCATCCACATGCTCTGCTCACTGGTCGGCGGCTGGGCCGGCGGCCGTGACGTGGAGGAGACCGACGACGTGCGCTTCGAGCGCATGCTCGACCTCAACCTGCGCTCCTCCTTCTACGCCGTCCGCGCCGCCGTCCCCCACCTGCGCCAGGCGGGCTGGGGCCGGATCCTCCTCGTGGGGAGCAAGGCGGTCGAGGAGACGCCTCCCGGCCAGGCCGCCTTCAACATCGCCAAGGCCGGCGTAGTGGCGCTGACGAAGACAGTCGCCCAGGAACTCGAGGGCACCGACGTGACGGCCAATTGCCTGATGCCGTCGGTGATCGACACCCCCGCCACCCGTGCCGCCCTCCCCTATGCCGACTACGTCCACTGGCCGACTCCGGAGGAGATCGCCGACGTCGCCGCCTTCATCCTCAGCGAGGAATCGCGGGTCATGAACGGGGCGACGGTCCGTGTCTACGGCCGCGCCTGACGGGCCGTTTAATCCCTTGACTTAAAGTCAACTTGAACCTGTAGCGTGCTGCGCACAGGTCGATTCGCTCGTCCACCGATGATTTTCGCATCCGGACGCGGTCGACCGACTCAACGATCGGAGGAGACATGACTGACCGAGTAGTCGATCTCGAACGCTTCCGGGATGCGGTCAAGGGACGGGTGGTCGGCCCCGACGACCCGAGCTATGACACCGACCGCCTGATCTTCTATGGCAACTGGGACCGCCGCCCGGCGGCGGTCGTGCGGCCGGCCGACGCCGAGGACGTAGCCCGGACCGTCACCTTTGCGGCCGAAAACGGACTCGAGGTTGCCGTGCGCAGCGGCGGCCACAGCCTCGCCGGCCACAGCTCAACCGAGGGAGGAGTAGTCATCCACCTCGGGGACATGAACCGGATCGACGTCGATCCCGAGAACCGCACGGCGTGGGCTCAGACCGGCGCCACCGCCGGCGAGTACACGAAGGCCGCCGCCGAACACGGCCTCGCCACGGGCTTCGGCGACACCGCCTCGGTAGGCATCGGCGGCATCACTCTCGCCGGCGGCATCGGGTTCCTAGTCCGCAAGTACGGGCTGACCATCGACAACGTCCTAGCCGCCGAGGTGGTGACGGCCGACGGCAGCATCCTGAACGTCGACGCCGAGGAGAACCCCGACCTGTTCTGGGCGATCCGCGGCGGGGGCGGCAACTTCGGCGTCGTCACCCGGATCAAGTACCGCCTGGTTCCGGTGTCCGACATCGTCGGCGGGATGCTGATCCTGCCCGCCACCCCCGAAGCGATCGCCGGTTTTGCGGCAGAGGCAGAGGCCGCTCCCGAGGAGCTTTCGACGATCGCCAACGTGATGAAAGCGCCGCCGCTGCCGTTCCTGCCCGAAGCAGCCCACGGCAAGTTCGTGCTGCTGGGCCTGATGGCGTTCTCCGGCGACCTCGCCGAAGGCAATGCCGTGGTGGACCGCTTCCGGGCGCTGGCAGAGCCGATCGCCGACATGGTGGGGCCGATCAAGTACCCGGCTCTCTTCGAGGAGCCCGAGGGCGAGGAAGAGTTCCACCCGGTGATGGAAGGTGTGAATCTGTTCGCCGACCACTTCGAGGAGGCGGAGGCGAAGACCGTCATCGACGCCATCGAGGAGTCGACGGCGGCGATGTCAGCCGTCCAGTTCCGGGTGCTGGGGGGAGCGTTCTCGAGGGTCCCCAACGATGCCACCGCCTTCGGCCACCGCGACCGCAAGCTGATGGTCAACGTGGCAGCGATGTACATGGACCCGGCCCAGCGGGAGGAGATCGTCTCCTGGACCCGCGAGCTGGCCGACTCCCTGTATCCGGGCGAGACCGCCGGCTACGCCGGGTTCATCACCGACGAGGGCGACCGGGCCGCACACCGGGCATACCCGCCGGCCACCTTGGCCCGCCTCCAGGAGATCAAGCGCCGCTACGACCCGGACAACCTGTTCCACCTCAACCACAACATCTCTCCGGACTGACCGCGGGGTCGATCTCGGCCCGCAGAAAAAATCCGACCGGCGTGTCGATTACCGGGCCTCTCGTTCGACGTCTGAGTGAGAGGCCCGGAAGGCGGGCCGCAGATGCGAAAGGAGCCGAGATGCGAGTGATGGTGCTGGTGAAGAGCACGCCGGAGACGGAACAGGCAGCGTCGCCCAGCGAGCAGGTCATCGCCGAGATGATGGAGTTCAACGAGGAACTCGTTGACGCCGGCGTGATGGTCGACGGCGACGGGCTCGCCCCCAGCTCGAATGGCGCCCGGGTGCGCTGGGAGAACGGCGACATCAGGGTGATCGACGGGCCATTCACCGAGTCGAAGGAACTCGTCGCGGGCTACTGGGTGTGGGAGGTCAAGTCGCTGGAGGAGGCCATCGAGTACGCCAAGCGGATCCCCAACCCCGAGGGCGAGGACTGGGAGGTGGAGATACGCCCCTTCGTCCAGCCCGAGGACTTCGGCGAGGCCCTGACCCCCGAGCTCCAGGCAAAGAACGACGAGCTGCGGGCCAGAGAGCGGGCTCAGCACCCGCAGGACTGAACACCATGCCGGGCCAGAGCCGGAGGTGAGCAGCCTGCTCGCCTCCGGCTCGGTTGCGTTGGAGCGCTGCTTCACTCACTGCGGTGAGCACCGACATCCAGCGGACGATCGAGGCGGTGTGGCGCATCGAGTCGACGAAGGTGACCGCCGCCATCAGCCGCCTCGTGCGCGACGTGGGCCTCGCCGAAGAACTGGCCCAGGACGCCTTCGTGGCTGCGTTGGAGCAATGGCCGCAGACGGGTATCCCCGACCGTCCGGCCGCCTGGCTGATGCGCACCGCCCGCAACAAGGCGGTGGACCGGATCCGGCGCAACGTCACCTATGAAAACAAGCAGGCGATGTTGGCGCGCGATGCCGAGCTCGGCTCGGTCGACGACCCCGACTGGGACAGGGCTCTCGACGATCCCGTGGGTGACGACATCCTGCGGTTGATGTTCATCGCCTGCCACCCGGTGCTGTCGATGGAGGCCCGGGTGGCGCTCACCCTGCGCCTACTCGGCGGCCTGACGACCGCCGAAATCGCTCGGGCCTTCCTCGCCCCGAAGCCGACCATCGCCCAGCGGATCGTGCGGGCGAAACGCACCCTGGCCAGAGAGCAGATCCCGTTCGAGACCCCTCCGCCCGACGAGCTCGCCGAGCGGCTCTCTTCGGTCCTCGAGGTGATCTATCTCATCTTCAACGAGGGCTACACGGCCACCTCCGGGCAGTACTGGCTGCGGGCCGACCTGTGCATGGAGGCGCTGCGCCTGGGCCGGATCCTCGTCGGTCTCGCTCCCGAGGAATCCGAGGCCCATGGCCTGCTGGCGCTGATGGAGATCCAGGCCTCGCGTTTTCGCACCCGGATCGACGCCGACGGCAACCCCGTCCGCCTCCCCGACCAGGACCGCCGCCGCTGGGACCGCCTCCACATCAAGCGCGGTCTCGCCGCCCTCGACCGGGCGCGGGATCTGGCGCCGGAGCCGGGCTTCTATCTGCTCCAGGCGGAGATCGCCGCCTGTCACGCCCGAGCCCACACCTTCGAGGAGACCGACTGGAAAGAGATCGTCCGCCTCTACGACGAACTCGCCGCCCGCTACCCCTCCCCGGTCGTGGAGCTCAACCGGGCGGTGGCGGTGGGCATGGCCGAGGGGCCCGAGGCCGGCCTGGAACTCGTCGGGGCCCTGGCCACGGAGCCACTGCTCGAGGACAGCCACCTGCTGGCAAGCGTCCGGGCGGATCTCCTGGAGAAGGCCGGACGGTTGGAAGAGGCCCGCGCTGAGTTCACCCGCGCCGCCCAACTGACCCAGAACGAGGCCGAGCGGCAACTGCTCACCGCCCGAGCCGAGTCTCTGTGAAGATCTTCCGCGCTCTCCGCCACAGAAATCTTCACAAACGAGAAGACCCCCGCACGAAGCGGGGGTCTATGGGTGGCAGCCCCGACCGGATTTGAACCGGCGTTACCGGCTTGAGAGGCCGGCGTCCTAGGCCGCTAGACGACGGGGCCGCGGCCGACGCCACAGGGGCGCCGGAAGCTCGGGGGGAAGGACTCGAACCCTCAATAACAGGGCCAGAACCTGTCGTGTTGCCAATTACACCACCCCCGAACGCGGCTCCTCCAACCAGAGTCGGAGAAGCAGGAGGAAGCTACATGGTAGCCCGCAGACGGCGATTCGTCATACTCGGCTCACGGCGCGTTCTCCACCGTCCACACCCACCAGCGACCCTCGATCCTGCGGACGACAAACACCCATTCGAACTGCTGGGACGGCTCACCGGTGCGCACGAACACGACTTCGGCCTGGATCCGCTGCTCTTGGTCGTCACCCGAGAAGTCGATGGGGACGAAGGTCACCTCATAGGGCGGGTCACCGGGAGGGGCGACGGCGATCATCTGCGCTTCTCCGCGAAAGCGGGTCATCTGGGGCCCGTCGCTGGCGAACCACGGCTCCACCTCTGCCAGATCGCCGGTCACGGCGAACCGGCCCCAACCGTCGAGGGCCGCTCGGATCAAGGCCTCGGGGTCGTCGACGCTCGTGGTGCTCGTCGTGTCGCCCGACACGCTCGGCACCGAGGTATGGGCGGCGACCGGCGACGAGCGGAGATCAGTCGTGTCCGAAGTCGTGGTGTTGGGCGCCGATGAACCGGTGGTGCCCGAACGCGAAGCCCATACCGCCAGGCCCGCCAAGACCAACACCACCACCGCAGCCGCGGCCCGGGAAGGGCGCATCACGGGGACAGAGTAGGAACCACCGTCGCCCGAGCGCTGACCTCGATCGGACCCGCGGTGACCAACCGCAGCAACGTCAGGTCGACCGACGTCCACGCCGTTACGGTCGCCTCAGCCCCGTCTGCCGCCGTGAAGACGTCGTGATGGACTGGCACACCCGCCTGGGCGGCGATCGCATCCTCGACACGAGCTCGCACCCGATCGGGATCTAGGACCAGTTGCCCCTCCGTTCGCCATGCCGTCTCGTCGATGCCGCTTCCCGCCGCCACGGCCGCCGAATCGACGAGCGAGCTGACGAACCGGTAGGCGGCCAGGCCTCGCCACAGGTCCAAAGCGATCCCGCCGACCACGAAGACGACCATCACCAGACCCACCATCCACAGCGTGACCGACCCGCGCTCGTCCTTCATGGGAGGCTGCGGTAGGCGTCGACGGGTTCGGCGTGGAAGGCACTGACCGGGATGCCTCCGACTTCTCCCCACGGAGTGAGGATCAGCGGCACATCGATGGTCACCTCCACAGTTATGTAGGAGCCACGCTCGAGCGAGCACGGGCCGCCACCACACATCACGATCTCGGCGTCGTAACCACGGGCTTCCGCCATCGGTTGAACCGCAGCGATACCTGCCTCCGCCGGATCGGCGTCGGCCAACACCGCGGCCCGAGCACCCTCTGCCGCGGCAGAACGAGCGAATGTCTTCGCCTCGAGCCATGGCGAGAAGGCCAGCACGAGCACCACCGCCGGCAGCACGAACAGGCCCATCCCCAGGGCCAGCTCCAGCGCCGCCGAACCGCGCTGGCTCAGGGGCTTTCCCGCCACGCCCATGTCTCGAGGGTGAAGGAGAGGTCCGACATCGATGAGAGCCATCCCGGCACCACTCCCTGGGCGCGGGCGATGACCCTGTCGCCGACGTCTTCGCACTCGAACCCGACCGATTCGGCGAGACCCCCGACGACCGAACCGAGAGAGTCTGCGAGGACGCTCATGCACTCGTCCGCTCCCGCTCCGGCGACTGTTCCTGCTCTCGCCGCCCGCTCGAGGGAGGCCATCACTGCTCCCCGCGTGTACTGGTACGCCACCAGTTGGACGAGGCCCACCACCATGAGCATCGCCAGGGCAGCGGCGAGGACGAACTGGAGGGAAGCGAACCCTCCCTCTAGCCGCCGAGGATCTGTGTGCTGATCCAATTCACGACGTCGAGGCCCAGTGCCTCCAGGGCAGCCCAGATCACCACCAGGGCGGCAATCGCCAGGGCGGCGTTGCCCATCAACTCGGCAGTGTTCAGGCCCCGGTCGTCCCGGTGGACCTTCTCGACGAGGGCGACCACCCGTCTCAGCATTTCCGACATAGATGCGGCTCCTTTCTCATCGCCAACCGGTGAGCAGGTACGGAAGAGGTGCTGCCACGAAGAGCAACAAGGTGGGCGCAAGGAGGGCGATCGTGGGCACCAACATCGCGGCGCGGCGACGAGTCGCCGTTCGCTTCATGGCCTCCCGCCTCGTCTCTCGCACGTCCTCGGCCAAAGCCAAGAGTCCCGCCGCCAGGTCCACGCCCCGCTCATCGGCGATCGCCAGCAGCCGATAGGTACGAGCACACGCCGGCTCCGGAGTGGCGTCGGCGATCCGCTGGAAAGCTTCGGCGACCGTCATCCCCGCCCGATGGAGTCGGACGGCTTCGGCCAGGTCGGAGACCACCTCACCCCTGCCTCGTCTGATGACCTGGTTCACCGCCTGGAGAACCGCTCCGCCGGCTCGGACCCTGAGAGCCAGCAGTTGGTCGATCGTGTAGATCTCGATTCGCATTCGGAGTCGCCGCTCTTCGATCGCCCTCTCCAGTCGGCCTCGGGTACGACCCACGGCGGCAACGCCTCCCGCCACGACCAGTGTGAGCACGGCGGGAGTGGAGGCGCCCGTGGCGATCCCAGCCGCGCCGCCCATCACCGCCCCGGAGAAGAGAGCGCGCAGTTGCCGAACTCGGAAGGCTGCGACTCTCTCTTCATCGGATGCCCGCGGCTCGTAGCCGGCCTGCCGCAGACGCAGGGCGAGGCGCTGCTCTCCTGCGGGG
>Ga0207873_1002067_pt1 | contig 17410 bp, 16 predicted proteins | sample BGWIniCompost_FD_187373 | JGI IMG/M metagenome (GOLD analysis project Ga0207873, IMG submission 187373) | Cellulose adapted compost microbial communities from Newby Island Compost Facility, Milpitas, CA, USA - BGW Initial Compost (SPAdes)... ...
AGCGTGAACAGGATCATCAGTTTGGAAGCAAGATAGCTGTTCCAACTCAGGTTGAGGAACGACTCTCGCTTTAGTATTTTCCTATCGCGGATGATTTCCTCAGCGCTCACTGTCAGGCCCATGAAGAGCGCGACGATGATGCTCATCATGATGTAAACAGGAAAATTCTCGTTGAAACGGAATATGTATTCCGTCCTGTCGGGAGAGCTTTTGTATTTGATAATAAAAGATAAAATAAATGCAAGAACCGGAGCTTCAAGCAAATTGATCAGAAGGTATTGCTTGTTGCTGAGCTTTGCCAGCGTATCTCTTGTGGCGAAAACCAACGCCTGTTTAATCCGGGAAGGAAGATGAAGCGTATTCTCTGGAGCTTCCCTGACGTCTTCAATTTCCTCGGGCTTGAATTTCTCCAAAAAGTGTTCGTGCCATTGGCGGGGCGTCACCTTCCTTTTGTTGGTAAACTCGCCATACTCGTCCACCACTTTGGCGTCGATGATATTGAATATTTGTTCGGGGTTGACGTTGCCGCACACCGCACATTGACCCTTTTCACGGTCCACCTGGTTGGTGGCCTTCTTAAAATAGGTGACGGCGTCCACCGGATGACCGTAAAAGACGGGATATCCGCCCGTATCCATGATGATCATTTTGTCGAACATCTTATAGATATCGGACGACGGCTGATGGATAACCACAAAAATCAGCTTCCCTTTCAGCGAAAGTTCCTTTAAAAGGTCGATCACATTTTCCGAATCCCTGGACGACAAACCGGATGTAGGCTCGTCCACGAACATGACGGCGGGTTCGCGAATAAGCTCCAGCGCGATATTGAGCCGCTTGCGCTGTCCGCCGCTGATCTTTTTATCGAGCGCATTGCCAACGCGGATATCCTTGGTCTGTTCCAGGCCAAGGCTGACGAGCGCCTCCATCACCTTTTTATGCAGCTCTTCTTCGCTCAAGTTGCCGAAACAAAGCTTGGCGTTGTAATACAGGTTTTGATAAACGGTCAGCTCTTCAATCAAAAGGTCGTCCTGAGCGATATACCCGATCACTCCCTTGATTTTATCTTTATCCGCGCCAGAATTGATTTCTATTCCATTGATGTAAATATGCCCTTTGGAAGGCTTGGTGATTCCCGCCAGCACGTTGAGCAAGGTGGTCTTCCCGGCGCCGCTGGCGCCCATAATGCCGATCAACTTGCCGGGCCCTTCGGCGATATTTACATTCTGCAAGCCGTAAACGCCATTGGAAAACTTGTATTCAAGGCCGACGGCTCTAAACGACAGCTTGTTGGTAGTAAGCTCAGAAATAAAATGCCTGATCAGATCGCTATAATAGAAGGGCGCTCCTTTGGGCGTTTTAATCGAGCTGCCATGGGAGAACAGATAGACGTGATTGTCTTTCATGATGAAGCCGTTGAGCACGAGCTCATTGTCTCCCATGTATTTTACAAAATACATATCGACGCTCCTCACCCTCATGAAGAGAAGTTTCCCATCCATATCCGTAAGGAGGTCGGGATGGGTGGCGTCGGTTCTGCCCGCAATGATGATATCTTCATGCTGCAGCTCCTGGTCCTCTTCGCACAACACAAATTTTTCAATCAGACTGCTTTCTTCCGCAGGAATGTTAAATACAGTGGAGACGGTGTTGATGATCTCCATTCTCTGCGGGGTAAAGTTCCTGTCTGAACCTACGAGTTCCAGGATTTTAATCAATACAACGACTTTCTGTTTTTGAGAAAGCGTTTTGTTAATTTTTTTGCAGATCGCCAGCGTTTTGACGGAATCTTTTACCGACGTCAATCTGCTTTCTTTTCTCCTGTCTTCCTCCGCTTCTTCCTTGTTATATCCAACATAATCATCATAAAGAGCAAGGTATTCCGTCACAGAATCCTGGTCGAGCTCCTGCTTAAAAAAGCCAATGACAAACTGCCTTTCCGTCTCGGTAGCTCCGCCGTCTTGTTTGGTAATAATTGCAAATAGTTGGGTCAACGCCCTTAATATCTCCTCGCTCATAACGTCCTCGTTCCTTCAAGGATTTTTTTCGCGTGCATTTGCCGCTTAATAAGTTTTGAATTCAAACGGAACTTCCACCAATTCAGAAAACTCTTCGCCGGCCTCTTCCATATCTTCGTCGTCTTCATGAAAATACCACGAAACGGTGATATTGGGAATAGACTCAAGCTTTGACAGGATGTCGAGAATCAATTTCGAGGATGCCGTATTAAAGTATTCCAGTTTGAACACCCAGTTGGTCTGCGCGTTTGGATTCTGTTTATATTTTTCGAGCCATTCCAGCACAGGCTTGTAAAACTCGGCGGAATCTTCTGGCAATGATCTTCCAGAAATCTCGAAAATGCCATTTTTCTGATCCAACAGTATTTTTGGAGTATCTTCAGTGCCTTCTAAAAATATGATTTCCATAGTCTTATATTTTGCGGTAATGGTTATTGTCTAGAAATTGTTGTTTTTAAAGAAAAGAACGACAATCCGTTGTTCAGCGACTCAAAGTCAAATTCCAACGGCCGTCCTGATTTGCGCGCCATATCGACGAATCCAAGTCCGGCGCCTCCCTTTTCGGAAATGTCGGTGCCCTTGATGATATCTTTATAGAGATTTTTCAGACCTTCCTTATCCAGAGAATTGATCTTTTCAAGTTTCTCCCTCAACATCGGCACACTGGAATCCTTGACTGGATTCCCGGAAGTGATGACATATTCATCGTCCTGCTTGCCGATCATGAAAATAGCCGTGTGTTTCCGGTTGGTTTCCACAGTTTCTTCGCAGTGTTTCACGATATTCTGGAGACATTCCACCATCACGTTAAACACCTTTCTTTTTATGCTGGATTCCTCTCCCATCGATTCCATATTTCTCTCAGCCATTGCCAGGACCGATTTGGTGATTTCTTGTGTGAACTCACCCTCGTAAACCAGAATCAGATTTCTGGCGAGCATGGTCTTATGCAAATCATAGATATACTTCATAATTTTTCTTAATTGATTAATAAATACTACATAAGATTATTTTAAATTAAAATTTGATTCCAATCAGGATTACGTCGTCAGTCTGCTTTTTATCGCCCTTCCATTCTTCCCATTCATGGTCGAATATTTCATTCACTTTGCTCATCTTGTAATGATGGTACTTCTGGATCAGTTCTCTCAACCGCTGCGGCCCAAATTTCCTGTTTTCCGGACCGCCAAACTGGTCAGGGAATCCATCGGAACAGAAATATATAGAATCGCCGGGAGAAAAGTTGACCGTCGTAGTGGCAAACTTCGTTTGGTTGCGGAAAATGCCGCCGCCAATCGGGAACCTCTCTCCTTTGATTTCATTAAGCTCGCCGCTCTTCACAAAATACAATGGCCGGTGCGCGCCCGCATACGCCACCTCCCCGCGTTTCAGGTTGATCCGGCAAAGCGCAATGTCCATTCCATCCTTTGTCTTTGAGTCGTCCTGATCCTGCCGGAGCGTCTTTGTAACCTCCTTATCGAGGTTGTCCAATATTTCTCCAGGCTCTCTGATTGCGCCGCTCCTCACGATATCGTTCAGGAGGAAGTACCCGATCAAGGATATCAACGCGCCGGGGACGCCGTGCCCCGTGCAATCGACCGCCGCAATGTACACGTCGTCTCCCATCGGCAAGAACCATGGGAAGTCGCCGCTCACCACGTCGCGCGGCTTGTACAGGATAAAGGCTTCCGGAAATATCTTGCTGATGATCTTCGTATCGGGAAGGATAGCTCCCTGGATCCTCTTGGCATAATTAATGCTTTCCGTGATCTTTTTATTTTTGCTTTGAATTTCCAGCTCGATCAGCTTTCTCTCCGTGATGTCATGGCTGACCACCAGAATGGATTCAAGAGCATCCTTATCGTCGAATTCCGGGATGGCGTTTACCTGCATCACGCGGTTTCCCTGCACCGACGGGAAGTCCATTTCAATGTCCATCTTCTGGTTAGTTTCGCATACCGCCTGGAGGATTCTCTCCCACTCCCGCTCGATCGATTCCGGCAAACCCACTTCGGTAAACTTCCTGTTTACATACTCATCCACCGTCTTTCCGGTATAATGCTCGATTACCGGGTTGATATAGAATACATGGCCGTTCTTGTCGAACCTGCTGATCAGGTCCACAGAGTTTTCAGAAAGAGCTTGCATCTTGGTACGCATTCTCTCTTCCATTTCTGCGCGCCTTCTTTCAGTGATGTCGCGCGAATTTACGATTATTCCCTGAATGGCGGGGTCTGAAAGCAGGTTGTTTCCTGTGGCTTCCAACCAAATCGGCTGACCGTCTTTGCGAATAGTCGAATATTGGATCATGGCAGGCTCTTCCGGATTCTCGAGGAGGTTCTTAAACATCTGCTTCACCGCCTCCACTCCATCAGGATGCACATGCGTGGTGTTTTTCGCCCCAATCATTTCCTCGGGCGAATACCCGAGAATCTTTTTCACCGACGGGCTTATGTAACGCACCGAGCCGTCTTCTTCGTAAATCGTAACGATTTCGGAAGCGTTTTCAAGAAGCAACTGCATCCGTTTCTGAGTGCGGTTCACTTCCTCTATCTGCTCTTCCAGCCTGTGGTTGGTCCTTTTTAGTTCCTCTTGGGTGGCCTCCATTTCTTCGGCGTTTTGCCTGAGAATCTCCTGTTGTTCCTGGAGCTCGTTGCTCATTTTCTGGGACTCGGCCAAAAGCCTGCGGGTGCGTTCGTTGACCTTTATATTAAATATAGTTCTGGCGATCGTCAGGCTTAGCTCCTGCACAAACTTCACCTGGCTGTCGTTGAACTTCTCGAATCCGGCAAATTCCAGCGCGCCGAACACCTTTTCATCGGTAATCAGCGGAACGATCAGCAGACATTTGGGCTTCTGCTCGCCCAAAAGGCCCGAAGTGATTGTCATGTAATCGTCCGGTATTTCGGTGCGAAGAATGGTGGACTGTTCGATCGCAGCTTGCCCCACCAGGCCTTGCGCAAACCTGTATTTCCCATTCAGATATTTCTTTTTGTTGTAAGCGTAGCTGGCCTTCATTTCGATGAACACATTGTCTTCATCGTCGTCGTTGACCACATAAAACGCCCCCTGGATGGCGTTGATCTTTTTGGTGACAAAAGCCGTGATCTCATCGCCAAGCTCTTCGAGCGAATCATGCGAACGCAGGATTTCGCCAATCTGCGCCAGCCCTGTGACGATCCAGTTTCTTTCCTTATCTTTTTTCTCGGAAAGCTGGATGTTGTCGCGCATGTTGATCAGCGAAGTGCCGAGAATATCCTTATCGCTCAAGGGCTTAAAATCAGCCTTGTAATCGCCGATCCCAATTCGATGGGCAAAATCGGCCGTCCGCCTTAACGACTGCACGAGGTTGTCGATGGTTTCGGCCATCTGGCCTAGTTCATCGTTCGATTTCTTGGTCACCTTGTTGGGCAGAATTCCCTTGGCCACCAATCCTAAAGTCGATTGAAGCGACAACAAAGGATTCACAAGGATATGAGAAAATATAATGGCCACAAATATGGAAAATAGAATGATGACCGCGCCGGCAAGCAAGAACCGTTTAAACAGCCTGTTCAGGTCGGCAAAAACTTCATCGGCGTCGATCTTGGCGGCAATGCCCCACTGCACCGCCGGAATATAATCCCATGCGGCAAGCGTCTCTTTTTCACGGTAATCGACCAAATGTCCCGCTCCTTTTTCGCCCGACAGAACTTTTCGCAGCAACGCGGTGGAGTCTTCAGGCATGGCCTCAGCGCGCAAATCGCCAGGCGCATAATTCCGCAAGGGATTCTGATACCGGGCGAGGCCGTTCACTTCCTTTACCAGCATAACCTCTCCAGTGGAGCCGAGGCCGGTCTGGTCGTTTGCAATGGCGTAAACTTTATCCATGTTCAACGCCATGAAAACCAATGCCGCGGTTTCGCCCTCCATATTTTCAAGAGGAGCCCCGGCGTAAAGGAGGTATTTATCGCCTTCCTTGAAAATTGAACTGTACACGAGGTCTTGTTTCGCCTTCTCAATCAGGCCTCCATCGCGATCGCGGATTTTCTCGCCGGTCATGCCCTCCGTGCTATACAGGACAAGGCCGTTCGCATCGCAAATCATAATCGCGTCGAGCCCCCGCGATTCCTTTAGGGGTTGAAGATAGGGATCTAAAGCGTCCGGATCGATTTCTCCTAAAGAATCGCCTCCAAAAGCTTGCTGAACGCGCTCCAGGCCTTGGATAAAAACAGAGGCTGATTTGGCTTCGTCAAAATACGCATCGATTTTATCCGCCTGCTGGCTTGCTATTACGGCGAGCGTTTCCAGATATTTCTTTTTTAGCATGTCGCGGTTGAAATTATAAGAAAGGTAGCTTACCGCGCATACGGTGAAGATTACCAAACCGATAACCAAACCGCTAATCTTAACCCCTATTTTGATGTTTTTAAACATACTTCAATACCTTTTATAGATTTTCAGACTCCGTCTCAGAAATGGTCACATTCTGATCAGGCGTAAATTTTTTAGCAAGCAGCGAAGCGCAATGTTGAACATATTCCTGCTCGTCCGTATCAAATTCGACAAACGACGCAACTTCAATTACGCCCATTGTCGTCTCATCTTCAATAATCGGCACAATGATCAACGCCTTCGGGGAACCGGAACCCAGTCCGGACAGAATTTTTATATACCCCTCGGGCACATTATTCAATATAAGCGTCCGGCCTTCTTTTGCGGCCTGACCCGCCAGGCCTTCGCCAAATTCAAATCTGATCTTCCGGCTATCGGGCACGCTGTATGCAAATGAAGCGAAAAGCTCCAGATATCGCTGTCCATCCTCGTACACCGCCTTGTAAAGCGCGCCCTGGCTTGCCTCCAAGTCTTTGCACAACTTTGATATCGCCCGGTTCATGATGGTTTGTTCGGCCCCCTCCTGCTCCAGCAAGCGCTTTATCTCAGCCGCCTTATCCTTGTATTTTGATTCGGAATTGATTTCGACTTCGCTCTCTTCTTCCTTTTCTTTTTCCTTGTAAGCCTCCACATAAACCACATTCTCAGCTTCTCCCTTTTTCGCCGTCACCATCAACAGCGTGATCGAAGCAAGCCCGAGAAAGGATATGGCAAAGACCAACGCGTCTACCTTCATGAGCGCGCTCTCGGCGATTGCGATGCCGATGGTTTGTCCCGTTCCGGCAAAATCAGACAGAAACCCGGGCAGGTTATATAAATAGTATGCGGCGAACGCTATCGCAGCTACAAACAGGAAGATGACAAAATACGTCAATCGATTTAGCGCGAACTTCATAACTATGCGTTGTTTATTTGTTGATGGAGATCATTCAAAAACTCAATAATGCCTTCCACAGTAAGGACATAATCGACGGGGCTCAACTCTAAAGCCGCGTTGGGCATCGTGGGCATCATGCATTCCTTCGGATCCTGAACCACGGTCAAGCCGCCCCATTCTTTCACTTTCTTTATTCCCATAGCGCCGTCGCGATTTGCCCCCGACAGCAAAATACCGATCAGTTTACTCTTGTACACATACGCGGCGGTGGCAAACGAAACGTCAATCGAAGGACGCGAATTATTTACCATCTCATCTGTAGAAAGCGCAAAAGTGTTGCCCAACTCCACCATCAGGTGATAATTGGCCGGAGCGAGATAAACTTTCCGTTTTTTGATCGTTTCCTTGTCGCAAGGCTCCTCCACAGGCTTTACGCTCTTGATTGACAGCGCTTCCACAAAGCCATTCCGCACGTGCTTCAACCGGTGCAAACACATTATAATAGGGAGATCAAAGTCATTGGGCAAACTAGAAAGAATCCTGGTTATGCCCTGAAAACTTCCAGCCGAACCGCCAATAACTATCGCTTTATATGATTTATCGAATTTATATCTCATTTTCGCAGTGGTTCAGACGCTACTCCCTGATTTTCTTATATATCTTTTCTTCGTTGTTTACTACAATAAATTTGTTGGCGATATCGCACCATATCAACGATTCCTTCGAACCGATCACCAGATATCCATATTTAAAAAGGCTTTCGTGAAGCTTTTTCAACGCTTCGTTTTGCAATGTCTGGTTGAAATAAATCATCACGTTGCGGCACAAGATCAGGTCAAACTTGTTGAATACGCCTCCCGTCACCAGGTCGTGTTCGCGAAAAGACACATTCTCGACCAGCGACTTGTCCATCACCACTTTGCCATTGACGGTAGTATAGTAATCGGACAGCGATTTTGTCCCCTGATACCTTATATAGTTCTTTTCATTCAATTCCATGTTTTTTACGGGATACTCGCCTTTCTTCGCCTTTTCGAGAATCCCCTTGTCAAGGTCGGTGGCGATGATCTTCGCCTTATCGGAAATCCCCATCTCCTTCAGGAGGATAGCCATGGAAAAAACCTCCTCGCCCGACGAACAGCCGGCGTGCCAGATGCTTATAGAATTATGATTTACGAGGATATTGGGGATAACGTGGTCGCGGGTGACTCTCCAGAATGAGGGGTCGCGGAACATTTCGGTTACATTGACCGTGATTTCTCCTAAAAATTCCTCCTTGTACTGCTTGGTTTCATCTTCCTTTATTCTTTTTATCAGATGTTCAACCGACGGATATCTGCCTAATTCAAGTATTCTTAATATTCTTCTTTTAAATGAAGAAATGGCATAATTCGTAAAATCATACCCGTAATTTTGTTTAACAACTTCGGTTATCCTTCTTAAATCCGTGATTTCAATATCCTGCATGTCCCGTTAGGCTAAAATTTTCCTGCTGTTTTTCTTTGATTTCTTTATATCAACTTTCCTCTCACTTCTTCTTAAAAGCCTGAAAATCAACCAATTGCCAAGCGACGGCAATGGAGCGACCAGGTCCGTTAAAAATTTCATCCAAGATATTATGACATGGAGTCTTAAACAATTAAAAACAAAGCGGTTTTATTACATAGGTCTCTTAAAGCGAAAAAAACACGTTATAACCGTCTTTTTGCCCGCTATAATATTGATTATTAGCGACTTACAAGGGGAGTTGAGGGGATTGCAGGTTTTCTGTCGGTTGCCGGTAGCAGTTACAGGTTGCTAACTATATGGCTAACGGGTTTACAAGAGATCGACCGTTGCCGGAAAACTGCAACCTGCAACCGTCGCTACAGACTGTTGAATATCCTCAAGTAGTTGCCGTTCAGGATGGTCTGGTATTGCAGCAGCGGCCTGACGGCAGGCCCGCCGATGGGATCGCCATGAAAATTGAAAATGCTGCCGCAACAAGCGTCCACAATGTACTGCCCCGAAGGATCGACGTCGAGATTGGCGCAAGGATCGGTAGGCTGAAATGAACAGGTGCGCTCGAAAGCCAGATACTGGTCGTTGCCCTGTTTATACAGGATAATTCCCCTCACCCCCATTCCCAGGCCGTCGAGATAAACATAGTTCACGGTATGCAGATTGAAATACAACGGATCGTTTACGTTGATTTCAAAATCAACCGGCCTTTGAGGAATCGGGTCGTCATAGTAGTCGTTTTGGCATGAAAACGTCAAAGCCGCCAGAATACTGATGAGCCAGCGCTTTTTTATCATACGAGGGTTCTGAATTGTCTGAGGAACCTGACGTCGTTCTCAGTAAACAAACGAATATCCCTGATCTGGTATTTCAACATCGCAATTCTTTCAATGCCCATGCCAAAAGCAAAGCCGGTATACTTTTCCGGATCGATGTCGCAGTTGGCCAGCACATTGGGATCGACCATTCCCGCGCCGCCAATCTCAACCCATCCGGTATGCTTGCAAATGGCGCATCCTTCGCCTTTACAAATGAAGCAGGAAATATCTATCTCGGCGCTGGGTTCTGTGAATGGGAAGAACGACGGGCGCAACCGGATGGTGGTGTCTTTCCCGAACATTTCGCGGGAGAAATAATATAAGGTGTCTTTCAGGTCTTTGAAGCTTACGTTTTCATCCACATACAGGCCTTCCACCTGGTGGAAGATGCAATGCGCCCGCGCGGAAATGGCTTCGTTGCGAAAAACCCTGCCTGGCATAATAGCACGCAAAGGCGGTTTCTTTTGCTCCATCAGCCGCACTTGCACGGAAGAAGTATGCGTGCGCAGCGCAATGTCGGGATCTTTTTCAATAAAAAAAGTATCCTGCATGTCGCGCGCGGGATGGTTTTCGGGGAAGTTCAAAGCCGAAAAGATATGCCAGTCGTCTTCTATTTCCGGGCCGTCGGCCACGCTAAAGCCGATCCGTTCGAATATTTTCCTGATTCTATTCAGGGTAATGGTAAGCGGATGAAGACTCCCCAGCTGATCCTGCACGGGAGGCAGGGTTAGATCGATGGGAGCGGACGATTGTTGTGTTTTCTGCTTTTCCAACTCGTCGATCAGCGCCCTGAATTTATCCTGCGCCAGGTTCTTCAGCTCGTTCAATACTGCGCCCACCTGACGGCGGTTTTCGGGAGCCACGTCTTTCAGTCTGCCAAGGAGCTCGCCGACGACGCTCTTCCTGCTAATAAATTTAATGCGGTATCTTTCAAGGTCTTCGGCGTTTTCTACTTTAAATTCCTGTATTTCCCTCTTATACGCTTCTACTTTTTCCAGCATTGTTGTAGCTCTTATTATTAAATAATCATACCCGCGCCGACGGTATTGTTTGTTCCCTCGTCGATCAGGATCAGGCTTCCCGTTTGCCTGTTTTTCTTATAACTGTCGTAGAACAACGGCGCGGTAGTGCGAATCTGGATACGGCCGATGTCGTTCAAGCCAATTTCAAGATCGTCTTCAATGCGATGCAGGTTGTTGATGTTCACTTTGTATCTCACTTCCCGCACGATGCATTTGGCTTCCTTGGTGGTATGCCGAACAATATACCTGCCTCGCGGCGACAATTTTTTCTCGTTGAGCCAGCAAACCATCAGTTCGATATCCTGCCCCACTGTGGGCTGGTTGTTGGGCCTTACGATCATATCGCCGCGGCTGATGTCGATATCGTCTTCCAGCGTCATGACCACCGACATGGGCGGGAAAGCTTCTTCTATCTCCTTATCGAAATTGTATATCGCCTTAATGCGCGACATAAAACCGGATGGGAGAACCATTACCTCGTCGCCGGGCTTGAAAATGCCGCCTTCCACTCTTCCCGCATATCCCCTGAAATCATGGTATTTGTCTGACTGGGGACGTATAACGCGCTGCACGGGGAACCGGCAATCGGTAAGGTTTTCGTCGCTGGAGATATGGACGTTCTCGAGCACATACAACAGCGTGGGACCGCCGTACCAGGGCATGTTGGTGGATTTTTCAACCACATTATCGCCCTTCAGCGCGCTGATTGGAATAAAACGCACGTCGGGGATGCCCAGCTTGGAGCTGAATTGCTCGTAATTCTTTTTGATATCGTTGAATACCTCTTCTTTGTAGTCCACCAGGTCCATTTTATTGACGCAAAGCACAAGGTGCTTAATCCCCAGCAGGGACGCGATAATAGAATGCCGGCAGGTTTGTTCCACAACGCCAATTCTTGCGTCGATCAGGATGATGGCAAGGTTGGCGGTAGAGGCGCCCGTCACCATGTTCCGGGTATATTGGATATGCCCGGGCGTGTCGGCGATGATGAATTTTCTTTTTGGGGTGGCGAAATAACGATACGCCACGTCGATGGTAATGCCTTGCTCTCTTTCCGCCCTCAGCCCGTCGGTGAGGAGAGCCAGGTTAAGCTGGCCGTCGCCAGTCAGTTTGCTCGATCTCTCCAGCGCGTCCAATTGGTCTTCAAAAATCGACTTTGAATCGTAAAGCAACCGGCCGATCAGCGTGCTTTTGCCGTCGTCCACGCTTCCGGCGGTTGTAAAACGGAGGAGATCCATTGATAGATAATTGTCTGTTATTGTCATTTTAATCTTTTTCTTTCAATACTCTTTTTTAATTAAACCGCAAATGAGCCGGTTTGCCCGGTTTTAAAAATAGCCTTCCTTTTTACGGTCTTCCATCGCCGCTTCAGAACGTTTGTCGTCGTAGCGGCCGCCCCGTTCGGTGACGCGCGCGGCGGCGACTTCCTGGATGATTTCTTCCACCGTGCTGGCTGTCGATTCGACGGCGCCCGTACAGGTCATATCGCCGACAGTCCTAAAACGGACGATTTTTTCCATCACCTGATCGGTCTCGAGCAGGGGCAAATAAGGAGAAACCGCCAGCAAAGAGCCGTTGCGGAGGAACACTTTCCTTTTATGAGAGAAATAAATGCTGGGGATGGCTACTTTTTCCTGGAGAATATATTGCCAAACGTCCATTTCCGTCCAGTTCGACAATGGAAACACGCGGAAATGTTCGCCCATATGTTTCTTGCCGTTAAAAAGATTCCACAATTCGGGGCGCTGGTTTTTGGGGTCCCACTGTCCAAACTCGTCTCTGTGGGAGAAAAACCTTTCCTTAGCCCTGGCTTTTTCCTCGTCCCTTCGTCCGCCTCCAAAAGCGGCGTCCACTCTCAATTCGGCGATGGCGTCGAGCAGCGTGATGGTCTGCAACATGTTGCGGCTGGCGTTCGGCCCTTTTTCTTCGACCGCCCGTCCCTGGTCAATCGAATCCTGCACTTTCCTTACCAGCATTTCCACGTCGAGGTCGCGGGCAAGCTGATCGCGAAACTCGATGGTCTCGTCAAAATTATGACCCGTGTCGATGTGCAAAAAAGGAAACGGTATTTTGGCCGGCCAGAAAGCTTTCTGAGCCAACCTTGCCATGACGATTGAGTCTTTTCCACCAGAAAACAGCAGAACGGGCCTTTCGAACTGAGCGGCAACTTCCCGCATCACGAAAATGGCTTCCGATTCAAGCTGCTGCAAGTGGGTAAGGTGATAACGATGCATATAGTCTGTTTTTAAAATTAACGCTCTACAATACTTATTTTAGGTTCAATAAAATTAATGAGCTTTTCAAGGCTCGTTTCCAATTCATTTATATCCGTCCTCAATTCGATGTCCGGGTTGGCCGGCGACTCAAAAGGAGAGGATATCCCGGTGAAATGGGCTATTTCGCCCCGCCTGGCTTTTGCATAGAGCCCTTTTACGTCTCTTTTTTCGCATACTTCCAGCGGGCAATTCACAAAAACTTCTACGTATGAATCCCGGCCAATGATATCCTTCGCCATGTTCCTGACCCGCTCCGTAGGGCTGATCAACGAACAAAGGGTGATGATGCCGGAATCCAAAAAAAGCTTTGAAACATGGGCGGCTCTCCTGATATTTTCAACCCGCTCTTCTTCGCTAAAACCGAGATTCTTGTTAATACCGGTTCGAAGATTGTCGCCATCCAATAAAGTGGTGATATACCGCTTCGAATGAAGATAGTTTTCCAATCCGTTTGCCAACGTGCTCTTGCCCGAACCCGACAGGCCAACGAACCAAATCACCAAACCCCTCTGTTTTAACAAAGCTTCTTTATCTCCCCTCTTTAATTGCTTTTCGAATATGGGATGAATATGCAACACCTTAAAAAAATTTTCCCCAAAATTACTATTATTTAGATTACTTATTAAATTCCCACCGTGAAAATAAATACTTTTGTCCAGCTCAATTTTTTAAACGCCTTTTATTTCATGGATGTAAAAATTAACCCGAACGATATCCTTTTTATTGCAAAAAAGGCAGGCGAATTAATCATGGAAGTGTATAACGACCCCAAATACGCCGGGCAGGCCGACCTTAAATCCGACGATTCGCCGCTTACCGTCGCCGATAAAAGATCGCACGATTATATTGTCGGCGAACTCAACAAGCGATACCCCAACATTCCCGTTATATCGGAAGAAGGAAAGGAAATTCCTTATGAAACCCGCAAAAAATGGCCGCTTTTCTGGCTGGTCGATCCGCTTGACGGCACCAAGGAGTTTATCAAGAGAAACGGTCAATTCACCGTCAATATCGCGCTGGTAGAGGGCGATGCGCCTGTTTTTGGCCTGGTGTATCCGCCAGAGCTTGGCGTCTTTTACTATACGGAAGACGGGAAAGCTTATGCGATGGACCGGGAAGGGACTAAAAAAGAACTTCGCGTTTCCCATAAAAAAGACAACCTTGCGGCGGTAAGAAGCAGCTCGCACGCTGCGCCCGAAGAGGAAGAATTGTTCTGCAAATACAATGTAACGGATTATGTTTCCAAGGGCAGCGCGCTAAAGTTTTGCATGATCGCCGAAGGAACCGCCGACATCTACTATCGCTTTAAGCCGACCATGGAATGGGATACTGCCGCCGGACAGGCGGTGGTGGAAGCCGCCGGCGGCAAGATGTATGCGGGGCTGTCGGGCAAAAGATTTACCTATAACAAGCCTTCGCTGGTGAATGGGAGCTTTTTGTGCACCGGCTTTTAGCCTGGAGTATTTCAGGCGCAGGTTTCGACACAGAGAATTTAAATCCCCAACAAGGCTAATCAACAAATCGCGAGATCCACAATCTCACCTGGCGCATTCCAATTCCCGCCCTACGGCCCTTGTAAATAAGGGAAGCCTGATCCATATGGGCGTCAGGACGAGTATGAGCCAACTGAGCTGATTCAAAAACCCCAACAGGATCATCGTATCTCTTCTAAACAATTGCCTGAGGCTGATTTTGGCGACCTTTTCCGGAGAAAGCAGGCCGATTTTACCCAAAAACCCCTGCCGCATTATTCTTTTTGTGGCGTCTTCGTTTGTTTTCATCGGGCCGGGATGAACCACGCTCACAAACACATTGGTATCCTTCAGCTCTTCATAAAGGCCCCTGGTAAAATGATGCACAAACCTCTTCGACGCCGGGTAAACCGATTTATACCCCACCGGACTGAACGACGCCATGCTCGATACGTTTAAAATATACGATTTCTCCTGCCGCATTAGGTTGGGCAACAAGAGTCGCGTGAGCAAGGCGGCGGCGGTAATATTGACTTGAATCATGCTGTAAATGTAATCCACGCTGCAATCGAGGATTCTTCGCGTGCCGCCGCGCCCCGCATTGTTGATCAGGATATACAGATCGAAGTTCTGGTTTACCCATTCCGCCAGCGCAATGATATTCTCCTTCACGGAAAGATCGGTTTCATAATACAGCGAGTCCGCGCCCAAAGCTTTACATGCCCTGGCCGTATCGTCAAGATTCTCATTTGGCAAAGAAACAAGGATAGTGTTAATGTTCCTTCTCGCCAGCTCCAAAGCAAAACATCGTCCCAAGCCTTTTCCGGCTCCTGTAACCAATGCATATTGTTTCTTCATGTCTTTTAAAAAGTTGATTCAAACCATAGACAACTTTAAGCGAGATTACCCCTATTCGAAGCGGCGGCGAACTGGCGAAGCGGCGGTTGCGCTTCTCCGCCCGCAACGCGATCGCCAACTTACAATCTGCAACCACGCCTGACAACCGGCGGCGCCATAATATAAAAAATAATAACCATTTTTGGAATAAATAACCTCAAGCCCCAAAAGACTATGAGAAAATCAAGTTGAAATAAGCGACAATAAGGAAACTAATACAGGTCTATCGCTTATGATGCGAGGATAATAGCGGTCGATTCGACCAGCGAGAGCTATACGGTTGAATGGGAATCGAAAAAACAAGGTCCTGGAAAATTCGATATTAAGCCCCGCTCCGCATAAATCCTGACAGGAAAAATTTCGGCGGAAGACTCTTTTCGCCCTCCGCCGGAAGTTTTATACCAATTGCGCTTCGAGCTGGATATCGGCGCCTTTGAATAGCTTTGAGACCGGGCATCCCACTTTGGCGTTGTTCGCCAGCTTCAGGAATTCATCTTCCTTAATTCCCGGAACAGAGCCTTTCGTGTTTAACACAATTTTCGTGATCGCGAACCCGTCTCCGGTTTTTTCGATGCTCACGCGGGCTTCCGTCTCCACGCTTGCCGGTTTGTAGCCCGCCTTTTCGAGTTCAAGGGAAAAGGCCATGCTAAAACAACCGGCATGCGCCGCCGCAATTAGCTCTTCGGGATTCGTGCCGGAGCCGCTTTCAAACCGGGATGAAAATGAATACGCGCCGGAATACGCGCCGCTTTCCAATTGAATATTTCCACCTCCGTCTTTTAAACCGCCTTTCCAGACGGCGTTTGCTTTTCTTACTGGCATAATAATGATTAAAATTTAAAGTTTGAACATGTAAAACCATTTAACTGCCTAAATGGTCAATCTGTTAAAAATATTTCGGTTGCCGGCCGCCGGGCCGCGCTTCGACTCGCACGGGTTCGGAGGGATCGTCAAATCGCCGGATCAATACTCCTTTGCGCTTTCCCGGGGCCCGATCTTGTTCACCCCGGTTTCATGCGCACAAAAAATAATTTTATGCGCATGAAATTTTTTTTCATAAGCATCGGATTTCAATTTCATGCTTATGTTTTTCTAATTTCATGCTTATGTTTTTCTGATTTCATGCTTATGTTTTTCTAATTTCATAAGCAAGAAAATTTTTTTCTTCAGCATGAAATTTTTTTTCTTGCGCATCTTTTCCGGAAACGGTTCCGGGTTCAATTCCCGCTCCCTCCTCAGCCCTCAATCCATCCCTCATCCCACAAAAAAAGCTCCCAGTTTCTGGGAGCTTTTTTTATTCCTTTTTGTCAAAATTCTACAATTCCATATCGCAGTTGCCCGCCATGCAGGCCACTTCCTGGGCCGCCGTGGTGTAGTCTTCTTCCTCGTACCGATAGATTTTGCTAAAGTCGATATTGGGGAATTCCTTCGCCAGCTTTTCATATTCGCTCTTGGTGATTTCCACATAAGGCATTTGCTCAAACTGCGCGTCGAAAGCCGGCAGGAACGTCATCCCGCCAATCTTATCCTGGTGCTCATACACCCATTTAATGATATCGAGCACTTCGTCCGGCTTATAGGTGATGGTCACGCTGGGATTGTGCTCGGTGTAATAAATCTTGTTTTGCAGCCAGTATTCGCATTGTTCGATGGCCGATCTTTCATTCCTCGTAACCGCTTTATCCGGAGATTTGATCGGGAAATGCACAACCCATGTATTTGCATTTTCCGGTTTCTGGCCGTTTTCAGGGTCCATCGGGACGCCTGAATTCTTCAACACCTTGAAGATTGGCGTATGCGCGCCCACGCGAACGTTTCTGATATAATATTTAGACCATCTTGCATGGATGCCGGGAGAGCAGTTCAGCAACTGGGAAGAATTTCCCGACGGCTTCACGCAAGTAATCGCCGCAGACTGGTTGATTCCCAGTTTTTGAGCGGTTTTCTTGTTCATTTCAATCGCCGCATTGCGCAACTTTTGCATTACTTCGGGGTTCTGGATTAACGGGCAGTCCATCTGTCCGTTAATATCCACGCCCAGCAGTCTTTCTTCCACGCAGTTCTTTTTCCATTCGGGTCTCAAGCCCGGGAAATGCGTAGCCATCGACTGGATGGTGCCGATAATGGTGGCCAGTTCCACTTTTTCGATCAGGTCT
>Ga0207873_1002069_pt1 | contig 17394 bp, 16 predicted proteins | sample BGWIniCompost_FD_187373 | JGI IMG/M metagenome (GOLD analysis project Ga0207873, IMG submission 187373) | Cellulose adapted compost microbial communities from Newby Island Compost Facility, Milpitas, CA, USA - BGW Initial Compost (SPAdes)... ...
CGATCTGCGCGACAATCTTCGCTAACGGGCTATTGGATTTTAGGCCGGAACGCTGAATATTAGCGCCGGCATGGATCAGTCAAGACTCTCTCTCCTTGCATTGCATTTCATTCCAGGCCTCGGCGACTACCTAATCCGGCAGCTCGTTGGATATTGCGGCTCAGCCGAAACGGTATTTCAAACCCCAAAGGGGAAGCTTCAGAAAATTCCCGGTATTGGGCGTAAGACGGCAACGCTGATCCAGACCGGATCAGCATTCGCCCGGGCCGAGGAGGAACTCAGGAAATGCGAACGCAACAACGTAACCCTGGTGTTTTTCACCGATGCGAACTATCCGCGTCGCCTTCGCTCCATCGACGACGCTCCCACCCTCTTATATCTTAAAGGAAACATTAATCTCGACGTTTCAAAGACCGTAGGCATCGTGGGCACCAGAAGATCCACGAACTATGGAAGACACTGTATTGAAGAGCTCGTCAACGGACTCAAACCGTTAAAGCCGCTTATCGTTAGCGGCCTGGCCTATGGCATCGACATCCTCGCACACAGGCAGGCGCTGGAATGCGAACTACCTACCGTTGGGATCCTTGGCAGTGGTGTGGACGTCATCTATCCGTCAGCACATCGCGAGGTTGCTGCGCGCATGGAGGCTGACGGCGGCCTTATAAGCGAACAACCACTGGGTACCAAACCCGATGCACATAACTTTCCGGCCCGCAATCGGATCATTGCAGGGTTGTCGGATGCGCTTGTCGTAGTCGAGGCAGGAGAAACCGGCGGCGCACTCATCACAGCCGACATCGCGAACAGCTACAATAAGGACGTCTTTGCTTTTCCCGGCAACATTGGACAAAGCTATTCCTACGGTTGCAATCAACTCATCAAAACCAACAAGGCATCACTGATTACTTCGAGTGCTGACCTGGAGTACATGATGAACTGGCATCAGGAACCGGCCCAACCACCTCAACCGTCGTTGAACCTCGACGAGTTTGAAGAACCAGAGCGAAAAGTGCTGCTCACGCTTCATGAAAACGGCGGCACGCTGGTGATCGATGAGCTGAGCTGGAAGTCAAACCTACCCGTGCCTCAGCTGGCATCCATTCTGCTGACGCTGGAGTTTCGAGGCGTAGTCCAGTCGCTACCTGGGAAGCTATTCAGGCTTGTACGTGCGCGGAAGTAATTCGTTTGGCTACTCCTTCGTAACCTCCGGTCCATTACACCTTTCCTTAATCACCTCGTACGCGTGCACATCTCCCAGCTCTCCGGCCTTGCTCAGATCCAGGCAGCCGTTCTTAAGATCGCCAAATTCGAGGCGTACGATGCCACGCATGTAGTAGGCGTCGTGATTCGCAGGATTGATCTCTATGATTTTCGAGCAGTCTGTTATCGCGTCTTCGTAGGCTTGCAGATATTGGCGGGCTTTGCCGCGATTGAAGTACGCTTCGATGTAGTTCTCGTTAATGCTGATGGCTGCTGAGAAATCCGATATCGCCCCGTAGTAATCCTGCAATTTCATCTTCACATTGCCGCGAGCGAAAAAGGCTTCCGCAAACCGGGGATTCTTTTCGATGGCCAGGTTGTAGTCTTTCATTGCTCCGTGGCGATCGTCAAATGCATCTTTTATGTTGCCCCGGACATAGTAGGCCTGGGCATAATTCTTATCGATCTCAATCGCTTTGTTGAGATTCAGGAGCGCCTCCATGTACTCGCGTCGCTCGTACAGTTCCCTGCCTTTCTGCGTGTATTCCTTCGCGCTCTGGGCATGCACCGCAAAGGATATCAGAGCGCAGACAGCCGTAACCAAAAATTTCATCTGTCGAAAACGGTATGCTAAAAAGTGTATACCAATTTAACCCTTATTCAGGCAGGATTTGGCCGGGTGTAACATTTTCAGCGGTTTGGGAAAATTTCAGGCACCATGCGCAGCGCTCCTGCCAAGTGGGCTTTATCCAGGCCCGTGTCTTCACCGTTCTTCTCGAGCACGGAAATGATGGTCTCAGTAGCCACATTCCCCACAAGCTTGTCTTCGGCCATCGGACAGCCGCCATATCCCATAAGTGCACCATCGAAGCGTCTGCACCCCGCGCGATAGGCAGCTTCTACTTTTCCGGCAGCCGTGTCCGGCGTTGAATGCAGGTGGGCGCCAATCTCGACATGGGGATAGTCGCGCGACAGGGCTGTAAACAGGTCTGTAACCTGTTCTGCGTCCGCCTTCCCTACTGTGTCGGCCAGAGAAACCACCGCCGCACCCATGGCCACGAGTATACCGGTAAACTGAAGGACAATCTCTCGATCGTATGGGTCGCCATAAGGGTTGCCAAAACCCATGCTGATGTACACGACCAAGCCCTTGCTACTCGCAGCAGCGATCTCCGCAATTTGGTCGAGCTCGTTGAGGGATTCGGAGATCGACTTGTTGGTATTTCGCTTTTGAAAAGTTTCCGAAATAGACATTGGATAGCCTATCCGTGATACTGCCTCGAACGCGCACGCTTCTTTCGCACCGCGGACGTTGGCTACGATGGCCAGCAACTTGCTCCTGCTTTGCTCCCACTCCAAACCCGCCACAACTTCAGCAGTGTCGCGCATTTGCGGTACGTGCTTTGGTGAGACAAAACTGCCGAAGTCGATCTCGTCAAACCCTACCTTCAGCAACTGGTTGATATACGCAATTTTTGATGCAGTCGGGATGAACTCCTCAATGCCTTGCATAGCATCCCGCGGACATTCGATAATCTTCATATTCTTTCGACGAATGTAATCATTGAAAAAGAGCTATTCACGGTAACCCTGTCGTCAAAGGGAAATATTATCAATAACCGTCCCCTAATGCAGTTCGTCTCCTGAACGGCCCAAAAAATCTCGGAATCCTCCTATTTAGGGGTGCCAAAACCCCTAAACATGCCTCTTCCTGAGTATACCGGCCCCTTGGGCGTGAAGCGCGCTGCTCACCTGTTGCGTCGTGCCACGTTTGGTGCCACGCGTCAGGATATTGACAGCTTTGCGTCGCTAACTCCGGCGCAAGCGATTGTGCAACTATTCCGGCAGACCCTGCCCGATCCAGCGCCTCCCATAGATCCGGCAACAAACGCTGAATGGGTGACCACCGGCGTTACCAATGCGAATAGCAGCGACGAAGACTTGCAGGAATACTTCAAGCGATGGTTCATCGGACAGATGCTCGCGGTTGGCGTAACGCCCTCCCTTGCATTGGCGTGGTCGGCACGTGAGAAGTTGGTGTTCTTCCTGCATACGCACTTCACCGCTATACAAAGCAAGATCAACAGCAGCAGAGCACTCTACTTTCAAAATCAACTCTTTCGTCTGTTCGCGCTTGACGCGTTGAATCCCGACCCGGAAGTGAACTTCAAAACCCTTACGAAAAAGATCAGTGTCGACAACGCGATGCTGCGACTCCTGGATGGTAGCCTTAACGTCAAAGGTCAACCTAACGAGAACTACGCGCGCGAGCTTCTCGAATTGTACAGCATCGGGCGCGGTCTTGAAGGTACACTACCACCGGGCACCGACGAAGGCGACTATGTGGTGTACCGTGAAGAGGATGTTCGTGAGGCGGCTCGCGTACTTTCAGGATGGGAATTCGATGAAGACTTTGCGACGATAGATCCGGACACGAACCTGCCGCGAGGCCGCGTCAGAGGTTCAGTCAATAACGCAAGCTCACATGACAACGATCCTAAGGTCTTCAGCGACCGATTCGGCAACGCCACCATCCAACCAGATCCTGCGTTGCTCAATGGTGGCAATCCGACGGAGGCCAGTGCGCTGGACGAAATCAGCCAACTCATCGAGATGATCTACGCGCAGCCGGAAACGGCGCGTCACATTTGCCGCAAGATCTATCGTTTCTTCGTCTTCGCTCCGCATGATCCGGTCAGCGCAAACAACATAGAATCGTCAATAATAGCCGAGATGGCAAACGTATTCGTTTCGAGCGGATACAAGATTCAACCCGTTATCGAGAACCTGCTTCGCAGTCAGCATTTCTACGAGGCTGCTGCGGGACTTGGCGACGACAACTTCGGTGCGATTATCAAATCGCCACTCGATCTCGTAACAGGAAGCCTCCGCTTTATGAAGGTTCCCATTCCTGACATGTCCTCACCTCAGCAGTTTTACGAGGTGACAGGCATGATTGTCGATCAACTCGGCCAAATGGGCATGTTATTCTACGAGCCTTTCGACGTATCGGGATACGACGCATACTGTCAATATCCGGTATACCATCGGAGTTGGATTACGGTAAACTATTTGACGCGTCGCTATGACTTCATACGATCGCTGGTCAATATTACCGAGCCTGGCATGCTCAAGGTACAGGCTGTCGACTTCTTCACGGCGAATTTCGCTAATGGCACCATTGCAGATGCACGATCGCTTGTGATTGAGCTGGCGCGATACATCCTCCCGGTAACAGACAATCTCACGTTTGATCCGGATGTTGACGACAACGCCACCATCACCGCGGAGCGGATGAATTACTTTCTCAAGGCGTTCCTGTCTGACATTTACCCGGCGGGAACGGAAGAAGCCAACTGGACTGCGAACTGGAACACGCAGAGCAACATGGATACGGTTCGCGGGCAACTCGAGAATCTTCTGAACGCAATGATGCAGTCACCCGAGTACCAGCTTGCGTAAACCCCTGCGCTATGAAGAGAAGAAATTTCCTCAAGAAGCTTCCCGTTGCGATCAGCGTTCCGTTCACGATCGCAAATATACCCATCAAGCTGATGGCCGATAACCCGTTGTCGAAGCTTGCGGAACAGAGTACAAATGATCGTGTACTCATCATCCTCCAGCTTCACGGTGGTAACGACGGCCTGAACAGTTTAATACCGTTGGATGCTTACGACCTGTACTACGCAAGGCGCGCCAACATTGCCATACCAAGAAAGAAGGTTATCGCCCTTGACAGTACGCTGCCCACCGAAGCACAGGTAGGCCTTCATCCCGCCATGCAGTCGATGAAGGCCATGTATGACCAGGGCCGTATGGCATTCGTACAAGGTGTGAGCTATAAGAACAACAATGGCTCACATTTCCGGGGACGCGACATCTGGTTTATGGGTGGCGGTGCCGACGATTACTATGGATCGGGATGGCTCGGGCGTTACCTCCAGCAGGAATTCCAGCCGGAAACCTATCCCGACGATTTTCCCAATCCTGCTATGCCCGATCCGCTCGCGATCGAAATGGGAAGCGACGTTTCACTGATATTCCACCAGGATGGCAACATTCCAGCTTCAATATCGATCGATAATCCTGCGCAGTTTTTCCAGCTCGTCGATAACCTTGAAGGTTTTGATGATGTGGAAATCGACCGGCGCGGATTTCCACCGGAAATTCTGAACCCCTCGCCTTACTGGCAGGAGCTCAACTGGATCCTTCAACTTGAGGACAAGTCGGAAGACTACGCGGAACGGCTATATAACGTGTACCTCGCGGGACGCGAAAGCACGGTTACGTATCCCGAAACGTATCCGTTAAATGCACCGGCCGGTAGCAAACGCAATCCGCTCACACCACAATTGAAACTCATCGCCCGCCTGCTCGACGGAGGATGCAAGACAAAAGTATTCCTGGTAAAGATTGGCGGCTTTGATACGCACGCCGAACAGGTGGAAAGCTATGACCCGACCATGGGCGTGCATGCCGCGCTCATGTATCACATCTCCACGGCCATGCAAGCGTTTCAGGAGGATTTGAGACAGAAGGGTCTTGAAGATCGTGTACTAACTGTTACCACCTCTGAATTTGGCCGCCGGATCTATTCCAACGGTAGTTATGGTACAGACCACGGTACGGGTGGACCCATCTTCATCTTTGGAAAAGGCGTTAAGCCCGGTGTGGTCGGTGTCGTGCCTGACATGAATCAGCCTAACGTGGCGATGCAGTACGACTATCGCCAGGTGTACGCTAACCTGCTCAAGGACTGGATGCTTATCGACGAGGATCGCATCAACAATGATATCTTCTTCAAGAACTTTATAGACGGTCCTAAAGAAGATGGCAGCGGATTTTATGAACCATTGCCGCTCGCCTCTCAGACGATCACAGCCGTGGACGACTTTATCGGTGCACGGCTCATCCTTGAGGGATGCTATCCTAACCCTGCACGGGAAAAGACCACGATACACTTCCGGATTAATCACACCGGAAATGTCACGGTGGAACTGTTCGACAGTATGGGAGCGAAAGTGCGGGAGGTAGTCAATGGTTTGTTCAATCCCGGAGAACACCGGGTCGAAGTAAGCCTGGAGGGTGTTCCCGCCGGAACGTACGTCTACCGCATGCGGGCAGGGTTTTACAATGAAGGCAAGAAACTCGTCATCATAAAGTAACGCAATGAAAGGATTGTTGCTCATCGCCCTGGTATCCTTCTCCCTCACGGCCGCATTTGGTCAGTCTGGCGGGAACAGAAACGGGAACAAAAAGAAGAAGAATGTCTCCTACATGACGAAGGATCGGATGCAGCGTGAGGAAAACAAGTTCCTGGAAAAGCAATGGTGGCTTGGCCTTAAAGGAGGCACCAACCTCACCAAAGCCATCGTGACTACGCATTTCTCCGGCGTGTCACCCACCAACTATCCGGTGCGTGAGGCCTTCAAGGAATACGAAGACTTCAAGAGTTACGGCTCTCAGGTGACGCTGGAAGGGACATTCTACTTTCGGCAATTGTCTCTCAGCCTGCAGCCGACGTATAGTCGCTCCAAATTTGTATACGCGAATCATTATGCGTGGAGTGATCCTGAAATTGCGGGAAATTCGCTTGAGCTTCACTACAGTCAGGCACAAAAGACGGAACACCTGGTAATACCGCTGCTTGTGCGCTACGATATCACCGCCACACGGCTCCGTCCTTTTATTCAGGCCGGGGCGTTTGCCGCGCTGCTCATCAATGCGGGGAAAGAGGTTACGATCTCCGGAACTGATTACGCGTCAGGTGGCGAACACGAATTTACAGGCGATCCCATCATCGTCGGGGCCAGCGATTTGTTCGCACCGGTATATTACGGTCTGATGGGTGGCGTAGGTGCCCACTACCATCAGGGTAATGTTCGCCTGAGTCTGGACATAGCATATCGCTACGGCCTCACCAACATCGTGTCGCCGTCGAATCGGTATGGTAACGACCGTCTTGCGGGCGTGGGTGATGCAATGGACGACATGACGATGGACAATATAGTCATTTCAGTGGGATGCGTTTTCCCGCTTCGTTTTCTTGGAAATGCTTACAAGGCCGTTGACAATAAGTAAGAAACTATGTACAGGAGAATCCTGCGATATATTTGGCTGCTTCCGACGCTTGTGATGCTCATCGCCTCGTGTGTGGAAGAGACGACACCTCAGCTAGAGGAGGAAAAGTTCACGAGGCTATATGACGACGACCGCTTTAATGAAAGCATCACACCGATAGACGTCGCCCAGACGGCTGACGGTGGATTCCTTGTTTTGGCGAAACGCCGCCTCCCTGAATCCCACTTTACAGGGATATATCTGATGAAAGTAAATTCCCGGGGCGAGTTTGAATCTGCCCAGGAATTGGATCCTCAGTATGTAAACCCTGTGGGCGAATTGATGCCGGCGGATGGAAATCACTATTTCTTCTGCATGGATGAGTTGACCGTGCAGTCGTATTTGGTTCGCGTAAGCGAGAGCCTGGAAGACATTTCGATAGATCCGGTGCAGGCAGGTCTCTCCTACCCGTCTGCCGCGTCGCTTCAGGGTAACGAGTTTCTGCTCCTGAGCTATGACCATGTGGAAAAACTTTCGGTACTGTCGCGTGTAAGGCCGGATGGTTCTGTAGCGGCCTCACAGGGCTTCGACATCGGTGTTGGGGATGATGTGGAGGAGCCGATCATCAACCACTTTATCGGTGGAGGCAAACGGTTTCCGTTCCTTACGGGACGCATCCCAGGCGGTGCCTATTTCTTCAATGGATTCTACAACTACACCTTCTCGCTGGTGTTTACCGACATGAGCGATGGAGACCCGTCAGGTGTCGTTCAGGGGCAGCAGGACGACGGAGGCTTCAGCGCCGTGACGCCAATCGCGAGTACAAAGTTCGCGGCCGCCCGGTTTAACTTTGGCGACAATTTCCTTCTGCCGAACGTAGTGCTCCAGCCGAACTCCATTACGTCGTCGGTGGATTATCCCGGCAATACGCTCCCTGAGCTTGTGCCTAATGCGACCGTAAAGATTCTTCGAACCGTCATTGATGGTACCCCAACGCTGGTGTTTGCAAGCGATACCAAGTCAAAGCAGATTGCCCTTTTGTTTTATGATGAAGCCACTGGTGCATTGCTCGGCTCGCATTACCTGGGCTTCTCAAATCCCTTTGAAGTTGCGTCAGTAATATCAACTGAGGACGAAGGGCTGCTTGTGTGTGGCACTGCATACCTGGCCGGAAGGTTCCCGCGCATTTGTCTGTTCAAGTTGCCGAAGGAAGAACTTACTGAAAAGGTTCGTTGACGGCACGGAACACAACGACGTTGGACATTACGGGCATTTTTCACACCTTGCCGTGTTCAAATTGTGTTCATGCTGCACTTCGGGGCTAACGTCGACCTTCTACCCTACAATACTTTTCATATTCCTGCCCTGGCCCGGCTGTTTGTCTGCATAAGCTCGGCAGAGGAATTCGTTGAACTGACCGGAACAAAAGAATTCAGGAACAATCGGATATTGATCCTTGGAGGTGGCAGCAATATCCTGCTCACGGCCGACTTTGACGGGCTCGTAGTAAAGAACGAGATTAAAGGGATTAACGTGGTCGCGGAGGATGAGGACACCGTCACGCTGGAGGTTGGATCTGGCGAAGAATGGCATGGATTCGTTCGATACTGCGTTGAGCGCGACTGGGGTGGTGTTGAGAATCTGTCGCTCATTCCCGGAACGGTAGGAGCCGCACCCATGCAGAACATTGGCGCTTACGGTGTGGAGATCCGCGAGACGATCGTCCACGTAGATACCATCGATATGACGACCGGCGCTACCAGGCGTTTCAACAACGAAGCGTGCGCATTCGGCTATCGCGAGAGCGTTTTCAAGAACGAGCACAAGGGCCGCTACTTCATATCAAGTGTTACTTTAAGATTGACCCGAAGGAACCATGTCATTAACACCTCATATGGAGCGATTAAGGATATCCTCGCCCAGCGCGGAGTAACGTCGCCCGGGGTAAAGGACGTAAGCGAGGCGGTCATAGCCATACGGAGGAGTAAGCTTCCTGATCCCGCGACCATCGGTAATGCGGGGAGTTTCTTCAAGAATCCATCCGTAGATGCAGATACCCTGGAGTTTATTCGCAGCAAAACGGATCATGTACCGACCTTTCCAGGTGAAGGTGGTCTTACGAAAGTACCTGCCGGATGGTTGATTGAACAATGCGGTTGGAAGGGCGTAACCCTTGGAAACATTGGTGTTCACAAGCATCAGGCGTTAGTGCTCGTAAACTATGGTGGAGGCAGCGGATCAGAAATTTGGAACCTCGCGATGAAGATTCGCGAGTCAGTGAAAGATAAATTCGGAGTTACCCTTCAACCCGAAGTGAATGTAATTCATCCTTGAGTTTGAACAGGTCGACGGCACTTTCGTGATCACAACAAGAACGCTTCATCAAAATTTTTGCCTAAAAAGTTTTGCAGATAAGATTTTTATTTTAACTTTTCACGTCGTTTAACTTTTTTTTAACACACTTAAACGCTATGGCAAAATCATCCGCTAAGAAAGCAGCTAAGAAAAAGCCGGCCAAGAAGGCGGCTAAGAAGGCTGCAAAGAAGAAGAAGTAATTAGGTAGCACCTAAGAACTTTAAAAGGGAAGTAATCGGATTACTTCCCTTTTGCTTTCTTATCGGATACTTTTTTTGCAGGATCATCTTTCGGTATGATCCTGTTCATTCGGTTGCAGAAATATATCTCTCCTTACTTTGGGAACTCCCTGGATGGGGTTATAATTTTGTTGCGCAATGAATCACCAATCAAGTAATACCATGGCAAAGACTAACGCGAAGACAAGCGCGAAAACGCCGGCGAAAGCTTCAACGAAGGCTCCGGCGAAGAAGGCCCCCGACATTGAGACGGCGGCGCGGACCGCTCTGGCCAAGTTGAGGGAGCTGAGCCTTGATGCACAGCTGCAAGCTGATCTGGACTGGTGCCTTGGAAGCTACAGCTACGACAAGAACCCTTCCGGTTTGTACGAAATGGTGGGACGGGCAATCAAGGTGTTTACTGCTGAACGCGAAAAAAAGACCAAAGGCGTTACTGCAAAACTGCTCACCGATCTGGAGAAGAGCATTAAGAACTAGGCTGCACGTCGTTACTGACATTTGGGAGATATCCCACATGCCAATCGATGGGATCACCTTGTAGAGACGCACAGCCGTGCGTCTCTGTCAAACTATCGACTATCTATCCGGAGACGCACAGCCATGCGTCTCTACAGAGTTAATCCCATGGATAACGTTTCGGGAATCAGTCCGACCGCGGTCAAATCATGTGCGTAACATTGGCCAGGGTCCCGGCATACTTTTCGGTCGCAACCCCAAACTTTCGAAGAAACTCCACTCCTTCATCAAGCGGTATACCCTTGTGCTCGGCATACGAGTTCAGGTAAATGCATCTTGTGATGCCCATCGTGTAGATGATCCGGGCACACGCCAGGCAAGGCGATAGCGTAACGTATAGCGTAGCACCTTCTACCGACATCTTGTTCTTGACGGCATAGAGGATGGCGTTCTGTTCTGCGTGAATGGCGAGCGAACATCCACCTTTTGAATCGCGGGGACATCCAGTCTCGGGCCATTCCTCATCGCAGTTATGCGTCCCTGCCGGCGGACCGTTGTAGCCAATAGAAATAATACGTGTGTCCTTGGCGAGCACTGCGCCGACATGTCGCTTGATGCAGTGTGAACGACGCGCCAGATTCACGGCCAATTCCATGTAGATGTCGTCAAATGCAGGTCTGCTCATCTCGCAATGGGTTGAGGCGGCAAAATAAGTAATTCCGCACTGTCTTTTCCGCCCGAATCTATCCCTGTTGTCCTTAAGTGTGAAATAAGTATCTTAGGCGCCATGACAAAGTGGGTCGTAACCTCAGTGGTCTGGCTTTGCGTGGTAAGTGTGTACGCCCAGGAGTCGCGCCTTAGTCCTCTCTCAATGGCGCGCATGCGGTACAAGGACACGTATGTAAAGATTACGTACGGACAACCGCTCAAGCGAGGCCGCGAAATTTTCGGCAGTCTGGTCCCCTATGGTGAGGTTTGGCGCACGGGCGCGAACGAAGCGACCGAGATCACGCTCACCGGCGACCTCCTGGTCAATGGCCTGCTGCTTCCCGCTGGCACCTATTCTATCTTTACGATTCCAGACCGAATCAAGTGGACCATCATCATCAATCGTGAGTTGAACCTCTGGGGTTCGTATAATTACAATCCGAAGCTTGACGTGTTCCGCTTTGAAGCGCCGGTTCAGGAAACGCCTGAGGTAGTGGAAGCATTTACGATCGCCCTCGACCAAAACAACGACCGTGCTGAGATGACGTTTCAATGGGATCGCGTGAGGGTTACAGTGCCTATCCGATTTGTAGAAAAACAATAGAAGATGCTGTTCCGGTACATCATTACTCTGCTTCTATCCGTGTGGATGCACAGCCTTGTCGCACAGTCGCCCGCCGAACTTGACAGCCGCAATGGTTTCAAAGACATCCGCCTTGGCACACGCGCTGATTCCGTAAAGGGTGCCAAATTGAGAAAGGAGTTCACCGCTAAGGAAAATGTCTATCCGTCGCAAACCTATGTCGTTGAGCATCCCGAATACGCTACAATCGGTGACGTCAAGATAAAAAGCGTAGAACTCGGCGCTTACCGGAACCTGATCGAGACCATTACGCTAATCACGGACAAAGATCCGCGCCTCATGAAGGCACTGGAAAACCTTTTTGGTCGCGCTACCTACGACGCGAAAAACTATCAGTATTTCTGGAGAGGCGACTCCGTGATCCTCACCTATAAATCTCACTCAAAGAACAGTTTGATACTGGAATACCGTTCGCTGGTCATCCCCCGCATGATGGTGGAAGACCGGAAGAGCAAAATTGATAAGATTGCTGAAGATTTTTGAACTACAATGTAAACCTATGAGACGCACACTTAACCTTACAGTCATTATCGCCTTTGTATGCTCCGCGTGCTTCGGGCAGCAAGACAAGCGGACGCCGGAATCCACAGAAGTATGGGAGCCGCAACCTAAGATCGTGACGCCGGGCACTACGCCTTCCGACCCTCCTTCGGATGCCATTGTGTTGTTTGACGGCCGCGATCTTAGCAAATGGGTTTCAGTTGACAACGGAGGTCCGGCCAAGTGGACGGTAAAAGATGGCGCCGTGACTGTTGCTCCCGGCACGGGAGACATCAGGACTAAAGAATCGTTCGGCGACATCCAACTTCACATCGAATGGCGCGCTCCTGAGGTTACTGATCCTTCCAAGGTCAGCCAGGGACGCGGCAACAGCGGTGTGTTCCTCCAGGAACGGTATGAGGTTCAGGTGCTGGACAATTACCAAAACAAGACCTACATCAACGGTCAGGCGGGATCCATCTATAAGCAACATATTCCCCTGGCGAACGCCTGCAAAAAGCCGGGAGAATGGCAGACATACGACATCATATACACCGCTCCGCGTTTTGGTACCGACGGACGCGTAGTTGTTCCGGCCTATGTTACCGTGATCCACAACGGAGTGCTGTTGCTTAACCATGTGGCGCTGCTCGGTGCGACGGAATACATCGGATTCCCCCTGTATAAAGAGCACGGCGATGCGCCGCTGCGCCTGCAGGACCACGGCAACCTGGTTAGCTACAGGAACATCTGGGTAAGAAAACTGTAAGCGAAGCAGACTTCCATCGATTGTCCGGTGCGTGAAATCGCCGCGTCCTAAGGAAACAACAAAACATCCTTATTTTTGCGGCCATGATTTCCGTATCGGACATTACTTATTTGATCGGCGGGCGGCCCCTGTACGAAAATGCGAGCATGTTTATCCGCCCGAAGGACCGTATTGGTCTTATCGGACTCAACGGGAAGGGCAAAACCACACTGCTCCGCCTGATCAATGGCGATATTCAGGTCACCTCGGGAAGCATCAGCAAGAGCAACGACTGCACAATAGGTTTCCTGAACCAGGACTTGCTGTCCTATCAATCTGATGATGCCATACTCACCGTCGCGATGGAAGCCTTTCGCGACGCCGTCGAAACCCAACGCCAGCTCGAAAAAGTAATCCGTCAACTCGAAACAGAGTACTCTGAGGATCTGGTGCATAAGCTCAGCCACCTCCAGGAAAAATTCGAACAACTCGATGGTTACAGCATGCAGGCTAAGGCTGAAGAAGTGCTGGAAGGCATTGGATTTTCGACGAGCGACCTGCATCGTCCCCTGCGCGAGTTCTCCGGCGGATGGCGCATGCGCGTAATGCTCGCCAAACTCCTCCTGGAAAAGCCATCATTGCTGATGCTGGATGAGCCTACTAACCACCTCGACCTTCCGTCTATCGAGTGGGTGGAAAACTATCTGAGAAATTATGATGGCGCTGTCCTCATTGTTTCGCACGACCGCCGTTTCCTCGACAACGTCGTAACCAAAACCGTCGAGGTAACAAACCAACAACTGGTGACCTATGAAGGAAACTACTCCTTCTATCTCCGGGAAAAGGAAGTGCGGCAGCAGATCCAGCAGAACGCCTACGAAAACCAACAGCAGAAGATCAGGCAATCCGAACGTTTCATTGAACGGTTTCGCGCGAAGGCGTCAAAAGCGCGCCAGGTTCAGTCGCGCATTAAAGCCCTGGAGCGAATGGAACGCGTGGAAGAAGTGGTGAACGACGTCGCTGCCGTGAACTTCCGCTTCCACTTCAAGCAACAATCCGGGCGCATGATTGTCTCGCTCAAGGATGTCTCCAAGGCGTATGGAGATCTTGTCCTTCTGGAGAAGACGTCCGCCACCATCGAACGCGGTGACAAGATCGCACTGATCGGTGCGAATGGCAGAGGGAAATCGACGCTGCTAAGAATTCTTTACGGGACTGAGCCCATCGAGGGAGAACGAACGATAGGATACAACGTCATTCCCGCATTCTACGCCCAGCATCAGCTGGAGGCATTGCATGTTGATAACGAAATCCTCGAAGAATTGAAGCAGTCGGGGTCGGGCAAGACCGAACAGGAACTTCGGAATGTGCTGGGGTGCTTTCTGTTCTCCGATGATGACGTCTACAAGAAGATCAAGGTCCTTTCCGGTGGCGAGAAATCACGCGTGGCACTGGCCAGGACGCTCATATCTGAAGCGAACTTTCTTTTACTCGATGAACCCACGAACCACCTCGACTTTATCTCGGAGAACATCCTGATCCAGGCACTTCAGCAGTTCAAGGGAAGCTTCATCGTGGTATCGCACAACCGGCACTTTGTGAGCCAGGTTGCCAACAAGATCTGGTACATTGAAGACCGGCAGATCAAGGAGTATCCGGGTACGTATGAAGAGTACGACTACTGGCTGAGGAATGTAGCGCGCCCCGCACAAAAGACGGCACCCGTAGAGGAAAAGAAGGCGCAGGAAAAGCCAAAGCCCAGTCGCAAGCCTAAAGCGCCCGATGAAAAGGCATCCTTGATGCGTCAACTTCGCGACGTGGAGTCCGACATTGAACAATTGGAAAAGCGTTTCAAAGAAGTACAGGAAGAGATGGCACAGCCCGAAGTCTTCAGCGACTTCGAAAAAGCAGGGAACCTCAAATCAGAATACGAGAGAATCAAACAACGCCTCGACGAGGCAAATCTCAAATGGGATGAACTGGCGACGCGAATCGAAGAACAGGGGGAGCCCAGTGATTAGCGATTAGCGATTTTTGATTTGTGATTTGAGTGCCAAATCGCTAATCGCAACTCATATCCCTACTCCTATCTTGAACACAAACCTATCCGCATCTTCTTCCAGCCTCTGGGTCACGTAAGGTATCCATCCGGAGTACTCCCCTTTCAGTTTTTGTCTCTGATAGCCGGCGCTGACGTTAACCATGAGCTTTCCGGCGGCGATCTGATAACCTGCAAGGGCGCTGAACATGAAGCCCCAATCTCTTTCTACATGGGTGACTAATTCATCCTCACGAATGAGTTTGCAATTGGTGTGCCCTATGTTGAGTTGAATGAAGCCGCCGCTCTCGCGCGCGTCCCGCATATGGTAAGAAAGGCTTCCAAAAACAGGCACGGTACGCCAGCGTTGGTACCCTTCGATTCCCACACCTATACCCACAGCTAAAGGTCCAACGCTGATACCGTGAATGGTGGTCACACTACCGGTTAGGTAGCGGTGCTCACCGCCAACGAGAATGCCGGTTGAAGTGCGATTGTAGTACCTCGGCTTCTCCTCATCTTGCGCCCGTGCTGCGAAAGTCATGGACAACAGGAAGAGCAGCGTGACGTACCGCATGCTTACTTTGTTACGCGAAGGTGGCTCAACAGTTTGAGCTCCTTCTTATTGGAATAGTCGTATTGATAAAGGCCTTCTTCACTGATCATCATCACAACGTTGTTGTAGGGAATCACGTCTAACGCCTTCATGAACGGATAGTGAGCGACCATGTTCTTATCCAGTTTCAGCTTGTCCGTTACATCATACACCTTGAGACCGTCATTGCCGTCGCATACAAACAGCATTGTATCGTCAATGCCCAGGCCATGTGGATTCGTCATGGGATATGACATCAGCAATGATGGGGCCTGCAGGTTACGGATGTCAACGATCTCCAGCCGGTCGTCAAACCCGGTGCATGGCATACCCCAGCCACCGGCGACCGCGTTGCTGGAGCGGAGTGTTACGTAGGCGTAGTCATCCGACACTACAACGGGATCACAGCTAACTATGTGAGCATAGGTGGTGATCAGACTGGGGTCGGTGGGCGTCGATACGTCGACGATGTGCATCCCAGCCTGCGAACCGACAAACAGCTTGTCTTTATACGGAAAGATCGTTTCTATGTCCCACGTCAATAAAAGGCTGTCAACGGGAATCGGATTTGCGGGATTCTCAATAGCTATTGTTTTCAGGTAGGAAGCATCCAGGAAGTAAAGGTGTCCCGCATTAATGGTCATTCTAGCCAAAGAGCCGCCAAGCCCGGGGCCAGAGCCAGTCCCCGGAGCTACGGCAGCCTTCGAGTTGAAACCCTCCGCCGCGTACAGTGGCACCGCTATGCCGTCCTGATAATAAAACCCACCCCAAGGCTGGATGGCCACGTCGCAAGCTGCGATTTCAATATGCTTTTCCTTCCTTTCCCAGGAAGTTAGTATTCCCTGTTCCGGATTCACATAGAATCCTCCCCCACTGTATGCGCTAAAAAGGTCTTCTTTTCGACCGATGAGCTGGATATTATTCAGATCACTGATCTCGAACGACAGCAAGTCCATGTAGCTGTCGGCAAAGAGCGTACTGCCGTTTATCGCGAGCTCGTGGTTACCCGGAATGTTGATGAACTTCACAGGCTTCGGCGCCTTCGGATTGCGATTATCGATTACATGTATGCCCTCAGAGGGCTCGTTAATGAACAGATAATCGTCTTTGAAATAGATACGACCCATGAACCCAATTTCCCTGGGCTCGGTAACTTCAACAGATGCGCGCACCTCCTCCACAGGAGTGTACACCGGCTCGAAGTAAACATACTCCGTAGTCGTTTCGCACTGATCAGAGCATCCCTCCAGGACAACACTGAGACCAAGCAGCGCAGTCAGAAAAAGCAGCGCGTAGAGGGAGACGTGCAGCCTTTTTTGAATTCTGGTTTCCAGGGGAGCCATACGATGTTATTCGTCTTTGTCCCTTAGACACAACCTGACGCCCCAGGGTTGGAATGGCTAGTCAAAAATGTATCGGAATCTTAATCCCACGTCAAATGTGACTGGAGTTGCCGACAGGCCTACATCCGACTTATATATCGAGTTGAATGGATAACGTATTCCGGGGTTCAGCGAGATGCGGTACTTGTCAGTAAAGCGATAGCTGAATTCAGTACCTACAAGACCACTGAAGTTTACCGTACGATAGGGTGAATCACTTCCACTACCGTTCGTCACTTTGCTGAGGTTGCCGCTCTGCGGCTCAAGTGTGTTCTGTATGAACAAATCTGTTGCCACGCCTCCCATGAGCTGTATGCCGAACGCACGATTCACCACAATGTATCCCGCCTGTATCGGTATGCTCAGGAACTCCATATTGTTGTTGACGCTGTAGGGTGCGGTAGGCACAACGCGCGCAGACGCATCAGCCGTTTTCGCGATCTCTGCGGAATACGCTGCACTGAAGTTCTGAAAGTCTTCCGTTACA
>Ga0207873_1002070_pt1 | contig 17388 bp, 17 predicted proteins | sample BGWIniCompost_FD_187373 | JGI IMG/M metagenome (GOLD analysis project Ga0207873, IMG submission 187373) | Cellulose adapted compost microbial communities from Newby Island Compost Facility, Milpitas, CA, USA - BGW Initial Compost (SPAdes)... ...
GTGAGATCGCTTCGTGGCTGGTGGCGGCGGCCATGATTGCTCAGCTCCACCTGTCCCGGCGGGACTGCTCGATGAACAGCGTGTAGTAGCGGACCAGGCCGTGGGGCACGTCGATGTACTCGTGGGCGCCGACCGACTGTTGCTGCGAGGCGAGCAGCAGGCCGGTGTCCCGGTCGAAGATCAGCGTGTAGCGGACGCCGCCGCCGGTGAGGCTGACCGCCGCACCGGTGCGGCCGAGCCGGTCGGTCACCTGGTCCTGGTAGGTCAGGCCGTCCATATCGGCGAGCACCCGTAGGGCCGCCTTGCGCACGGCCAGGTCGACGTAGAAGGAGGTGTAGATCTCGTCGACCGCGCGCAGGGTGGCTTGAGGGCCGTCGGGCAAGGGGTCGAAGGCGAGCTGCCGGGCCAGTTCTCGCGGGTCGGCGGCGAGCGGTCCGGTGATCGGGCTGCGGTGGTTTCCCGCCCGGTAGTCGGTTCGTGTGACAGTTCCCGTGGCGAACTCGGTGTCGTTGGTGCGGTGGGTGGGGCTGGCGCCGGCGAGGCTGTAGTCCGGCCCGAGTCGCACGTCGACGCCGTGCCCCGAGCCGTCGGCGGCTTCCCACCGCTGGATGTCGATGGCGACGACGGCCGGGGTGTTCTCGCGGACGCCAGCAGGTACCGGAGTTCCCGTGGTGTCGAGGATCCACCGTCGCTGGTGGTGGTAGGCGTATCCGCGTGCCGTGTCGGCGGACGCGTCGTTGATGGCGTCGGCCAGCCGCAGCAACGCGGCCCGCGCGGTCGATGGCGATGAGGCAGCCGCGCTGGTCGCCGAAGCGCTCACCTGGACGGTCGCGCCGCTCTCGCTGGCGAGTCGGATCGCGGCAGCGGCGACGGTCGGGCCGAGGACACTCGCGAGTACCACGGCGACGAGAACCGCGCTTCGCGGCGATAGCCATCGCCGACGGCCGCTTCGAGGTTGCCGATGTGCGATGTGCATCGTTTGCCTCATCCCATCGCCGCGACGGCGAGGTCGCCGCGGCCGGCGTCGACCGCCTGCACCACGGCGGCAATGGTCTTGTTCTCGTGCTGGGTCACGACGTGCCGTAGCCACTGCGTCAGTTCGCGGGTGGACGTCGCCTCGTACAGGAACTCGGCCAGCTCCAGCGCGGCGATCAGGCCGCACATGGCCACGCATTGGTCGTCGGGCGCCGCATACTGGTGCCGGCCTCGCTGCCGGTGGTAGGCGACCGCGTCTTTCACGTGGGCGCGGGCGCGCACGGCATAGCCCGGGTGGACCGCCAGGTAGATGTCGGTCTTGACGAGTCCCCCGAGCCTGCGGCGTTGGGTGCGCTGCAGCAGCCCCACGGCCACCAAGGCGGCCCGGACCCGCTCGTAGAGGTCGGTGGCGGCGAACGAACGCAGCCACGCCCGGAGCTGGTCCCCGCTGAACTGGGTACGCACGGTGCGTTCGACGGCCGCCAACGCGTTGTCCAGCGGCATGCTCCCAGCCGGGCCGGGCCGGCGCACGGTCAACCGGCCCGGTTGGGGCTGCCATACACGGCTGAATTCGTTGTAGACGTAGCCGATCGCGACGTGCCCCTTGAGCGACAGCTCCAGCAGCAGCGCCCCGGCCAAGCCGATCGCGAGGGACTGCTGGTTGATCAGTAGCTCGCCGGTGTCGTCGTCGTGGGCCAACAGGTACAGCTCGGCGTGCAGCGGCAGGGCCGCTCGCGGGTCGAGTCGGAAGGTCGTGGGCACGGGGCGGGCCTCGTCAGCAGTTACGAACACGGTCATGGCGCACCGGTCCCCGGCGCGACATCAGCTATGGCACGCAGCCGCTCGTGGGCGCCGCCGTAGGCGGCGCCGCCGCGCAGGACTCGCTTGGGAAGGGCGGCGAGCATCGTGTAGTTCGGGTCGCACACGTTGCCCACCGGTGCTGTGCCCGCCTGCGCGACGAGCTGGTAGGCGTCGAGGGTGTCCAGGCCGGTCAGCTCTGCGGTCCAGCCGACGAGGTCGTGGTGGCTGATCCGGAACGCGTCTTCCAGGGGGCGGGCGCATCCGACGGACATGATCGTGTCGTCGGTCTCGATGCGCGGCCATGGGGTCGGCACGCCCTTGATGACCTCGACGGCGACGGCGGTGTGCATGGCGACCTCGACCGCGACCCCGCTCGCCTCGCCCTCGCCTTGGCGGGCGTGCCCGTCGCCGAGGCCAAGCATCGCGCCGTGCACGTTGACCCCGAGGTACAACGTGGTGCCGGCCCGCAATTCCGGGGTGTCCATGTTCCCGCCGTAGGTGTCGCAGGTGATGCTGCTGCGAGCCTCGAACCCGGCAGGGGCGACGCCGACCGTGCCGTGCATCGGTTCCAGGGGCAGGTCCACGGTGTAGTCGGAGTTTCGAGCGCGGTAACGCACCACGCCGGCCTCGACGTCGATGTCATACAGCCACACCCGTTCCTCCAACGGCGGCTGCAACGTAGCCGTGTGCGACGTTGAGGTGAGCGCACCGAAGTGCGGAAACGTGCTGGACACGCCAACCGTGCGGGCCGGGACGATAGACAGGAAATGCACGGCCAGGGTGTCGCCGGGCTCGGCGTCCTCGACGAAGAACGGCCCGGTCACCGGGTTCAGGTACGGGAAGGTGCACACCTTCGACGGCAGGTCGTCCACGGTCCTGACCGCGCCGCCGAAGCAGTCCTCGGTGTAGGTGGACAGCACGTCGCCGGAGCGCAGGTGCGCCAGCGGCATCCGGCCGCCGAAGGTGTAGGACAGGTCCTTGGCGGTCGGCATGTACGTGTGCTTCTCGCCCACGGCTCAGACCCTCTCGCTCACGGCGGCGCCGCTGTGCTGCGCGGGTGTGAACCCGGACAGCTCCGGCTTGCGCCCGGCGGCGTACAGGCCGATCAGCACCACGACGCCGAGTCCGATCCAGACGAACCCCAGTCGCTGCGCGGCGACGTTGGCGTTCCACACGACGAACCCGAGGATGGTTCCGCCGATCAGCGGCATCAGCAGGTGCGCGAACAGGTTGCCGCTGCGCTGCCGGATTACGTAGTAGACGATCACCGACAGGTGCAGCAGCAGGAACGCGGTGAGCGCCCCGAAGTTGATCAGGCTGGCCAGCAGCGAGATGCCGTCGGCGCGGCTGTTCATGTACAGGCCGAGGCCGAGGGATACGGCGGCGACGAGCAGGATCGCGTTGCGGGGCACGTTGCGCTTGCGGGACACCTTCGCCAGGAAGCCCGGGAGCTGCTTGTCGCGGGCCATCGCGTACAGCAGCCGGGAAATCGCCACCTGCGCGACCATCGAGTCCGGCAGTCCCCAGGCGATGGCGGTCGCGACCGCGCACAGCGTGGCCAACCATGGCCCGGCGGCCACCTCGGCGGCTGTGTAGAACGCCGTACCGGCCGCGTCGCCGTTGGCGATCAGCGCCTGCGGGTCCGGAGTCAGGACGGCTGCCAGCCAGGTCTGGGCGATGAACAGCAGACCGGCCACGAACAGGGCTCCGGCCATCGCCCGGCCGATTACCCGTGAGCCGCCTTTCGCCTCCTCGGCCAGCATCGCGATGCCGTCGAAGCCCAGGAAGCTGAGCACAGCGACGGAGGTCGCGGCGAGCACCAGCGAGGCGCCGAACGTGTCTGGGTTGTACAGCGGTTCCCACGTCCACCGGCCCTTGCCGGTGGCAATCGCCCACGCGCCGAAGCCGAGGAAGACGAACAGCACCACCAGCTCGCCAGCCAGCATTATCCAGGTGAACCGGGCGGTCATCTTGATGCCCAGCGAATTGACGATCGTGTTCGCGAGGACGAAGGCGACCAGCCACGCCCACACCGGAATAGCCGGCAGCGTGGCGTTCATCGCGACCGAGGCCACCAGGTACAGCAGTGAGGGCACGAGGATGTAGTCGAGCATGATCGCCCAGCCGGCGACGAAACCTACCGGGGCGCCGATGCCCCTGCCGACGTAGTTGTAGACCGAGCCCGACAGCGGGAACGCCTTGACCATCTGGGAGTACGAGAACGCGGTGAAGATCAGCGCGACGACGCCGATCGCGTACGCCAGGACCACCATGCCGCCCGACGCGGAGAACACCGCACCGAAGATCGCCATCGGGGCGATCGGCACCATGAAGATCAACCCGTAGGCAAGCAAATCACGGAACCGCAGCGCCCGTCGTAGCTCTTGCTGATAGCCGAACCGTTGCAACTCTTCGACCGGATACGACACCGGAGGAATCCCTTCGCTGGCTGCTGTTGAGGGGTATCGAGGCCGCGGGCCCCTGGGGGTGGGCGAGCGGAGAAATCATGGGTTCCGTGGAGGGGGTGCCGTGCATGCCGCGCGAGCCGCGCCACCCGCCGCCGCGCCCTCACCGGCAGCGACGGCGGGCGCGGCCTATGTGCGCCGGACGAACCGCACGTCGTCGACCGTCCCGCCAACCTCGATCCGGACGTATAGACGGGCCAGCAGGTCGGAGGGCGCTTCCGTCCAGCAGCCGGCGGCCAACGGCGGATCGAGCCTCACCGCGTCGGCGTACACCCGGCGCTCGATCGTGTCCGCGTCGATCGGTCGAAGCCGGCATCCACACACCGTCATGTACTCGCGTGTCCAGTCGGGCGAGCCCCATCGGCAGAACCGCGCCCCACATCGACAGAACAACCAGCCGCACAGCGGATACGGATTGCTTGCGGCGGCCAGGCGAACGAGTTCGCCCAACACGCAGGTTTCGCTCTCCGTCGAGGTGAGGGGACGACGGGCCGCCACGAACGCCTTGCGGCCGTCCGGTTGGTCGCGCCGTGATCGGGCGGACCAACCGGACGGCCGGGTCCGGCCACGACACTCGGGGGAAGGCCGTGACCGGACGCCTCGGGCGACCGTCACCCGCACGGGTGAACGGCGGCCGACAGTCGTGCCACGCTGCTGGTCTCGCCGGCCAAGGCTGCCGCATCGCGCGGGCGCGTCGACATCGGCCGGGTTGACTCCGGCTGCGGCGATTACGGTTGCTGCGTGCGCCCGTGACCGGCAGGTCTGGCTCGCGCAGGACCGGCACCGGCCAGCAGGATCCCGCTGGTGCACCCTGTAGACCTGCACGGCGAGCACGAACATCGGCGAGGACCGCAAGCCGTAGACCACAGCGTCAGCCCGAGGCGCGACCGACCATGGACGGCTCAGGGGGGCGGGCTCGGTTTCGCGGGGGTCACGCTCAGTTATCACGGATCGAGTGGGTTGTCGGTGGACCATGCGAACCCTCCTCGGAAGCTGTTCGGACGCGTGGCCTGCGACGATGCGTATGGCGTGAAGTCGCACCGCGACAGTCATTGATGCGTGACGCGTTGTGTTTCCACCCTCACGCAACCGCCGGGGTGGCCGTAAGTCCTAGTTAGGTGCGAACTTACGGTGGTGAGTTAGCGCCTCATCGGGCCTCTGAGCTGCTACTTCTTCCGACTGGTGGTGAGTTAGCCGAGCGGAACTCTCGATTTGGGGGTTTACCCTCTGTTCGCAGGCGGGTGGCGAGGCGCTCGCGAGCCGGCGAGGTTCCTGTGGGGGTGCATCCGGATGTCTAGCCCATACGTTCGTCAGCGACGGCTGTCCAACGAGCTAGCCAAGCTCCTCAAAGACAATGACTGCACGGCTGAGCAGTTGGCCGCGGCGACGCGTCTGAGCAAGCAGCGGATCAGTCGGATCATGCGCTGCCGAGTTCGCCCGAACATTGAGGAGATCCTGCGTATCCTCAACCATTTCGACGTGGAAAGAGGCTACCGGAGTCTCATCGTGGACATCACTCGCGACGCGCAGGAGCGTGGCTGGTGGGAATCTCATGCCCAGGAGATGGGAGTTCGTCAGGCGACGATCGCGAGCCTGGAATGGGGAACGGAAGAAATTTGTGAGTATCAACTAAACTTCGTGCCGGGCCTCCTCCAGACCGAGTCGTATACGCGCGCTCGGATAACGGCGGACCGACAGATCTACCAGGCGACGTTTGATGCTGAACACGTCGTTGAAGCGCGCCGCACACGTCAGGTCCTCCTCGATCGACCGGGCGGTCCCGCCTATGAGGTCGTGATCGACGAACTCGCGCTTCGGCGTCCTGCTGCACCAGTGCGGGTGCTCGCCGCGCAGCTCGACCATCTTGTGGACCTTGGCCACAACCACGACCGCATACGCATTCTTGTCCTGCCCATGTCGGCCCATATCAGAGGGCACGCCGTCCCTCGATCCGCGTTCTCCATCTACCGCTACCCCGACTCCGGTGATCCGGTCGCCGTTGCTGTCGACACCAACACGAGCGACCAGGTGCTGATCGGCGGCGACGAGGTACAGCGGTACCTGGCGCTCTACGCGCGGCTGCAAGAGGCAGCGCTATCGCCTGCGGACAGCCTTGACTTCCTCGCCAAGTTGGCGCAGGAACTGCCCCACGAAATACCTGAACCAGAAGGGAAATTCGACCTTGTATGAGAAATTTGCGACGTGGCGGAAGTCCACTCGCAGCAGCGCCGGAGATAACTGCGTCGAAGTTTCCTTCGCGCCCGACGGAAGTGTCGGTGTTCGCGACTCCAAGAACCGCGAGGGAGGAATTCTGGTATTCACGTCGACCGAGTGGGGCGCATTCACAGAGGGCGTACGCGACGACGAATTCGATCGGTAATCGCGAACGGGGACACCCTCGGCTCGGCGCCACGACAAGGTGACTAGGGCGTATGCGGGCAACGCCTTGTATGCACGTCGTCACGTTGAGATCCTTTGGGTATGGCGTGGGCTCGCGTCGAAAACACCCACGAGGACCACCAACTAGGCGACGCGGAAGGGAGTGAGATCCTTGGCCGAGCGGGAGAGCAGGCGGCGCAACCAGAAGCTGATCAATGCTCGGTTGCGTCGCACCTCGGCCAGCGGCGACCCGATGACACCCCAGGACGTCGCCGAGGAGATGAACGCCTTCTTGTGGGCGAAACACCTGAAAGCGGACGAGTCACCGAAGCCCACCATCCTTGATCACCGGTTCGTGTCCAGCTACGAGGCGGGCCGGCACTGGTGGCCGTCCGAGCAGTACCGGGCCGCCTTCCGGCATGTACTGCGGGTCGCAACGGACGCTGAGCTTGGCTTCACTCCCAAGCGTCGGCGCCGACGCGTGCCCAGGCCATCTGCTTCATCGCCGGATAAGGTGGCGTTGGCGGTAGCGGACGATATTGCAGACGGTACTGACTTGCGGCTTCCCGAGACGGCAGACAGCCGGCGGCGGGCGCTCGTGCTCGGCACGGCGTCCGCCGTCGGGCTCGTTGCGCTGCCGGCGACTCTGCTTCGGGCAGTCGCCCAGGAAACCAGCCGGATCGCGCACGCATTCGAGCGCTCCCCACTGGAGGCCAGCACCTTGGGGTCCGTCCGGGAAGAGCTCCACCGGATCTCGACCGACTACGTCGTGACCTCCGACCTGCCTCGCACCCTCGTGGATACCCTCATGGTGCGCGACCGGCTCGGCGGACTGATCGAGCGCCGCCGGCTGTCGGTCAGCGAGGTCCGCGAGTCCTACGTCATGATGACAGCGGCATGCCTGCTGCTCGCTTCGGTATCCCACGACTTCGGCGAACCTGCCGCCGGCATGCAACAGGCCGAAGCTGCCCAGGTCTGGGCCGATCTCGCCGAGGTCCCTGAACTGCACGGCTGGGTGCTGTGCACCAAAGCCATGATCGACCTCTGGCGTGGACGTCCCTACGACGTCCTCGGCCACGCGACACGGGGTGCGGGGCTGCCAGCCAACAGCGCTGCCCGCAGAAGGCTTGTGGGACTGGAGATCCGTGCACTCGCGCAGGCCAAGCGACGAGGCGAGGCGTTGACGCTACTCCAGCACACCGAGTCAGCCGGTACCGACGCTGCACACAGCACGGCACTGGCCCACCTCGGCCCAACGTTCTCCTTCCCGACTAGCCGCCAGCACTACTACGCCGCCGTCAGCTATGCGCAACTGGGCGATCTGGCAGCGACCGAACGGCTCGTTGCACAGCTCGGTCACGGCGACACCCCACCGCCAGCCCACGGCGTATGGCCGATCAGCTGGGCCTTGAGTCGCAGCTACCTCGCCTTGGCGCGACTCAACCACCGCGGCGAGGACGGCGGACCCGACGCCGCACTGCAAGCCCTCGAACCCATCCTCACGTTGCCGGACGCGCAGCGCATCAACCAACTGGGCCAGGTCGTCGCGGACATCGACCGCCGCGCCAGCAGTCCCGCCCTCGCTACCAGCACCGCAGGCCGAGCCCTGCGAGCCGCTGTTCAGTCATTCCGCACGATTCCAAGCACGAAGGCCATCTCCTCATGACCAACCGGGCAGGCAGCCTCCCCAGAGCCCACCGGCTCCTCGCGCCGCGCATCGCCTATCTCATCGGCACCCGCAGCCCGGACGGCGAAGCGAACCTTATCCCCGTCTCCAACCTCACCTCGATCTCCACCGACCCACAGCTCATCGTGATTGCTGTCTACCGAGCGTGGAAGACCTACGACAACCTCCAGGCCAGCGACACCTTCACGCTCTCCGTCCCCACCGTCGAGCAGCAAGACGGCGTCTGGAGACTCGGCGCACGGTACTCACGCTACGACTTCCCCGACCGCACGACCAAACTCACCGAATCCGGCCTCACCCTCGACCTCAACCCCGATCTACCAGGCCCGGTACTGACCGACGGCATCGGATGGCTGTCCTGCCACATCACCTCCCGGCCCGACATCGATGGCGACCACGGCGTATACATCGGCCAGATCACCCACGTCGAGTTCAACGACGACTACCTGACCCAGGACGGAACGCCAACCAGCGACCTGCACCCCCTCATGCAGATCACCGGCAACAGGTTCACCACCCCCGGCCCGGCGTTCACGATCCCCTACGGCCAATGACCAGCATGCAAGCCGTCGTCTTCGATTGTGACGGTGTCCTGGTCGACTCCGAACGGATCAACAACCAGGTCTTCGCCGAACTCGCCACCCGCGCCGGAATCCCCACCACCTTCCAGGACAGCGTCGAACGCTACATGGGCCGCTCCACCACCGAATGCGTCGCCGAACTCGAACACGCCCTCGGCGAGCCCATCGGGTTCGACTTCGCGGCCGAATACGAACAGCAAGTCCTCCACCGACAACGAGACCTGGCCCCAGTCCCGGGCATACAGGAGCTCCTCGAACGCCTCACCGCGGCCGACGTACCGATCTGCGTGGCCTCCAGCGGCACGCCGTCCGAGATCGCATTCCGGCTTCAGACGACCGGACTCGACCGCTACTTCGGCACCCGCTGTTACAGCGCCACACAGGTGTCGAGAGGCAAGCCGGCACCCGATCTCTTCCTTCTCGCGGCCGGCAGGATCGGCGTCGACCCGGCACAGTGCTTTCTAATCGAGGACAGCCCCTACGGCGTTCGAGGAGGCCGCGCAGCCGGCATGCACGTCATCGGCTACGCCGCGATGGCATCCTCCGACGATCTCCGCGCCGCAGGAGCCACCCACGTCATCACCAGCATGACCGAAGCGCCCAACTGCCTTGGGCTCAAACCATCGATCCTTGCAGCGTCCCGTGGGCACGAAGCAACATCTCTAGAGGCATCAGTTCGCGACTGCGGAAGGGAGTGAGATGGCGGCCAGCTCGAACGGCAGAGGCAGGAATCAGAAGCTAATCGACGCTCGGAAGCGCCTCACCTCGGCCAGCGGCGACCCGATGACGCCCCAAGACGTCGCCGAGGCGATGAACGCCTTCCTTTGGGAGCAACACCAGAAGACAAAAGGCTCACCGCAACCGACCACTCTTGACCACCGATACGTGGCCAGCTACGAGGCCGGCCGCCACTGGTGGCCGTCCAAGCAATACCGTGCAGCCTGGCGGCACGCGTTGCGCGTGGAGACCGACGCCGAACTCGGCTTCACCCCCAAGCGTCGGCGGCGAAGCAAGCCGAGCCCACGTCCCCAGTCGCAGGATATTGCGGCGTGGGCGACGACGGGCGACATGGTGGACAGCGCCGACATCCGGTCACCCGAGGCGGCAGCAGCTGTGCGGGCGCTCCTGCACACTACAGCTGCAACAGGCCGCTCAGATGCTCATGACGAGATCCTGGCCACGCGGCGGCAGTCGATGTTGGTCCTTGGCGTGGCGACCGTAGCCGCCGCACTCGGGCTACGCGGATCCGAACCAGGACCCCGCCGACAGATCGGCGCGAATGATCTCTCCAGGGTGAACGCTGTCACCTCGCTCTACAGATCGATGGACTGCGAGTTTGGCGGCGGCGTATTAGTCGACGAGGTTGACCAGTTCGCACAATCGGCGTCGGGACTTCTTGACCAGATCGTTCCGGACGCACTGCTGTCGCAGCTATTTACGGCGCTGGCCAATGCTCGATACCTGGCCGCGTGGACCGCCTTCGACGCCACCCGCCACACCGACGCGCAGCGGCACTTCATGGCCGCGGAACGATACGCCATGGAGTCGGGCGACCGCCGGCTGCTCGCTCACGTGCGCTACGGCCAAGCCAAACAGCTGCAACATCTGCGACAGAACCGCGATGCGCTACACACCCTGCGCCTGGCCTATCACCAGCTCGATCCAACGCCAGGTGTACTTGCGGTCTTGCGGGGAGCGGAGGCCGCCTCGCGTGCTGCGCTGGGTGACGCCCAGGGCGCCAGGCGTGCGCTGGGTCAGTCCAGCGACGCCTTCGCCTCTGTCGAGCCGAGCAATGAACCGGAATGGTTGGGATTCCTCGACCAGGGTGAGCTGCTGGCCCAATACGGACGGGTGTATCGGGATATGGCCCGCGCCGACCGCAAGCATGGCGATGAAGCCGTGCGCTGGGTTGCCGAGGCGATCACATCGTTTGGTCCTCAGAACGTACGCAGCACGGTCCTGAACCAAGTGGGCCTGTGCAGCGCCTACTTCCTCGCGGGAGCCCCGGATCTTGCACTACGCGCTGGCCACGCCGCCCAGCGGCTAGCTGCCACGGTGACCTCCAAGCGGGTCGTCGAACGCCTCGCCAACCTGCGTCGCGATGCGACCGATCACCTCCATCGCAGTGACGTGGCGGACTTCATCCATTCGCTGCCCAACGCTGTCACCACCGCCTGACCGCACCCAGGAGCCCACGAATGGCCATCGACACCGGCAGATTCACCGAATCGGCGATGCGGGAAACCCTCGACCGCATCGCCAGGGGTCTCCACATCGATGCCACCGATGCCTTGCTGCTCAGGCTGACCAACAACGCCGTCTACGCCCTACCCTCCGCCGGCTTGGTCATCCGCATCACGCGTACCCGCCGACTGCATGCCCGTGTCCACAAGGTCGCCAAACTCGGCGCCTGGTTCCCGACCGTCGGCGCGCCCACGATCCGGCTCGCCGAGGCTATCGAGCAACCGATCGCCGACGGCCCACTTCTCGCAACCGCCTGGCGGTATGTGCGCCCGAGCCCGCCGCATCCAGACGCCAGCGACCTTGGCCACGCGTTACGGGCATTCCACCGACTTGACCTTCCGCCGTTCGAGCTGCCGCAATGGGATCCGATCGGAGACGCCCGTACGCGCATCTCCGACGCTGAAGCCCTGGACGATGCCGACCGCGACTATCTGCTCGCCTGGTGCGATCGACTCCAGCCGCGCCTGGACGCCTTCGCCGCGTCCAGCAAGCCCGGTCTCCTGCACGGTGACGCGCACGAAGGCAACCTTCTAAGGGACGACGACGGCCGGATCCTGCTCTGCGACTTCGACGCCACGTGCATCGGCCCGTTTCAAGTCGATCTGGTTCCACCACCGGCGAATGAGGCGCGCTTTGGCCCAACCGGAGGCCACACGAAACTGGCCACCGCCTACGGCTACGACATCACCACCGACCCCGCCTGGCCGCTGCTACGGGAGGCACGCGAGCTCAAGATGATTGCCGGCGGAGTCCCGCTGCTCGCCTCCGCCCCCGGCGTCGCCGACGAATTTCGACTCCGCCTCAATTCGGTGCGCACCGGCGACACCAGCGTACGGTGGACGGCCTTCGGTGACCTGCCGCGCTGACCGAACTCGAACGCTTCGGGCCACTACTACGGCGCAACGCTGCGGCTCGGCCGGGTGCAAGCCGGTGCGCGACCTTCCCGGCCTGGCCGCGACAGGATGCTCGGCATCAGAAGCTGATCGACGCTCGAAAGGCGTGGACTGCGCTCTCCCGCATCCCGTTCTCCGGTTGACGGCGCCTCAACCGGAGACGGGATAGCTCCGCAAACGGGGATTCTCCGCGACCTGTAAACGCAAAAGGGGTTCCGTTGCGGGCCGCAGCGCGGCCGGGAGCACAGGTCGACTATTCCTGTGCTCCCGGCGCTACGTAGCCGACTAATTTGTTAGCTGTCCGAAGCCGCTGAGCTGTCGTTCTCAGCTCGTCGTCGGCGGGCTGTGCCAAGGATCCGCACGGTGGTGCTGGGTTTGATCGGGGCGTCCTCCGGCCCTTTCAAAAATGGGTCGATATCGATCTTCTTGCGGAGGCTGCGGCCGGGGCCGTATGCCTGGTTGCGCTCGTGTGCGCTGACCCAGTAGCGGTGATCTGGTTTGGCTCTGCCGCTCGGGGTGCGGTCATCTGCGGTCGTGGGAGGAGGGCTTGGTCGGGAGGTGGCCGGTTTGATGCGGACGAGTCGGACTTCGGGTGGTGGCCGGTGTGCGCGGGCGTACGCCTTACGGATGGGCGGGTCGACCGGGGTCGGCTCGTCGCGGGTGAGCTGCTGGGCGATGATCAGCCAGGAGGCGACCAACGCGGCTAGCGGGTGGTCCCCGTTGACGGTCAGCTCCTGGCGGACGTATTCGACGTGGATGGGCACCAGCCAGCCGATCTCGTGCCGGACCGTTTCCATGACGGTGGGTGGTAGGTCGAGACCGAGGCTGCGATAGCAGACCATCTGCCAGCCGCCTGGGCGCGGGGTCCAGGAGGCGGCGGCGATGCGATGGCGCCGGTCGGTCGGGGCGGACCAGGCGAGCAGGCCGCTTCCGCCGGGCACGATCCGGTCGGTGATGTGGGTGGTGGGCAGATCGGCGAGCACCTCCGCGACGAGGGTCGTGAACTGCGGGTCGATCCAGTAGAGCCGGGCCTGGTCGAGCCCGTCGGCGATGAGCCGGCGCGGTTCGGCGTGGTCGATTGGTGCGGGCAGGCCGATCGGTCCGCGCAGCAGTCCGGTGAGGCGGTCGCGGACCTTGGGCAGGGTCGACGCCTTCATCGGTGCCGGGCTCCAGCTACCGGTGGTGAGCAGGGTTCTGCCGGGCTCGCGCATCAGCACGATGGCGCGGTGGAGGACGGCGAGGATCTGTGCCCTCGGGTCGGTGCGACGCCAGCGCATGACGGCGATGCTGGCGTCGGTCAGCGTGCGGTGGTCGTCCTGCTCGATGAGCGCAGCACATCGACAGCAGACGTTCCACCGGGTGCTGTAGGTCTCCATGACCGGGCGGGTGCCGCCCTCGGCCAGGGCCTCGATCTCCGGCGTCCGGTACATCCACACGGGCGCGTTGGCGCTGCACAGGTGGCAACGCCGGAACACGTCAGCGAGCTGGTAGGCCGGCACCGGTACCGGGTCGTGGTTAACGCTGGTAGGTGCGACGGGGTGTTCGTAGGTGATCGTGCCGTCGTCGATGGCGTTGAGCGCGTAGGTGCACACCGCGCACGCCATGTCGTGCTCGATCATGCGGTCACCTCGCCGCCGAACTGCCCGTCGCTGTCTGCGGGGCGCTGGTCTCGCCTGCGTGGCCCGTGCCGTCTGGCGTTGCGGGGCATCCGCATGTGCGGCTCGTAGGTGCGGTGCGTGCCGCGCTGTTGTTTGGCGTGGTAGAGGGCCACGTCGGCGTGGTGCAGCATGGAGTCGAACGTGCCGTAGCTGCCGTCGTAGACGGCGATGCCGGCGCTGGCCTCCGGATGCACGACGACTTCGCCGTCGTCGGTGGACAGCGTGGCGGGCTCGGCAAGCAGGTCCAGGATCGCCGCGACCGGCCTGGCCCGATCGCTATCGTCGGCCGGCAGCAGCAGGAGGAACTCGTCCCCGGCGAGACGGGCCGCAATGCCACCGTGGGGTTTGACGGCCTGGGTCAGGCGTTCGGCGATGACGCGGAGCAGGTCGTCGCCGACGTGGTGGCCGTAGGTGTCGTTGGTGTGCTTGAACCGGTCGAGGTCGATCAGGGCCACGACGGTCGGCAGGCCCTGCATCTCCCGGATAAGGAAGACCTTCGCGGCCGACAGCCGGTTCGGCAGACCGGTGAGCCGATCGTGCCCGGCCATGTAGGTGGCCAGGCGGAGCTGGGCGTCGAGGTTGTCGATCAGTTCGCGCAGGTGCGCGTTCTCGGAGCGAAGCTTGCGGAATCCGGGTCGGGTGCTGAGCCGGCCCACGAGGAAGCCGAACGCCGCGGTGGCGGCGAGGGCAGCGAGGATGGACACTAGAGTCCTCTCTTTCCGAGAGAACCCGGGACGCCCACGTTTCTGAGGCGATGGCGTCCCGGGTCCAAACAATGACGAAGGCCCGCCGGTTGGCGGGCCGCTTTTTGTGTTTGCGCCGCCGGGTGGCGGCGCGGCGCGCTCGGTGGTTGCGGCGCGCGAAGGTGTTGGGTCGCTGGTTACCGGAGGGGCTCGGGCCCGATCTCAACCAGGCGCCCGTTCGCGTAGTCGAACCTGGTGGCCGACATCCACGCGGCGGGCAGGAACATCAGGGCCGGTGGTTCGCCGATAGCCGCCACCTCGTACGCCCAGGTGACGGCGAGGATGACCGGGTCGGCTTTCTCCATGTCGGTGAACCCGGGCGCGGCGGTGACTTCACTGAGCCCTCGGCGGCGGTGCCGCTCGATGGCCAGGTACGGGCACAGGTCCACGGCGGCTCGCATGCAGTCGACGTGGCCCGGCGGGTCGGTGTACATCCGATGGCGGAACCCGCCGAGTCCGCCGACGAACGCGACGCGGAAGTCCTGCCGTTGTCCGCACAGCCCGCACAGCCGATCCCGGACACACTCGAGCACCCGGCCGCCGTTGATGACCGCGAGGTTGACGCTGCCGTCGTCCTGCTCGCTGACGTACGGGATGGGCAGCCCTCGACGCGGGTCGACGGGCCGGGCGGCAAGCCGCGCCGGGATCGCGGGCCGCTGCCCGCTCATCGGTTCCCTCCCGGCTGTTCCGGCTCGACGCGCCGCCACCCGTTGCTTTCGCACGCCCACATCTGGCCGTGCACGGTGACCGTGTCCCCGACGGACAGGCTCCGCAGCGGGTGGTCTACCTGTTCGGCGAGGGCGAGCTGGATGGCCCTGGCCGGTCCGGCGGGTGCCTGGCCCGGATAGTTGGACGCGACGAACGCCGCCTCAGCCCAGTCCTCTGCGCTGTACTGCGACCCGTCGCCTTCCAGCGCGATGGTGACGGTCACTTGCCGCGCGCCGACCCGGTAGCCGTCGGAGAAGCTGATGTAGTCAGCGGCGCGGTCGGACTGGGTGAACCCCAAGACGATGATCACAGGATCACCTCGCCGGAGGCCACGGTCCACGGCCAGAGGTAGACACCGAGGGCGTACCGTCCGGCGGGGTCCGGGTGAACCCGGTCGACTTCGACCTCCTGCGGGTTGTCGCGGCCGTCGTCGACCTCCCAGCAGATGACGGCGATGTCGCCGTGCCACGTGACGAGCGGGTGTTCGCCGGGCATGTCGCCGACGCGGACGCTGGCCAGGGCGTCGGCGATCTGTTCGACGGTGGCGCGGTCGAAGGTGGGCAGGACCCCGCCGAGGACGGTGTAGCCGTCCGCGATCAGCGCCGGGACCTCCATGTCCACGATCTCGCGGCAGGTGACCGTGGCCGGTACCCAGGTCACCTCCGGGGGTGCGGTGTCGTCGCGATGGTCAACGACCTGGAACCCGTCCGTGGTGTGCGCCGCGCTCGGGTCGAGGACGAACCAGTGCCCGCCGGCCTTGGCGCCCCGGCGAAGGACCTCGATGAGCGGCTTGCGCCGACGGTCGCGGGAGCGGCGGTCGAGCCGCAGGAACCCGGCGGCGCCGTCGGGCTGGCCGGGGGTGCCACGGGTTCCGGTCGGGGTGTGCAGCCAGGTGCGGGCCGGCACCCGGCGCGGGCTGCCGTCCTTGTCGTACCAGATGGGTACGCCGTTGCTGCCGAGCCAGTCGTCGTCGGGCTCGGCTTCCCAGATCAGCGCTGGATGGGTGGCCGAGCCGGCGAGTGCCTGCGCGCGGGTGAGCCGCCGGTCAGGGGCGGCGAGCGCGTGCTCCGCCAGGGGTAGTACGTCGTCCAGGTGCCACCACAGGCGGGTGGGCCGGTTGGGCATGGTGAAACTCCTCAGTGGATCGTGGTGTGCCGGTTGCCTTGTGGCAGCGGCTATCCGCGTGCGGCGATCGGGCGCACGCGGAGGATCTGGTGGGGCAGCAGCAGGGCCGCCGGGAGGTTGGTGATCGGGTCCGTGATGACGGTGTAGCCGCGTGCCCAGACGGCGTGCCATGGCTCGGCGGACTGGCCGACGCGGCGGCGGGCGTTGTCGCCGAGGACGATGCCGATGCCGGCGAACAGGTCGGTGTGGCCGCTGGCGCGGTAGTGGTCCATCCGCCCGGCTGTAGGGCACGCGGTGATCGAGTAGCCGACGCACTCGGGGTGCATGGCGGCTTCGGCCGCGAGCTGCCGGTCCAGATCGCGGTCACGCATGGCGAACACGAACCGGGCGGTGATCCACGGCACGACGAGCCCGGCGTACAGCGGCCGGTGTCGCAGCCGTACCGGGATCGGTGGAACGGTGGGCGCGTTCACGGCTTCTCGACCCGCTTCCAGGTCAGGCAACCTCCGTTGCCGAGGGCGTAGAGGCCGTCGTCGTCGGGCTGGTGCCGGGTGCGCCGCGTCTTCGCGCGGTTGCCGTGCGACACGGTGAGCAGGTCGCCGGTGAAGGTGACGCTGAGGCGTTGCCCGCTCTGCCTATCCAGGTCGGCGCTGATGCGTTCGGCGGTGGTGCGGGTGAAGCGCGGCGGCGCATCCGGGTGGGCGGTGTTGGCCAGGGCGGGGTACACCTTGGGGCCGATTTCGTGCCCGTGGACGCAGACCGGCGTCCAGCGTTTGTGGGCTCCGGTCGGCAGGCTGGTGTAGCCGACGTGGTGTGCGTGGGCGGCGAACGCGGTGATGCTCTGCCAGGCCAGGTCGCGGGTGGCGGCCAGCAACCGGATCGACTCGTCGAGGTCGCTGTTGCTGGTGAGCTGCGCGGCGAGGATCTCGTCGGTGTGGTCCAGGGCGGTGACGAACCCGGCCGCGTGGGCGGCGGCGAGCAGCGCGCTGGTGGACACGTACAGCGGGAAGTCGGATCGGTCGGTGTGCAGGGTCAGGCCGTACCAGTCTCGGACCCATCCTTCGATGGTGGTCAACGGTGGTCCCTTTCCGTTCGGATGTTTGGGTGGGTGTGGGCGGGCGGCCCGCCC
>Ga0207873_1002076_pt1 | contig 17363 bp, 12 predicted proteins | sample BGWIniCompost_FD_187373 | JGI IMG/M metagenome (GOLD analysis project Ga0207873, IMG submission 187373) | Cellulose adapted compost microbial communities from Newby Island Compost Facility, Milpitas, CA, USA - BGW Initial Compost (SPAdes)... ...
GTGGGCCCTTCGGCGCGCGCGGGGGCAGCGCGGTTAGCAACCATCCCCTCGTTGGCGGCATCGAAGCATTGGCAGATTGGCTTGCCGAGGTGAAAGCCGAAGTCCGCGGGGAGCCGCAGGGCTTCCGTGGTGCAAGGAGTGGGCGCAACCTGGCGCAATCAGACATTGCATTCGCGCCTATGCCGATTTACGTTGCCTCGGTACGCAGCCAGGCAGCCAGACTGTGTGTCCGTGCGCCGGGCCCTCCGGGCCCGGGGCGGCACGTTCCCTCGCTCCCGTTCAAACAAGCCAATGAGCAAAGCCAAGCGCATCATCCCGTTCGTGGTCGCGATCGTGATCGTCCTTGCGCTGGGATCGGGCGTCTACCTGCGCGTCCGGGGCGGGGACACGGGCGCGGCCGATGGAAGTGGCGGAGGTGGTGGCGGCGCGGCAGTGCCGACGCCGGCGGAAGCGGCAAGTGCATTCGCGACGGACGTGGCGAACCCGGTGCAGGGCGCGAAGGTGGTGCGCGACACGCTCGTCCTGTACAGGGCAGGTGAGGGCCAGGCAGCCGCGGACCGGCAGGCGGTGATGCTCGCGCAGGTGTCCGGACGGGTGCTGGAGGTGCGGGTGCGGGAGAACCAGGCGGTCGATGGGGGCGCCGTGCTCCTGGTCATCGACCCGACGGAATACGAGCTGGCGGTCTCCGAGGCGGAGGCGGCGCTTCGCTCGGCCGAGGCGAGCTACCGTGAGCTGACGCTGGCGGACGAGCGCATGATCACTGATCCGGCGATCCGGGAGGAGCGTGACCGAGCGGCGCGGGCGCGCAGCGGCCTGGATGCGGCCGAGGCCCGGCTGAAGCGCGCGCAGCTCGAGCTCGCGCGGACGCGGGTCGAGGCGCCGTTCCCGGGGCGCGTGGCGAGCGTGAAGGTCGTGCCCGGCCAGTGGGTGCGGGTCGGCGACGAGCTGCTGACGGTGGTGGACGCGGATCCGATCCGGATCGAGGTGCAGGTGCTCGAGGGCGACGTGCGCTTCCTGGCGGCGGGGCGGCGGGCGGACGTGGAGCTGACGGCGTTCCCGGGCGAGCCCGTGGTGGGGCGGATCGAGACGATCAACCCGGTCGTGGACCGGCAGACACGCATGGCGAAGGTGACGGTGACCGTGCCGAACCCGAGCGGCCGGATCCTGCCGGGAATGTTCGCTCGGGTGATGCTGGAAGCGGAGCGGTTCCCGGACCGGCTGCTGGTCCCGCGCTCGGCGATCCTGGAGCGGGACGGCCGGACCATGCTCTTCGTGCTGAAGGGTGACCCGCGAGGCGGGTCGGCCGAGTGGCGGTACGTCTGTCCCGGGCTCCAGAACGACGTGCTCGTCGAGATCCTGCCAGCGGAGCAGTGCAGCGAGGAGCAGACGGTGGCGCCGGGTGAGATCGTGCTGACCGGCGGGCACTACACGCTGGTGCACGACGCGCCCGTGCGCATCGTGGAGGATGTGAAGGAAGCCGGCGGCCGGCCGCAGTAGACCAGGCCGCGAGCGGAAGGGCGCCCCCCAAGGTGTGTTCGCCGGCGCCCCAGCCAACCGCAACCACGAACGGCGGAAAATCTCCGGATGAGGACTCCGATCGTGCTGGCCATCCTGCTCGCCGGCGCCACGGCGCCCATGGCTGCGCAGGAGGTGCCGCGCCAGTTGACGCTCGACGATGCGATCCGCATCGCGCTGCAACGCAACCCGTCCCACCGGCGTACGCTGAACGACGAGCATGTCACGGCCGTGGCGGAGCGGGCAGCCTGGTCGCAGTTCCTGCCGAACGTGTCGGCGAGCATGGGCACGAGCATCTCGAAGTCCCGGTTCGTGTCCGGTGAGGACGACTTCGGGCGGCCGATCCCGGAGGACGTCCACAGGAGCTCGGCGGACCAGGGGATCAGCGCGAACCTCACCCTGTTCGACGGCCTCAGTCGAGTGAACAGCGTCCGTGCCGCACGCGCGGAGTCGCGCGCCGTTGCGGCGCGGATCGCCGGCAGCCAGAACGCGCTCGTCGCCGACGTCTCCCGGCGCTACTACGCGGCGCTCCAGGCGCGCCAGCGGATCGCGCTCGAGGAGCAGCTCCTGGCCTCGGCGCGCGAGCGGCTGGAGATGACGGAGCAACAACTGCGCGTGGCGCGCACCCACCCGGAAGACGTGCTGGGCGCACAGGTCGACGTCGCGCGGCAGGAGCTCGCGCTCGAGCAGGCGCGCGGCAATGCCCGGAAGGCGGATCTCGACCTTCTCCAGGTGCTGGGCGTCGAGGACGCCGTCGCGTTCGATCTCGCCGGAGAACTGCCGGCGCTGTTCGATCCTTTGTCGCTGGACGAGGATGCGCTCGTCGCGCGGGCACTCGAAGCGGCGCCGCGGCTGCTCGAGCTCGAGGCCTCCGCCTCCGCTGCCGAGCACCGTGCCGCTTCGTCACGCTGGAACCGCTGGCCGTCGGTCAGCCTGAACGCCAGCTTCTCGCGTAGCATCGGGCTTGATGGGAACGAGGCCCTCTTTGACCTCAACCCGCGCGATCGTGGCTTCCGGGTTGGCCTGAGCGCGCAGATCCCGCTGTTCACCCGCTTCCAGGTCTCGCAGCAGATCGCGCAGGCAAACGCTCAGGCGGACGACGCACGGGAGTTGTTGCGCGAGGAGCGGCTGCGCGTGGAGCGCGACGTGCGCGCGGCGCTGGTCGACCTCCGCAACGCGTATCGGGCCGTGGAGCTGGCGGAACGCTCCGCCGAGCTGGCGCGGCAGCGCGTGGAGCTGGCGCAGGAGAAGTTCAGGCTGGGCAGCATCTCCTTCGCCGATCTCCAGCGTTTCATCGACGATGCCGCCCGCGAGGAGCGCGCGGCGATGGATGCGCGGTTCGCGTGGATCAACGCGGTGATCGCGCTCGAGCAGCAGGTCGGCGGACAGGTGAGGCCCTGACATGTCGCTCGCCAGCGGATCGATCCGGCGCCCGGTGGCGACGTCGATGCTGTTCGTCGCCGTCATCTTCCTCGGGCTCGTGTCCTTCTTCCGGCTACCTGTCGACCTGCTGCCGGACATCGCATACCCCAAGCTGGTAATCTACACGTCGTACCCGGGCGTCGCGCCCAGCGAAGTCGAGCGCCTGATCACGGCCGAGATCGAGCGCCAGGTCGCTGCGGTGCCGGGAGTGGAGCGCATCGAGAGCGTCTCGCGCGAGGGCGTCTCTCTCGTGACGTTGCGCTTCGCCTGGGGCACGGACATGGACTTCGCCGTGCTGAACGTGCGCGAGCGGCTGGACAACGCGCGTGACCAGTTGCCCGAGCTGGCCAGCCGGCCCGCGGTTCTGCGCACCGACCCGGCATCCGAGCCGATCATGGCGGTGAGCGTCGCGGGCAAGTCCGACCTGTGGGAGCTCAAGGACCTCGCGGAGACGGTTGTCAAGCGGCGGCTCGAGCAGATCGACGGCGTCGCGCAGGCGACGGTGACGGGCGGCCTCGAGCGCGAGATCCAGGTGGAAGTGGACCCGTGGAAGCTGGAAGCGTTCGGCGTCACGATCCAGGACGTCGAAGCGGCGCTCGCCGCGGCCAACGTCAGCTCGCCCGGCGGGAGAATCCTGCGCGGCCGCTACCAGTACCCGCTACGCACGCTCGGCGAGCTCCAGGCCGTCGAGCAGATCGGCGATGTCGTGGTGCGGCGCTCGGAATCCGGCGGAGCGGGGGCGGATACTGCCGGTGACGCGCGACTGCTGCGGGTCCGAGATGTCGCGGTGGTGGTGGATGGATACCGCGAACGTGAGTCCATCACGCGGTACGGTGGACGCGAGTCCGTCGGTCTGCTGGTGTTCAAGGAGGCGGGCTCGAACACCGTGCGCGTCACGGAGGCGGTGGTCGCCGTGCTGGAGCAGCTCCGGCAGGAGTTCCCGGAGCTGGAGCTCGATGTGGCGACAAGCCAGGCCGGCTTCATCAGGAGCGCGATCTGGAACGTCGTCGACTCGCTCGTCTCCGGCGGCATCCTCGCCTTCCTGGTGTTGTTCCTCTTCTTGCGCGACGCGCGCTACCCGATCGCCATCGCGCTCTCGATCCCGATCTCCGTCATCGCCACCTTCGCTCTGCTGGACGCCGTGGGCGTGTCGCTCAACATCATGACGCTGGGCGGGCTCGCGCTGGGCGTCGGGATGCTGGTGGACAACTCGATCGTCGTGCTGGAGAACATCTTCCGGATACGCCAGGCGGGGCAGGGCAAGGTGTCTGCTGCGGCGGCGGCCGCGCAGGGGACCGAGGAAGTGCAGGGCGCGATCATCGGGTCGACGCTGTCCACGATCGCGGTGTTCGGCCCGATCGTGTACATCGAGGGCGTGGCCGGCGAGCTCTTTGGCCCACTCTCGATCGCCGTGACGTTCGGGCTGGCGGCGAGCACCGTGGTCGCGCTGATGCTGATCCCGATGGTTGCGGCGCGCTTGTTGGGCGAGAGGGGAGGAAGCGGGGAGCCGGGGGCGCTGCGGCGGCTGCTGCTGGCCCCGTTCCGAGCGCTTGGCCGCCTGATCGGCCGGATCTTCGGACCGCCGCTCGCGGTCTTCGACAGGGGCTTCGCGCGCTTCGCGGCGTGGTACCCCCGGGTGCTGGAGAGTGCGCTGGACAGGAAGGGGCGCGTCGCCGCCATCGCGCTGGGCGTGCTCGCGGGCTCGCTCGTTCTCGGCTGGCGGCTGGACCGGGCCGTGCTGCCGGACGTGGACCAGGGCGAGTTCACCGTCCACCTCGCGTTGCCGCGCGGCACGCCGATCGAAGCGACGTCCGATGCGGCCGCCCGGATCGAAACCGCGCTCCTCGCCGACCCGGACGTGGGTGCGGTCTTCACACGCATCGGCCGCCAGACGCTGTTGGCCGGGCTCTCGGAGGAGGAGACCGGTTCACACACCGCGCGCATCGATGTGCGCGTCCGCGAGGGTGGGGCGAGCGCGCCGGTGATCGAACGCGTCCGGCCGCTGCTGGACGGGTTCCCGCCGGGCGCGGTTGCCGTCGAAATGGGGAAGGCGACGGCGCTGGGTCAGCTGCTGGGGAGCGGAGAGGCCGACATCGCCGTCCGTATCCGGGGCGAGGACCTCGATGCGACGCTGGCGTTCGCGCAGGCCGTGCAGTCGCGGCTCTCGCGCCTCCCGGAGCTCACGAATGTGCGGCTCGGCACCGAGCTGGGGCAGCCCGAGGTCCGGCTGGACATTGATCGGGACCGCGCCGCGAGCTACGGGATCCAGCCGCGGCAGATCGTGAGCACGGTCTCGGCGTACATGCAGGGAGTGCGCGCCACCGATTTCGTGGACTTCGACCGGAAGATCCCCGTCGTGGTCCGCTTGCCGGATGAGGTGCGGCACTCGATCGAGACGCTCGACTTGCTCCGCGTGCAGGGCGTCCCGGTTCGCGACCTGGCCAGCCCGCGGGAAGCGCTGGGGCCCGCGGAGATCCGCCGCTTCGACCAGGCCCGCACGGTCCCCGTCTACGCGGACGTCGGCGCCGGCGGGTTGACGGAGGCGATTGCGGCCGCGCGGCGGGCGATCGCGGAGCTCGAGGCGCCACCGAACACCCGCATCGAGATCGGCGGCGAGAACGAGGAAATGCGGCGCAGCTTCCGCGAGCTCGCCTTTGCGTTCATGCTCGCGGTGCTCCTGGTGTACATGATCCTCGCCGCCGAGTTCGAGTCGTTCCTCCATCCGTTCACGATCCTGCTCAGCGTTCCGCTCGCGGTGATCGGCGCCGCGGTGGCCCTGTGGCTGGCGGGCGGCGGCCTCAACACGATGAGCCTGATCGGACTCGTGGTCCTGGTCGGCATCGTGGACAACAACGCGATCGTGCTCGTGGACTTCATCCGCCAGCTGCGCGAGCGAGGGATTCCGATGCGCGAGGCCATCCTGGAGGCCGGCCGGACTCGCCTGCGGCCGATCCTGATGACCACGCTCACGACGATCCTGGGGCTGGTGCCGCTGGCACTGGGGTTCGGCACCGGCGGCGAGCTCCAGGCCCCGCTCGCCATCGCGCTGATCGGCGGCCTGACGGGCGCGACGGCGCTGACCCTCATCATCGTCCCTGTCGCCTACGACCTGCTGGAGGGAGCGGTGGCGGCGGTCCGCCGGCTGCTGGGGCTGCCGGCAGCGGAGTCTGCGCCGGCCGCCCGGCCCGCGCCGCCCCCGGCCCCCGCGTATGCCGGGGGTGATCCCCTGGCTTCCGGGTCCCCGCACGCACGGAGGGCGGAAGAATGATCCGGTACTCGATCCGGCGGCCCGTGGCGGTGGCCATGGCGTACCTCGCCGTGGCGCTGCTCGGTGTCGCGGCGTGGCGGAACCTGCCCATCGAGTTCCTGCCAGACACTCGCCTGCCACGCCTGACGATCGCGGCAACCTGGCGCGGCGCGTCGCCCGAGACGACCGAGGCCTTCCTGACGTCGCCGCTCGAGGCCGTGGTGCAGCAGGTTCGTGGGGTGGAAAAGGTGACGTCCGAGTCCCGCGATCAGGGGGGCGCCGGGCTGGCGTACATCACGGTCGAGTTCGCCCGCGGGACCGACATGGACTTCGCCCGCCTGGAGCTTTCCGAGCGGATCACGTCGCTCATGCCGGAGCTCCCGCCGGGCGTCAGCCGGCCGACGGTGAGCCAGTACGTCCCGCGCGAGTTCCAGGAGCAGACCAGGCCGTTCCTCAGCTACACGCTCACCGGCCCCTACACGCTCGAGGCGCTGCGCGCGTACGTGGACGACGTGATCGCCCCGGAGCTCCGCCAGGTGGACGGGGTCGCGGCGGTCGAGGCGTACGGCGGCCGCGCCCGCGTGCTCGAGATCCGGCTCGACGAGGCAAAGATCCAGGCGCTGGGCATCACGCCCGACATGGTCCGCACGCGCCTCCAAGATCTGGAGATCGTCAACGAGGCGGGTATCGTCAACGTGGGCGGGGTGCTGCGGACGCTGGCGATCCGGGAGCGTGCGGCGTCCGTCACGGACGTGTTGCACCTGCCCCTGATGAACCGTGGCGGGCGGATCATCCGCGTGCAGGACGTCGGGACCGTCCACGACACGTACGAGGAAGCGCAGTCCTACTATCGCATCGACGGCAAGCCAGCAGTCTCGTTCACGGTCCACAAGGCGATCCGCACCAACGCCGTCCGCACCGCGGACAGGGCCAAGGCACGGCTCGCGTCGCTCGAACCACACTTCCCGCCCGGCGTCCGCCTCATCCTGGATCACGACGAGAGCGAAGGTATCCGCAAGCAGCTCACGGATCTGCGCGCGCGCGCCATCGTCTCCGCCGCCGTCGTGCTGCTGGTGCTGCTCGTCTTCCTTCGCTCGATCCGGTCTTCGCTCATCGTCTTCGCCACGATCGCGTTCTCGATCCTGATCGCGCTCAACTTCATGTACTGGGCCGGCTACACGCTGAACATCCTCACGCTCATGGGGCTGGCGATGGGGTTCGGCCTCGTCGTGGACAACGCGATCGTCGTCCTGGAGAACATCTATCGGCACAGGCGGGCAGGCATGGCCGCCGAGGAGGCGGCCGAGGTCGGGGCGCGCGAGGTGGTGCTGGCGATTCTCGCGGCGACACTGACGACGGTCGTCGTGCTGATCCCCTTCGTCTATCTCCAGGGCGAGCTCCAGATGTACTACGTGCCGCTCGCGATCGTCGTGGGCTTCAGCTTGCTCGCCAGTCTGTTCGTCGCGTTCACGTTCATCCCGGCGCTCGGCTCGCGGATTCTGAGAGCGCTCCCGCCCGCCCCCGCGAGCGCGGCCGCCGGTGCGCCGCGCGCGCCGATCTATGTCCGGCTCTACGGGGCCATGATCGGGTTCACCCTTCGCTGGCCCTGGCTGACCGTGGCGTGCTCACTCCTCTTGCTCGGCGGCTCGTACTACCTCTTCGACAGGTACGTGACGCGCGGCATTCTCTGGGGCCGGTGGTGGGGCGAGGACACGAGCATCTCGATCCAGATCCGGCTGCCGCGGGGCGAGGAGATCTCGCGCACGGACGAGCTGACGCGCTACTTCGAGGCCAAGCTCGCGACGCTGCCCGAGGTCGAGCGCTTCGTGACGAACGTCCAGCCGCAATGGGCGACCATCCGGGTGACCTTCCCCGACTCGATCGAGAACACGCAAATCCCCGTCGCCATCAAGGAGCAGATGGTGGCGTTCAGCCACCAGTTCGGTGGCGCGGAAGTCCGCGTCTACGGCTACGGGCCCTCGTTCTACGGTGGCGGGGGATCGCCGCCCAACTACTCGATCCAGATCCTCGGGTACAACTACGAGCGCGTGCGGGAGATCGCCGAAGACCTCGGCGCGCGCCTCAGGCGGTTTTCCCGCATCCGGGACGTGGATACCAACGCGTCCGGCGCCTGGTACGAGCGGGACAAGGCGTCCGAGATCATCGTGCAGGTCGACCGCGCGCGCCTGGCACTCTACGATCTCACGACCCGCGACCTCATCAATCACGTGAACGCCGCGATCCGGGGGCACATGGAGCAGCGCGGCGCGCGGGTCCGTGTGGGCGGGGACGAGCTCCAGTTCTCCATCAAGCTCGAGGGCAGCCAGCGCATGGACCTGCTCGAGCTCGAACGGCTCCTCATCCCGACGCCCTCCGGCAGGCAGGTCCGCCTCAGCTCCGTCGCGCACATCACGGAGCGCCAGGTGCTGAACCGCATCCTGCGCGAGGACCAGCAGTACCAGCGCCGCGTGAGCTACGAGTTCCGCGGGCCGACCAAGCTGGGAGACCGCGTGCAGGAGGCCGTCATCGCCGCCACGGAGCTGCCGCCTGGCTACACCATCAGGACGCGAGACGACTGGCGCTGGTCCACAGAGGAGAAGGCGCAGATCTACCTCGTCACGGCGATCGCGCTCGTTCTGATCTTCATGACGACGGCGGCGCTCTTCGAATCCATTCGGTTGCCGCTCTGCGTGCTGCTCACCGTGCCCATGGCCCTGATCGGGGTGTTCCTGATCTTCTTCTACACGGGCGCGAGCTTCACGCGCGAGGCCTACATCGGCGTCATCATGATGAGCGGGATCGTCGTCAACAATTCGATCCTGCTCGTGGACCACATCAACCAGCTGCGCTGGAAGACCGGCGCCGCGCTGAGGGATGCGATCATCCAGGGGACCATCGAGCGCGTGCGGCCGATCCTGATGACCAGCTTCACGACCATTCTCGGGCTGCTGCCGCTGGTGCTGTTCAGCGAGGTCGCCGACCAGAACATCTGGAACGCGCTCACGTACGCCCTGATCGGTGGGCTCTCCAGCTCCACGCTCCTGGTCCTGACCGTCACGCCGGCGCTGTACCTCCTGTTCGAGCGGCGGGCCGAGCGCCGCCGCCTGGCCGCGCTCGCGTCGGCGGCAACGCCCGCGGCGCCCCTGGCGCCCGCCTCGCTGGGGCCGGCCGCGGGCTGACCGACGGCGAGCTGAGGTCCGCGGCGGCCGGTCGCGACATCCACGTGGCCGGCCGCGCGCCTCCCACACGGCGTTGACACGCCGTCCGCGGCGAATAGCTTTCCCGCCCCATGAGCGACCGACCGATCCGTGTGCGGTTCGCGCCATCGCCCACCGGCTACCTGCACGTCGGTGGGGCGCGGACCGCGCTGTTCAACTGGCTTTTCGCCCGCCATCACGGGGGCACCTTCATCCTGCGCATCGAGGACACCGACCGTGCGCGCTCGAGCGACGCGATGGTCCAGGCGATCATCGACGGACTCGAGTGGCTGGGCCTGCTGTGGGACGAGGGGCCGTTCCATCAGGCCGACGGCATCGAGCGCCACCGGCGCGATGCGCTGGAGTTGCTCCGCACCGGCCACGCTTACCGCTGCTTCTGCACACCCGAGCAGATCGAGGCGAGGAAGGGCGAGGCCGCGGGGGGCGAGGAGGCATTCGGTTACGACCGCCATTGCCTCCTCAGGGTTTCCCGGGAGGAGGCCGAGCGGCGCGCCGCCGCAGGCCAACCGTACGCCGTCCGCTTCCGTGTGCCGGAGGGGACCACGTCGTGGGATGACGCGGTGCACGGCCGCATCGAGTTCGCGAACCGGGACATCGAGGACTTCATCATCCTGCGTTCGGACGGGACCGCGGTGTACAACATGGCCGTGGTCAGCGACGATGCGGAGATGGGGATCACGCACGTGATCCGGGGCGACGACCACATCTCCAACACGCCCAAGCAGATCTTGCTGTACCAGGCGCTCGGCCGGCCGACGCCCGTGTTCGCGCACGTGCCGATGATCCTGGGGCCGGACGGCAAGCGCCTCTCGAAGCGGCATGGCGCGACGGCGATCGGCGAGTACCGGGAGCAGGGCATTCTGCCGTCCGCGATGGTGAATTTCCTCGCGCTGCTCGGGTGGTCTCCGGGAACCGACGAGGAGCTGTTCGAGATCAGCCAGCTCATCGAGCGCTTCTCGTTGGAAGGCATCAACAAGAAGAGCGCGGTCTTCGACCCGCAGAAGCTCGAGTGGCTGAACGGGCAGCACCTCAGCCGCATGCCGGCCGAGCGGCTCGAGCCGCTGGTGACCGAGCGCCTCGTCGCCGCGGGTCTCGCCTCCGCGTCTGAGCTCGAGAGCCGGCGCGCGTGGTACCACTCGGTGATCGATCTCGTGAAGGTGCGTGCGCGCAACCTGAACGCACTCGTCGAGCAGGCCCGGCCGTACCTCGAGGAGACCGTCACGTACGAGCCGGGGGCGATACAGAAGCACTGGGCCGACCCGGCCGAGACCCGGGCCCGCCTCCTGGCGCTGCGGGACCGCTTCAGTGCAGTGGAGGAGTGGGATGCGGCCCGGCTGGAGACCACGCTGCGCGGCCTGGCCGACGAGCTGGGCGTTGGCGCCGGCAAGCTGATCCACCCGTTGCGCGTGGCCCTGGTCGGTACGGCCGTGTCTCCGGGGATCTTCGATGTCCTGGCCGTCATGGGACGTGAGCGGACATTGCGCCGCCTGGATGCGGCGATTACCGTGTTGGAGGATCGGGCAGCCGGGACCGCCGCGCCGCCTGGTGCGGGACCCGGACGGGCGCCCTGAAGCCCGGGCGGCGCTGCCAGACCGACCCAAATCCCTCGTTGACGAAAACGAGCCGACGAACGTAGATTGCCGCTCGTGGGCCACGCTGATTTCAGCGAATCGGCGCGCATCACGGGCGCGGGCTGGCCGCACAGATCCCTGTCGGTCGGTCCGCGTTCCCTTTGTACCGTGTGCCGCCCCGCTCCAACCTCCCGCCCACGGCCGACCCACGGGAGGCGACGATGCCCGAACCGTTGACGAGCCTGGAACGCAGGATCCTCGACTACCTGGTCGACTACCTGAGACAGAACACGTACCAGCCATCCATCCGGGAGATCGGGCGGCGCTTCGACATCAAGAGCACGAAGACGGTCTCGGAGTACCTCCAATCGCTGGCGGAGAAGGGGTGGATCGAGCGCGACCCGTCGCGTTCCAGGGGCGTGCGCTTGCTGACGGTGGACATGAGCCCCCGTACGGTGAGCGTGCCGTGCTTCGCGCGCGTGGCGGCCACGGGCGAGCCGCTGCCGAGGGACGCGGTGATCGAGACGTACGAGCTGGACCGGAAGCTGGTGGGCGCGACGGGCGCATTCCTGCTCACGGTGACGGGCGAGCAGCTCGAGTATGACGGTTGCCGGGCCGGCGACCTGCTTCTCGCGGAGGCGGTGGCCGAGGAGGAGCTCGAGAACGGGGACGTGATCGTCGTTCGGGTGGGTGGTGCGCCGACGGTCAAGCGCTATCACCGCCGGGGCGGTGAGGTGGTGCTGGAGCCGGTGAACGCGGATTACGCGCCGACGCTGGTCCGCAAGGGGGAAGACCTGACGGTGATCGGCCGGGTGCTCGGGGTGGTCCGCCGGTTGCGGGCCCCCGTGCCGGCCCCCGCTGCGCCGGCGACCATGCCGGAAGAGGAACCGCCCACCGACTGACGATCCGACGATTCCCACGATCTCCTGGACTCCCCGCTTCGAACCGGCCGAGCCGACGGACGCGCTGTGGATGCAGCGGGCCCTTGAGCAGGCGTACGCCGCGCTGGCCGAGGATGAGGTGCCCGTCGGCGCGGTGGTGGTGGCGGGCGGGAGGCTGCTGGCCGAGGGTCGGAACCGGACGCGTAGCTGGCGGGATCCGACCGGCCATGCCGAATTGATCGCGGTGCGGCGCGCCGCGGAGCGCCGTAGAGACTGGCGCCTCCTCGACGCGACCGTGTACGTGACCCTGGAGCCGTGCGCGATGTGCGCGGGCGCGCTCGTGCTGGCACGAGTCCGGCGCCTGGTGTTCGCGACGCCCGATCCGAAAACGGGCATGTGCGGGTCGCTGGGTTGCATTGTCCAGGATCCGCGCCTCAACCACCGGGTCCGCATGACGATGGGCGTTCTGGCGGACGAGGCCGCCGAGCTCCTGCGCGGGTTCTTCCGTTCCCGGCGTGGGTGAGGCGGAGGAGGCGACCGTGGCCGAGTTCCATCCGCCGATCGGAGGCGTGCACGAGGCGGCCCTGTACGTGGCCGACCTGGACCGGGCAGAGCGGTTCTGGCGGCGGCTGGGCCTGCCGCTGGTCGGCCGGAGCGAGGGCCGACACGTCTTTTTCCGGGTCGGGCGGGACCTCCTGTTGGTCTTCAACGCCGAGGCGACGTCCCGCCCCGGCGGCAAGGTGCCGCCGCACGGCGCGTCCGGCCCCGGCCATGTCGCGCTGGATGTGCCGGACGCCGCCGCGCTGGATGCCTGGCGCCGCCACCTCGCCGAGGCCGGCGTGGCCATCGAAGCCGAGACGCAATGGCCGCGCGGCGGCGCCTCCATCTACTTCCGCGACCCCGACGGCAACAGCATCGAGCTGATCACGCGGGGAAGCTGGGGCTTCTGAGCGCTCCGGAGCCGCCCGCCGCCGCGCACCGGGTGCGGAGCCGCCGGTCGCGCCGGACGTGAGGCCCGCCGCCGCGCGGACCACCTCTCCATCGAAAGGGACTCATCCCCATTCGGCCCCGACAGGCCGTGCACGCGGCTTGCACCCCTGTTCCCGCCGTGGACGCCAGGCGCGAGGCCGCGGCGCTGCCGTGCCCGTGCTGCCCGTTGGCGTCTGGTTGGGGCGGAACCGATCGCAGTGCGATTCGCGAGTGGAGGCAGGGAGGATGGGAAGGACGGGTTGGCGGGCGCTCCTGCTCGTGATGGTCGGCGCGGCGCTCCCCCGCCCGGAGCTGTGCGCCCAGGGTGCCGACGGCCGCGGGCCGGGGATGCCTGACGCCTGGCGTGCCGCCGTCTACTCGTTCCGGCTCGAGGACACCCGCGGAACAGCCATGGAGCTGCTCCAGTTGCTGCCGCGGACCGCGCCCGAGGAAGGCCGGTACCTTCGTGTCCGCACGGACCGCGCGCGCGACCTGCACGAGCGCACCGAGGGCCGTTACCGCATCGAGGGTGGGGTCCTGATGCTTTACCCGGAAGGGAGCGTCGGCGGAACGGTTGAGCGGGCGCGCTACTACGGCACGCTCATCTGTCTGGACGGCCCTGCCGGGGGCGCGACGCGTGCGTTCCGGTTCGTCCACCCACCGGACCGCCACACCCCCCCACCGCCCTGGCCGGCCTCGCAGCGCCGGCCGCCATCTGGCTGCTGAGGGCGTGAACGCCTGCGGGTGGTGAGAGAAGCGTCGAGGAATCTGCGCGCTCGCCCGGAGTGACTCACGTCCGGGCGACCACGCCAGCCACGACCTTCGCCTCCTCCTCTTCCGGCTCGTACCGGCGGCCAACCAGGCGGAGCACGGCAGCCAGGATCACCACGCCGAGCAGAAGCGAGATGCCGGGGTGCAGCCCGAGCGCCGTGGGGACGTCACCGACCGCCATGCCCACGATGGCGACGAGCAACGCATACGGGAGCTGCGTCCGCACGTGGTCCACGTGGTCGCACGCCGAGGCCATCGAGCTCATCACCGTCGTATCCGAGATCGGCGAGCAGTGATCGCCGAAGATGGAGCCGGCCATCACCGAGCTGATCACGCCCAGGAGGATCGTGTAGTGCGTTCCGCCCTCGAATCCGACGCCGGCGCCCATGCTGACCGCGAGCGGCACGACCACGGGGAACAGGATCGCCATCGTGCCCCACGACGTCCCCGTCGCGAAGGAGATCGCGGCGGCGACCAGGAAGACCAGCACCGGCAGCGCGGCCAGTGGTAGGGTGTCGGCGAGCAAGCCGGAGATGTAGGGGCCGGTGCCGAGCGCCTCCGTTACCCCGCCGAGGCTCCACGCCAGCACCAGGATCACCATTGCGAGCACCATGGCGCGCATGCCGGTCAGCCATGCCTCCAGCGCCTCGCGCGCTGACAGCAGCCGCTGTGCGACTGCGAGAACGATCGCGGTCACCGACCCCAGGAACGACGCCCAGATGAGCGACTTGAACGGGTCGGCGGCGCCGACGACCTCGCGCAGCGAGTGGTCGCCCGGCCCGAGGCTCACGCGCCCCGTGGCGTAGATCCCGCCGAGGGCGACAACCATGACGACCGCCACCGGGATGGCCGCGTTGTACCAGCGGTAGGGCGTGCCGTCCGGCGCATCCTCCAACCCACCCCTCGTGTCCGTCGCCAGCATGGCACCCGGCCGGTGCAGCCCGCCGCCCGTCGCCGCCCGCCGCTCGGCCTCCAGCATCGGGCCGAAGTCCCGCCGCATCACCGCGGTGAGCAGCACGAAGACCAGCGTGAGGATCGGGTAGAACAGGTAGGGGATCGAGTGCAGGAAGACGCTGAACGGGTTCGCCGCCGCGGCCAGGAGCTCCGCCTGGACGGCCGGGTCGGCGACCTGCGAGGCGGAGTTCCGCAACGCATCCCCGACCAGTGAGATCTCGTAGCCCACCCACGTCGAGATCAGCGCGATCGCCGCCATCGGCGCCGCCGTCGAGTCGACGATGTACGCCAGCTTCTCACGGGACACGCCCAGCCGGTCCGTCACGGGGCGCATCGTGTTGCCCACGATCAGCGTGTTGGCGTAGTCGTCGAAGAAGATCAGGATGCCCGCCAGCCAGGCGAGAAACTGGCCTCGCCGCCGCGTCGTCGCGAGCGGGCGCATCGCTTCGACGATCCCTCGCGTCCCGCCGCTCCGCGTCATCACCCCGACCATCCCGCCCAGCATCAAGCTGAACATGATGATCGACGCATGGTCTTTGTCCGCGAGCGCCTCGAGGGCGAACCGGTCCACACTCGCGAGCGTGGCGGTGATCGGGTTGTACCCGGACAGGAACAGCGCCCCCAGCCACACGCCCGCGAACAGCGAGATCACGACCTCGCGGAAGATGAGCGCGAGAATGATCGCCGCCAGCGGCGGCAGAAGACTGAGCCAACCCGGTTCGATGGGAATGTTCATTCGGCGCCGTCCCGTGTTTTTCCAGGCGAATCGCGCCGGAAGATAGCGGCGAAATCCGCGGCGGTAAAGCGGTGTCCCGCTCTCCTATCCCCCCGTCCCGAAACGCCGTTGACAGCCTTCGCGCGCTCCGCTTAGCTTGGCCGCCGACCTCTCCAGGCTCTAATCCGAGGCGGGCACCGCAGGCGCATGACGGACCAACGCAGGAAGCTGCTCCTGGACGAGCGCGCGGTCGAGCGGGCGCTCGCGCGCATGGCGCGCGAGATCGTGGAACGCGCCGGGGACATCGAATCGCTGGTCCTCCTGGGCATCCAGCGCCGCGGCGTCCAGCTCACGGAGCGCCTCGCCGCGGAGATCGAGCGCGCCGAAGGCGTGCGGCCGGCCACGGGAACGCTGGACATTACCCTGTACCGCGACGATCTGATGGCGATCGGCCCGCGGCCCGTGGTTGGGGAGACACGCCTTCCCCCGGGAGGGATCGACGGCCGCGTCATCGTGATCGTGGACGACGTGTGCTACACGGGGCGCACGGCGCGCGCCGCCCTCGACGAGCTGGCGGACTTCGGGCGCCCTGCGCGCATCTACCTTTGCGTGCTGGTGGACCGCGGCGGCCGTGAGCTGCCGATCCAGCCGGACATCGTGGGGCGGACCGTGGAGACGACGGCCGGCCAGCGCGTGGACGTGCTGGTGCCGGAGCTGGACGGGCGGCTCGCCGTGGAGCTCGTCTCGCCAGCGCAAGAGATGGATTAATGCCGGTCGACACCAATCTGGGGAAGGACCTCGTCGGCCTCGAGCCGCTCAGCGCGGAACAGATCCGCGCGATCCTGGACACGGCCGAGCCGTTCAAGGAGATCAGCGAGCGGGCGATCAAGAAGGTGCCCGTCCTGCGCGGAAAGACCATCGTCAACCTGTTCTTCGAGCCGTCCACGCGGACGCGCATCTCGTTCGAGTTCGCGGAGAAGCGACTGTCGGCGGACACCGTTAACATCGCCGCGACGGGGTCGAGCGTGGCCAAGGGCGAGACGCTGGTGGACACCGCCCGCAACCTCGAGGCGATGAAGATCGACATGGTCGTGATCCGGCACGGCTCCTCCGGCGCCGCGCAGTTCCTTGCGGACCGCATCGACTCGAATGTGATCAACGCGGGCGACGGCCGGCACGAGCACCCGACGCAGGCGCTGCTCGACATGCTCACGATCCGCGACCGCCTCGGCCGACTCGAGGGCGTCCGCGTCTGCATCGTGGGCGACATCCTGCACTCGCGCGTGGCCCGCTCGAACATCTGGGGGCTGACCAAGCTGGGCGCGGAGGTCGCCGTGTGCGGCCCGCGCACGCTGATGCCGCCGTACGTGACGGAGCTGGGCGTGCAGCAGTTCGCGCGCATCGAGGAAGCGATCGAGTGGGCTGACGTGCTGAACGTCCTGCGGCTCCAGCTCGAGCGCATGCAGGCGGGCTACGTGCCGTCGCTCCGCGAGTACAACCGCTTCTTCGGCGTGACGCGCGCCCGCCTGATGCGTGCGCCGCGCCCCCTGCTCATCCTGCACCCGGGGCCGATGAACCGCGGCGTCGAGATCGACAGTGACGTGGCGGACGGGCCCCACTCGGTGATCCTGGAGCAGGTCACGAACGGCATCGCGGTGCGCATGGCGGTGCTCTACCTGCTGGCAGGCGGCGCGCCGGAGCGGGCCGAGGCGGCGAAGAGCGGGCCGGAGGCGGCGTGAGAGGAGGGAAGGCGGACGTGCGTGGTTCCGATGCCGAGTCCGTGCACGTGCACGTTTACGAGCACGTGCACGAGTACGAGTGCGTGACGTGTCGCGAAGGCAGGTGGGCGTGACGGCGCGGGCGCTGTTGCTGCGGGGCGGACGGGTCGTGGATCCGTCGCAGGGGATCGACGACGTGCTGGACGTTCTGCTCGCGGACGGCACGGTGGCGCGCATCGGGCGAGAGCTCGAGGCGCCGGAGCACGCCGAGGTCCGGAACGTCGGCGGTCTGGTGGTGTGTCCCGGCCTGATCGATCTGCACGTGCACCTGCGCGAGCCGGGCGGCGAGCGGAAGGAGACGATCGAGACCGGCGCGCAAGCC
>Ga0207873_1002077_pt1 | contig 17354 bp, 17 predicted proteins | sample BGWIniCompost_FD_187373 | JGI IMG/M metagenome (GOLD analysis project Ga0207873, IMG submission 187373) | Cellulose adapted compost microbial communities from Newby Island Compost Facility, Milpitas, CA, USA - BGW Initial Compost (SPAdes)... ...
CGCCCTGGCCCGGGACCTGGGCTACTTCCGGGACGGCGGATACCGGGTGCGGACGCTGCGCGTGTTCGACCTGTTCCCGATGACGCATCATGTGGAGTGTGTCGCGATCCTGGAGCCGGTCAAGAAGGGCTCCTGACCTGCGGTTTTAGGCGTGCGCATTATGTGCGGTGTGGGCGTTACGGGCGATATCTTGACGCTGAAATGACGCTCGTGACGCTCATTTGACGCTCGTTCTGACGGTATGTCAGTGTCCTCAATTGGGCAGATGAACACCTGCTGCCAGTCCCTCCACTGGTGGCTGCGGCTCCGGCAGGTCGGCAGCGTCCACCACCAGGTCGGTGTTTACCCACTCGACGAGGCCGCCAGGGCCCTCGCCGAGTACCGCGTGTTCGCCGAGGACCAGCACCCGGACATGCACGCGGTCAGCTGCATGAAGATCGCGGGTCGGCAGGACTGGATCCCCCGCTCCTTGTGGGGCGAGCCCGCCCTCTTCCTGACCGCGGTCTGGCTCGGGGCACCGGAGCAGGGCCCCGAGGCCGCCTCGGGCCTCTTCGGCAAGGCGGCTCCCGCCGGCTCCCTATCCCGGCAGCTGACGTACGCGGAACTCCAGGCACTGGGGGACCACAGCGAGCCCCACGGCAACCGGTACTTCACCAAGTCCTGCTACCTAGAAGACATCTCGCCGGAGGCAGCATCCGCGTTCCTCACCTCGGCGCAGGACGTCAAGTCCCCGCTCTCCTCGATCGACTTCGAGTACCTGCGCGGTGAGATCACCAGCGTTCCGGACTCGGAGTCGGCCTTCTCGCGTCGGGACGCCCCCTACATCTACACGGCGTCCGCGCAGTGGACCGACCCCACGCAGGACGCCGAGAACGTCGCCTGGACCCGGCGCAGCGTGGAACAGCTGGAGCCCTGGCACTACGGCGGTGCCTACGTCAACTACGTCCAGGACGAGCCGGCGGGGCAAAGGTGCGCGAGGTCTACCGGGAGGACCGCTACCGCAAGCTCATGGCCCTGAAGTCGCAGTACGACCCCGCCAACGTGCTGCGCAGCAACCAGAACATCGTGCCGGCCCGAGCCGAATAGCACGTCAGGAAGGAACCTCCCCATGTCCCAGCCACCTTTCCCTCGTCCGACCGTCACTCCGCCGTCCGTCTTCGCCAGCAACGAGCCCGGTGCCTTCCTGGAGGCACTCCGGTCCCCCTGGTACGCGCTCGTCGGCGACCTCCACGACGTCTTCGTCACCACCACCACGGAGTACGCCCGCTCCCGTGGCCTGAAGAACCTGCACCTGCCGCTGACGACCCGCACGATCACCTGCCCCACCGCCCTGGGCAGTGACGCCGAGCCGGTTCCGGTGAAGATCCTCGGCGTCGACACCTACCTCCCGGATTCCATGCAGTTCCTGCTGGGCTCGGGTCGCCCGGGGCGGGGGACCGTCGCAACAGGGTCTGTGGGTCCAGGGTGCCGTCCACGAGGGAGGCCGGCGTCCGTCCGGCGGCCGAGTCGTAGCCGCCGCAGCGCGAGGGCCGCTGACCTGCGGGACGCGGAGGCCCGCCTCGGCGGGCCGTCCGGTCGCGAGCGAACCCCTGCAGGAAGGGAGCTGGTACGGCGGATGCTCATCGCGCGAGAACCGGGACCGGCGGGCCGAGCGGGACCCGGGGCTCCGGCAGCGTCTGTTCACACACGTGCCCAGCCAGGTCCGGCCAGTGTGCCGTGAGGTAGAAGTGGTCGCCGCCGGGGAAGACCCGCAGCCGGAAGGGACCACGCGTGTGCCGCTGCCAGGCGGCCGCCTCGGGGACGTCGACGACGGGGTCGGCGTCGCCCACCAGGGCGGTGACCGGCGCGGTCAGGGGCCGGCCGGGGCGGTGGCGGTAGGTCTCCAGGGCCGTGTAGTCGCCGCGCAGGACCGGCAGGGCCATCGCCAGGACGTCGGGGTACCGCAGCAGCCGGGGGTCGGTGCCCCGGGTGGTGCGCAGTTCCTCGACGAGGCCGTCGTCGTCCCGGAGCCGGACGCCCCGGTCCCGCACCCGGTCGGGGGCCCAGGCACCGGAGACGATCAGATGGGCCGGGGCGGCTCCGGCGCCCTCCAGGCGCCGGGCCACCTCGTAGGCCACGATCGCGCCCATGCTGTGGCCCAGCAGGGTCAGCGGCCGGTCCGCGAGCGGCAGGACCGCCCGGAACGCGTGCTCCGCCAGCTCGGTCAGGTCCTCCAGCCGCTCCTCGTGGATGCGTTCCTGACGTCCGGGGTACTGGACGGCGAGCGTCTCGTACGGTCCGCTCCGCTGGGCGCGGGCCGTGTCGGCGAGGGCGGCGGCCAGCGGGCGGTAGGCGCCGGCGCCGCCGCCCGCGTGCGGGAAGCACACGAGTCGGGCGGCGGGCTGCGCGGGCTCGGCGCCGAGCCCGCGCAGCCAGGGCCCCAACGCGTGCTCCGGGTACCGGCGAGCCCGGATGGCCGTCGCGGCATCACATTCCACGGGTGTAGCCTCCGTCGATCGTCAGGCTCTGCGCGGTGATCGCGCCGGCCCGGTCCGACACCAGGAAGCCGACGAGGTCGGCGGCCTCGCGTGCCTCGACGAGCCGGCGCAGGGGGATGGACTTGCGGGCCTGGCGCAGCATCCGCTCCGGGTCCGCGCCGATCTCGCCCGCCTGGGCGGCGATCTCCCGGCGCAGCATGGGTGTGTCGGTCCAGCCCGGCAGTACGGCGTTGACCGTGATGCGGCGGGAGGCGAGGTCCAGGGCGAGGGCCTTGGTGTAGCCGATCAGGCCGTGTTTGGAGGCGCAGTAAGCGGTGTTGCGCATCTTGCCGGCCTTGCCGAGGATCGAGGACACGTTGACGATCCGGCCGCCCGCCGCGAGGTGTTCCAGGCAGGTGGCGGTGACGGCGAAGGTGCCGTGCAGGTTGATGTCCAGCACCCGCAGCCAGGTGTCCTCGTCGTCGGGTGCGTTCTCGTCGGCGATGCCGGCGCTGTTGACCAGGATGTCCAGGCGGCCCAGGGACCGCAGGGCGGGACGCAGCCGCGCCCGTACCCGGTCGCGGTCGCGCAGGTCCACGGCCAGTGCGGTGGCCTCGGCCCCGAGGCCGCGTACCTCCTTGGCGGCCGTCTCCAGCCCGTCGGCGTCACGGTCGAGCAGGACGAGGTGCGAGGCACCGGATTTGGCGAGGACGAGGGCCACCTCACGGCCGATGCCTCCGGCGGAGCCGGTGACGACGGCGGTCCTGCCCGCCAGGTCGCCTGCTGCGGGGCGCCGGCCGGGCGGTGGCGTGTCGATGTCGTTCATGTGCCGGTTCCCTTTCACGCCATCTTCAGGCCGCCGTCGATGTGCAGTACCTCGCCGGTGGTGTAGGTGTTGCGCGGGGAGGCGAGGTAGGACACGGCGTCGGCGATCGTCTCGGGCTCGGCGTAGCCCTTCACCAGCAGCCGGTTCATGATCTCGTCCTCGGCCCGGCCGCGGATGGTCTCCGTCATGTCGGTGCGGATCACCCCCGGGGCGACGGCGTTGACGAGGATGTTGCGGGAGGCGAGCTCTACGGCCATCGCCTTGGTGAACGCCTCCAGTCCGCCCTTGGCCGCCGCATAGTTGGACTGGCCGCGGCCGGGCTTGGAGGCGGCCGCGGAGGAGATGTTGACGATCCGTCCGTAGCGCTGCCGCAGCATCACGCCGGCCGCTGCCTGGACCATGAGTATCGGGGCGACGAGGTTGGTGTCCACGACCTCTCGGATGTCCTCGAGGCTCTGGTTGACCAGGAGTTCGTCGCGGGTGATGCCGGCGTTGTTGACGAGTACGTCGAGCCGGCCGAAGGCGGCGCGGACGCCGGAGATGACCTGGCGTGGCACGTCCGGGTCGGAGACGTCGCCCCGGAACAGCTCGACCCGGCGGCCGAGCTTCGCTATCCGGTCGGCGACCTGCCGTGCCTCGTCGGCCGCGCTGCGGTAGTTGAGCGCGATGTCGCATCCTTCTTCGGCGAGTTTGACGGCGATGGCCCGCCCGATGCCGCGGCTGCCGCCGGTCACCAGTGCCACCTGGCCCTGGAATTCCATGTCGCTGAGGTCCTCTCGAGTCGGGCTCACACCGAGTGCGCACTCTTGTAGTCGGCCAACCGCAGACCGTGGGCGTCGGCCAGCGCGGCGATGTCGATGACCTGCCGACGGGTGATGTTCCCGTAGGAGTAGTGCCGGTCCAGTCCGGCCAGACCCATCAGCGCGGTCTCCGCCATGCAGGCGAACAGCTGGCCCGCTTTCAGGAAGGCGCGTGCCGAGGGGTGCAGGCTCTCTCCGTTCGGAGTGGCGACGATGCCGCCGAGCATGTACGCCAGGTCGGGCCGCTGCTCGGTGAGCTCCGGGACGGCATTGTTGGGCACCGCGATGTCGCAGACCACGGCGTCGGGGGTGAAGTGGTCGCCGGTCAGGAACGGTTCGGGGCTGTTGGAGGCGGCCAGGACCAGCTGGGCCTCGCGCAGCGCGTCCGTGCTCTGGCTGATGGTGAGGAACGGGTCCTCTCCGTAGCGTTCCTCCAGGTACTGCGCGATGGCCCTGCCCCGCTCGGTCTCGTCGGCGGGCGGCTCCTCGGCGAGCCACTTCGTGATCAGCGGCTCCTCCGCCAGCCGGGCCGGGATGCCGGTCAGTTCACCACCGTCGGCGATCCGCGACCAGCACTCCCGGTAGATGCCGTACACGGTGTTGCGCAGGCGCCGTGCCGAGCCGTCGCGGCCGCTGCCGACCAGGACGATCCGGTGCAGGCGCTCGGCGAACAGCTGGCTGTACACGGAGGCGATGTTGCCGGCCGCGCCGACCACCGCGAGCGTGGAGTCGGCGAGGGTGAAGCCGCGGTCGTGCGCGCCGCGTTCCATGGCCTGCACGCCCATCGCGACGGTCAGCGCGTTGCCGGAGGTCAGCGCGATGCCGGGGACCTTCAGCGAGGTGCAGTTGTTGGTCACGATGGAGGTGTACATCCCGAGGCCGGCGGCCTCGCAGCCGTCCTCGCGGGCCGCCCGCACCCGCTCCTCGACATCCGCGCGGATCCCGGTGACGTCCCCGGAGGCCAGGTAGCGGCCCATCTGTTCGGAGCCGACCATGAGCGGGTAGAGCGCGAAGTCCACGGCGCTGCCCAGCGGCGAGGTGATCCGCACCGCGGGGTAGGGCGCCGCCTGCTTCACCGGCTCCATGCCGAGGACGAAGGACCTCAGCGCCGTGTCGCCGAGGTCGGCGAGCGCCGGGTCGACCTGCCGCAGGTGGGCGGGCGTGATCAGGTGGTTGATGAAGGCCACCTTGCGCACGGGCCCGCTCACCGGCCGCGGCGCGCCCTGCTCGTAGGGTGCCACCGCGCCCCGGAAGTCGCGGATCTCGGCGCGCGGCTTGGGGATCGTACGGTCGGTGGCGGGGTGGACGAGGTGGAGCGTGTCCTCGTAGCGCAGAATGCGGCACAGGCGCTCCAGGGCGCCGCGCAACCGCTCGATCTCCTCGTCGGTGATGTACACCGACGGCTGAATGCGCAGGACATTGCCGGCGCTGCCGGTGGGCGCGATGCGGATGCGTTCCTCGCGGAGCAGATAGCCGGAGAGCAGATAGCCCAGTGCCCCGGTGTAGGCGCTGCCGCGCAGCACCATCGAGCGGGCCTCGCCCTGGTCGCGCAGTTGGAGGCCGATGAACAGCCCCTTTCCGCGGACCTCCTCGATGACGTCCGGGTACTGCGCCTTGAGGCCTTCGAGCATCCGGGTCAGCCGTTCGCCCCGCTCGGTGACCTGCCGGTACACGCGGCCGTCGTCGGCCTCCAGCATCTCGACGACCTTGCGGGCGACGGAGGAGGAGAAGTCGTCCATCGCAAAGGTCGAGCTGTGGATCAGGTCGAACTCGTCCTGGTAGAGGGACTTGCGGACGAGCATGGCGGAGATCTTGGCGAGTCCGCCGCCCAGTGACTTGGACAGGGTGTAGTAGTCGCCGCGCAGCCCGATCAGGGAGCTGGCCAGGAAGGCGCCGCAGCGGCCCAGGCCGCTCTGCACCTCATCGATGATCAGCGCTGTGCCGAGGCGGTTGCAGAACAGCCGTACGGCCCGGCCCTGTTCGGTGGTCAGCGCGTGGATGCCGCCCTCGCCCTGCACAGGTTCGAGCAGGAAGGCGGTGATGACCGGCAGGTCCCGCTCGATCAGGCGGACCCGGCCGTCCACGACCTCGGGGTCGAGCAGCGTGACCCGCTCGTCCTCGGCGATGTGCTCCAGCGTCTCCGTCCGGCCGAGCTCGTCCATGGGTACGAACCGGACGCGGGTGCCCAGATTCTGGAAGGGCGCCCTGAATCCCGGGTTGTAGGTGAGCTGGACGCTGCCGACGAGCTTGCCGTGGAAGGAGCGCTCCAGGGCCAGGAACAGCGGCGGGGTGGCCAGGGCGGCCGCGTTGTGGGCGCCGACGGCCGCCAGCAGCCCGTCAATCCCGTCGGCGGGGGTCGCCCGCCCGCGCACGCCGGGCTGCCGGAAGGTGTCGGCCCCGATGCGCGCCTCGCCCCCGCGGACGGCCTGACGGACCTGATCGGCATGCGCCTGAACCTCGTCGGCGAGCTTCGCCGCCCTGCGCACCCGGACCAGTTCCGCGTGCTTGACCGCCGCCTCGACGGCCTCCGCCCCGCTGTTGCCGAAGGTGGCCACGTAGGGCTCCTTGGCCGAGGTCTCCCGGCGTACCGCGGCGCTGAGCGCGGCGCCGAGCCGGCCCGCCTCCTCACGCAGCGAGAACTGGGCGTGCACGGCCCGGTTGCCGTCCAGCAGCGCCTTGGCGTGCGCGACGATCCCGGGGTGGTTGTGGCCGAGGATCAGCGAACCGTAGCCGCCCATCAGGTCCAGGACCGGGACCAGTTCCCCCCGCTCGTCGCGGTGGTACATGGTGTTGCCCTCGGCTCGTTCGTACTCGACGTCCAGCCCGAGGGCGGTGAACACGCGGCCCATCCGGGGCTGCACGTACTCGGTGAACTGTGACATGGCTGATGTGCCCCTCAGATGGTGTGCGGCCGCCGGGCGAGCAGGGCTCCGGCGAACCCGTTGAACGTGCTGTGCAGGCTGAGGACGGAGTCGATCCGCCGCTTCCTGGCGCTGCCGGTGACGAAGTCGGTGCCCTCGTCCGGGGAGCCGCTCAGGTGTGCGATCGGCGGCAGCTCACCGGCCGCGAACAGCTCGGGTGCCAGGGCGAGTTCGGCTAGCGGGCCGGCCGCGCCCAGGGTGCCGACGATCGGGCGTACGGAGCTGACCGGGACCCGGCTGTCCTTCAGCAGGGTGCGCAGCAGCTCGATCTCCACCGCGTCGTGGTGCACGGTGCCCTTGCCGTCGGCCAGGACGGCGCCCAGCACGTCGGGCGTCATGCCGTGTGCGGCCAGCAGCGCCCTGGCGCTCTCCGCGAGGTCGGCGGGGCCGACGCCGCCGTCGAGAGCGGGCCGCAGCCGGGTGCCGAGGACCTCGACGAGGGGGCGGGCACCGCGGGCGACGGCGTCCTCGGCGCGTTCCAGCACCAGCGCGACCGCGCCCTCCCCGACGACCGTGCCGTCCCGGTCGGGAGCGAAGCTGCGCACCGAGTCACGGCCGTGGCCGCCCGCGCTGAGCTGTCCGGCGCGGTACAGCCCGGCCAGCTTCAGCGCCTCGTTGTAGCTGCCCGCGCCGACCACCATGGCGGTGTCGCAGTGCCCGTGGCGCAGGCTGAACAGGGCCCGCTCCAGGGCTCCCAGGGCCGCGCCGGCGTCCTGGACGAAGGCCGCGCAGTCGCCGCGGAACCGCTCGGCGATGCTGACCAGGGCGAGGGTGTTGTTGTTCAGGGCACGGATGACGGTGAACGGGTTGAAGGTCGCCGCGTTGCCGAACGCTTCCGCCACCACGCGTTGCAGGTCGGCGCCCACCTGTGCGGAGGTGTCCGTACGGGCCCTGTCGAGGGCCTTGGTGAAGGCGGCGGCGCTCAGGTCGGTGGAGTCGTCCTGGGCGACGTACAACCCGCGCCGTTCCTCGGGGATCGCCTCCCAGCTCTCGCCCGCCTGCCGCCGGGCGTCCTGCACGGCGAGCACGGCATTGAAGGTGAAGGGGGTGCCGAACTTGCGCAGCTTGTGCGGCACGCTGTCCCGGCCCTGCTTCTGGAGCTCGTCCGGGACATGCCCGAAGTGGGTGATCCTGCGCGAGCGGACGTAGGGGTCTCGGTAGGGCGAGAGCGCCGGCCGCGTCTCGCGCCAGGCCGTCCACAGGGCCCCGGGTCCGCGCCCGGTGGGCAGGACGGCGCCGATGCCGGTGACAACGATCTCGTCGGGAATGTCAGTGCACATAACCACGCACCACCAGACTGGCGTTGAGGCCGCCGAAGCCGAAGGAGTTGCTCACTGCCACCGACACCTCCTGGTACCGCGCCTCGTCCGGCACGTAGTCCAGGTCGCAGGCCGGGTCCGGGTTCTCCAGGTTCAGCGTCGGGGGGATGACGCCGTCGCGTACGGACAGCACGGTGGCGATCAGCTCGGGTGCGCCGGCGGCCGCGATGAGGTGCCCGAGCATGGTCTTGTTGGCGGTGACCGCCAGCTTCCGGTAGTGCTCGCCCGAGGCGAACACGTCCTTGATCGCGCGGGTTTCGATCGGGTCGTTGAGCGGGGTGGAGGTGCCGTGGGCGTTGATGCAGTCCACCTGCTCCGGTGCCACCCCGGCGTCCGCCAGGGCCCGGCTCATGGCCAGGGCGGCGCCCTTGCCCTCGGGGTGCGGGGCGGTGACCTGGTGGGCGTCCAGCGAACTGCCGAAACCGGCCAGCTCGGCGTGGATACGCGCCCCGCGTCTCCTCGCGCTCTCCTCGCTCTCCAGGACCAGCATGGCCGCACCCTCGCCGGCGACCAGCCCGCTGCGGTCCCGGTCGAAGGCCCGGCACAGCCGGTCCCCGAACAGCTCGGAGGTGGAGGGCGCGCCGAGCAGGTGCAGCCCGGTCATGGTCGGCAGGTTGAGCACCGAGTCGGCCCCGCCGACCAGCATGGCGTCCACCTCTCCGCGGCGGATCATGCGCAGGCCGTGGCCGATGGCGTGGGCGGCGCCCGCGCAGGCGGTGGAGAAGTTCAGCGCCGGACCGCGCAGCCGGTGGCGTACGGCGATGGAGGCGGCCAGCGCGTCGTTGGTGCACAGCAGACCGCTGGCCGGGTCGAGCCCGGCGCGCCGAGCCAGCAGCGTCTGCCAGCTGGGCCTGCCGTCGTCGCCCACGGCGAGCAGGAGTTCGTGGGTGTCCCGCTCGGGCACGCCCGAGCCGACGGCCGTCCCGATGCGGCCGGGTGCGCCGGACGTGTCCAACCCGGCGTCGGCCAGCGCCTGCCCGGCGGCCGCCAGCCCGAACCGGGCCCGGCGCTCCATGGGCCGGTTCAGTTCCTCGTCGGCGCCGTAGCGCTCGGCGAAGGCCTCGTCGTCGACCGGTGCCGCGTAGCGCACAGGGAAGTCGTCGATGCCGGGCAGCTGCCAGGCGCGGATCGCCGAACGGCCCTGGCACAGCCCGTCCCACATGGTCTGCCAGTCGAGCCCCAGTCCGCAGACGGCGCCCAGCCCGGTCACCACGACGCGGCGCGTCATGTCCCCACCCCTTCCAGTACGACGGCGCACGCCTGGCCGCGCACACCGCAGGCCAGCGCCAGCGCCCGCGGAGCCGGCAGTCTTTCCTCGCGTACGGTGCCGTCTTCGGTGACCAGCCTGCGGCCGGTGGCCAGTCCGGTCAGCGCCAGCACCGTGTGGGCCAGCGGGTGCGCGGGGCCGAGCACGCCCGTGACGCGCACGCTGGTGCACACCGCGGGCGGGCGGGCGGCGTGCGCGAAGACCCGGTCCAGCGCCGCGTTCTGCGCCCGTTCGGCGGACGTGGTCCACACGGCGTCGGGCAGTACCCAGCCGATGCCGTCGGCATCCGTGCCGGCCATCTCCAGCGCCGCCTGGACGGCTTCGGCGATCGCGTCCGCGCGGGCGTCGTCACCGGCAGCACCACCGGTGTCCTCACCGGCGCCGAAGGCCCGGCCGTAGCCAGCCACCCGGACACCGGGCCCCGTGTCCCCGGCGCGGGTGCGGCGGGCGAGCAGGAAGGCCGAGCCCTCCCCCGGGACCGCCCCGTTCCACCCGAGGTTCTCGTACTGGGCGAACAGCAGCGGGTGCACCTTGGGGCTGACCGCGCCGATGACCGCCGCCTCGTTCTCGCCCTCGGCGACCGACAGCACCCCGTCGATGAGGGCCTGCAGCCCGGCGTCGGAGAACGGGGAGTAGGCGGCCATCGCGCCCATCAGCCCGAAGGCCGCCGAAATGTGCGCGGCCGCGGTGCTGTTGAGGTGGGAAAGCCCGCTGAACGGGGGGACCTCCCGGCCGTAGAGGGCGGCCACCTCGCCGGGCTGCCCGGCGATCTTGTGGAGGCGTTGAAGCGCATCGAGTCGCAGCAACTCCTCGTCCACCGTGGGCAGTCCGAGGTACAGGCCCCAGTCGGGGCCGCCCACGGGTCCGTCGGCCGCCGGTCCGGCCAGCGCCAGCCGGGCGCCGTACAGCGCCATCCGGGCCTGCTTCTCCGAGGTGCGCAGCACCCTGCGGTGCACGCCGAGGGTGGCCGCGTCCGGGTCGTCCACGAGGAAAACGTTGTCCAACGGCGGCCAGGGTCCGGCGAGGTGCTCGCAGGGGCTGCTGGTGTCCTTGCCGGCCACCAGGGCCTCCCACAGAGCCGCGGGATCCGTGCCGGTCGCCGTGTACACGGCGGGTGCGCTCAGGCGCACCGTGTGCAGATGCGTCATGGCCGCGCTCACCCGGCCTTCGTCAGGACGAGGGAGCAGTTCTGGCCGCCGAAGCCGAAGGAGTTCTCTTTCCTTTCGGGACGAGCTGCGACGTGGCGTCCGCCGGCTGTGGGCTGTGGGCTGCGGGCCGGGATGCCCGCCGCACCGTCAGCCGGCGGGCTGGGCGTTCTCGATCTCCTTCAGGGCCACACGGACTCCCTCGGCGAGGATTTCGTCGCCGGTGGCCGCCTCCACCGCAGCGCCGCAGCCCGCGCACACGGCCCGGCCGGAGGCGGCGATCTCCGTCTCTCCGGCGCCGCACTCGCTGCAGGACTCGGGCAGGCGGTCGAAGATCGCGTGGGTGAAGGAGGCCCAGTGGGCGCTGGTGGCCGCGGCGGCGACCTCATAGGGCCGCATGCCGGCGTGCACCTGCTCCTCGGTGTAGCCGAAGGCGCTGCGGCGCAGCACCTCGGCGGCCAGTTCCGTGATGCCGCCGCGCTCGTCGTACAGCCGCTCGGAGCCGCCGAGTGCGGTGGCGAGTTCGTCCAGCACGTTCGACTTGGGCAGCGCCACGCCGAGCCTGCTCTCCATTTCGTAGCGGAACTCGACCAGGTCGAGGGACTCGGCGCCCAGATCGGCGACGAGCGTGGCGTCGTCCGTGATCGCGTTGACGGGGGTGCCCAGGACCTGGGCCAGACCCTCGCGCACAATGTCGTGAATCTGCTCTTTCGCGAAGGGATTCCGCATGGTTATCTCCTTTGTGGCCTGGGATTTCCACGTACCTTCGTCAGGCCCTTCAACTGGCAGGAAAATCCTCAGAGGGAAACGACGGCTGGACTATTGCTTCGCGGATGCGGACGGCAATGAGGGAATGCGATACCGGCCATTGGGCCGCGAGCGCCCGACGGCATGCCGCCATGCCGCTGCAGGGCGGATAAATGCTCCTGAGGGAGCGTAAGACCTGGAAGAGAGCGCGACGGGACGCTACTCAGGCGAACATCGCAACAGAAGACCCCCGAAACCGACGCCTATGGGAAAGGCGCACTTCCGTCGCCGGCCACACTGCCAGGCATGCACGGAAAGCGCGCCCGCCTCTCCGCGAGGCGTTGTCAAAAACACTATCAGAAAACCGGGCGGCCAGTCACTGTAATGTGCGATAGGTCACGCGACCGAGCGGCTTTCGAATGAGCTCAGTGATAAGGAATCCGGATAGCCGATGATTTAACTCGTCGGTAAGGAAAAAATCGCGCCGTAGATTATATGCTTTCAGCCAAGGAACGCTTCTTCTGGAGCCTGATGGAGCCTTCTGGCATAGGCGGCCAGCAGCTGCCCCTGGTTCACGCTCACCGCGCCGACCAGCCGGCTCTCGCGGTAGTGCGCCTCCAGAACCGCGTCCGTGGCCGGGTCCCCGGCCTCCACGGCCACCCGGTCGCCGGTGCCCGGCAGGCCGACCGACCGGATGCGCAGCCCGAACGCCGAGGTCCAGAAGGACGGCACATGTGCGTACGGCTGTGCCGTGTCCGGACCGGCCAGCAGGTTCCGCCCCGCCAGCTCACCCTGTGCGGCCGCGTTGCTCCAGTGTTCCAGCGGCACCGGGCCGTCCGCCGAGCGCACCGCGTCGCACCGGGCCACGTCGCCGGCCACCACGATCCGCGGATCGCCCCGCCCGGACGGATCCGGCGTCCGGGCGAACAGCCGCTTGTCACAGTGGACGCGCCCGGACGGCAGTGCCAGTCCCGAGCCCTGCAGCCACTCGGTGGCCGGCACCATTCCGATGGCGACCACCACCAGCCGCGCGGGCAGCACGGACCCGTCGGCCAGCTCGACGCCGCGGACCTGCTCCCCCTCGGCGTGAAAGCCGCGCACCCCCGTGCCCGTGAGCAGTTGCACCCCGGCCCGCCGAGCCGCCTTCGCCACCAGGCCGGGGACCGATCCGCCGAGGACCCTGAGCGGGAGCCCGAACGGCTCCACCAGCGTCACCCGCACGCCCAGCGCGGCCAGCGACGACGCCAGTTCGACCCCCACGAAGCCCGCGCCGACGACGGCCACCTCGCGAGCACCGCCGGCCAGGGCCGATCGCAGCCGGCGCACATCCGCCAGCCCACGCACCGTCAGAACACCGTCGGCCGGCACCTCCCCGGGCCAGGGCCGGGCCCGCGCCCCGGTCGCCAGGACCAGCCCGTCGTACGGCAGTTCCGTGCCGTCGGCCAACCGGACCCGGCGCCGTTCCCGGTCCAGTCCGACGGCCGCGACACCCCGGACCCAGCGAGCGTCGAGCTCCGCCGTGCCCGGCAGCCGGATGTCGGCCTCCGTGAGGGTGCCGGTCACCACCTGCTTGGTCAGCGGTGGCCGGTCGTAGGGCGGTTCGGGCTCGTCCGACACCAGGGTCAGCTTCCCGGAGAACCCCTGCGCGCGCAGTGCCTCGCCGGCGCGCACGCCGGCCAGGCCCGCGCCCACCACGACGACCTCGCGCACGGCTTCAGGCACCTTCGACCGTGATGGCCCGCACCGGGCAGGCACGCGCCGCGGCGGTCACCTTCTGCGTGAGTTCCGGCGCCGGGTCCGGCGCGACCTCCAGCCGCTCGTCGTCGTTCAGCGCGAACACCTCGGGCGCGACCAGGGTGCACTGTCCCAGCCCGTCGCACAGCCCGTGATCCACCGTGATCCGCACAGCCGATCCCCCTCTTGCTCCTGCTAGCAGCGGTGGCCGGGTGCTGCCTCGTCGATGACAGTCCGGCCTCGTCGGTGATGGTCCGGTCACGCCTCAGCGCGCGTACCGCAGCGGCAGTTCCTCCAGACCCCGGATCGCGTCCGAGGCCAGCCACCGCACCTCGTCCTGGGGCACCGCCAGCTCCAGCGTGGGGAAGCGGTCCAGGATCTCGGTCAGTGCGATCGTCGCCTCCTGGCGCGCCAGCCGCTGCCCGAGGCAGAAGTGCGGCCCCATCCCGAAGGCGACGTGCTGCACGGTGGCCCGCCCGATGTCGAAGGTGTGGGGGTCCGCCCGCAGTTCCTCGTCGCGGTTCGCGGCGTTCAGCAGGAACCGCACGAGGTCCCCCTTGCGTATGGTGACGCCGCCGGCCTCGATGTCCTCCAGCGCCACCCGGTTGACCGTGGTCATCGCCGAGCTCCGGAACCGCAGCGCCTCCTCCACGGCGCTGCCGGCCAGCGACGGGTCCCAGCGCAGGGCGGCCAGCTGCGCGGGGTGCGTGAGCAGGTCGTACAGCGCGTTGGCGAGCAGGTTCGTCACCGTGTCGTGGCCGGCGATCAGCAACACCGCGGCGAAGGAGGACAGTTCCTCGTCCGTCAGCGCGGTCCCGTCCTCGAACCGGGCCGCGATCAGTTCGCTGAGCAGGTCCTCGGTGGGCTGCCGCCGCTTGGCGCCGATCAGCTGGATGCAGTAGGCGAACAGCTCGGCGGCGGCCGTCTGCATCGCCTCCGCCGACGGTGCGGCGGAGATGTCCATGGCCCACTTGCGGAACGGCTCCCGCTCCTCGTCCGGCACGCCCAGCAGGTCGCAGATGACCTCCAGCGGCATGGGGTAGGTGAACGCGCCGATGAAGTCCGCCGTTCCGCTGTCCCCGAGGTCGTCCAGCAGCCGCCGGGTGATCGCCACGATGCGCGGTTCCAGCTCCCGTACGGCCCGCGAGGCGAAGGCCGCGGCCACCAGCCGGCGGTAGCGGGAGTGGTCCGGGTCGTCCTGTTCCAGAAGCATCACGGACATCCCTGGGACCAGCGCCCCGTGCGGGGCGTGGGTGTGCACGTCGTTGGACAGCCGTGGATCGCTCAGCAGCCGACGGGTCAGGGCCGCGCCGAGCACCGTCCAGGTCTCCTGCTGGTTGAGCTGTCGCGTGCGGATGATGCCGTGGTTCCTGGCGAGCCGGTCCAGCTCCTGCTCCAGATCCGCCGTCGCCGCGAGCCCGGCGAGATCCAACACCTCGGTCATGAGGTAACTCCCCCTGTTGTTCGACAACTTCGGGAACGCCGGCCGGTGCCCCCGCACGAGATCCGGCCGCTCCCGTGACCATCCCCGCCCGAACGCGGGCCGGCTCCTCGGCCGGCCGCGTGGGTCATTCGCCGAGCAGCCGCTCGGCCTGCCGGGCGAGCTCGGCGTCCACCGCCGCCGACCGGGTGCCGGCGATCCCCGACCGCAGCAGGGCGGCACCCTCGACCAGCGCCACGAACGTCTCCGCCCGTGCCCGGCAGAGGTCGGCCGGCCACTCGGGCCGGTTGAGGTGGACGAGGGCCGCCACATGGGTGACGTACTTCCGGTAGAACTCGCGGACGACCTGGGCTATCTCGTCGTCCCTGGCTGCCAGTGCCCACACCTCGACGTAGAGCCGGACCATCTGTGGATCGTCCTGCTCGGCCAGGACCACCGCCACGACATCGGCGGTGTCCGCCCGGCCCTGCGGGGACTGGATGTCCGCCGGGTCGTCGGGGCTCACCCGCAGTCCGGTGGCGTCCGCCAGCCGCTCCAGCGAACGGTCCAGCGCCCGCTCCAGCACGGCCTTGATCAGATCGGCCCGGGTCGGGAAGTAGTGCTGCAGGTGCCCGATCCGGACCCCCGCCGCGTCGGCGATGGTCCGCAGCGACGCGTTCGCGTTGCCCTTGGCGACCAGCACGGTCTCGGCTGCGTCCAGCAGGCTCGTACGCCGGATGCTGCCCTGCTGGGTCAACTGCGGCTTGCCGCCCGCGGTCTTCTCCTCTCTGGCGGCACCGCTCATGACACCGTCACCTCGACACCCGCCTTCTCCAGGGCGGGGACGACCTCCTGGGGCGCCGGCGTCTGTTCCGCGAAGACCACGCCCTCCGGCGCCGGGGAACCGTCCTCGCCGAGCACCCGGCGCAGCCCCAGCAGTCCGCCGAGCGCCGTGAGGTGGGCTTGCCCCGCGGGGTCCCGGACCACCGCGGTCCGACGGCCGCCGTTCCGGCCGCGCACGTCGATCCGCAGCAGCGCCTCGCCGCCCTCGCCCGGCGAGTACAGCAGCGACCGCCGTACCGACTCCAGCCGGTCGCCGCGGCCCCAGCGGAAGAAGCCGGTCTTCTTCAGGGCCAGCAGGGCCGACGTCGAGGAGTTCGCGCTGAAGCCGATCCGCGTGACGGCCGTGTCGACGCCCAGCGTCAGGGGCAGCGTGAACTGTTCGGGGGTGTCGATCCGGGCGACCTTCGTGCGGTGTCCGCCGACGGTGACGTACCCGGCGTCGCTCAGCGGCATGATCATCCGCCGCTCTCCGTTCTCCATCACCTCGAAGTCCAGGCCCAGGCGGTCCATGAACTCCACCGAGTCGGTGCCCGCCCGGTCCTTCAGGTCGTACCGGATGGCGACCTCCACCGCCGCCGCCTCGCCGAGGTCGGCCGCCAGCGCGGCGGCGACCAGCGCGCTGACCCCACCCATCCAGCTGGACGACAGCAGCACCGGAGCCTTCGGCGGCGTCAGCGCGGTGATCGTGGCGGCCCTCTGCAACCGAGCCGTCCACCGCGTGATGTCCACGTACGGCACACCGCCCCGCAGCGCGGCGCGCAGCACCCGGTCGTCGGGGTCGTTCACGGTGCTGATCACGGCCCGGACCCGCGCCGAGAACGGCTCCCGGTCGCTCAGGTCCCAGCGGCGCACCGACGCCCCGGTCTCCTCGGCGAGCGCCCGGCCGCGCTCCGGGCTGCGTCCGGTGAGCAGCAGGGGCCAGGAGGGGGCGGCGAGCCGGGTCAGGTCGCCGCCGACTGTGCCATAGCCGCCGACCACGAGTACGGGTCCGGTCACATCGAGCTGGATGTCATCGTCCACGCCGACGATACTAGGTCACGTGACCTAGAGATTCAAACAGGCGTCGGAACAGGAGACTTCGAACCGTGAATCGCGAACCAACGTTCTCTCGACAGGAGTTGCACCAGGGTCTGCTCATCGAACGCGTTCTGCCGGCGGTCGCCGTCGGGGAAGAGGTGCACGGCGACCCTCCGCCCGCAGCCGGGCAGCGAGCCCTCTTCCCCGCCGAGGAACGGGAGGTGGCCGGAGCGGGCGACAAGCGCCGCCGGGAGTTCACCACCGCTCGCCGGTGCGCACGGCGCGCCCTGGCCCGGCTGGGCCTCGCCCCGGTCGCGTTACCCGTCGGCCCCACCGGGGCCCCCGTCTGGCCGGCCGGAGTCACCGGCAGCATCACCCACTGCGACGGCTACCGCGCCGCCGCCGCGGCCCGCACCGCCGACCTCGCCGGTCTCGGGATCGACGCCGAGCCCCACGCCCCCGTGCCCCCCGCCGTCCGGGACGGGATCACCTCCGCGTCCGAACGCGCGCACCTCGACCGGCTGCACGACATCCGTCCCGGCGTCCACTGGGACCGGTTGCTCTTCAGCGCCAAGGAGTCCGTCTACAAGGCGTGTTCGTCCCGCACGCTGCGCGCCCTGCACTTCGAGGACGCGGAGGTCGCGTTCTCCCCCGAGACCGGCACGTTCACCGCGTACCTGACGGCCGAGGCCCTGGTCCTCACGGGGCGTTGGCACGTTTCCGACGGCATCCTGCTCACGGCGGCGGCTGCGACCGGCGGCACGCCAAGCCGGGCGCGCAGCGGCGGCTGAAGGGCGAGGTCGTCGCCGAGCAGCTGAAGCGGCTGGCCGGGCTCACGCCGGAGGAGGCCGGCTGGGAC
>Ga0207873_1002078_pt1 | contig 17340 bp, 23 predicted proteins | sample BGWIniCompost_FD_187373 | JGI IMG/M metagenome (GOLD analysis project Ga0207873, IMG submission 187373) | Cellulose adapted compost microbial communities from Newby Island Compost Facility, Milpitas, CA, USA - BGW Initial Compost (SPAdes)... ...
TTCCGCGACCTGCTGGTGCGCACCTACGCGACGGCCCTGCTCAAGTACAACGACGAGGAGATCCGCTACCTGCCGTTCCGGGCGCAGCCGGACGACAAGACCGTGCTCGTGCGTACGGAGGTGGTACAGGGAGGAGGGGGCGAGAACGTCCCGATCAACTACAGCTTCTACCGCTCCAACGAGGGTTGGAAGGTGTACGACGTGTCGGTCGCGGGCGTGAGCCTGGTGACGAACTACCGCAGCGCCTACGGCGAGAAGGTGCGCCGCAACGGCTTGGACGGCCTGATCACCGAACTGAGCGAGGCCAATCGCCGGGGCGAGACCAGCGCGATCGCCCCGGCCCCGAAGCGATGAGGACGTCGGAGCGGTCGGTGCGCGCGCGGGCGCAGGCGCGGCCCGACGGCGTGCTCGCGGTCGCGGGCGACCTCACTTTCGAGACCGTGCCCGAGATCTATGCCGAGAGCCGTGCGTGGTTCGAGCGCGCGAACGGGCGGGTCACCGTCGACCTCGCCGAAGTGGAGCGCGCCGACAGCGCCGGTCTCGCGCTCCTTCTCGAATGGCTGCGCCGGGCGCAGGCCCGCGGGCTGCCGATCGCGTTCGTCGACGTTCCGGAGCAGCTGCAGTCGCTCGCCCGGGTGCACGGCGTCGGCCATGCGTTCGGGCTCGGCAACGACACCGCGGCCGGCGGCGCGCCACCGGCGTAGCGTCCCGGCGTCTGCGCGTTTTGCTCTAGAATGCGGCGCCGTGAGGCGCCGGCCTCGCTCGCCGAACCTCTTCGAAGATCGAATCCGTGCCAGACGCCATTTCCGTCGCCGGGCTGCACAAGCGCTATCCGGCGGTGCATGCGCTCAAAGGCATCGACCTCGCCATACGCCGCGGCGAGTTCTTCGGCCTGCTCGGGCCGAACGGTGCCGGCAAGTCGACGCTGATCAACATCATCGCCGGCCTCACCCGCTATACCGAGGGCGAGGTGCACGTGCTCGGCTACGACGTCGTGCGCGAGTACCGGGCGGCGCGGCGCCATCTGGGCGTGGTGCCGCAGGAGGTCGTGTTCGATCCGTTCTTCACGGTGCGCGAGGTGCTGCGCATCCAATCCGGCTATTTCGGGCTGCGCCGCAACGACGCCTGGATCGACGAGCTGCTCGACGCCCTTGCGCTCGCCGACAAGGCGGACACCAACATGCGCGCGCTCTCGGGCGGCATGAAGCGCCGCGTCATGATCGCGCAGGCGCTGGTGCACAAGCCCGAGGTGGTGGTGCTCGACGAGCCGACCGCCGGCGTCGACGTCGAGCAGCGCAAGTCGCTGTGGGAGTTCGTGCGCCGGCTGCACGCCCAGGGGCACACCATCGTGCTCACGACGCACTACCTGGAGGAGGCCGAGGCGCTGTGCGAGCGCATCGCCATCATCAACCGCGGCGAGCTCGCCGCGCTCGACACCAAGGAGGCGCTGCTCGCGCGCGGCATCGGGCGGACGCTCCGCCTCACCCTCACCACCGGCGAGCCGCTCGCGACGCTGCCGCCGCCGCTCGCGTCGAAGGCGCGGCACATCGACGGCACGCGCCTCGAGCTGCAGCTCGAGAAGGGCGCGGATTCGATCATCGCGGTGCTCGACGCGTTGCGCGGGGAGGGGGCGACGGTCGTGGACGTCGCGATCGAAGAGGCGGACCTCGAGGACGTGTTCGTGGAGCTTACGCGAAGCGCCGGGCGATGATGCACTACGGGCTGTACACGCTCTTCTACAAGGAGGTGCTGCGCTTCTTCAAAGTGCTGCTGCAGACGCTGCTCGCGCCGATCGTCACGGCGCTGCTCTACCTCGTGGTGTTCGGCCAGGCGCTCGCCGGGCGCGCCGCCGCCTTCCCCGGGGTCGGCTACGTGGAGTTCCTGATCCCGGGCCTGATCATGATGTCGGTGATCCAGAACGCGTTCGCCAATTCCTCCTCGAGCCTGATCCAGTCCAAGGTCGCGGGGAACCTCGTCTTCATCCTGCTCGCGCCGCTGTCGCATTTCGAGTTCTTCGCCGCGTTCGTCGCGGCGGCGGTGCTCCGCGGCGTCCTGGTCGGCGCCGGCGTGTACCTCGCGACCCTGCCGTTCGTCGATCTGCCACTCTCGCACCCCGACTGGCTGATCGCGTTCGCGGTGGTGGGCGCCGGCGTGCCGGCGGTGCTCGGCGTAATCGCGGGCGTGTGGGCGGTGAAGTTCGACCAGCTCGCCGGTTTCCAGAACTTCATCGTCGTGCCGCTCTCGTTCCTGAGCGGCGTCTTCTATTCGATCCAGGCGCTGCCCGAGTTCTGGCGCGCGCTGTCGCACCTGAACCCCTTTTTCTACGCAGTCGACGGCTTTCGCTACGGCTTTTTCGGGGTGGGCGACACGGATCCCCTGCTAAGCCTCGGCATACTGGGCGCTTTCCTGCTCCTGCTGTCGGCGCTCACGCTGCTCATGCTGCGGACCGGGTACCGGCTGCGCGACTGACGCGCCGCCTCGCGTTGCGGAACCTTTGTCGTCCGCGTCCATCGGAGGTTACGCGCGGGTAGGCCGGCGCTCACGCGCGTGCGGGCCGCTTCGCATCTTGCAATGGCGCCAAACGGCCCGATAATGACTCTCCATGCAACCCGATGACATCAGACAGCTCCTCGAGCGCAATCTGCCGGACGCCGTGGTACAGGTCGACGGCGACGGCCACCATTTCGAGGCCTTGATCGTTTCCCCGGCGTTCGCGGGCAAGACGCTGGTGCAGCAGCACCAGATGGTGTACGCGGCGCTCGGCGACAAGATGCGCTCGGAGATCCATGCGCTGTCCTTCCGCACCTTCACGCCCGAGGAGTACCGGGCGCGCATGGGCGGTTAACTCTATTCGAGGTATTTATGGCAAGCACGGCAGTCGATATCCGCGAACGGATCAAGCAACAGATCGCCTCCGATCGGATCGTCCTGTACATGAAGGGCACGCCCGAGGCGCCGATGTGCGGCTTTTCCGCGCAGGTGGTGAAGATTCTCAACGCCGTCGGCGCCAAGTACTCGAGCTTCGACGTGCTCGCAGACAACGATATCCGCCAGGGCGTCAAGGAATACTCGAACTGGCCGACCTTCCCGCAGCTTTACGTCAACGGGGAGCTGATCGGCGGCTGCGACATCGTCACGGAGCTCTACCAGCGCGGCGAGCTGAAGTCGCTGCTCGAGAAAGCGCAGCAGTAGCATCGCGCCACAAGGCTGCCCTCGGGCAGCCTTCGTTTTCGCCGCCGCCCGCGGTCCCGCAGGACGAGGGTGGCACCCGTCGTTGGCGAAAGCCGGCCGGGCAGCTAACTTCTTTGTTAGTATTCCGCATCCGACGCCTGCACTCCGGCCCGACAACCAATGGACAGACTGATCGTCACGGGCGGCTACCCCTTGCGCGGCGAGATCCGCATCTCCGGCGCCAAGAACGCCGCGCTCCCGGTTCTCGTCGCCTCGCTGCTCACGTCCGAGCCGCTGCGCATCGGCAACGTTCCCCATCTGCAGGACATCACCACGACCATGGTGCTGCTCGGGCGCCTCGGCGTGCACTTCGTCGTGGACGACAAGATGGTGGTCGAGGCGGATGCGAGCCAGGTCACGTCGCTGCGTGCGCCATACGAGCTGGTGAAGACCATGCGCGCCTCGATCCTGGTGCTCGGGCCGCTGGTCGCGCGCTTCGGCGAGGCCGAGGTGTCGCTGCCGGGCGGCTGCGCGATCGGCTCGCGGCCGGTCAACCTCCATATCAAGGGCCTGCAGTCGATGGGCGCCGAGATCTCGCTCGAGGGCGGCTACATCCACGCGCGCGCGAAGCGCCTGCGGGGCGCACGCATCTTCATGGACGTCGTGTCGGTGACCGGGACCGAGAACCTGATGATGGCGGCGACGCTCGCCGAAGGGACGACGGTGATCGAGAACGCCGCGCGCGAGCCCGAAGTCGTCGATCTCGCGCAATGTCTGATCAAAATGGGCGCGCGCATCCGCGGCGCCGGCACCGACGAGATCACGATCGAAGGCGTCGAGCGGCTGCACGGGGCGAGCCACGACGTGATCCCCGACCGCATCGAGACCGGAACCTACCTCGTGGCTGCCGCCATGACCGGCGGCGAGGTGCGGCTGCGCAACGCGCGGCCGGACCTGCTGCTCGCCGTGCTCGAGAAGCTGCGGGAGGCGGGCGCCGAGATCGAGTCCGGCGAGAACTGGATCCGGCTGCGGATGAAGGACCGCCCGCGCGCCGTGAACGTCCGCACCGCGCCGTACCCGGCGTTCCCCACGGACATGCAGGCGCAGTTCGTTGCGATGAACAGCATCGCCGCCGGCAGCAGCACGGTGACCGAAACCGTGTTCGAGAACCGCTTCATGCACGTGCAGGAGCTGCAGCGCATGGGCGCACAGATCGAGGTCAAGGGTGCGACCGCGTTCGTGCGCGGCGTCGACCGGCTGATCGGCGCGCCGGTGATGGCGACCGACCTGCGCGCTTCGGCGTGCCTCGCGCTCGCCGGCCTCGTGGCCGAGGGCGAGACCAGCGTCGAGCGCATCTATCACATCGACCGCGGCTACGAGTGCATCGAGGAGAAGCTCGCCGCGCTCGGCGCCCGCATTCGCCGGGTGCCCGGGCCGCGATCGGCGGCCGCCGAGTATCGCGCGGCCGCCCGCGAGGCCGGCTGAAGTGGGCGCGATGGTGCACATCGCGCTCTCGAAGGGGCGCATCCTCGAGGAGAGCCTGCCGCTGCTCGCGCAGGCGGGACTCTCGCCGCGCGAGGACGCGCTCACGACGCGCAAGCTGATCCTCGAAACGGAGCGCCCGGACGTGCGGCTCGTGATCATCCGGGCGCAGGACGTGCCGACGTACGTGCGCTTCGGCGCCGCCGATCTCGGCTTCGCCGGCAAGGACGTGCTCATGGAGCACGACGGCGACGGCCTGTACGAGCTGCTCGACCTGGGGATCGCGCGCTGCCACCTCGCGGTGGCGGAGCCTGCGAGCCTGGCGTCGCAGGACGATCCGCGGGCGTGGATGCGCGTGCGCGTCGCGACCAAGTATCCGCGCATCACGCAGCGCCATTTCGCCGCCAAAGGGATCCAGACGGACATCATCAAGCTCTACGGCTCGATGGAGCTCGCACCGCTCGTGGGGCTGTCGGATCGCATCGTCGATTTGGTCGAGACGGGCCAGACGCTGAGGGCGAACGGGCTCGTCGAGGTGGAACGCATCGCCGACGTCAGCGCGCGGCTGATCGCGAACCGCGCCTCGATGAAGATGAAGCGCGCGGCGCTGCAGCCGATCATCGAGCGGCTGCGGCAGGCGGTGGAATGACCGTGACCGCGGTACGACTGCTCGACAGCACAGCACCCGATTTCGCAGCAACGCTCGCGCGCCTGCTCGACCGCGCGACCGCGCTCGATCCGCAAGTCGCCTCGACGGTGAGCGGGATCCTGGCCGACGTGCGCGCGCGCGGCGACGCCGCCGTGCTCGAGCACACCCGACGCCTCGACCGCCATCCGGCCGCCTCGATGGCCGAGCTCGAGATCCCGGCGGCGCGCCTTCGCGCCGCTTACGAAGGGCTGCCGGCGGGCGTGCGCGCGGCGCTCGAAGAGGCGGCCGCGCGCATCCGGCGCTATCACGAACGCCAGCGCGGCGAGTCGTGGCGCTACGAGGAGGAGGACGGCACGCTCCTCGGACAGCAGGTGACGGCGCTCGAGCGCGTCGGCCTGTACGCGCCCGGGGGCCGCGCGGCCTATCCCTCGTCGGTGCTCATGAACGCGATCCCGGCGAAGGTCGCGGGAGTCGGCGAGCTGATCATGACGTCGCCCGCGCCGGGCGGCGAGCTGAACGAGGCGGTGCTCGCCGCCGCCGCGCTCGCGGGCGTCGACCGCTTCTTCGCGATCGGCGGCGCTCAGGCCGTCGGCGCGCTCGCTTACGGCACCGAAACCATCCCGCGCGTCGACAAGATCGTCGGCCCCGGAAACGCCTACGTCGCCGAAGCCAAGCGGCAGGTGTACGGTCAGGTCGACATCGACATGATCGCCGGGCCGTCGGAGATCCTCGTTGTGAGCGACGGCAAGACCGACCCCGAGTGGGTGGCGATGGACCTGTTCTCGCAGGCGGAGCACGGACCCGATTCGCAGGCGCTCCTGATCACCTGGGCCGAAGGCTACGCGCGCGCGGTGCAGGCGGCGATCGAGCGGCTGCTGCCGGGGATGGAGCGCCGCGCGATCATCGCGGAATCGCTCGCCGAGCGCGGCGCCCTCATCACCGTGCGCGACGTCGACGAGGCCATGGCGCTCGCGAACCGCATCGCGCCGGAGCACCTCGAGCTCTCCGTCGAGAATCCGCTCGAGCTTCTCTCGCGCGTGCGTCACGCGGGTGCGGTCTTTCTCGGCCGGCACACTGCGGAGGCGCTCGGCGACTACTGCGCCGGCCCGAACCACGTGCTGCCGACCTCCGGGACGGCGCGCTTCTCGTCGCCGCTCGGGGTCTACGACTTCCAGAAGCGCACGAGCCTGATCCTGTGCCCGCCTGCGGCCGCCGACCGGCTCGGGCGCGTCGCCGCACGGCTCGCGCGCGCCGAAGGCCTGCCGGCGCACGCGCTCTCGGCCGAGTACCGGGTGAAGAAATGACGGCGAGCCGCCGCGCGCCGTGAGGACGGCACGCGGCGCGCACGCGACGCCGGCGCGCGTCCGTTTCCTCTACGTGTCTGATCGAACTACCATCTGCGCTCGACCGCCGTTTCATTGTCCCGATGAGCACCGCCAGAGATCTGATTGCAAGGCTCGTGCGTCCCGAGATTCAGACGCTCGCGAGCTATCACGTGCCGGACGCGCGCGGGCTGATCAAGCTCGACGCCATGGAGAATCCCTATCCCTGGCCGGAGGAGCTCGTGCCCGCATGGCTCGAAACGCTGCGCCGGGTCGCGCTCAACCGCTACCCGGATCCCGCCGCCGCCGCGCTCAAGGCGCGGCTGCGCATCGCGCTCGCCGTGCCACCGGAGGCGGGGCTCCTGCTCGGCAACGGCTCCGACGAGCTGATCCAGATGATTCTGTTCGCGCTCGCGCGCCCCGGCGCTACGGTGCTCGCACCGACGCCGACGTTCGTGATGTACCAGCAGCTCGCGGTCACGGTCGGGATGCGCTTCGTCGGGGTGCCGCTCGCGTCGGACTTCGCGCTCGATCGGGCTGCGTTCCTCGAGGCGATCGAGCGCGAGCAGCCGGCCTGCATCTTTATCTCCTATCCGAACAATCCCACCGGCAACCTGTTCGACCGCGCCGACATCGACGCGGTGCTCGCGGCGGCTCCGGGTCTGGTCGTGCTCGACGAGGCGTATCACGCCTTCGCGCGGGCCACGTACCTGGATGCGCTCACGCGCCACCCGCACGTGCTGGTCATGCGCACGCTGTCGAAGCAGGGGATGGCGGCGCTACGCCTTGGGCTGCTCGCCGGCGACCCGGACTGGATCGCGGAGCTCGATAAGGTGCGGCTGCCGTACAACATCAACAGCCTGACCCAGGCGAGCATCGAGTTCGCGCTTGCGCACCAGGAGGCCTTCGAGCGGCAGTGCGAGCGCATCCGCGCCGAGCGCGAAGCACTGTATCAGGCGCTCGCGCGGCTGCCCGGCGTGACGGTGTGGCCGAGCGCTGCGAACTTCCTGCTGTTCCGCACGGAGCGCCGCCCGGCGGGCGAGGTGCACGCGCGGCTGCGTGAAGCCGGCGTCCTGATCAAGAACCTCGATGCCGCGGGCGGTGCGCTCGCCGGGTGCCTGCGGGTCACCGTCGGCACACCCGAGGAGAACGCTGCGTTCCTGGCCGCGCTCGCGCAGGCCCTGTGATACTATCTCTCCGGCGCCTCTTTCCGCTCATTTTGCCGTGTCCGAACGCACCGCCACCGTAGCGCGCGAAACCAAGGAGACCCGGATCACGGTCCGCGTCAACCTGGACGGCCGCGGATCGGCGGAGCTCGACACCGGTCTCCCGTTCCTCGAGCACATGCTCGATCAGGTCGCGCGCCACGGGCTCATCGATCTCGCGATCAGCGCGCGCGGCGACCTGCACATCGACGCGCACCACACGGTCGAAGACATCGGGATCACGCTCGGCCAGGCGCTCGCGCAGGCGGTCGGCGACAAGCGCGGCATCCGTCGCTACGGCCACGCGTACGTGCCGCTCGACGAGGCGCTCTCGCGGGTGGTGATCGATTTCTCCGGGCGCCCGGGGCTCGAATATCACGTCGAGTTCCCGCGCGCGCGCATCAGCGATTTCGACGTCGACCTGTTCCACGAATTCTTTCAGGGGTTCGTCAACCACGCGCAGGTGACGCTGCACATCGACTGCCTGCGCGGGCGCAACGCCCATCACGTGGCCGAAACCGTGTTCAAGGCCTTCGGCCGGGCGCTGCGCGCCGCGCTCGAGCGCGATCCACGCGTCGGCGACGCCGTCCCTTCGACCAAGGGAACCCTATAGAGCGGCTCGGGGAGCATCGATGGGATCGCGGGTCGCGGCACGGTCGGCGGGAAGGCGTAGTCGGGACCCGGTCGTTCCGGGCAATCCGCGACCCAGCGTCCGACGGCATCCGCACTTCCAGCCATGACGACGGTGGCGGTCATCGATTACGGCATGGGCAACCTGCGTTCGGTCTGCAAGGCGATCGAGCGGGTGGCACCGGCGGCGCGCGTGCATCTTGCGACCTGCGCGGCCGACATCGAGCGCGCAGACCGCATCGTGTTCCCGGGGCAGGGGGCGATCGGCGGCTGCATCGCCGCGCTCGAGCGCTCCGGGATGGGCGACGCGCTGCGCGCGAGCCTCGCCACCAAGCCCTACCTCGGCATCTGTCTCGGGCTGCAGGCGCTCTACGAATCGAGCGACGAGGGCGGCGGCAGCGCCTGTCTGGGGCTGCTGCCCGGGCGGGTGCGCCGCTTCAACGCGGGCGGCGACCTCAAGGTGCCGCATATGGGCTGGAACCAGGTGTACCAGACGCGCCCGCACCCGCTCTGGCGGGGAATCGCGCCCGAGACTAGATTCTATTTCGTGCACAGCTACTACGCGGAGACGACGGACGCGGGGCTCGTCGTCGGCGCGACTGAGTACGGCGTGCGGTTTACCTCGGCGGCGGCGCGTGCGAACATCTTTGCCGTCCAGTTCCATCCGGAAAAGAGCCAGCAGGCGGGGCTCAAGCTGCTGGCGAACTTCGTGGCCTGGGACGGTTCGGTTTAGGTGCGGCGGGATGCCGGGCGTCAGGGAGCCTGAGGGGCAGACGCGAAAGAACTAGAAGCGCGGTCCATGTCGTTGCTCATCATTCCGGCGATCGATTTGAAGGACGGCAAGTGCGTGCGGCTGCGGCAGGGCCGCATGGATCAGGCCACGGTGTTCTCCGACGATCCGGTGGCGACCGCGCGGCGCTGGGTCGAAGCCGGTGCGAAGCGGCTGCACATCGTGGATCTCAACGGCGCGCTCTCCGGGCACCCGGTGAACGCCGGAGCGATCGAAGCGATCGTGCGCGCGTTCCCGGAGGTATCGGTGCAGGTCGGCGGCGGCATCCGCGACGAGGAGACGATCCAGGCCTATCTCGACTGCGGCGTGCGCTACGTCATCCTCGGCACCAAGGCGGTCAACGCGCCGCATTTCGTGAGCGACGTCTGCGCCGAGTTCCCCGGACACATCATCGTCGGCCTCGATGCGAAGGACGGTAAGGTCGCGATCGACGGCTGGTCCAAGCTCTCCGGTCACGACGTGATCGACCTGGCCAAGAAGTACCAGAACGAGGGGGTCGAGGCGATCGTTTACACCGACATCGGCCGCGACGGCATGATGACCGGGGTGAACGTCGAGGCGACGACGCGGCTAGCGAGCGCGATCTCGATTCCGGTGATCGCCTCGGGCGGCATCAGCACGCTCGACGACATCCGTAAGCTCTGCGCGATCGCCGACACCGGTGTCGTCGGCGCGATCGTCGGGCGCGCGCTCTACGAAGGCACGCTCGACTTCGCCGAGGCGCAGAAGCTCGCCGACGAGCTGAGCAAAGCATCCTGAGGCGAAGCGCCGGAGAGCCCGATCGATCGCCAACCTCGGCGTTCCTCGCAGCCCAGCGGCTCGTTTCCTCGCTACTGAATCATCCATCCATGGCACTCGCCAAGCGCATCATCCCATGTCTCGACGTCGACAACGGCCGCGTCGTCAAAGGCGTGCGCTTCGTCGACATCCGCGACGCGGGCGACCCGGTCGAGATCGCGCGGCGTTACGACGAGCAGGGTGCGGACGAGCTCTGTTTCCTCGATATCACGGCGAGCGCGGAAGGCCGCGAGACGATCGTGCACGTGGTCGAGCGCGTCGCCGAGCAGGTGTTCATCCCGCTCACCGTGGGCGGCGGTGTGCGCAGCGTCGCGGACGTGCGCCGGCTGCTGAATGCGGGCGCGGACAAGGTATCGATCAATACGGCGGCGGTGACGCGGCCCGAGCTGGTGCGCGAAGCGGCCGAGCACTTCGGCGCGCAATGCATCGTGGTCGCGATCGACGCGCGCGCCGCGGGCCCGGGCCGCTGGGAGGTGTATACGCACGGCGGCCGCAAACCCACCGGGCTCGACGCCGTCGAGTGGGCCCGGCGTATGGCGGCGTACGGTGCGGGCGAGATTCTGCTCACAAGCATGGACCGCGACGGCACGCGGGACGGCTTCGACGTGGCGCTGACGCGCGCGGTGGCCGACGCGGTCCCGATCCCGGTGATCGCCTCCGGCGGCGTAGGGAACCTCGATCACCTGGTGCAGGGCGTGCTCGAAGGGCACGCCGATGCGGTGCTCGCCGCGAGTGTTTTCCACTTCGGCGAGTACACGATCGCGCAGGCGAAGCAGCACATGGCCGCTGCGGGAATCGAAGTCAGGCTCTGAATCGTCCGTGCGCGGCCCCTGCCGAGCGCATGCCTCGGCGACGCACGCGCGGCTCCGGGTCGTCTTCCTGCGTCTTAGCCCAGTGCCAAGGTCGTCTGTGCGCAGCTCGCTTCGAGCGCGAGCAATGCGCGCTTTCGCTCGAGCCCGCCGGCGTAGCCCGTGAGGCGGCCGTCCGCTCCCACGATGCGGTGGCAGGGCACAACGACGCCGAGCGGATTCTGTCCGGTCGCGGCGCCGACCGCGCGCGGGCTGCCGGGAAAGCCGGCCCGACGCGCGAGCTCGCCGTAGGAGATCGTTTCACCGTACTCGACCGTCGCAATGGCGCGCCAGACCGCCTGCTGGAACGCGGTCCCGTGCGGCGCACGCGGCGCCGTGAAGCGAACCCGCTCGCCGGCGAAGTAGCGCTGCAGCTCCTCGATTGTCCGCCCTATCGGGTCGATCGCGGCGTCCTCCCGCCAGGCGGGATCGAGCCGCGGGAAATACTTCTGCCCGGTGAAGTAAACGCCCACGAGCGCCTCCGCGCCCGCGACGATGAGCATGTTCCCGAGCGGGCTCGGATACCAACTGAAATAGCGCATCTCAACCTCCGTTGTGCGAGTGCCACAGGTGCATCACGGCGTAGGCGCGCCAGGGGCGCCAGGCTTCGGCGGCCGCCAGCACGCGCCTCGCGCTGCGGGTTCCGAGCGCCCGCATGACGCCGAGGTCGGTCGCCGGGAACGCGTCGGGCCATGAGAGCGCGCGCATCGCGATGTACTGCGCGGTCCACTCGCCGATACCCGGGAGCGCACGCAGCGCCGCGAGCGTTGCCTCCACGTCGGCGCTCGGCGAAAGCTGGAGCCGCTCGTCCGCGACCGCGCGTGCGAGCGCTAGCACCGAGCGTGCCCGCGCCGTCGGCATGCCGATGGTCGCGATCTCTTCGACGGTCGCCGCGGCGACGCGCTCGGCGTCCGGAAACAGCACGCGGAGCTCTGCGAACGGGGTGGCGATCGCGCACCCGAACGCGGCGGCGAAGCGCCCGGCGAGCGTGCGTGCGGCGGCGACGCTCACCTGCTGACCGAGGATCGCACGGACCGCGATCTCGAAGCCGTCGAACGCGCCCGGGACGCGCAGCCCCGGCCGCCGCGCCGCGAGCGCTCCGAGCGTGCGCGCCACTTCGTCCGGATGGCAGGCGAGATCCATCAGCGCCTTGACGCGCGCGAGCACCGCGGGCACGGCGCCGGCAAGCGATGCGGCTGCGGTGATGCGCAGTGCCGGCTTGTCGCGCACGCGGCCGACGGCGATCCAGCCGACGTGCTCGCGTCCGCCGGACGACACGCGAACCGTGCGGCGGTAGACGCCGCCCTCGATCGCTTCGACGCCGGCGATCGCCCGCGCGCCGAGAAACGCGAGCACGGCCGGCCAGTCGTACGGCGGCCGGAAGCCGAGATCGAAAACGAGCGTGTCTGCCGCGGCGCGCGGCCGCGCCTGCCGGCGGAGCGCGCGCGGCTCGAGGCGATAGCGCGCGCGGAACAGCGCATTGAAGCGCCGCACGCTGCCGAAGCCGCTCGCGTGCGCGATCTCCGTGATCGGCAGCGCCGTGTCCGTGAGCAGGCGCTTGGCGAGCAGCAGGCGCTGCGTCTGCGCATACGCGATCGGCGAAACGCCGAACTCCGCCAGGAAGATGCGCCGCAGGTGGCGGCCGGTGATCCCGAGGCGCGCGGCGAGCGCATCGATCCCCGCCCCGTTCACGCTGCCGTCCTCGATCAGGCTCGCCGCGGCGCGTGCAAGCCGCGACGTCGCATCGATCGTGGAATTACCGGGCGCGAGCTCCGGACGGCAGCGCAGGCACGGTCGGAAGCCGGCCGCCTCCGCCGCCGCCGCGCTCGGGAAGAAGCGGCAGTTCTCGCGCTTCGGCACCTTCACGGTGCACACCGGGCGGCAATAGATGCCGGTCGAGGAGACCGCGACGAAGAAGCGGCCGTCGAAGCGCGCATCGCGGGCGCGCAGGGCGCGGTAGCAGGTGGCGGCATCGAGCAGCATGCGCGCCATTATGCGCCCCCGGCGCGCGCTTGACTCGCCGTTTTCGGACCTGGGGATCCATAGCCCCCGCGGCGCTGCCTCTCCTGAGCTGGTTCATGCGCGGTTCGAGGCGCCCACCTGCATCATGGTCGCCTGCATCAGTGCGACCGTGCGGCGTTCCTTGCCGGCGAGCGCCGTCACTTCGCCCTGGCAGACGGTGAGCGTGCGCCCGGGCTTGATCACGCGTCCGACGGCGACGAAGCGCTCACCGCGCGCCGGGTTCAGCAGATTGACCTTGAACTCGACCGTGAGCACTTCCGCCCCCGCGGGCATGAGGGAGAACGCCGCGTAGCCGCAGGCGCTATCGACGATGCTCGTGATCGCGCCCGCATGGACGTAGCCGTGCTGCTGCGTGAGCGCGGCGCTGAACGGCAGTTCGATGTGTACCACGCCGGGCTCGACGGTCGTGAGCATCGCGCCCAGCGTGCGCATGAGCGGCTGCGCATCGAAGCTCGCGCGCACGCGCGCGACGTAATCGGGGGTCTGGGGCTCGAACGTAGGCATGCGTCGGTCCGTGGCAATCGGCATGCCCGACGCTATAGCGTGCGCGCTCGAAGCACAAGCGCCGGCGCGCCGACCAGCACGCTGCATTCGGGGTCTGCCAGATGAACGAGCGATCGCGCCGGCCGCCAGCGATCGGATCAGTCAGGCTGTCGGGTATTCGGCGACCTCCACCAGATTGCCGTCCGGATCGCGCAGGTAGATCGAACGCATCGTACCGAGCGTTCCGTGCCGGGGTACGGGGCCGGTGTCGATCGGAATGCCTTCGGCTTCCAAATGTGCAATCACCTGCTCCAGGGGCACGGCCGCGATCAGGCAGAAGTCGCCCGAACCGGGCGTCGGCATGCGCGCCTTGGTCGGCGTCTCGGTGGTGGCGTCCTGCAGATTGATCTTGAAATGCCCGAGCCGAACCGCGTAGCGCGGCTGGCCCTCCGGGCCGCGGAAGAACTCACGCTCGAAGCCGAGCGCGCGCTCGTAGAAGCGGGTGGTGGCCTCGATGTCGGTCACCGTGAGCACGATATGGTCGATACAATCGATCAGTCTGGGCATGGCGGGCGCGGGCACATGGGCGAGCCGGAATCCTGGATCATGCCCGCGGCGATGCGCAAGTCTCTGCCACGGCCAGTTCGAGCGCGATGCGCGCGACTTGACCGCTCGGGAGCCAAGGCCGCGATCCGGTCCAGCATTCAGCGGACCGCGCTTCCCGGCCGCGGCGCGATGGGGCGCGGCCCGCGCGTGGTTTTTGTGCTTTTCGCGCCAATCGGGTGAAATACGTGTCATGAACGGGGATTGGCTCGACGCGGTCAAGTGGAACGCCGACGGTCTGGTCCCGGCGATCGCGCAGGAGGCGACGACCGGCAAGGTGCTGACGCTCGCCTGGATGAACCGTGAGTCGCTCGCGGCGACGGCGGCGGAGGGACGCGCGGTGTACTGGTCGCGTCGGCGCGGGCTCTGGCGCAAGGGCGAGACGTCCGGCTACGTGCAGATCGTCAAGGAGATCCGCCTCGACTGCGACAACGACGCGGTGCTGCTCGTCGTCGAGCAGCAGGGCGGCATCGCCTGCCACACCGGCCGGGAGCGCTGCTTCTATCAGCGCCTGGAAGGCGGGCGCTGGGTGCCGGTCGATCCGGTGCTCCGGAGCGAGCAGGAAATTTACGGCAAGCGCTGAGAATCGATGTCCGAGATACTTAATAAGCTCGCCCGCACGCTCGAAGCGCGCAAGACGGCGGCGCCCGATGGCTCTTACGTCGCGAGCCTGTACGCCAAGGGGCTCGACGCCATCCTCAAGAAAATCGGCGAAGAGGCGACCGAGACCGTGATCGCGGCGAAGAATGGGGACCGGGCGCAGATCGTGCACGAAACCGCGGATCTCTGGTTCCACACCCTCGTACTGCTTGCACACCAGGGCTTGTCGCCCGATGATGTGCTAAGCGAACTCGAGCGGCGCTTCGGCCGCTCCGGCCTCGAGGAGAAAGCCGCGCGGCGGGGCACCTGACCCGCGGCCGGCGCGCCGCCGCATACGTATAGCCTGGAGAGCGATATGGGAACTTTCAGCATTTGGCACTGGTTGGTGGTGCTGATCATCGTGCTCCTCATCTTCGGCACTAAGAAGCTGCGCAATCTCGGCGGCGACCTTGGCACCGCGATCCGCAACTTCAAGACCGCGATGAAGGAAGAGAGCGAGAAGAGCGGCGAGGAGGCCGGGGAACCCAAGCAGCTTCACGACGGCGGCCGGGTGGTCGACGCCGAAGTCACGGCCAAAGAGAAGCGCCAGGCCTGAGCGCCGCGCGCCCGCGCGCTGCCGCCATGTTCGATATCGGGTTCTCCGAGCTGGTCGTGGTCGCCCTCGTCGGGCTGATCGTCCTCGGGCCGAAGCGACTGCCCGAAGTCGCGCGCACCGTGGGGCAGTGGCTCGGGCGGGTGCGCCGGTTCGTCGCGGACGTGAAGCAGGACATCGACCGCGAAATGCAGCAGGCCGAGCTCGCGGAACTGCGCAACCTCAAGCGCGAGCTCGACGAGACCCGCCGCATGATGGAGGAGACCTCCGGGAAGTTGCTGCAGGAAGCCAATATCGCGGCGACGGCGGAGCAAGCGACGGCCGCGGCCGCTTCAACGTCGGCCGCTCCGGCGGCCGATCCTGCGCCCGAGCCATCGATCGCCGACCTGCCGCCGCTCACCGAGCCGCCGCGCGAGCGCAAGCGCTCAGCGAAGCGGCGCAAGAAGGCGGCGGCGCCCAAGCCGGAGTCGCAGCATGACGGAGCCCAGTAACGGCGAGAGCACGAGCGGCGCCGAAGGCACGTTCATCTCGCACCTGCTCGAGCTGCGCAACCGCGTCCTCTACGCGCTCATCGCGATCGGCGTCGTGTTCCTCGCGCTGGTGCCGTTCGCGAACGATGTTTATGCGCTGCTCGCGAAGCCGCTGCTCGGCGTGCTGCCGCAGGGCGCGAGCATGATCGCCACCGAGGTGGCGTCGCCGTTCCTGACGCCGCTTCGCCTCACGTTCGCAGCGGCGCTGGTGATTGCGGTGCCGTTCGTGCTCTACCAGGCCTGGGCGTTCGTGGCCCCGGGCCTGTATCGGCACGAGAAGCGGGTCGCGCTGCCGCTGCTCGTCTCGAGCATCGTGCTGTTCTACCTCGGGATGGCGTTCGCCTACTTCATCGTGTTCCCGGTGGCGTTCGGGTTCTTCGCGGGCAGCGCCCCGGAGGGCGTCACGATGATGACGGACATCAAGGCGTACCTCGATTTCGTGTTCGCGATGTTCTTCGCGTTCGGGCTCGCGTTCGAGGTCCCGGTTGCCGTGGTGATCCTAGCCGTCATGGGCGTCATCGATCCGGAGTCGCTCGCCCAAAAGCGTTCCTACGTGGTCGTCGGCGCGTTCGTCGCCGCCGCCGTGTTGACGCCACCCGATGTCCTGTCGCAGTTCCTGCTCGCGATTCCCACGATCCTGCTGTTCGAGGTGGGGCTCTTCTTCGCACGCCGGCTGCGGTCGCTCACGGCTCGACGAGAAGATCCGGAAGCGGCGGAGAGCGAGAGCTGACCGTACGCGTTGGCGCAGGGCTCCGGTTCCGCGCGGCGTGGCGCGCGCTACGGGCGCATTTTCTCTTGACTACAGCATGGCCTTCGACGATCCTATGGCGCGTCCTGCATGCCCGAAGTCGTTGCTATTTCATCCGAATTCTTCCGCCGGCGGCCATTCTCCCCGTCCCTGACTAGAACGAAAAAAGCGGCGATGTTCGTTTTCCTGGGAGTTTCCTGATGAGCGATGAGGCTATGAATCCGCAGCGTCGCCGCCTGCTCATGCTGACCACGGGGCTGGGCGTAGTCGGCGCCGCCTTCGCGGCGACGCCGTTCGTGAAGAGCATGCTGCCGAGCGCGCGGGCGCGGGCCGCCGGGGCGCCGGTTGAGGTGGATATCAGCCGGCTGGAGCCCGGGCAGCTGCTGACGGTCGAATGGCGCGGTAAGCCGGTATGGATCCTGCGCCGCACCCCGGAAATGCTGCAGACGCTCTCCGCCGTCGAGCCGATGCTCGCCGACCCGGAGTCGACGGTGGCGGACCAGCAGCCCAAGTACGCCCAGAATCCCACTCGCTCCATCAAGCCGGAGATCCTGGTGCTGGTGGGGCTCTGCACGCATCTGGGCTGTTCGCCGGACAAGCGTCTGGAGCCGGGCGCCGGCTCCGGCCTCGGCGCTGACTGGCCGGGCGGTTTCTTCTGCCCGTGCCACGGCTCGAAGTTCGACCTCGCGGGACGCGTATACCGCAATGTTCCGGCGCCGACCAACATGGTCGTGCCGCCGCATGCCTACATTAACGACACCCGCATCCTGATCGGCGAAGACCAGAAGGAGACGGCTTGATGGCCGCGGCAAAGCCCACCGCCTGGCGCCGGCTGATCGACTGGATCGACGCGCGCTATCCGCTCAC
>Ga0207873_1002081_pt1 | contig 17339 bp, 14 predicted proteins | sample BGWIniCompost_FD_187373 | JGI IMG/M metagenome (GOLD analysis project Ga0207873, IMG submission 187373) | Cellulose adapted compost microbial communities from Newby Island Compost Facility, Milpitas, CA, USA - BGW Initial Compost (SPAdes)... ...
GCGCGGACGTGACGCCCCCGCCGAGGAGCCATGCCCCCAGCGTCCATGAGACGAGCCCTACGCCCATGCGGCGAAGAGCCCTGTCACGGCATCGAACGGATGATGATGCCCGCCACAACGTCGAGCGCCCCCCTGTCCCGCACGCCGATCCCCACGGTGAAGTTGGGTCCGAACTGGAAGTTGACGCCGCCTCCCAGCGACGTGCCGTCGTAGTCGATGCCGACCGCCACGACGGGCCTCGGCAGGCTGCCGGGGCGCCTCACGGTCACGGGGTTGAGCAGGGCGTCGAGCCCGGCGAACGCGGACAATCGCTCTTGCCCGCCGGACCGGATGCCGGCGTGCACCCGCAGCAAGGGGCCCGGTAGCCGGTGGCTCGCCACCAGATAGCCCTCATCGCCCTCGATGCCCACGGCCACCGCCGGCACCGGTCCCTCCTCCTCCAGCAGCCGAAAGCGTGCCAGCAGCCCCAACGGGGCCTCGTCGGTGGACGCATCGGATGCCAGCGTCAGCCCCAGCTCCAGGGCGTCCGTCAACTGGTAACGCAGGAAGCTGAAGATCCGCTCGCCGGTCATCACGTTGAGACCGGCGGTAAACTGGCCGGCCGGGCCGGTGTCGGCCGTGGGCACGTTGACCATGGCCGTGGTGCGGCTGCCGGCCAGGGTCTCGGCTCGGGTGACCTGCGCCCCCCACGGCCACGTCCCCACCAGCAGCGCCAGCACCGCCACCGTCGACCAACGCCTCATCCGTGTCACCATGCCGTCACCCGCCACCCTCCTCCAGGCGCGCGACGCGTCGTTCCAGCTCGCGTAGTTGCTGCATCAGCTCCGGCAGCCTGCGGGAGGCCGCCCAGACCCTCAGGGCCTGGGCATGGGGCATGGCCGGCTCGCCGGCCACCCGGGCACGGGGAGGTACGTCGTCGATGACCATGGCCCGCGCGGCGACGACAGCTTCCTCCCCGACGCGGACGTGGTCCCGGATCCCCGCCTGCCCGGCCAGGATCGCCCTCGCCCCGATGCGGGCCGACCCGGCGATCCCCGCCTGCCCCACCACGATGGCGTGAGGCCCGATGCGCACGTTGTGGGCGATCTGCACCAGATTGTCGATCTTGGCGCCGTGCCCGACCACGGTCGCTCCGCAGCTGGCCCGATCGATGCAGACGTTGGCGCCTACCTCTACATCGTCTTCGATGACGACGGTGCCGATCTGCGGGCGACGGCGGTGACGGCCGTCGTGCGTCGTAAAGCCAAACCCCTCGGAGCCGATGACGGTGCCCGCGCCGATCACGACGCGGTTGCCGATCCGCACCCGCTCGCGGATGACGGCGTTGGCGTGGATGATGCATCCCTCGCCCACGGTGACGTCGTCGGCGATGACCGCTCCCGGGAAGACGATCGAGCCCCTGCCCAGCCGGGTCCGCTCCCCGATGTAGGCCCGAGCACCGACCCGGACATCGGGCCCCAGGGACGCCGTGGCCGCCACCGTGGCGGTGGGGTGTACCCCGGGCTCCGGGAGCCAGGGCGCGGGTGCGAAGAGCTCCATCAAGGCATCGAAGGCACCTCGGGGATCGGCCACCTCGATGCACGGGCGCCCGGGCACGGCACCCCCGACCGGCACCACCACGGCCCCTACCGGCCGTTCGCCGATCTCCTCCCAGTAGCGTGCCGACGTCGCCAGCGTCACGTCCGATGGGCCCGCCTGGTCGGCGGGCGCCACCCCCGTGACGACGGCGGCAGGGTCGCCTCCGACCAGGCGACCCTGCACGTGTCGGGCGATCTCAGCCAGGGAGAGGCTTCGCATGGCGTCAGCGACCGGAGGAGGCGTCGCCCGCCACCTTGACGCCCAGCTCGCGCAGCACCTCGTCGGTGGCGTCGTAGCCGCCCCAGATGACCAGGTTCTTGTCGAGGACGACCTCGAGGCCCAGGCGCTGGGCCACCTTGCCGATGGCTTCGCGCACCTTCGGCAGGCGGGCATCGAGCATCTCCTGCTTGCGCTTGTCCAGCCGCTGCTGGTACTGCATGAAGAGCTGCTGCTTCTCGTCCCGGATCTGGGTGGCCAGGCGCTCGCGCTCCTGCTCGTCGAGGCCCTTGGCGCGCTCCTCCAGCTGCTTGTCGAGCTTGGCCAGCTCCTTGTCCAGCTCGGCCTGGAGCCGCTCCGTCTCCTGGCGCAGCGGCTCGCTCAAGGTGGGCTCCAGGTACTCACGCGCCACCCGGTTGACGTCCACGTAGCCGATGACGCTCTCAGGCTTGGCCGATGTGGCGCTCCAGACGGCCAGGCCTGCCGCCAGCACCAGCAGCGCTGCCCCGATGATGATCCGCACCCTCTGCGGCAGCGCCCCCAGCCTGCTTACCCACTCCATCGCCGTCCCGCCTTCCCAAGTCCCTTGATGCATGCGCCGGCTAAAACTGCTGACCGATGCTGAAGTTGAACCGACCCTGCTCGTGCGGGCTCATCCCGTAATCCAGCCGGATCATGCCGAGAGCCCCGATGTCGATGCGCAGGCCGAAGCCGGCGTCCCACTTGAGCTCGCTCAGGTCCACCGGCTGGCCCTCATCCCATGCCTGTCCGGCGTCGAGGAAGAGGACCCCCGAGATGGGCTTGTAGATGGGGAACCGGTACTCCACGTTGGCCAGCAGCATGGTGTCGCCCACGATGTCGTGAACGTCGTACCCGCGCAACCCGTCGGCCCCGCCGAGCCGGAAGCGCTCCTGGTCCGGCGTCTGGTCGGTGTCACCCGTCGCGATGAGCCTGCCGACGCTCAGCCGCCCGGCCAGGACATGCCGGCTGTCGCGGATGGTGACGGGGACATAGTGCGAGTAGCTGCTCTCCGCCTTGACGAAGTGGAAGTCGCCCCCGAGCCCCGCCACCTCGCCGGAGAGCCGCAGGCGATACCCCGTCGTCGGATTGTAGGGGTGGTCGCTGGTGTCCGTCACGGTGCTGAGCCCCACGCTGCGAAGCGTGCCGGTCTGGGTGGGCCCGCTGCCTGGCTGGTCGACGAGGGGCGCGGCGGTCACCCAGTTGGCAAAGGTCAGGTAGCCTCGCGTGTACTCCGACAGGGGCCGCCCCAGGGTCAGCTCGCCACCGTAACGCTGGTCCCAGTACAACAACGTATTCTCCCCGTCGGAGAACTGCCGCTTGGTCTGCTGCCAGCCGATCCGCACGCCGAGCGACGTCCCGCTGGCGTCCAGGTACGGCTCCGTGAAGCTGATGTGGTAGCGCTGCGCATCGGACCCGTAGCTGAGGGTGAGCCCCACCTGCTGGGCCCGGCCCAGGAAGTTGCCGTCCGAGATCTCGACGAAGCCCGCCAGGCCCTCCCCGACGGTGTAGGTCATACCCAGCTGCACGTTGCCCGTGCGGCGCTCCTTGACCCGCACCACCACGGCCACCTCATCGGGCCGCTCCGGCACCTCGCGCAGGTCGGCGTTGACCTCTTCGAACAAGCCGAGCATCAGCACGCGACGCAGGCCCAGCTCGAGGTCGCTGCGGACCAGCACCTCGCCGGGCTCCATGCGCAGCTCCCGGGTGATGACGTAGTCCCTGGTCTTCTCGTTGCCCTCGAGATCGATGGCCCCGACCTTGACCGGCACCAGGGCCACCCGCAACGTGCCGTCGTCCTCGAGCTGCAACCGCGACGGCATCACCAGCACGCCGAAGCGCTGCCAGACGAGGGCGGGCAACTCCTGCACCTCGCGGGCGACGGTGGGGCCGTGCACCACCTGCCCCGTGGGCAGCTGCAAGAGTGCGACGACGTCGTCGGCCTGCACCTTCTGGCGCTCCAGCACCGGCGCCAGGTCATCCGAGGGCTCCAGCACGACCCGGCGCAGGACCGGGTTTTCGACCACCGAGAAGACGACCCGTACCAGCTGGGGGCCGTTGCCGTCACGTCCCGTGGAGAGGCTCTGGATGTCCACCGAGACGCTCTTGAAATAGCCCAGGTCCAGGACGGCCTGCATGTCGGCCTGGACGTCCTCCCGGCGGAGCGGCTTGCCGGGTTGGGTCCGGGTGATGGCGTCGAGGATGGTCACCGCCTCGATCTGGTCGTTGCCGCTCACCACCACCGCCCTCACCTCGGCCTCGGGCATCTCGGGTTGGGTGGCGGCCTGCACCCCCTCGAGGGAGGCCAGCGCCAGCAACAACAGCGAAGCGAGGATCAGTCGGGATTGCAACTTCGCCCGGCGTGCATGCAATGGGGCCGGTCACCTCCGCCTCTCGCCATGCGTCTTTCGGGGCCTGCCGTGGCGCTCCTCTTGTCAGTTGAGCCTTGGGATGTCACTCAGAAACTGTGCTGCCAGTCCAACCCCACGCGGAAGGCCCCGTCGCCGTTCTCGTCATCCCAGCTCAGGCGCCACGTCAGGTCGGGCCTCAACCTGTAAGACAATTCGAAGGACTGCGAGCCTTCCGGGTCCAGTAGCTCACGCCGGTAGCGCACGTAGAGACGGCCGGGGTCCAGGTACTTCCCTGCCAGCAGCCGCAGGCTGCCGCTCTCCGTGCCCGGCACCAGGGCCACCTCGTCGAGGCCCAGGGCGGTGCGCACCGCTTCCTCCAGCGGGCCCATGGCCCAGGCGGCGAGTTGCTCGTTGACGCGGGCGATCCACCGCTGGCGAGAATCCTCCTCCGCCCTATCGAGCCCTGGCAGCAGCAGAGCCAGGATCTCCTCGCGGCTCATCTCGGGTTGAGCGGAGAGGCGAAGCTGGGTGGGGTCCGTGGTGGTCCCCTCGACGTGTAGCCGTACCGGGCCCTCGGGCGTGCTGGTGGTGGCGTCGAGGTCCACCTCGGGCACGAGCCCTCGCGAGGGGCTGAAGGTGAGGCGCCCCCGCTCGATGGCGAATTCCCGCCCGAAGTAGCGGACCCGAGCCTGCGTCAGCAGGACCTCGCCGGCCAGCGCCGGGGTACCGGTGGTGCCGGTCAGGCGCACCGCGCCCTCGGCCAGCGCCGTCCCACCGATGGCCGGCACCTCCAGCCGAATGGGCTGCTCGGCCTGCACGGTCACGTCCAGGGGGATGCCCCCTGCCGCCGCCGGACGGCCCTCGGCCCGTTCGAAGCTCTCGGGCAGCCGTACCATTCCCTGGCCGTTGAGCGGCAGGCCCGACGTCCCACCGGGAAGACCGATGCCCCAGAGGGTCACCCGCCCGTCCCTCACGCCCAGCCGACCCGAGAGGACGGGACGGCTGCCCGGCGTCCAGGCACCGGCCCAGCGCAACTCCCCGGTGAAGGTGCCGGCGAGTTGCAAGCTGCCGGTCGGCCGCATGTCGACGGATACCCGGCGTACCTCCATCCGCACGTCGACCGGGTACAGTCGCAGGGGCCAGATGGCTTGCAGTTGCGCCTCGCCGCTCAACTGCACGTCGCCCCCACGGGCGGAGCGAGCCTGGCCCTGAGCCAGGCGGATGGTCCGGCCCTCGACGCGCAGGTCGACCACGATGTCCGTCAGCGGATTGAGACGCTCCTGCGGCGCCACCAGCCGGTCGGCCTGCACCGAGAGCCCACCGCTGACGTTGGGCGCTTGCAGGGTACCGGAGACCACCACGTCCCCCGTGAGGCGCCCGCCCTCCACCTGCCACGCGGGCAGGAGCTGGCGCACCAGCTCCAGCGGGAAACGCTCCATGCGGGCCCGCACGTCCATGGTGGCGGCCGCGTCGGCGCCGAGCAACGTCAGTGGCACGCTCCCGCCGATGCGCGCCACCTCCCGGTCCTGCACGGAGACGAGGACTTCTTCCAGCATCAACGTGGGGGACTCCAGGCGCAGGCCGCCCTCGACGGCCGCAGACAATCCGCCCTCGGAGCGCTGGCGCAGCCGGAAATTCGCCTGACCCGTCTGCAGGTCCGCCGCCAGGCGCAGGGCCATGGTGCCCTCGACCTCGCCGCCTTGCAGCGACGCATCCTCGATCTGCCACACCCCATCCTCGAAGCGGATGGCCGCCTGCAGGGTGCCCAGTTCGTAGCCGGCCAGCCCCAGCCGGTCCGCGCGCACCTGGCCCGCCAGGGTCCCGTCGACGAGCGAGCCGGCGAAGGTGGCGTACCCGCGCCACGACCGCAGCCACGGACGCAATGCCCGCCCACCCAGGTTGATGAGGTCGCCCGCGATCCGGTAGCCACCGCCCTGCTCCCTGACGACCTCGATGCTGCCGTCGGGCCCGTCGAAGCTAGCCATGGCGAGCACCGGGGTTCGTCGCCTGGGCCCCGTATGGCCCGCCGGGTCCGTCCAGGCCAGCTCGATGGCGAAGTCGCCGGCCACCTCCCCGCCGCCCCCGGTCAGGGCTGTCGGCCCATCGCCCACGCCGTCCCCCGACCCGAGCAGGCTGCGAAAAGCCGTCAAGGCCTCGGTGGAGGCGAGGCCCTCGACCCGACCGGTCAATGTCAGCCACACGCGTGCAGGCTCGCCGGCCACCGGTCGCGCCGATGTCCTCCAACGCAGCTCAGCGCCGAGGGCCAGGACGCCGCTGCCAGCAGCGGCGACGATCTCATCGACCGTCGCCTGGCCGGAGGTCAGGTCGGCGACGACGTGGGCCTCCGCGCCGCCGACGGCCAGGCCCAGCAACCGCCCGGAGGGCGTCTGCAACTCCCCGTCGACCTGCCACGGCCCCGTCAGCGACCCGCTGAGGCGGCCGCGAGCGGCCACGGAATTGACGGCGTAGCCCGACCACCAGGGCAGGTCCTCGCCGGGCTGCAGACCGGCCACTTCGAAGTCGATGGTGGCTGCGTGAGGCCAGGAGTCGGCCAGGCTGCCTGCGACGGCGCCGCGCGCCTCTCCCTTGCGGACCCTCCCGCCGATCAGGCGCAGACCATCGGCATCCTGCCGGATCTCGCCTTCCAGGCGTAGACCGGCCAGCAGCCTCCCCCACCGGCCGCCCGCCTCGGGGACCGGGCGGACCTGCGCGACCACCTCGATGGGGGGCAGCCCTTCGGGGCCCCAGGTGCCGTCCGTCCGCCAGTCGATCTGCCAGGGACCCGAGCCTTCGACCGGGCCGGTCCACTCCAGCCGGCCGGCGAGATCCACCTGGAGCGTCTGCTCGTCCGCCAGGTGCGCCGAGCCGCTCGCACTCGAGACGAGACCCTCGTGCGCGATGGTCAGGCGCCGCAGCACCACCCTGGTACCGGAGGCGACGGCCAGGAAGTCGGCCCGGGCGGCGCCCAGCTCCACCGATCCCTCGGCCTGCACCTGCCCCGGCCCCAACACCTGCAGCTGACCGGCACTGCGCCAGGGCGTGCGGACCCACTCGCCGGGCGTGGCGCCCGGCTCCTCCCATACGCCGTCGAGCCCCCAGGAGAGGGAGTCTCCCGTCGCGAGCCACCCCATTGCCAGCGGCAACTGGCGCAGACCGTCGAGGAGGACCCGCTGGATGCGTGCGATCCGCTCTCGCAGCCCGGGAGGCGTCTCGTCGCCCGGCTGCGCCTCCGGAAGCTCCTCCTCGGCGCCCTCCTGGGCCGGGCGGATCACCACGCCGCTCGCCTCGACCCGCCGCACGCTGCTCGCCGGCTGGCGGGGATGGGCGATGGCGGCCGGTACGTCGACCCCCACCGTGACGCCGGGAGCGTAGATCTGACCGCCGCCTCGGAGATCCAGCTGCACGGGCGCCAGCCTTACGGCCGACGGCAATGCCAGGGCCGCCTCGCCCACCTGGATGGTGAGCCCCGCGTCCTGGCCCACGTCGCTCAGGGCCTGGCGTACCGCCACGCTGAGATTCGCGTTGATCTCTGGCAACGCGGTCCACGCGGCGACGCCCAGCGTGCTCGCCAGGAGCAAGGAAACGGCCAGCAGCCACCGTGCCGGAGGCCGGGTTCGATGTCGCGTCGGCTGTAGGTCACTCATGGTGCGATTCGTGTTGGACCTTCGATGAAAAGGGGACGATTCCCGTTACCGGGCGTGTGCCAATGGCTGGCGGCTCAGGAGGACGCTGCGACTCACGGGGTCGAAAGGCCGCCGCTTGCCTGCACGGCACCGGGACCTCTCGCCGGCTCGGTAGATCGGCTCAGGATTCGCACGTCGAACGATGTGCTGCCCTCGATGACCCAGGGCGTGATGAGCGCGCGCTTGACGGCGCCCGTCTCGGTCCGCTCCTCCCCGGGCTTCGTCGTCGACCCCGCCGACGAGCCGTCGCCCGGCACCCGGGTCGCCCGCCCGCTCGCCGGCGGGTCGGTCGGCTCGTCGGCCTCGTCCGCCCGCACCGGCAACACTCCAGGATAAAACTCGGCCACCAATTCGTTGCTCTTCTCGCGTCCCTCCAGGGTCTCGATGAGCTTCTCGAGGTTGGTGGGGACCTCTCCCTCGTCGAGGGGCGCTTCCTCAGGCTCCTCGGACTCCGTCGGGGCCCCCTCGCCGGACAGCAGGCTCTCCAGGTCCAGACCCAGGGAGAAGCTGCCGGGGCTCCCGCCTCGCACCGTCACGCTGACAGTGCCCGGGGCCGCGTCCTCGGGGATCTGCAGCGTCAGGATGCGGGTCTCGAGCTCCCCCCGGTAGGGGAGGAGATCCACCGCCACGCCCAGGCGCTCACCCGGACGCACCGCGTCGTTGAGCGGCCTGGCCCTGACGATGGCAGCCGTCTGGCGCTGCTGGCTCACCTGCACCGTCAGGTCGATGGAGGTCAGCCCGATATCCTCGAACCGGTTGGTCAGCAGGGTCTGCAACGTGCCCAAGAAGTCGCTCAGCAGGCGCGCCGAGATGTCCGACGGGCTGTAGTCCATCGCGTCTCGTGCGAAAGTACCGCCTCCGGGCAGCGCCCTACCGTGGATCCGGTAGATGGTCCGGGCAGTCCCAGGGCCGATGCGGTCCAGCCCTCTGTCCAGCGCCTCCAGCGATGCGATGGCCACGAGCGGTACCGTCAGCAGGTCGTCACGCACCACCCGGGCCTCGAAGGTCCTGGATCGGCCGGCCGACACATCCTCGACCGTCACCGTCAGCCGGATGGCGTCGGGCTCCGCGTCGGTCCGCCCCGCCACAGCGGCCCGGCGGTCCTCGGTCAGCACGGCCTTCGGCTCGCCGATGAGGCTGCCGACCTTGAAGGGGACGGTAAGACTGCTGACGGTACGATGGATGTAGGCCGGCCCGGCGAAGAAGTCGACGCTGCCCTTCTGGAGGAAGGGATGGCCGAAGCCCACGAACCGGGAGCCATCGACGTAGGTGACCGTCCCGATGGCCGTGAGGCTGACATCCCCGTGCACCAAGCCGACCCCGAAGGCGCTGCCCGGCTGAAGCTCGACCGACTCCGCCCCCGTCGCCCCACCCACGCCCACGGGGGCCGCTCCGCCTCCCGGCACCAGCATGAGCCCGAAGGGAGCCAAGAGCCGCTCCACGGCTCGACGCGCTCGCGGCCCGAAGCCGCCCACCATCACCGGTGTGGCCACGGGTACCATGATCGCCGTGTCTTTTGGCAACGTCTCCCGCATCCGCTGGGCAGAGGCCGGGTCGGAGGCGAGGGCGACGTGTCGGTACACGCCTCGCTCCCGGGCCTGGGGCCCGAGGCCGCTCGACTCGGGCGATGGCTCGCCCGGCACGCGACGCAGCACCTCGAGCATGTCCTCGATGGGCGTCACCATGCCCACCGAGTGATCGCTAAACTCGAAGGCGTACCCGATGGCCCCCAACAGCCGGCCATCGACGTAGACGGGGCTGCCGCTCATGCCCGCCGCGATCCCACCGAAGCCCTCCACCGCAGGGCCGCTCACCCTGACCAGGATCAGGTCGCCGGCGGGCCCGGCCTGCTCGACGACGCCCAGGACCTCCACGTCGAACCGGTCGATGCGCGTCCCCTGCACCACCGTCAGGCCGTATCCGGTCAGCCCGGGCCGCACCTGCTCGACGGGAAGCAGCTGGGGTGCGCCCAGGGCACCGGCAGCCATCGCGAGGCAGATCCCGATGGCGGCGAGCGCGACCGACAGGCCGCGTGGGAGCACGTGCTCGAGGCGGCGGGCCCCTCTCACCAAGGCAGCAGTCCCTTCGGCGCCGGGGGGTGATCTAGACGCGGACGGGATCGCCCACCCCCCTGGCTTCCCCTCTATTCCCCTCAGCGATGTGGTCTCCTGTCAATGCACGCGAAAACTCGTCGACCAAGAGTCGCGCCAGTCGACCCGGGCCTGCGTCCACCAGCAGTGTCGCCGTGGCCTGACAAAACCACTCCCCGTACACCTGCCCCGCCATGCCCTCGCCGAAGAGGCTGCCCTCGCCCGGCTTGAGGGCTTGTTGCAGCAGGTGCGACCAGAGCCATGCCTCCAGTTGCCCTGCCGCCCAGCGCAGGCCGGCCTCGCCCTTGAGCGTCCCGCTTTCCGGCGGCACGACCCAGGGTGCCGGCACGGACGCTGCCGGGCCATCGGTCCGGGCCTCATGGAGGATCGTTCGAAAGCTCTCCCTCGACCCTGACCGCGCGGGCCGCTCGGACGGGGCCGGACCGACCGCACCGCGGCGCGCCACCGCGAAGGCCGCCATCTCCGCCACTGTCACAGCACCTCCAGCTCGGCGTACAGGGCACCCGCCGCCCGGATGGCCTCCAGGATGGCGATGATGTCCTTGGGCGTCAGGCCTGAGGCGTTGAGCGCATCGACCAGCTCGCCCACGCTGGCGCCGGCCTGCAGGAGCGTGGCACGACCCGGCGGGGACTCGCTGCGGGAGGGCAAGCCACGGACCGCACCCAAGTCGTCGTCGGGAGCCGTCGCGCCCACCTCGACCCGGATGCCGCCGTGGGCTACGGCTACGGGCGCGATGCGCACCTGATGGCCCAGCACCACCGTGCCGGTGCGTTCGTTGATGACCACTCGCGCCGGCGCCGACGGCGTCACCATCAGCTGCTCGAGTCGCGCCACCAGGAGGGCAGGGTCCTGCTGGTACGCCTCCGGCAGTCGCACCGTCACGACGGCCCCATCCAGGGTAAACGCCAGCGGCTCTCCCAGCTCCTGGTTGATGGCGTCCACCATGCGCGCAGCGGTGGTGAAGTCGGGCTGGTACAGGACGAGGCGCACCGTCCCCTCCTGGGCCACCGCCGCCGGCACGGCCCGCTCGACGATGGCCCCACCCGGGATGGTCGCGACGGTGGGGTGCACCCGCTGGCCCGTCAGGCTGCGAGCCGTGCTGCCGCCCACCACCAGCGGTCCCTGTGCCACGGCGTACACCTCGCCATCGGCACCCTGGAGGGGCGTCTGCAGCAGGACACCCCCTGCCAGGCTGCGGGCGTCCCCCATGGAAGAGACCGTCACGTCCACCCGGTCACCGGGGCGGGCCAGCGACGGCAGGAGCGCCGTCACCATGACGGCGGCCACGTTGCGCGCCCGCAGCTGGCCGGGATCGACGGCCAGCCCGAAGTAGCGGAGCATATTGGCGACCATCTGGGCCGAGACACCCCGGCTGTCGCCGGTCCCCTCCAGCCCCACGACGAGCCCCAGGCCCACCAGCTGGTTGGGGCGGAGCCCCTCCAGTCGGGCGAGGTCCACGATCCGCACGGCAGGCGCCGCAAGCGGGGCGACCGCGCCTTCGGACTGGGCGAGGGCGCCTGCTGCCCACCCCACCAGCAGCGACAGCGAGAGCACCGTGGCCCCGGCTCGTCCAGCGCGTCGTAGCATCGCCTCGATGGCCATGGCCGCTCCCACCTCAGAAGAGCCAGTCGAAGATGCGGGTCAAGATGCCCGGCTTCTGCTCCGCTCCCAAGGCCCCCGTGCCTCGCAGCACGATCTGGGCGTCCGCCACGTACGTCGACAGCACGGTGTTTTCCCGGGAAATATCCTCAGGCCGTACGATGCCGGTCAACACGATCTCCTGATGCTCCTCGTTGATGACGATGGTCTGTCGCCCCTCGACCCGCAAGGCGCCGCCGGGGAGCACCTCGACCACCCGGGCGGTCATCTGCGCCTTGACGCTGCCGGTGCGCACCGTGCGCCCGCTCCCGTCGAACGCGCTGCCCCCCGACGCCCCCAGCAGCGGGATGAAGTCCAGCAGCCCCTGGCCGGGGCCGATCTTGAGGGAACCTTCGCGTTCGCTCCCCGTCGATGCGGCCGAAGTGGCCTCGGCGCGCTCCACGATGATGATGGTCACCAGATCCCCCACCCGGCGGGCCCTGGCGTCGGCATACAGCCCTCCGGCGAAGCCCGACTGGGTCTCCTGTGCCTTGGCCCACAGGGACTCGGCCGCCGCCCCGCTCGCGCTCGCCGAGACAAGCGCAGCCATCAGGGCCAGGCCCGCCATGAAACGCGCAGGGACTCGGCCCATCCCGATGCCTCCTCGCCTCACGGTCCTGACGTCCCCTCGACCACCGCCAGCCCCGGTGCGATCAGCACTGCATGCACGACCGCCCCGGATATGGGGTTGCGCACCTCCAGGGGCTCCCCGATGCCGGCCGGCTCGAGCGCGACACCCTGCCATGTGACGGTGACAGCACCCCGCCGCACCACCACCGTCACGAGTGAGCCCCTCGACACCTGGGAAGCGCCCTTCCCCGCACCTGCGGATCCCTTGTCTCCACCCGACCCGGTCGCCCACGCATCCCCGTGGGGCGTCATGGTTGTGTTCGCCCGTCGACCGACCAGCGCGCCGCCAGTCGCGCCAGCCTCCTCGAGGGCGGCGCGCACCCAGACCCGCCGGTGCGGCGTGCCGTCCACGAGGAGGTCGACGGCGAAGACGGCGGGCCCCTCTCGCAGGACCGGCGGCCCCGACACGACCACGGCGCTCAACTCCCCCCGGGGCACCAGCACGCCCGAGGGCATCTCGACGGCTCGAAGCGTCACGGTGTGGCCCTTGTGCCCCGTGGCGCCCGCCAGGTAAGTGCGGATGGCCGCTTCGATGGGCCCCGGCTCGAGGGGCTGACCCTGGGTGGTGACCACGGTCGCTTCCACCCCACCGGTCCACTCCACCGCGGCGGGATCGATCCGGGCCTGCCGGAGCCGCTGCTCGATGGCGGCCAGGGGGAGCGTCCGCGACTGTCCGGGAAGAGGGGCCGCCCCAAGCTCCACGCTCTGCACCCGTTGCCACAGTTGCTCGTCGCCGCTCAGGTAAGCGGCCACGTCGCCCAGGCGGATCGAGGGCCCCACCGTCTGGGCCTGCGCCCGCAGCTCCAGGGTGAGGCGACCGCCCCGGACGATCTCCTCCGGCGGGGGCGCGACGTCCCCGCCCTCGGCCGCTGCGGCGACGCCGGCAGCCGCCAGCCACCCGGATAGCACCAGGCTCACGGCGCCGAGCCGCCACCGGCTCGCTCCGGTTCTCCGCGCTCCCCGGCGCGGCGGAGCTCCCCGCTCTAGGGCGCCAGCCATCGGCCCCACCCTCGGCGCCTCCTACTAGCGGCGGAGGTTGTTGGCGCTCTGGAGCATGTCGTCCGAGGCCTGGATGGCCTTGGAGTTGGCGTCGTAGGCCCGCTGAGCCATGATGAGGTTGACCATCTCCTCTACCACCTCGACGTTGGACATCTCGAGGTAGCCCTGGGCGATGGCCCCGAAGCCGTCGAGACCGGGCTGGCCGATGATGGGCGGCCCGGAGGCCCCCGTGGCCAGGAAGAGGTTGCGGCCGTAGTTGCGCAGGCCCGCCGGGTTGACGAAGCGTGCCAGTTCGATGCGCCCGATCTCCTGCGGCTCGCTGTCGTTGACCATGACGGCGGAGACCGTGCCGTCGGCCCCTATCGACACCTCGATGGCGTCGGGCGGGATGATGATCTCCGGCTCCAGCACGAAGCCGTCGGAGGTGACGATGCGGCCGTCGCTGTCCTTCTTGAAGGAGCCGTCACGGGTATAGGCGATGGTGCCGTCGGGCAGCAGCACCTGGAAGAAGCCGTCACCCTCGATGACGAGGTCCAGCGGGTTGTTGGTCTCCCGGAAGGTACCCTGCGAGAAGAGCTTGACGGTGGCCACCGGCCGCACGCCGTGCCCGACCTGGATGCCCGTCGGGACCTCGGCGCCGGACGTGACCGCGGTGCCGGCGAAGCGAATGGTCTGGTAGAGCAGGTCCTGGAAGTCCACGCGCGACTTCTTGAAGCCGGCGGTGTTGACGTTGGCCAGGTTGTTGGCGATGGTGTCGACGGCAAACTGCTGGCCCGCCATCCCTGATGCAGCGGTCCAAAGCGATCGCATCATGACGAAGATCCCCCGCCTCTCGTGACGATGCGTGCGATGAGGCGACAGCGGGGGGCGGGGCGACGACCGTGCGGTGTGCGCTGCGTCGGTCGTTCGGCAGCGCCAGGCCCCTGCGATGCAGTCCGGCCCTCTCTATGTCGTCTCCCCGTGACCCTGCCCGCCGTGGAGCCGTCGTCGGCTCCCGTCGGCGCCTCAGTTCGTCCGACCCATCTGCGTGATGAGCGCCTCGGTCATACGATCGTGCGCCTGCACGGCACGGCTGGCCGCGTCATAGGCGCGGACCCCGGCGATCATCTCCACCATGGTCGCGGCCACGTCCGTGGCGGAGCCCTCCAGCATGCCCTGGCGCACCCGCGCCGCCACGGGCTCCATCGGGCCGGCATCGGCCGTCCACTGGAAGCGGTTGGCTCCCTCTCGGACGAGCCCCGTCCGGTCGGCCACGTCCACCACCAGCAGGCGCCCCAGCACCCGGCCCTGACCGTCGAGTACCGCGCCGTCATCCGTGATGAGCAGCTCGGCCTCCGAGACCCCCGCCGCCTGGATCGGCCCTCCCTCCCCCAGCACCGGGTGGCCGTCCGGCGTGGCCAGCACCCCCTCGGCGGTGAGCACGAAGTGGCCGGCTCGGGTCAGTCGCTGGCCGGCCGGGGTCTGCACCACGAAGAACCCCTCGCCCTCGATGGCGACGTCCAGCGAACGGCCGGTGTAGCGCACCGGAGGGGTCTCCCAGATGGTGTAGGAGCGCTCGATGAAGGCGCCGGTGCCGACCTGTCCCCGGTAGGCCCTGGATGCCCGGTACTCCCGGAAGATGGTCATCTCCGGAAAGGCCTCGACGGGCGCTACCTCGGTGCGATAGGCGGGCGTGGTCGCATTGGCCAGGTCGTTGGCCAGCAGGTCCTGGCGACGGGCGAAGACCAGCATGGCCGATGCCGCGGAGAAGAGCCCCCGCACCATGGCTCTGGCGCTCACCTCCCATCCTGGCTCCAGCGAGTCAAGCCGCTGGCGCGATGGACTCCGCAGTACTGGAGTCGGCGCCAGGATGGGCGCGCTTGAGACGCAGGGGATCGGCCGCTCAGACGACCCGCCGGGCCGGCGTGGTCGAGGCGTGCCGGTTGCGGTGCAGCAGGTCCAGCACCTTGCCGGTGCCGCGGGCCACGCAGGTGACGGGGTCCTCGGCAATCTGGACGGGCAGGCCCGTCTGCTGGCTCAGCAGGCGGTCCAGCCCCCGTAGCAGGGCACCCCCGCCGGTCATGACGACCCCGCGCTCGTAGATGTCGGCCGCGAGCTCGGGGGGCGTCCGCTCCAGGACCCGGCGCACGGCGTCGACGATGGACATGGCAGGCTCCATCAGGGCGGCCCGGATCTCCTCGGCCTCCACCATCTGGGTGCGTGGCAGGCCTGTCACCGCGTCGCGGCCACGCACCTCGCGAGGCGGGATGTCGACGGGGCCCTCGGGGTCGACGGTGCCCAGCTCCATCTTGAGATCCTCGGCCGACCGCTCGCCGATGATCAGGTTGTGCTGGCGCTTGAGGTAGCGCACCACGGCCTCGTCCATCGCGTCGCCGGCGACGCGTACGGAGTCGGCCACCACCTCGCTGCCCAGGGAGATGACCGCGACGTCGGTGGTGCCGCCGCCCACGTCCACCACCATGTTGCCCACCGGCTCCTCGACGTCGAGTCCCGCTCCGATGGCCGCGGCCATCGGCTCCGAGATCAGGTGCACCTCGCGGGCGCCCGCCTGGCGACAGGCCTCGGCGATGGCGCGTCGCTCGACGTCCGTGACGGCGGAGGGGACGCAGGCGACCAGCCGGGGCCGGCTCAGGTGCCAGCCCCCCAGCGCCTTGCGCAGGAAGTAGCGCAGCATGAGCTCGGTCACCTGGTAGTGGGCCACCACGCCGTTGCGGAGGGGCCGGATGGCGACGATGGGGCCTGGCGTACGGCCCAGCATCTCGCGGGCGGCCTGACCGATGGCCAGGACTTGCTGGCGCTCCTCGTCGATGGCGACGACCGAGGGCTCTTGCAAGACGATGCCTCGCCCTCGGACGTAGACGATGACGCTGGCGGTGCCCAGATCGAGGCCTACGTCGGCGCTCAACATGCCCGAATGCGAACTCCGTCCTGTGCTGCCGTCCGGCCGCCCGTTGCGGGGCGAGCCGCCGCGCGCCGTGGATGTCGGATCGCTACCGCCTATTCGACGGGCGACGCCCATCTCCTGGTAACTCTGGCTGTCAGCGGCACGCCCCGCCCGACGGCTACGAAACCTTGCGCTGGCCCTGGTACTTGGCCCGGGTCGCCTCGCCGCCTCGGATGTGACGTTCGGCCTTGTTGCGGTCGAGCACCTTCTTGACCTGGCGAGCCAGGTCCTTGTTGAGTCGGGGCAGACGTTCGGTCATGTCCTTGTGGACGGTGCTCTTGCTGACCCCGAAAACGATAGCAGCCTGGCGGACAGTGGCCCGGGTGGTGATGATGTAGTGGCTGATGTCGACCACCCGCTTGCGGATGTAGTCCCGCATGGAGCGCCCCTCCGGCCCCGTGGTTTCGGGCTCATGCTTATGGGCCGAGAAGGGGCGATATGTTTCGAACCTTTCCAACGCGGCACCGGCGAGCCGTCGCCAGGCCCGCCGGTGCCACCGTCAGGGGATCGGCCGAGATCGAAAGGGACCGGCGTCACGGCCCGACAGGCGAGACCGACGGGATCGCCAGGTCGCTCGACCCCGTGAGCGCCGGCAGGGGCTCGGAACCCTCGGCCACCCTGAAGAAGCCTGCCGGCATCACGCCCAGCGGGTCCACGCTCTCGGTGCCGTGATAGATGGCGAAGCTGACCACGCCCCGCACGGTCGCCGCGGACCCGGTCGTGCCCGCGACGTCGCTGACGCCGTACAGCCCGGCCAGCGCCGGGACTGCCTCAGGGAAGCTGGGGCCGTACCCGACGACGGTGCCTGCGGCGACCTCCTGACCCTGCTGGACCCTGACCCTGGCCAGCCGGCCGTAGACCGTCTGCCACTCGCCACCGTGGTCGATGACCACGGTGAAGCCGTCGGCCCCCGCCTCCACCGCGCTGACCCGCCCGTCACCCGAGGCGCGCACAGGAGCACCCGATGGTACCGCCAGCTCGAGGCCGGGCAGGTAGCGCCAGTCTCCTTGCTCCGGATGGCGACGCCAGCCCGCCGTGGCCACGACCATGCCGTCCGCGGGCCAGACCAGGCGACCCTGGAGGCCGGCTCGCCCCCCCGTCACAGTAGTCCCCGCGGCCGGAGCCAGCGGGCTTGGCCGGGTGGCGGACTCCGCGGTGGCGGCTCGGCTGG
>Ga0207873_1002082_pt1 | contig 17336 bp, 18 predicted proteins | sample BGWIniCompost_FD_187373 | JGI IMG/M metagenome (GOLD analysis project Ga0207873, IMG submission 187373) | Cellulose adapted compost microbial communities from Newby Island Compost Facility, Milpitas, CA, USA - BGW Initial Compost (SPAdes)... ...
CTGCCCGCTGACCGCTTCCTCGCGCGGCGCCAGCAGCAGATCGCGGATGGCCTCGGCGAACGGCGTCCCGCCGGGCTCGCGGGTCACCAGCACGTCGCGACCACTCTGCATGAGATGTTCGCGCACCACCGTAAGCTGCGTGGACTTGCCGACGCCCTCGCCGCCTTCCAGCGTGATGAATACGCCGCTCACTCGGTAGCGTCCTGTGCGGGCGGGTCCAGCGGGCGGCGCATGCTCTGGTACTTCCGCACCGCGGCGCGGTGTTCCTCGTAGGTGGCGGAGAACTTGTGTTCGCCGCGCGGCGAGATGGCGACGAAGTACAGCGCGTCGCCCGGCTCCGGGTTCACGGCGGCGCGCAGCGAAGCCCGGCCCGGCAGCGCGATCGGCGTCGGCGGCAGGCCCTTGCGCGTGTAGGTGTTGTACGGCGTGTCGGTACGCAGGTCGCGGTAGCGGATGTCGCCGGTGTAGGCGTCGCCCAGGCCGTAGATCACGGTGGGATCGGTCTGCAGGCGCATGCCGCGCTGCAGTCGCCGCGTGAACACGCCGGCGATGGTGCCGCGCTCGTGCTCCAGCGAGGTTTCCTTCTCGATGATCGAGGCGAGGATCAGGGCCTCGTAGGGATTCTTCAGCGGCAGGCCGTCGGCCCGGGCCTGCCAGGCGGCCTCCAGCTCGCGCTTCATGTCCTCGTGGGCGCGGCGCAGGAACTCGACGTCAGTCGTGCCGCGCGGGAAGCGATAGGTCTCCGGCAGGAACCAGCCCTCGGCGTGCCCGTTCTCGAGGCCAAGCACTTCCGCGACGGTGGCGTGATCGATGGTTTCCAGGGTGCGGCGGATCGCCGGATGCCGGGAGAGCTGCTCGAACAGCTGCTTCGCGGTCGTGCCCTCGACGATGGTGATGTCGTGCAGCTTGACGCGCCCGGCCACCAGCATGTCGAGCAGGCCGGCGAGCGTGGTGCCCGGTGCGAGCTCGTACTCGCCGGCGCGTACCGCGGCGGACTGATCGCGCAGCCGCGCGAGCAGCCTGAGCTGCCAGGCGTGCTCGATGACGCCGTCGCCCTCGAGCCGCGCGGCAAGGCGGCTCAGCGGTTCGCCCTGCGGGACCTCGAAGACCACGCGCTCGGCGAGCGGCAGCGGCGCCTCGTGCCACTGCGCGTATTCCCGCCATGCCAGCATCAGCACGCCGGCCGCGACCGCCACCAGAACCAGCAGAATCAGTTTCCTCAACATGCGCGCCGTTCCATCTCCTGATCAACCGCTGCCTGCAGCCGGCGGGTCATTGTACCAATCGGCCGCGGCGCGTCTTCCAGCGCGGCCACCGGGCAGACCCCGAGCACCGCGTTGACCAGGAACATCTCGCCGCCGAGATCCGCGTCGCGCAGCGGCGCCTCCCTCACCGTGAGGCCTTCGGCGGCGGCCAGTGTCATCACCAGCCGTCGCATCACGCCGGCAACGCCACGGCCGGCTGGCGGCGTGACCAATTGGCCACCGGCGACGACAAACAGGTTGGTGCGGGTACCTTCGACGACGTAGTCCTGTGCATCACGCATCAGGCCCTCGTCAGCGCGCCCCTGGAACTCGCGGCTGGCGAGCACCTGCGGCAGGCGGTTGAGATGCTTCAGGCCGGCGAGCGCTGCGGGGCCGTCCAGCGGCGTCGTGCAGATCGCGACATGCATGCCCTCTTCCCGCCAGCGCGGCAGGTCCGCGGGCAAGGCACCGGTCAGCACGACGCGGCGCGGCTGGTGGGCGCCAGGCATGTAACCCCTCCCGCCGCTGCCGCGGGTAACGATGAGCTTCACCACGCCGTCGCGCACTTCCCCGGCGGCGCGGCCGAGTTCCCCGGTGAGCGATGCTGACGGCGGCGCAACGATACCGAGTGCCGCGAGACCGCGCTGCAGCCGCTCGAGGTGAAGGTCCAGCAGCGGAATCGTCCCGTGCATGGCGCGCATGGTTTCGAACACGCCATCGCCGTAGGCCAGCCCGCGATCATCGGCCGGAATGCCGTCCGCCTCGCGCCCATCCACGAGGATCACGCCATGTCTCCCAGGGCGCGCAGCATGCCGCGCGCCTTGGCTCGCGTCTCTTCCAGTTCGCGAACCGGCACGGAGTCGGCGACGATGCCGGCGCCGGCGCGGAAGAAGATCCTGTCCGCGTCGCGCATCATGGTTCGGATGAGAATGTTGAAGTCGCCGCTGCCGTCGCGGTTGAGATAGCCAAGCGAACCCGTGTAGGCGAGCCTCGGCGCCTGCTCGAGCTCGGCGATGATCTCCATGCAGCGCACCTTCGGGCAGCCGGTGATGGTGCCGCCCGGAAACACCGCGGCGAGCACGTCGCAGGCGCTCGCATCGGCTCGCCTGCGGGCGCGCACGTTGGAGACGATGTGATGCACGTGCGTGTAGCTTTCGACGACCATCAGTTCGTTGACCTCCACGCTGCCCGGCTGCGCGATCCTGCCGAGGTCATTGCGTTCCAGGTCGATCAGCATGACGTGCTCGGCGCGCTCCTTGGGATGCGCGATGAGCTCGTCGAGCATGGCACGGTCTTCGTCCGGATCAGCGCCCCGCGGCCGCGTGCCGGCGATCGGGCGCGTATCCACGCGCTCGCCGCGCATCTCCACCAGGCGTTCGGGCGAGGAGCTGATGATGGCCTGCTCGCCCCAGCTGACCAGCGCCGCGAACGGCGCCGGATTGGCACGCCGCAGGCGATCGTACAACTGCCAGTGCGCCAGCGGTTCGCCCAGGCTGGCCTGCCAGAGGCGCGAGAGGTTGGCCTGGAACACGTCACCTGCATGCACGTAGCGGATCGCCTGCTCGACGATGCGCTCGTAGCGTGAAGGCTCTTCCTCGGCGAGCGCCGCGAGCCGTACCGGTTCGGCCTGTACCACCGCATCACCGATGCGTTCGAGATCCTCCTGCATGGCATCCAGCAGGCTTTCCTCCTCGGCGACCAACAAGGTGCAGCCTTTCCCGTGATCGCGGATGACCGCCGCGGGGAAGCGCGTAGTGCGCGCCACGGGCCAGCGGGGGTCGCGCGGCTGGCGCAGCTTCGGCTCGATTTCCCCGGCGAGTTCATAACCGAGATACACGAACCAGCCGCCACTGAACGGCAGCGAGGTATCGGCGCTGCCCTGCTCCGCGCGCAGCCATTGATCGAGCGAGGAAAGGAATCCGTCCGCCGCATGCGGCCCGGCGAGCGAGCCGTCGGCATGGAGGCTCAGCGACTCACCGGGAAAGGCAAACAGGATGTCGTGACGGCCCAGTTGGCCGCGGGCGGCGCTTTCGAGCAGGTGCGGGTAACGTGCCGGTGCGTGACGGTGCAGTGCAAGCAGGTCGGGCGCGCGGGGAAACTCGCGGATGAAGGTCATCGGAAAGCCGCCATCGAATGCCGCGCGCGGCCGCGAGGCGATGCCTCACAGCCGCGCCAGCGGCAGGGATCAGATCTTGCGGAACACCAGCGAACCGTTGGTGCCGCCGAAACCGAACGAGTTCGAGAGCGCCACGTCAATCTTCATCTCGCGCGCCTGGTGCGGCACGTAGTCGAGATCGCAGCCCTCGTCCGGATTGTCGAGGTTGATGGTCGGCGGCGCCACCTGGTCGCGAATGGCGAGCACCGTGAACAGCGCCTCGACGCCGCCGGCGGCACCGAGCAGGTGGCCGGTCATGGACTTGGTGGAGGACACCGCGAGCTTGCGGGCGTGGTCGCCGAAGGCGCGCTTGATGGCAATGGTCTCGCCCTTGTCGCCCACCTGCGTGGAAGTGCCGTGGGCGTTGATGTAATCGACGTCCTCGGGATTGATGCCGGCGTCGGTCAACGCCGTGACCATGCACTGGCGCGCGCCCTCGCCGTCTTCCGGCGGCGCGGTGATGTGATAGGCATCGCCGCTCTGGCCCATGCCGATCAGCTCGCAGTAGATCTTCGCGCCGCGCGCCTTGGCGTGTTCGTATTCCTCCAGCACCAGCACGCCGGCGCCGTCGGACAGCACGAAGCCGTCGCGGTCCTTGTCCCAGGGACGCGAAGCGCGCTCGGGATCGTCGTTGCGGGTGGACAGCGCGCGCGCCGCGCAGAAGCCGCCGACGCCCAGCGGGGTCGTGGCATGTTCCGCACCGCCGGCAACCATGATGTCGGCGTCGCCGTGCTGGATGATCCGGGCGGCGTGACCGATGTTATGCGTGGCCGTCGTGCACGCGGTGACGATGGCGAGGTTCGGGCCCTTGAGGCCGTACATGATCGACAGGTTGCCCGAGATCATGTTGATGATGCTGCCCGGAACGAAGAACGGCGAGACCTTCTTCGGGCCGCCGTGTTCCGCGATCAACAGCGAGGTGTTCTCGATCGAATGAATGCCGCCGATGCCCGCGCCGACCATGACGCCGATGCGCGGCGCGTTTTCGTCATTGACTTCGAAGCCCGAGTCCTTGATCGCCTGCATGGAAGCGGCAATGCCGTAATGGATGAACGGATCCATGCGGCGCGCTTCCTTCGCGGAGATGTACTCCTCGACGTTGAAGTCGCGAACCTCGCCGGCAAACCGGGTCGGGAAGTTGCTGGCATCGAAATGCGTGATCGGCCGAATGCCGCTCTTGCCGGCCCTGATGTTCGCCCAGGCTTCATCGACCGAATTGCCGACGGGCGAAATGATGCCGAGACCGGTAATGACGACGCGACGTTTGGACAAGGGACACCTCGTTCAGGAAACGATTGGGTTGTTCAGTACTCCAGAAACGCAAACGCCGTTGCCACGATGTGCGGCAACGGCATCCACGTGCGCGCAGTCGATGATCAGCTGTCGCCGAGATGCGCGTTGACGTAATCAATGGCCTGCTGGACGGTGGTGATCTTCTCGGCCTCTTCGTCCGGAATTTCGCATTCGAATTCTTCTTCGAGCGCCATCACCAGTTCGACGGTGTCCAGGGAGTCTGCGCCAAGATCGTCGACGAAGGAGGCTTCCGGCTTGACCTCTTCCTCCTTCACTCCAAGCTGTTCCACGACGATCTTCTTAACACGTTCTTCGACGCTGCTCATGACTAACAAGTCCTCCGATGGTTGCCTTCGAGGCATTGGTCGAATTCGTCCAGTGCCGCTGCGGGCGGTATTGTATTGAAAAGCCTGAAGGCGTGCCACACAAGCGAAAAACGCCTGTTTGAATCACTTTCAAGCCGTTGAAAACCTCACGAAAAATGCCGTTACGGCATGTACATTCCACCATTCACGTTGATGGTTTCGCCGGTGATGTAGGCGGCTCCCGGCGAGGCCAGGAACAGCACCGCCTGGGCGATGTCCTCGGGCTGGCCGAGACGGCCCAGCGGTACCTGCGCAAGCATGGCCTCGCGGTTGGCTTCCGGCAGGTCGCGGGTCATGTCGGTCTCGATGAAGCCCGGCGCGACCACGTTCACGGTAATGCCGCGTGAACCGATCTCGCGCGCCATCGACTTGGTGAAGCCGATGATGCCGGCCTTGGCCGCGCAGTAGTTGGCCTGTCCCGGGTTGCCGATCAGGCCGACCACGGACGCGATGTTGATGATGCGACCCTTCTTCGCCTTCATCATGCCGCGCATCACGCCCTTGCTGAGGTGGAAGATGGAGGACAGGTTGGTGTTCAGGACGTCCTCCCACTCCTCGTCCTTCATGCGCATCAGCAGGTTGTCGCGCGTGATGCCGGCGTTGTTCACCAGGATGGTCGGCGCGCCGAACTCCTTGTTTACGGCATCAAGAAAGCTGTCGATGCTCTCCTTGACGCTGACGTTGAGCACGCGGCCGGCGCCGTCGATGCCCTCGTCCTGGAACATCCTGGAGATGCCTTCCGCGCCTGATTCGGACGTGGCGGTACCGATGACCTTGGCGCCGGCCTTGCCGAGCGCGATGGCGATGGCCCGGCCGATGCCGCGCGAGGCGCCGGTGACGATGGCAAGTTCATTCTGAAGCATTGTCTCCCCCTGTTATCGGTCGGCCGCCGCGACGGCTTCGTCCAGTCCCGCGCGATCCTGCACGGCGATGACGGTCATGTTCTTCTCGATGCGGCGGTTCAGGCCCGCGAGCACCTTGCCGGGGCCGCATTCGACTATACCTTCGACACCGTTTGCCGCGAGGAAGCGCACGGTTTCGGTCCAGCGCACCGGCGAATAGAGCTGCCGGACCAGCGCGTCGCGGATCGCGGCTGGCTCGCTCTCGATGGCCACATCGACGTTGTTGACCACCTTGATCGAAGGCGCGCTGACTTCCGTCTCCGCGAGTCGCGCCGCCAGTTCCTCGGCCGCGGGACGCATCAGCGCGCAATGCGAAGGCACGCTCACCGGCAGCGGCAGGGCGCGCTTCGCGCCGTTCTGCTTGCAGATCTCGATGGCGCGCTCGATGGCGGCGCGGTTGCCCGCGATCACCACCTGGCCGGGCGAGTTGAAGTTCACCGCGCTGGCCACCTCACCCTGCGCCGCCTGGTCGCAGGCGGCCCGAACCTGTTCGTCTTCCAGGCCGAGGATGGCGGCCATCGCGCCCTCGCCCGCGGGCACCGCCCGCTGCATGGCCTCGCCGCGGAACTCGACCAGCTTCACCGCGTCGGCGAAGCGCAGCGCGCCGGCGCAGACCAGCGCGGTGTACTCGCCGAGGCTGTGCCCGGCCATGTACTCGGGACGATACGAGGCATGCGCCGTGAAGGCGCGCCACACGGCGACGCCCGCGGCCAGCAGCGCCGGCTGGGTGCGCTCCGTGGCGTTGAGCTCGCTTTCCGGGCCTTCCTGCACGAGCTTCCACAGATCGTAACCAAGCGCATCCGACGCTTCCGCGAAGGTTTCGCGCACCACCCCTTCGGCTTCCGCAAGCTCGGAAAGCATGCCGAGCGATTGCGAGCCCTGGCCAGGGAATACGAAAGCAAGATTCATGGGCTCCCCTTGAGACTTCTGGTTCTGTTGGCCCCGTCGACCGGAGCGAAGCCGCGGATTCTACCAGCGGCCTGCCGCTCAATGCACCGGCCGATTCGCCCCGCCTGCGGCGAGCACCCTGCCCGCACGCCAGCTCACGGCAGCCATCACGCCACCGATGCCGCCGTACCAGTGGGCAGCAACCACCACCGGCCCGCCGGCGGCCTCCGCCGTGAACGGCAGCGCTCCAGCCCATTGCTCCCAGAGCAGCTTCGCGACCACCACGGCGACCAGGAACCAGCGCATGCGCCGCTCCAGGCCGTCGTCCAGCAATGCCGCGCCCAGCAGCAGGCCGTGCAGCACGCCGGAAAGTCCCACGTACCACTCGAGCTGCGGCTCCAGCAGCCAGAAGCCAAGGTCGATGGCGAACACGGAGACGAACAACAGCCAAAGCCACTGGAGTGCGGCCAGGCCAGGCGCGAACACCCAGGCGATCAAGGCAAGGCCGGCGAGGTTGAGCAACAGGTGAGAAGAACCAAGATGCACCAGGTGGCCGGTCAAAAGCCGCCATGGCTGCTCAAGGAGAAACACGCGTTCATAGCGCAGCTCCGGACTGGCCGGACCACCGCTGATCGACAGCAGCGCGCTCGTTGAACCGAGCGCGAACAGCGGCCATATCGCGATCAACTTGCGGGTAAACCCCCAGGCAAAGGCATTTGTCATTTTGTGTATGATTCCGACTTCGAGAACTTGACGGCGCAACACACCGAGGACTCATGAACAGACACATTCAACGCGGCTTCACGCTCATCGAGATCATGGTGGTGATCGTGATCCTGGGCATCCTGGCGACGGTGGTCGTACCGCGCATCATGGACCGGCCCGACCAGGCGAAGATCGTCAAGGCACAGTCCGACATCCGCGCGATCGAGGCGGCACTCAATCTCTATCGCCTCGACAATTTCAACTATCCCACGACCGACCAGGGGCTTGAAGCCCTGGTGCGCAAGCCGAGCGGCAGCCCCGAGCCGCGCAACTACAAGGCCGGGGGCTACCTCGACCGCTTGCCGAAGGACCCATGGGGCAACGATTACCAGTACCTCAATCCCGGCCGCCGCGGCCAGATCGACATCTTCTCCTACGGCGCCGACGGCCAGCCGGGCGGCGAAGGCATCAACGCCGACATCGGCAACTGGTCGGAAGGCTGACCTGCCTGACCGTGGCCAGGACCCAAGTCAGCACGCGCAGACGTGATGGCGGCTTCACGCTGATCGAGGTCCTGGTCGTCATGGTGCTCATGACGGTGCTCACCGCCGCCGCCATGACGACCATCAACTACATCATCCGCGACGATGATGCGAAGACCGAGGCGCGGCGCATCGCCGCGCTGATCCGGCTTGCCAGCGAGGAGGCCCTGCTCACCGGCCGCGAGCTCGGCCTGCGCATCGACGCGGAGCAGCTGCGCTTCTACGTCTTCGAGGACGAAACCGGCCGCTGGCTGGTGCTCGATGCCGATGACACCTTCCGTCCCCGCCCCATCCCCGAACACCTCGACCTCGACCTGGTGCTGGAAGGCCAGGCCGTGCAGCTGGCCGCGGCGGCATCCGCCCCGGAAGGCGAGGACGACGTGATGTACACCGCGCCGCAGCTGATGTTCCTCTCCAGCGGCGAGGCCACGCCATTCACCCTCACCATCCGCGAGCCGGGCGCCGAGAGCTGGGTACTGGAAGGCGACCTGCTCGGCCGCGTCAGCCTCGAGGCGCTGCCATGAAGCGCGTCCGCGGCTTCACTCTCATCGAAATCCTGGTCGCGCTCGCAGTGGTCGGCATGGGGCTGGCGGCACTGATCACCGCCTCGGGACGCTCGACGCGGAATGCCGCCGAGCTGCGCGACCGCACCTACGCCAACTGGGTGGCCCGCAATGTACTGACCGAGATCCGCCTGGAGCAGGAAGCGCTGGGCACCGCCACGCGGCGCGGCGAGGAAGAGCTGGGCGGCGAGACCTGGGCCTGGGAAGCGGAGATCCGCGAGGCGGGCATCCCGGTGCTGCGCCAGATCCTGGTCCGCGTCGGCCGTCCCGGTGCGGACGGCAGCATCGTCACCATCTCCGGCTTCCGCCTTACCGAGCCGCAGGCCGTGCTCCGGCAGGCGCCGCGGGAAGAGGAACAGGAATGAAGGCGGCGCGCGGTTTCACGCTGCTGGAAATTCTGGTCGCGATGGCGATCTTCGCGGTCGTCTCGGTGCTCGCCTACGGCGGGCTGGCCTCGATCAGCCGGCAGTTCGAGGTCACCAGCGACGCCCAGGCCCGCCTGCAGGAAATCCGCCGCGGCGTGGCGCTGATCGAACGCGATCTCATGCAGTTCGTGAACCGCCCGGTGCGCGATGCGTTCCAGGGCGAGCTGCTGCCGCCGCTGCGCGGCGGCGTCGACGTGGACATTCCGCTGGAGCTGACCCGCGCCGGCTGGCGCAATCCCACCGGCATGCCGCGCCCCACCCTGCAGCGCGTCGCCTGGCAGCGCATCGACGACCGCCTCGAACGCCTGCACTGGATCGTGCTGGACCGCGCGCAGGATGCCCAGCCGGTGCGCCTGGAGGTGCTCGACGGCGTGACCGGCTTCGAGCTGCGTTTTCTCGATGCTTCCGGCGAGTGGCAGGAACAATGGCCGCCGCTGGACGGCGGGCTGATGGCGGACGCGGAAAATGCGCGCCGCGGATTCGAGACCTGGATCGCGCCCATCGGCATCGAATTCGTTCTTGAGCTGGAAGACGCCGGCCGCATCCGCCGCCTGATCGAGTTGCCGAAGCCATGAAGACGACAGCCTCACAACGTGGCGCCGCGCTGATCGTCGCACTCGTGATCGTCGCCATCGCGACCATCCTCGCGACCACGCTGGTGTGGCAGAACCACCTCGAACTGCGCCGCACCGCCAACCAGCTGTTCGGCAGCGAGGCGCATGCCAACCTGCTCGGCATGGAGGACTTCGCCCGCTTCCTGTTCACCGAGGACAATCCCGACTTCGACCATCTCCAGGAACCGTGGGCGGAACAGGGGGTGGTTTTCCCCATCGAGGGCGGCCTGCTGACCGGCGACATTGTGGACCTGCAGTCACGCTACAACATCAACAACCTGATCAACTGGGAGGAAGGCGCCGCCAGCGAGACGGAAGTCGAGCGCTTCCGGCGCCTGCTCGCCGCACTGGGACTGGACGAACGGCTGGCTGTCTCCATCGTCGACTGGCTGGACCGCGACCTGGAGCCGACGGGCTTCGATGGCGCCGAGGATGACTACTACTCGCGCTTCGTGCCCGCCTACCGCACGCCCAACCGGCCGTTGTGGCATGTGAGCGAGCTGCGCCAGGTCGCGCACATGACGCCCGAGCAGTTCGCGGTGCTGGAGCCGTACATCACCGCCCTGCCACCGGGGGGCAAGGGCGCGGAGATCACCAGGGTCAACATCAACACGGCGCCGCCCGAACTGCTGGTGGCGCTGGACGAGGAACTCGATCCGGCGCTTGCGGCGCAGATCGTCGAACTGCGCGCCCAGGCGGGATTCGAGAGCCTGGATGGACTCGGTTACCTGAACTACTCGCCGCCGCCGGACGTGTTCTCGGTCAACTCGAACTGGTTCCGCCTGCGCGGCATCGCTGAAATTGGATCGTCACGTTTAACCATGTACAGTGTCCTGCACCGCGACACCCAGGCCGGCACGGTGCGCATCCTGTACCGAAGCTTCGGAACGCCTTGATGGAAAAACTCGTTCTCTGGATCACGGACATCCCGCCAAGGACCGCCCGCTGGCTGGTGCTCGACGGCAACGGCAATCGCGTGGGCTTCCCGCAGCAAGGCGCGCTTGAGGATGCCGCGCCGCTGGCCGCGAACCGCCGCGTGTACGTGCTCCTGCCCGGCGAACGCATTCTCGCCACCGCCGCCACCGTCCCCGGCCGCAATGCCGCCCGCGTACTGCAGGCCGCGCCCTATGCCCTCGAGGAAAACCTCGCCGGCGATGTCGAAAGCATGCACGTCGCGCTCACCCACCGCGGCAGCGACAGCCGCAGCGAATTCCTGGTGACCGACCGCGACTGGCTGGCGAATTGCCTCGCGGAACTCGACGATGCCGGCATCACCGCCGATGCCGCCTGGCCGGATTACCTCAGCGTGCCGGCTGACGCCAATGGCGAACACTGGCTGATCACGGCGGAAGAACGCCTGCTGGCGCGCAAGGGCTGGCAGGGCTTCGCCGTGCCGGCCGCGGATGCCACGCTGCTGTACAGCCATCGCAACGACGAGCTGCCGCTGCGGCTCACGCTGGTCGGCGAACAACCGGCACCGCTCGGCCTGGAGGAACTCGAAAGCGCACGTTTCGAGGATGATGCACGCGTCTTCACCGAACTCGCAGCGACCGTGACCGCGCTGCCGGGCGCGGGACTGCTGCAAGGCGCGTTCCGCCGCAAGCGCGAATCGGCCGAGTGGAAACGCTGGCGCTGGCCGGCCGCGGCGGCGATCGCGTGGCTGGTGATCGGCGCGCTGACCTTCGGCCTCGATACCTGGCGCCTGAAGCGCGAAGTGGATTTCCTTGATCGCACCAAGGCGGAGCTCTTCAACCAGGCCCTGCCCGGCCGCCGCATGGTGCAGGGACAGGAGCGCTATCTCATGGAACAGGCGCTGAACGTCGGCGGCGGCGCGCAGAGCGAGTTCCTGCTGCACCTCGGGCACGTTGCGCAATCCCTGCAGGGCATGAGCAACGCGCGCCTCAACGGCTTCAGCTATCGCAACCAGCGGCTGGAATTCAGCGTGACCGTCCCCGACGCCCAGTCCCTGGAACGGCTGCGCGATGCGCTCGCCCAGCAATCCGGCCGCGACGTGGCCATCGAATCCGCCAACAGCACCAGCGGCGGGCTGGAAGGACGCATCATGATCAACGGAGGCGCGTGATGGCGATGCTGGAAACGCTGCGCAACAGGCTGCAGGCGATGGAACCGCGCGAACGCATGATGCTCATCGTCGGCATCATCGCCGTCGTGATCACCGTCCTTTACCTCGCCGTGATCGAACCGCTGGCCAACTATCGCGCGCAACTCGAAAGCGGCGTGCAGGCCAGGCGCGAGCTTGTCTCGTGGATGCGCGGCGCGAGCAGCGCAATCCGGGCCCGCGGCCCGGCCGCCGCGCTGGCGCCCGCCAGCGACGGCTCGCTGCTCGCCATGGCCGACTCCTCGGCGCGCGCCGCCGGCATGAGCGGCGCCCTGCGCCGCATCCAGCAGGACGGCAGCGATGCGGTGCGGATGCGCTTCGAGGGCGCGAGCTTCGACACCATGATCGGCTGGCTGGACGGGCTGGAGAAACGTCACGGCATCGCCGTGCGCGAGATGACCGTGGATCGCGCCGAAGGCGCGGGCCTGGTGAACGCCTCGCTCACCCTGGAAAGAAAAGGTTCCTGATGCGTCCCTGGAAGATCGCGCTCCTTGCCATCCTCGTTTTCCTCGCCGGCCTGGTCGCGCTGTTCCCGGCCTCGCTGGCGGTGCGCTGGTTCCTGCCGGAAATCCCGGGGCTGGTGCTGGGCGCCGCCGAGGGCTCCGCGTGGAATGGCCGCGTCGATGGCGTCGAGTACAACGGCTGGAATGCCGGCAACCTGCACTGGTCGCTGAATCCGCTCGGCATCCTGCTGCTGCGCGCCGATGCCGACCTGCGGCTTGCACGACCCGGCGGCGAAATCACCGCCGCGGTCAAGGCAGGCTTGGGCGGCAGCGTCCTCATCGAAAACCTGCGTGGCACGCTCACCGTCGCGGACCTTGAAAACGCTCGCCTCGTGCCGCCCAACTTCGCCACGGGCGAGCTGGTGCTGAACGTGGAAAGCCTCATGCTCGAGGATGGCCGACCGATAAGCGCTGCAGGGAGAATCGGTCTTGTCCGGCTGCAATCGCCGCTGCTGCCGCGCGTGGCGCTGGGAGATTACGCCGGCGAGATCAGCACGCCGGAGGCCGGCAACATTGTGCTGCGCTTCAATGAACTCGAGGCGCCGCTGCAGGTGCGTGGCGAAGCCACGCTCGACGCCAACGGCAGCTACCGGGTCGCGGGCAGGATCACGCCGCTCGCCGCCACGCCCGAGCAGATCCGCCGCGGCCTCGTGTTCCTCGGCTCGCCGGACAACAGCGGCGCCTATCCCTTTTCCTTCCAGGGCACGCTCTAGGAAGAGCCGTTCTCCAGCCCCTTCTGCTGCTTCGGAAAGCCGGCCAGCGGCGCGAGCTCCTCGCGGTCGCGCTGGAAGGTGGGCGGCGACAGCAGGTACGCAAGCAGGAGCTTTCCCAGCGATTCCAGCGATTGCAGGTGGCAGCGCTCCCAGCCATGGGTGGCATCGGTGCCGAAGCACACCAGCGCGGTGCGGATGTCGTTGCCGGCGTCGATCGCCGAGGCGCTGTCGGAGTGATAGAAGCGGAACACGTCGCGCGTGTGATAGATGTGAAACTGCTCGCACAGGCGCAGCAGCTTGTGGGTGAGATGAAAATCGAACGGACCGGACGAGTCCATCATCGCGATGGTCACGCCGCGTTCGGAACTGTTCTGCTCGGGCGCGAGCGTGGCGGTGTCGATGGTCACCATCTCGGCCACGTCCTGGTGCAGGACGTGCGAAGCGCCCGAGCCGACTTCCTCGCTCACCGTGAACAGCAGGTGCGTGGTCAGCGGCAGCGTCGCATCGCAATCGCGCAACGCCTTGGCCACGGCAAGCACCACCGCAACGCCCGCCTTGTCATCGAGGTGGCGCGCGTTGATGTAACCGGCGCTGTCGATCTCGGGCTGCGGGTCCACCGCCACGTAGTCACCGACATTGATCCCAAGCCGTTCGAGATCCGCGCGTGATTCCGAGGGCTCGTCGATGCGCACCTCGACGTTGGACCACTTGATCGGCAGCTTGTCCACTGCGTCGCCGTAGGTATGTCCCGAGGCCTTCAGCGGCAGGATGGTGCCGCGGTAACGGCGGTTGTCGGTGAAGATGGTGACGCGGGCGCCTTCCGCGAAACGCGCCGACCAGGTGCCCACCGGGACGACTTCCAGGCGGCCGTTCGGCTTCAGCCACTTCACCATGCAGCCGATGGTGTCGAGATGTGTCACCACTGCACGGTCGGGGCGCTCCTGCTTTCCGGTGATGTTGGCGCGAATCGCACCGCGGCGCGTGACCTCGAAGGGAATGCCGAGCTCCTCCAGCCGCCTGCCGGTGTAATGCACGATCTCGTCCGTGAAGCCCGTCGGGCTCGGGATGTCGAGCATTTCGAGCAGCAGGTGGCGCGCATAGGCGCCGTCGAGCACGGGAAGCTTCATGACATCCCCTGCGCTGTCTGCGGAAACAGCAGGTCCACGAAACGCTCCGCAGTCGGCTGCGGCTCGTGGTTGGCGAGCCCGGGGCGCTCGTTGGCTTCGATGATGACGTAATTCTTCGCATCCGGCGCAGGCACCAGGAAGTCGAGTCCCACCACCGGAATCTGCAACACCCGCGCCGCCTTTTCCGCCGCGCGCCGGCAGGCCTTGCCGAGCTCCCCGGTGACGTCATGAATGGTGCCGCCGGTATGCAGGTTGGCGGCGCTGCGCACCCTCAGGAGCTCGCCCTCGGGAAGGATGTCATCGAGCTCGTAGCCGGCGCGGCGCACGCTGCGTACCGTTTCCTCGTCCAGCGGGATGCGGCTCTCGCCGCCGGTGGCGGCGAGGCGGCGGCGGCTCTGGCGATCGATCAGTTCGCGGATGCTGTGCAGACCCGTACCGATGACCTGCGGAGGCCGTCGCACGGCGGCCGCCACGACGCGATAGCCGATGACGATGACGCGCAGGTCCTCGCCCTGCACGAACTCCTCCAGCATCACCTCGGAGCCGTAACGCTTCGCCGTCTCGATGGCGGCTTCCAGTTCCTCCTCGGTGCTCACGCCCGCGCTCACGCCCTGGCCCTGCTCGCCGCGCGCCGGCTTGACGACGATGCTGCCATGACGTCTCAGGAAGGCGAGATTGTCCTCGCGCGAGCCTGCCTTGCGATGCCGCGGCACGCGCAGCCCCGCCTTCTCGAGCAGCCTTGCGGTGACCAGCTTGTTGTCGCAGCGACTCATCGCGATCGCCGAGGTGAGTTCCGACAGCGACTCGCGGCAGGTGATGGTGCGGCCGCCGAACGACAGCGAGAAATAGTTGTGTTCGGCGTCGATGACCGAGACGGCGATGCCGCGGCGGCGCGCCTCGTTGATGATGATCATCGAATACGGATTGAGCTTGGCCGTGGGTTCGGGCCCCATGAACAGGCGTTCGTTGATCGGGTTCTTGTGCTTGACGCAGAACACCGGCACGCGCACGAAACCGAGTTTCTCGTACAGCGCGATGGCCTGGGTGTTGTCATGCAGGACCGAGAGATCGACAAACGCGCGTCCGCGCGCGAGATAGTGATCGGCAAGCTGCGCTACCAGCATCTGGCCGATCCCGGGATGTGCCGCCTGCCCGTCTACCGCCAGGCACCACAGGCTGGAGCCGTTCTCCGGGTCGTCGAAGGCGTGCACGTGATCCACGCCGGTGACCGAACCGATCACCCGGCCGTCCTGCATGTCCTCCGCGAGAAAGTAGGTGAGCGTGCGCGACAGCCGGTTTTCCCAGATGAACTCGGGATCGACTTCCACCATGTGCCGCTGCGCGTAGAGACGATTGATGGCGGCGGCATCCTCGTAGGTCCGCAGCCGGCGGATGCGATAGCTCGGCGGCGCGTGGTACACCGAGCGCCAGTTGAACAGCCACAGGCGATAGGTGTGCGACGGATCGAGAAACAGTTCCTGCGGCGCCAGCGACAGCACCACGTGCGGATCGCGCAGGTACAGGGCGATGTCGCGCTGCCCGGGGCGTTCCTCGCACAGCGTGCGTGCGATCTCGCGGTTGTCCGTGAAGGTGTGCGCGAAGATCAGCCGGCCCCAGCCGCAATCCACCACCACGTTCCGCGGCAGGTCGCCGCCCTGGTCGCGCCACGGATGAAAGGCCGGCGTTGCCGTGCGCTGGATGCGGTGTTCTGAATGGCGTCTGGGCATTTGCTTACAGGCCGTTGGCTTGCAGCCAGTACTCGAGCAGCGCGACCTGCCAGAGCTTGGAGCCGCCGAGCGGCGTGATGTGCCGGTCGGGATCCTGGAAAAGCTCATCGACGTACTCGCGGCGGAAGATGCCGCGCTCCCGCGCCGCGCGCGAGTTCATGATGTCCTGGAGAAAGTCGCGGTACGGGCCGCGGATGTACTTCAGCGCGGGCACCGGGAAATAACCCTTCGGCCTGTCGATCACGTCATGCGGAATCACCTTGCGCGCAGCCTCCTTCAGCACGTGCTTGCCGCCGCCGCCCACCTTGAAGCCGGCCGGCACCCTGGCCGCCAGTTCCACGAGTTCGTGATCCAGGAACGGCACGCGCGCTTCCAGCCCCCAGGCCATGGTCATGTTGTCGACGCGCTTCACGGGATCATCGACCAGCATCACCGTGGTATCGAGCCGCAACGCGCGATCGATGGTGCTGTCCGCGCCCGGAAGCCTGAAGTGGTTCTCCACGAACTCGCTGCTGTAATCCTCGCTCACCAGCTCCGGCATCAGCACCCGCTGCATTTCCTCGTGAGTGCGATCGAAGAACAGCCGCCTGTAATCCGCGACCCCCGCGCCTTCCTCCATCAGCGGCGGATACCAGTGATAGCCGCCGAACACCTCATCGGCGCCCTGCCCGCTCTGCACCACGCGCAGGTGCCGCGAGACCTCGCGCGACAGCAGGAAGAATCCAACAGCATCGTGGCTGACCATGGGTTCGCTCATCGCGCCCACGCAGCCCGGCAAGGCTTCCAGCAATTCATCCGAGCCGATGAAGAAACGATGATGATGCGTGTGGTAATGGTTGGAGACCGCGTCGGAGTAATGGAACTCGTCGCCGCGCTCGCCGCCGGCGCTCTCGAAACCGACGGAAAAGGTCTGCAGGGCCTCGTGCCCCGCCTCGTGGATCAGCGCGGTCACGAGGCTGGAATCCAGCCCGCCGGAAAGGAACACGCCGACATCGACATCAGCGACCAGCCGCCGACGCACCGCCGTCCGCAACCCGTCCAGCACGAGCTCGATCCATTCCTCGAAGCTGCGCTCCGGCTCGTCGTGCTCGTAGTTGACCCGCCACCAGGTCTCCTGGCGGCGATTGCCCTCGGCATCGATGCACAGCCAGGTGGCCGGCGGCAGCTTGCGCACGCCGCGCAGTATGGTGTGCGGCGCAGGCACCACGGAGTGGAAGCTCATGTAGTGATGCAGGGCGACCGGATCGATGGAAGTGTCCACGCCGCCTGCCTGCAACAGCGCGGGCAGAGTCGAGGCGAAACGCAGCCCGTCATCGATCTCCGCGTAATACAGCGGCTTGATGCCGAGACGGTCGCGCGCGGCGAACACGCGCCCGCTTTCGCGCTCCCAGATGACGAAGGCGAACATGCCGTGGAAGCGCTGCAGGCAATCCGGCCCCCAGCAGTGCCAG
>Ga0207873_1002083_pt1 | contig 17334 bp, 14 predicted proteins | sample BGWIniCompost_FD_187373 | JGI IMG/M metagenome (GOLD analysis project Ga0207873, IMG submission 187373) | Cellulose adapted compost microbial communities from Newby Island Compost Facility, Milpitas, CA, USA - BGW Initial Compost (SPAdes)... ...
CAGCAGGGCGATGGAGGTGAAGAGCACCCCCACCTCGGCCGAGGCGCCTGCAAGGGTATCCCAGGCCATCTGCCGCCGCCACAGGTAGGCGACGCTGGCCACCAGCACGACGAAGAAGGCCAGGAAGGCATTCCACGCCGAGGCCACGTGGAAGTAGAAGATGCGGGAGACGACGCCCATGGTGCGCTCGTTGGGCACCCATACCAGCACCAGGTAGAGGGCCACGGCCATGGCAGCGGCCGTGACGAAGAAGAGCCCATGGCGACGCCCCTTGGACTCGATCGGCACGCGGCTCACCCCACCCTCCTCACGCTTCGAGCAAGTACCTGAACAAAAGCTGCGGCAAGGCCAGCATCACGACGTCGTAGACCGCCAAGAGCCGCACCCACAGCATCCACTCCTCCGGGCTCCCACCGGCCATCAGGGCTGCGGTCGCTTCCACCGCACCGATGGCCACCGGGATGGCCACCGGCAGGAGCAACAGCGGCAGCAGCAGCTCGCTGGCACGTGCGCTGGTGGCCACCGCCGCCAGCAGCGTCCCGATGGCCACGTAGCCCACCGTGCCCAGGGCCAGCACCGCCACCAGCCAGAGCACCGGGCCCGCCACGCTCCCCCGGAAGAGGGCCATCAGCACCGGGACCTCCACCAGCTCCACCACGCCGGTGAAGAGGAGGTTGGCGAGGAACTTGCCCGCGTACACCTCCTCGGGCTCGGCGGGCGACGCCAGGAGGCCCGAGAAGGCGTCGGCGGCGCGCTCCGTGGCCATGGACCGCCCCAGGCCCAGCATGCCGGCGAAGAAGACGGTGACCCACAGTACCCCCGGCACCACCATCCGGGCCTGGCCGGCGGCCGGGTCGAAGGCGAAGCTGAACGTGAGCACCGCCAGCAAGGCGAAGACCACGGTCGTGCCGGCGGTCTCGCGGCTGCGCAGCTCGGCGCGCAGATCCTTCCAGAAGATGGCGTAGGTGCGGCTCCAGAAGGTCACGCGCCGCGTCGCCCCCCGACGCCGGAGGCGCTGGCCCGCTCCACCAGCTCCTCCAGCGAGCGCACCAGCGCCGCCCCGTCGACGGCCCCGTCCGCCTGTGGAGAGCGCAGCTCGTGACGGATCCGGCCCTCCGTCAGCACGCAAAACCGCTGGCAGATGCCGACCACCTCGTCGGGTCGGTGCGAGACGACCACCACCGTCCGGCGGGCCGCCACCAGCTCCGCCAGGATCTCCCGCAAGAGGCGCACGCCCGAGCGGTCCAGGCCCGTGAAGGGCTCGTCCAGCAGGTACAGCTCCGGCTCGTGCAACAGCACCCGCGCGAGGGCCAGACGCTGGAGCATTCCGCGGGAATAGGTGCGCACGGGATCCGAGGCGAAGGCCCAGAGGCCGACCCGGCGCAGCAGGGCCCGGATGCGGGCCTCCCGGTCAGGCACGCCGTAGAGGCGGGCCCAGAAGTGGAGGTTCTCCTCGGCACTCAGGTTGTCGTAGAGGAAGCCCTGGTGTGCCAGCAGCCCGATTCGGCGACGCAGCTCGGGGGTGGAGCGGTCCACGGGCACCCCCGCGATGAGGATCCGCCCTCGGTCGATGCGAGTCAGGCCGGCCAGCGCCCGCACCAGCGTGCTCTTGCCGGCGCCGTTGGGGCCGAAGAGCGCCACGGCCTCACCGGGCTCCACCGTCAGGTCCAACCCGTCCAGCACCGGGCGCCCGCCGAACGACTTGACGACACCCTCGGCCAGGATCACGGCCGCTCCGCACCGCCTGGGGCCGATGGGGCTGCCGCCGGTCCCCCGGAAGCGGGCCGGCCCTCGTCGGCCAGCCGCTCCATGAGCTGGCGGCGCAAGGCCTGGTAACGCTCCGTCTCCAGGTAGCCCGCCGCGTACTCGGCGTCGAGTGCCAGCAGGGCCTCGACCGTCCGACGGCGAGTGCCGAGACGGCTCCCCGCTCGCCAGCGCCACACCACGACGCCCGCCAGCCCTGCCAGGCCCGCCGCGAGGCCCGCCCAGGCCCACCAGGGCCACGACGTGCCCGCCGAGCCCTGCCGCATCCGCACGGCCAGCAACACCGGCTCACCCGCCGGCAGCCCTTGGCGCACGAATCCCTGGTAGCTCTCGCCCTCCAGCTGGACGGGACCGGCCCCCTCGGCGCCCGCGACGGCCGTCTCGAGGTCGGCGTGCGTCATCAAGAAGAAGGCCTCGATCGCGAACGGACGACTCAACACCCAGGGATGAGGCAGGGAGGCCAGCGGCACCCGGTACGCCACGGCCACGGTGGCCGACGGACCGCCCTCGCTCGTCCTTTCGGCATCCCAGGAGACCTCGCCCTGGACGTGGTCGGGACCGGCCTGGACCGTCCCCTCCCGGAAGCCGGCCAGCACGCGCAGGCCCTCGTACCCCTGCGGCAACGGCACCGAGAAGCGGATGGTCCCGGCTTGGGACGACGCCGGGTGCAGCCGCAGGACGTCGAGCACCTCCAGCATGCCCGGCGCCCCACTCCCCGGGGATATGACCAGGTGCTCCATGGAGACGGCGACGTCGGGCTGTCCTGCCCCCGACGGATCGGCGGCGATGGCGCTACCCGCCCCAAGCAGGATCGCGACCACAATCACGATGGCCAGCAGACGCCCAGGCATGCTCTCCCCGCTCTCGGTTGGGCCTTGGAGAGGGACCGAGCCCGTCATCCCTTCAGAGCTTGGACACGTCCACCTCGTACCGCGAAGGGCACTGCACCATCAGCGTGCTGGCCTCCACCGCACGCCCGTCGGGGCTCAGGCGCCCCTCCACGATGACCGTGCGGCCGTCCTCCAGCCCGTCGGGGCGCGTGCCCTGGTAGCGCACCTGCAGGGAGCTCGACGGATCGGACTCGTCGTGGATGGCGAAGGAGAGCGCCAGGCGCGTCATCTCCCACTCGATGGAGCCGCTCTGCACCACACCCTGGATCCGCACCGTGCGTCCCTGCATGGCGGCGGCCCGCGCCTGGGCCTCGGGGATGGTCAGGTAGTAGGCGCCCGCGGCATCGATGGCCATCAGGATCGAGTAGCCGAGCGCGACCGCGATGCCGACGCCGGCCAGCCCCACCCAAACCCTGCGACGCACCTGTGGCTCATGCTCCCCCGTGCCGGCGCGCCCCGCCCGGGGCCACGCCTTTGTCCTCCCCATTATAGGGGGGCGGCGAGGGCTCGGCAACGAACCGGCCGTGCGCCCTGCATACATTCGCGAAACCCCTGGCAGGCGAGGCGACCATCGCCTATAATGTGCACACCAGCCGCTTCGGCTGGCACCTCATCTGCGGGCCGTCTCGGGTTCGCCTGCCTCGAACCTTACAAGGGAAAGCCCGACGCCAGCGATCGTCACATCGCCTTCACCGAGTCGCGCGCACGAGACCCCACCGCTCTCGACGTGCGACTCTTTTTTCATCTTCGTCTCATCTTCATGCATCCCCATGCATTCGCCGGCAAGCGCGCCGGCACACGGCCCCTTCGAGAGACTCCGGCCCGGGGTCGGCACCCGGATCCGGGTGCGTCGGACCCCCATAGAGGAGGGTGAGCAAGAGGTGAAGCTCCTCCAGGAGCTGGAGCGGTATCGTCAGCAGGAGCGGGCCCTCCATTGGGAGGGCACCTTCGCGGACTACCTGCAGATCGTCAAGGCCAACCCGCGGGTGGCCCAGTCTGCACACGCCCGCGTCTACAACATGATCGTCTCCCACGGCGTGGAGGAGGTCAACGGCGTCAAGCGCTACCGCTTCTTCGAGCGGGAGCTCTTCGGGCTCGACCGGGCCCTGCAGCGCCTGGTCGAGGAGTACTTCCACGCGGCGGCGCGCCGCCTGGACGTGCGCAAGCGCATCCTGCTGTTGATGGGCCCCGTCAGCGGGGGCAAGTCCACCATCGTGACGATGCTCAAGCGAGGGCTCGAGGCTTACACCCGTACCGACGAGGGAGCCCTCTACGGCATCAAGGGCTGCCCCATGCACGAGGAGCCCCTCCACCTCATCCCGGCACCCCTGCGTCCCCAGGCGGAACAGGAACTGGGGGTCCAGATCGAGGGCACGCTTTGCCCCCACTGCCAGCTGATGGTACAGGAGCAGTACGGCGGACGGGTGGAGGAGGTGCCCGTGGAGCGGGTCGTCTTCTCCGAGGAGCGGCGGGTCGGCATCGGGACCTTCACGCCGTCGGACCCCAAGAGCCAGGACATCTCCGAGCTGACGGGCAGCATCGACTTCTCCACCATCGCGCAGTACGGCTCCGAGTCCGATCCCCGGGCCTACCGGTTCGACGGGGAGCTCAACATCGCCAACCGGGGGATCATGGAGTTCCAGGAGATGCTCAAGGTGGACCAGAAGTTCCTCTGGCACCTCCTGAGCCTCTCCCAGGAAGGCAACTTCAAGGCCGGCCGATTCGCGCTCATCTCCGCCGACGAGGTCATCGTCGCCCACACCAACGAGGAAGAGTACCGCGCCTTCATCGCCAACAAGCGCAACGAGGCCCTCCACTCCCGCATCATCGTCATGCCCATCCCGTACAACCTGCGGGTCCGTGACGAGGTCCGCATCTATGAGAAGCTCATCCGTCAAAGCGACGTCATCCGCGACGTGCACGTGGCACCCCACGCGCTGCGGGTCGCCTCCATGTTTTCCGTGCTCTCGCGGCTCAAAGACTCCAAGAAGCAGGGCATGGACCTGGTCAAGAAGATGAAGCTGTACGACGGCGAGGAGGTCGAGGAGTTCAAGCCCAAGGACGTGGAGGAGCTGAGGGCGGAGCACCCCAACGAGGGCATGAGCGGTGTCGACCCCCGCTACGTCATCAACCGGATCTCGAGCGCCCTGGTGACCAAGGGCGCCCGTTGCATCGGGCCGCTGGACGTCCTGAGGGCCCTCAAGGACGGGCTGGACTCCCACCCCTCCATCTCCGACGAGATCAAGGAACGGCTGCTCTCCTTCATCGCCATCGCCCGCCGGGAGTACGACGAGAGCGCCAAGAAGGAAGTGCAGAAGGCCTTCGTCTACTCCTACGAGGAGTCGGCCCGCACCCTCTTCGACAACTACCTGGACAACGTGGAGGCCTACTGCCACTGGCAGAAGCTCAAGGATCCGGTCACGGGGGAGGAGGTGGAGCCCGACGAGCGCCTGATGCGCTCCATCGAGGAGCAGATCGGGGTCTCGGAGAACGCCAAGAAGGCCTTCCGTGAGGAGATCCTGATCCGCATCTCCACCTACGCACGCCGCGGCAAGACCTTCGACTACCGCTCGCACGAGCGGCTGCGCGAGGCCATCGAGAAGAAGCTCTTCGCCGACATGAAGGACGTCGTACGCATCACCACCAGCGCCAAGACCCCCGACCCCGACCAGATCAAGAAGCTCAACGAGGTGGTGCGCCGCCTCGTCGACGAGCACGGCTACTGCGAGGTGTGCGCCAACGAGCTGGTGCGCTACGCGGGCAGCTTGCTCAACCGCTGACACCAAGGCCTGCGTGGCGCCAGGGGGGAGACGGGCGATGGGCCATCCTGGATTCGTCATCAGCCGTGAGGACTGGTCCCTGCACCCCAAGGGCCGCCTGGACCAAGCCCGGCACCAGCAGAAGGTGAAGGAGGCCATCCGCCGCAACCTGGCCGATCTCGTGGCGGAGGAGAGCATCATCCTCTCCGACGGCAAGAAGGTCGTCAAGGTGCCCATCCGGACGCTGGAGGAGTACCGCTTCCGCTTCGACCCGGGCAAGCAGCGCCACGTCGGTCAGGGCACCGGTGACGAGCGTCCCGGCGACGTCGTCGCCCGGGATGCGGGTGGTGCGGCCCCGGGACGGGAGCCTGGCGCCGGCGACCAGCCCGGGCTCGACTACTACGAAGCCGAGCTGTCGGTCGACGAGCTGGCCGAGATGATCTTCGAGGATCTGGGGCTTCCCAATCTACAGGAGAAGCGCAAGCCCGAGCTGGTCTCGACGGGGCATGAGTTCAACGACGTGCGGCGCCGCGGGGCCATGGCCAACCTCGACAAGCGCCGCACGCTGATGGAGGCCTTCCGGCGCAACGCCCTGCGGGGTCGTCCCGCCTTCGACCCCATCACGCCCGAGGACCTGCGCTTCAAGACGTGGGACGAGGCCATCGAGATGCAGGCGGCCGCCGTGGTGCTGGCCATGATGGATACCTCGGGCTCGATGGGCACCTTCGAGAAGTACATCGCCCGGAGCTTCTACTTCTGGATGGTGCGCTTCTTGAGGACCCGCTACCGGCAGGTGCAGATCGCCTTCATCGCCCACGATACCCGAGCTCGTGAGGTGAGCGAGCAGGAGTTCTTCACCAAGGGCGAGAGCGGCGGCACCAAGTGCTCCTCGGCCTACGAGCTGGCCCTGGCTCTCATCCAACAGCGCTACCCGCCCGATCAGTACAACATCTACGCCTTCCACTTCTCCGACGGCGACAACTTCCCCTCCGACAACGCTCGCTGCGTCAAGCTGGTGCAGGAGCTGCTCGAGTGCTGCTCGGCCGTCGGATACGGGGAGATCGTCAACAGCCGGTACGCCACCGACAGCACCCTCATGTCGGTCTACGGCAAGATCGACGATCCCCGCTTCGTGAGGGTCGCCATCCGGGAGAAGTCCGACGTCTACCCCGCCCTCCGGGCCTTCTTCCGGCGGCAGGCCACCGACCTGGCGGCGGCCGCGGTCGCCCAGGCCCCACCCGGCCCCTGGAGGTGAGCCACGATGACCGACCGGGAGCTGTTGGAGCTGGAGCGGTGGACCGAGCGCCTGGTGCGGCGGGCCCGCGCCGAAGGGCTCGACTTCTACGAGATGCGCTTCGAGGTGGTGCCGGCCGACGTCCTCTACTCCGTAGGAGCCTACGGGATGCCCACCCGATTCTCCCACTGGAGCTTCGGCAAGGCCTTCCACCGGATGAAGACGGAGTACGACTACAACCTGAGCCGCATCTACGAACTCGTGGTCAACTCCGATCCGTGCTACGCCTTCTTGCTGGACGGCAACACCCTCGCGCAAAACAAGCTGGTGGTGGCCCACGTGCTGGCCCACAGCGACTTCTTCAAGAACAACTGGCGCTTCGCCGGTACCTCCCACTTCGTGATGGACAACATGGCCGCCCACGCCGAGCGCATCGCTCGCTACGAGTTTCGCTACGGCAAGGAGGCCGTCGAGCGCCTGCTGGATGCGGCGCTGGCGCTGGCCGAGCAGGTGGATCCCCACCCGGTGGGACCGCCCTCCGAGCCCGACGACGAGGATGAAGAGCCCGGGGCCCTCGAACCGGCCCGCCCATCCACTCCCTACGACGACCTGTGGGAGTTGGATCGCCGCCTGGGCCCGTCGCAGGCGGCCGAAGGCCGCGACCTTGCGGCCACGCCGACGCCCCGACCGGGCCAAAGGCCTGTCCAGGGGCGATCGGCCGGCGTCACGCTGCAGAGCAGCGAACCGAGGCGGCGGTCCGAGGGCCATCGTGAAACCGTCCGGCGCCCGCCAGGCGCCCGACGCCATCCCATACGGCCGGAGAGGGATCTGCTTCGCTTCATCATGCAGCACTCCGAGTACCTCGAGGCATGGCAGCGCGACGTCCTGGCCATGGTGCGCGAGGAGGCCCTCTACTTCTGGCCCCAGATCGAGACCAAGATCATGAACGAGGGCTGGGCCACCTACTGGCACGCGATCTTGATGCGGGACGAGGAGCTGGGCGAGGCCGAGGCGCTGGAGTTCGCGCGGATGCACGCGAGCGTCGTCCAGCCCTATCGCCTGCAGTTGAATCCCTACCTGCTCGGGTGGAAGCTCTTCCAGAGCATCGAGGCACGCTGGGAGTGCCCCAGCGAGGAGGACCGCACCCGGCTCGGGCTGCCCGGGGGGCAGGGGCGGGAGAAGATCTTCGAGGTCCGACAGTTGGAGACCGACGTGGGCTTCATCCGCAACTACCTGACCCGCAGCCTGGTCGAGGAGCTCCACCTCGTCTCGCTGGTGCGCAGGGGCGACGAGTGGCAGGTGGAGAGCACGGGCTGGCAGGAGGTGCGGGACGCGCTGGCAGCGCGGCTGGCCAACGGGGGGATCCCCGTCATCGTCGTGGAGGACGGCGACTACGGCGGCAAGGGAGAGCTCCTGCTCCGGCACCAGTACGAGGGGCAGGAGCTGGATCTCCACCACCTGGAGCGCACGCTGCCGTACGTCTTCGACCTGTGGGGGCGACCCGTCCACCTGATGACGACGGTTGAGGGCAAGCAGGCGCTCTTCAGCTACGACGGCGAGTCCCACCATCGCACGGTGGTGTGAGCGGCCAGGATATCTTTAGGCGGACTAACCCGCGTTCGCAGGAGTCTGCCCCAGGCGCCTTGAATCCCGGCTTACCGGGGTTGGGGAGGTGCCGCAACCGGTGACAGCGACAGGCAGACGCGGGCGCCCGGGGCGGAGAGGGGCAAGAGGCGAGGACGACCTGACCCCCCTGCAGCGCTACATCTTGGACTACCTCCGCGGGGTCAACGCCTCGTATGCCCGTCCGGTGCGGTCCGCCGAGCTCGCCCAGCAGTTCAACATCACCGACTCCTACGCTCGTGAGCAGACCCGCCCCCTGGTGGTGAGGGGGCTGGTGGCGGTCCGGGGCGGCCCCAAGGGTGGCTACTACCTCGCGGGCAACGTGACGACGGCGCCCAAGGCACCGGGTCAGTGAGCCTGAGTCTCCTGCTGGCTGGCGAGCTGGGCCTCCAGCTCGGAGAGCTGGCGGCTCAGGCTTTGAATCTCCTGGCGCGCGGTCTGCAGGACGAACTGGAGCCGGCGTCGCTCCTCCTCCGTGGAGTTGTCCAGGAGGGGACGGGCCGTGCGGTAGACGTCGAGAGCGAAGTCGATGCGCCGCCGCAGCGAGGCCACGGCCTCCTCCAGCCGCTGACGGCGGCTCTTGACGCCGTCGGCCGCGACCTCTCCATACCAGCCCGGCTCGTGACCCCACGGGAAGTCGACACGCACGTAGACCTCGTCGTCCCGCCCCGCCACCAGGTCGACGAAGGCGATGGGGTGCAGGATGACCTGCCCGTCGACGTGCCCGCGAAACGGCACGCGGGGCCAGACCCGGGAGTCCAGCGAGAGCTGCACCCCTACTGCCGCCCCCTCCAGGTCCTTGACGAACTCCAGCCGATCGACGGCTCCTGCCAGGAAGCCGAACAGGACCAGCATCGGCCCGTCCGGGCGCAGCATCATCGCGATGCGGCGCAGGGCCTCGAGCTTCGCCTGGCGGTCCACTTGCATCCCCCCGCGAGTGGTCCCACCTGCTTATTTTACCCAGTCCGGGAGGGGAGACATGTCCCTTTGCCAGGTCTAGCCACTATCGATAAGCTTAATGACGGTCCCACCTGATGTCGAAGCCCGAGGGGGAGAGAGGTATGGCAAAGGGCTTCCGGGTCGAGCGAGACTCCATGGGCGAGATGCAGGTGCCTGAGGACGCCTATTACGGCGCGTCGACGCAGCGGGCCGTCCTCAACTTCCCCATCAGCAAGCTCCGGTTCGGACGGGGCTTCATCCAGGCCCTGGGGCTCATCAAGCGGGCCGCCGCCGAGACCAATGAGCAGCTCGGCCTCTTGCCGTCGCGCCTGGCCCGGGCCATCGCCCAGGCGGCCGCCGAGGTGGCGGAGGGCAAGTTCGACGACCAGTTCGTCGTGGACATCTTTCAAACCGGCTCCGGCACCTCTACCAACATGAACGCCAACGAGGTCATCGCGACCCGCGCCGCCGAGCTCCTGGGAGAGGCCCGAGGCTCCCGCGTGGTCCACCCCAACGACCACGTCAACATGTGCCAGTCCAGCAACGACGTCATCCCGGCAGCCATCCACGTCGCGGCGGTGCTGGCCATCACCCGTGAGCTGCTCCCGGCCCTGCGCCGCCTGGAGGCGGGGCTGCAGGCCAAGGCCGAGGAGTTCTGGCCCATCATCAAGATCGGCCGCACCCACCTGCAGGACGCCACCCCGATCCGCCTCGGGCAGGAGTTTAGCGGGTATGCGAGCCAGGTGCGCCACAGCATCCGGCGTATCGAGGCGGCCCTGGAGGACCTGCGGGAGCTCCCCCTGGGCGGCACGGCTGTCGGCACGGGCATCAACGCCCATCCCGAGTTCGCGGCGCGGGTCATCGCCCGGCTCAGCGAGTTGACCGGCGAGCGCTTCGTCGAAGCCGAAAACCACTTCGAGGCGCAGGCCGCCAAGGATGCCGTGGTGCAGGCCAGCGGAGCCCTGCGCACCACGGCCGTCGCCCTCATGAAGGTGGCCAACGACATCCGCTGGCTGGGGTCGGGGCCACGGTGCGGCATCGGGGAGCTGCTCATCCCGCCCACCCAACCCGGCTCCTCCATCATGCCGGGCAAGGTCAACCCGGTCATCGCCGAGTCGCTCATGATGATCTGCGCTCAGGTGATGGGCAACGACACCACCATCATGATCTGCGGGCAGCACGGCAACTTCGAGCTCAACGTGATGATGCCCATCATGGCCCACAACCTGCTGGAGTCCATCGAGATCCTGGCACGGGGTGCGGCCAACTTCCAGGAGAAGCTGGTGGCCGGCCTCAAGGCCGACCGGGAGCGCTGCGAGAGCCTGGTGGAGCAGAGCCTGGCCATGGTGACCGCCCTGGCGCCACGGATCGGCTACGACCGGGCCGCCCAGCTGGCCAAGCGTGCCTACGAGAGCCGCCGCACCATCCGGGAGGTCGCCCTCGAGGAGGGCGTCCTGCCCGAGGACGAGCTGGCGGCGCTGCTCGATCCGGAGAGCCAGACGCGGCCGGGGCTCGAAGCGGCCAGCGTAGGAGGCTGAGCCGATCGGCGACGCCTCGAGATGACTTCGGCGCCCCGCCGGCACGGTCGATGCCGGCGGGGCGCATGCTGACGGCCCCGAGCGGGCTTCACGACGACGGCTGGGGGATGTCGATCTGGGCCCGCTGCAGGCGGCCGCTGAAGTCGACGTAGACGCTCTTCCACTCCGTGTAGAAGTCGATCGCGGCCCGGCCCGCCTCCCGGTGCCCGTTGCCGGTCTGCCGCATGCCCCCGAAGGGGAGGTGCACCTCGGCGCCGATGGTGCCGTGGTTGACGTAGACCAGCCCCGTCATCAGGTCACGCATGGCCCTGAAGGCGCCGTTGACGTCCCGGGTGTAGATGGAGCTGGAGAGCCCGTAGCGGACCTGGTTGTTGACCCGGATGGCCTCCTCGAGGCTGCCGACCTCGATGACCGCGGTCACCGGCCCGAAGATCTCCTCCTGCGCCACCCGCATCTCCGGGCGCACGTCGACTAAGAGGGTGGGCTCGTAGAAGAAGCCCCTGGCCAGCGGTCCCTCGTCGACCTTCCGACCCCCTGTGGCGACGGTGGCCCCTTCGCGGCGCGCCCCCTCGACGTAGCCGTGGATGCGCTCGAGGGCTTGCGAGTTGATGACCGGCCCGACGTCGGTGTCGGGCTCGAGGCCATCGCCCAGGCGCAGTCGGCGGATGCGCTCCACCAGCCGGGTCACGAGGCGGTCCTTGATGGCCCGATGGGCCAGCACCCGGCTGGCCGCGGTGCACCGCTGGCCCGATGTGCCGAACGCGCTCCAGACGATGCCCTCCACGGCCAGGTCCAGGTCCGCGTCGTCCATGACGATGATGGCGTTCTTGCCGCCCAGCTCCAGGTGCACCCGCTTGAGAAGCGACGCCGCCACCGTGTTGACGTGGACGCCGGCTTCGTTGGAGCCGGTGAAGGTGATGACGGGCACGTCGGGATGGGTCAGGATGGCGTCGCCCACGGTGCCGCCGGGACCGTAGACGAGGTTGACCACCCCGGGAGGCACGCCCGCCTCCTCCAGGATCTCCACCAGCCGATGGGCCAGGATGGGCGTGTCGCTGGCGGGCTTGAAGACGACGGTGTTGCCAGAGACGAGGGCCGGCATGATCTTCCAGCTCGGGATGGCGATGGGGAAGTTCCACGGGGTGATGGCGCCCACCACGCCGATGGGCTCCCGGACGGCCATGGCGAACTTGTCGGGCATCTCCGCCGGCACCGTCTCCCCGAAGAGGCGCCGCCCCTCCCCGGCCATGTAGTAGGTCATGTCGATGGCCTCCTGGACGTCTCCCCGGGCCTCCGTCAGCACCTTGCCCATCTCCTGGGTAAGCTCGCGCGCCAGCTCCTCCTTACGCCGTTTGAGCAACTCGGCGGCTCGGAAGAGGATCTCCCCCCGACGGGGGGCCGGAGTCTTGCGCCACGCGTCGAAGGCGTCCCGGGCAGCCTCGACCGCGGCCTGCACGTCCTCGCGGTCGCCCAGGGCCACCTCCCCCAGGATCTGACCGGTGGCGGGGTTGACGCTCGTGAAGCGCCGCCCGCTCCTGGCCTCGACCCACCGGCCTCCGATGTACATCGGGTAGAAGTCCATGGCCCTCGCCTCCTGTCGTCCGGCCTTGCGGGGACGGCCGGCGGCCTTGAATACGCTTTCAAGGCTCGGGCTCCTTTGCCGTGCACCGGCGCGCGCCCCGTCAGGCCGTGTGGACGACCCGGCCGCCGACCACCGTGGCGAGGACCCGGACCCGGGCCAAGCGCTCGCGCGCTGCGGCCGCCCGCTCGTCGTCGGAGGTCCACCCGCCCGGCGGCAGCCCTCGTTCGAGCCCGACGGGGTCCGGCGAGAGGAGCACGACGTCGCCCGGCATGCCGGGCTTCAGCCCTCCCTGACGGGCGGCCTCGCCTACGGCCCAGGCCGCGCCGTGGGTATAGGCCCGCAGCGCCTCCACCACCGAGAGGCCGTGCTCAGGATGCCAGGCGTCCAGCGTCTCATCGTCCGGATCGCCAGACGGCCACGGGCGGCGCGTCACGGCCGCCCAGACGCCCCGCAGGGGGTCCGGGTCCTCGACGGGCGCGTCACTGCCAAAGGCCAGGACGGCCCCTGCCTGCACCAGCCACCGCGTGGCGTAGGCGCCATCGGTGCGCCCCTGCCAGTAGCGCTCGGCTGGCCTCCGATCGCTGAGCAGGTGGATCGGCTGCATGGAGGCGACCACGCCGAGGCGCCCCATCCGTTCCGCATCGGCGGGCGTCAGGAGCTGGGCGTGCTCGATGCGGTGGGGCAGCCCTTCGACGGCGCCCCCGTCGGCCCGGCTCGCCTCCAGGGCGTCGAGCACCTCACGGCAGGCTCGATCGCCGATGGCGTGGATCGCGAGGGCGAAGCCTGTCCGGGCCGCCTCCACGGCCAGCGCCTCCACAGCGGAGCGGTCCAGCAACAGCTCGCCGCGGTATTCCGGGGTCTCGAGCCCCGAGTACGGCGACTCCAGGGCGGCTGTCAGGGAGCCCAGCGAACCGTCGGCGAAAGCCTTGACGGGCCCGAGACGCAGCCAGTCGTCCCCGAATCCCTGGCGCAACCCGACGGCCCGAAGCGTGCCCAGCATGCCGGCCGGCGGCATGAAGCGGACCCGAAGCCCCAGCCGTCCCCGCTGGTGCAGCAAGCTCAGGGCTGCCAGGATCTCCGGCCCCTCGGGGGTGTGCGCCCCCACCAGTCCCAGCCGCCACAGGCGGGCCTGCGAGGCCTCGATGGCGTCGGCCCACTGCGTGAGGGACGGACGGGGCAGCGACTCCACGATGACGCCGACGGCGTTTTCCCGGAAGACGCCGACCCAGTCGCCCGTGGCAGGATCGCGGGGCGCCACCGAACCGGGGGGCCAGCCGTCGAAGGAGGGTCCGATGCCGACCGCCAGCCGCGCCGCCCGGTTGAGGAGCACCGAGTGCAAGTCCCGGGTCCACACGACGACGGGCCGGTCCGGGAAGGCCGCGTCCAGCCATCCCAGGTCCTCCAGGGGGTCGCCCTCCATGCGATGAGGGGAGAGGCCTCTGGCCATCAGCCATCGCCCGGGGCCGAGCCCTCGGGCGTGGCGCTCGAGGTGCGCCACCACGTCGGCGACGCTCCGGCACTCGCTCAGGTCCGGCTGGGCCTGGCCCATGGCCCAGGCCCCGAGGTGGATGTGGCTGTCGACCAGACCCGGCACCGCCAGCGCGCCCTGGCCGTCGAGCCGCGCCACCCCTGCCCCCACCAACGCCTCGAGCTCCGCTCGGGGCCCGACGGCGCGGATGGTACCGGCCTCGATCCAGATGGCCCCATCCTCGATGGGCCGGTCCAGCACGCCGGCCCCGGCGAGCTCCGGGTAGAGGACGACGCCCTCGATGAGAAGGTCACGGGCCTCCCGTGACGCTTCGCCCCCGTCCATGCCGTCGTCTCGCCTCCTTCTCCTCGCGCCTGCATGGGCTGGGACCGGTCCGACCGCGCCGGCGGCGGAGGCCCCGACACAAGAGGGGCGTCGCCCCGCACCTTCGGCGGGCTCCGCCCCTCTTCTCGCCATGCCTATCTGCCTCGGCCGCGGAGCCGGAGGTTACTTCTTCTTCTTGGAGTCCTTCTTGGCGTCCGCCTTCTTCTTCTCGGCCATGGCTACCCCCGCCCTCCTCCCCGCCCCCTACTGGGCCGTCCCGCAGCCTGGCAGGCCCTGGGCCCCCCGAGCGCGCACTCTGCCCGTCTTGCAGGTGCTAATACGAGTGACCTCCCGCTTCTCCTGCCGCGGACCGGTCAGGAGGCGGCGCCGCTGAGGACGGCCTCGATGCGTCGCACCAGGGACGAACGCGGCTGCAGCCCCACGATGAACTCCACCGGCTCCCCCGCCTTGAAGATCACCAGGGTGGGGATGCTCATGATCCCGTAGTGGGCGGCCAGGTCCGGGTTTTCGTCGACGTTGAGCTTGCCGACCTTGAGGCGGCCGGCGTACTCCTGTGCGATCTCGTCGACGATGGGTGCCATCCGCAGGCACGGGCCGCACCAGGCTGCCCAGAAGTCGACGAGGACCGGGGCGTCGCTGCCCAGGACCTCCTGGTCCCAGTTGGCTTGCGTAAACGTATGGACGTGCTCGCTGGCCACGGCTTCTCCTCCTTGGCGATGCTCCAGGCCGACGACCTTGCGCCCCGCATCGGCGGGCATATTCTAGTCATCTCCCAGCCGGGGTGTCAAACGGCGCCGTCGACGCATAGGAGCCAGGCCCTGCTGCCCACCTTAGGGAGGGGGCAGGGAAGCCCCGGTGGGACACGCGCGACGGTTGGGCCGATGGGTCGGACTCCTGATGGCACTGGCGGCAGTGCTCCTGTCATGGGACCTGGCCAGGGCCTGGTGGACCGTCCGCAACTTCGACGCCGACCGGCCGCCCCAGGCGGCCACCATCTTCGACGTCCGGGGCGAGGTCATCGGCACCATCGGCACCCTGCACCGGTCCTTCGTACCCCTCGACCAGATCCCCGACCACCTCGTCGCGGCCCTCATCGCCACGGAGGACAGCCGCTTCTACGGTCACCCAGGCGTCGACCCGCTGGGGCTGGCGCGGGCTGTGTGGGTCAACGTGCAGGCGGGCACCGTCGTGCAGGGCGGCAGCACCCTCACCCAGCAGCTCGCCCGCACCCTCTTCCTCACCCACGAGCGGACCTGGTGGCGCAAGCTGGACGAAGCCCTGCTGGCCGTGATGCTGGAGGCCCGCTATCCCAAAGAGCGCATCCTCGAGCTCTACCTCAACCGCGTCTACTTCGGCGAGGGGGCGACGGGGATCGGCGCGGCGGCCATGACGTACTTCGGCAAGCACCCCCATCAGCTGACGCTGGGCGAGAGCGCCCTCCTGGTCGGGATCCTGCGCTCGCCCTCCAACCTCAGTCCCTATCGCCGCCCCGAGGCGACCCTGGCCCGGCGACGGGTGGTGCTGGGCCGGATGGTGAAGATGGGGCTCATCTCCCCCCATCAGGCGGAGGAGGCAGCGAGCGAGCCCCTGCGGCTGGCCGGCGTGCGGGGCGGTCCTGCGCCGTGGTACCTGGATTGGGTGGGCGCCCAGCTCGAGTCCCGGTTCGGCACCGGACTGGCCCTGCACGCGGGCTTGCGGGTCCACACCGGCTTCGACCTGCGCATGCAGCGGGCAGCCGTTCGGGCGCTGGGACGACACCAGGGTGCCATCGTGGCCATCGACCCCCGCACCGGCGACGTCAAGGCCATGGTCGGGGGGCGGGACTACCTGGAGAGCCAGTTCAACCGGGCGGTGGCCGCTCGCCGCCACCCGGGCTCGGCCTTCAAGCCCTTCGTCTACGCGGCCGCGCTCGAGCAGGGGTGGCCCGTCAACGCCCTGGTCCAGGACGTCCCCCAGCGCTTCGGCAGCTACCAGCCGCGCAACTTCAGCGACCGCTACTGGGGCACGGTCACGATGAAGCACGCGCTGGTCATGTCGCTCAACGCCGGGTCGGTCTGGCTGGCCTCCCGCATCGGCATCGACCGGGCGCTGGCCCTTGCACGGGCCCTCGGCATCACCACGCTCACGCCCGAGGACCGCCACCTCGCGGCCACGTTGGGCGGCCTGCGGGTGGGCGTCAGCCCCCTCGAGATGGCCCAGGCCTTCGCGGTCTTCGCCAACGGAGGGGTGCTGCGGCCCGCGCGCTCGTACGTGCGCATCGTCGACCGAGACGGATACGTCTGGTACGAGGCGCCTCCCGACGAGGGGCGCCGGGTGCTGCGGCCCGAGGTGGCGTACCTGATGACCGACATGCTGCGCGACGCCCTCGAGCGGGGCACGGGCCAGAAGGCGCGGCTGGGCCGGCCCGCTGCAGGCAAGACCGGCACCAGCGACGGCCAGCGAAACGCCTGGTTCGTCGGCTACACGCCCCAACTGGTGGCGGCCGTCTACGTCGGCAACGATGACAACACGCCCGTAGGCGGCACCGGTGGCGAGCTGGCAGCGCCCATCTGGAGGGCCTTCATGCAGGAGGCCCTGGCCGAGGCCCCGCCCCTGGACTTCCCCGTACCGGATGGCATCGTGACGGGCATCCCCGTCGACATCCTGACCGGGGGACAAGCCGGGCCACTCTGCCAGTGGGTGGAGGTCGACGCGTTCGTCGCCGGCACGGAGCCCCTCTGGGAGGCTCCCTGCGACGGCTCCGGGCCATCGGCCGCTCCGCCCACCGGACTCGAGGGTGGCGATTGAGCCGGGCTCAGCGGGCCGGGCGCTCGATATGCGACGTGGCCTCCACCAGCCCGTCGCCCCCGTCCCCGTCGGGCCGACCCGAAGGCCGGAGCAGGAGCCTCACCCTTTCGCCTCCCACCGCCAGGCGGTCCACCTCGACCTCGCCCAGCCAGGCGGGGAGGCGGTCGCCTACCCTCAGGTTCCCTGACAGGCCGTCCACCTCGAGCCCGATCAGGGTGGCCAGCATGAAGAAGGGAGCGGCCGCGGCCCAGGCCTGGGGCGAGCAAGCGGTGGGGTAGGGCACCGGCGGCCCGTCGGCGCGGTCGAAGCCGCAGAAGAGCTCGGGCAGACGAGCCCCCTCGAAGTGGTCGGCGGCATCCAGCAGGCCCCGCAGGAGGCGGGCAGCCTCGGCCAGGCGACCGTAAC
>Ga0207873_1002084_pt1 | contig 17332 bp, 12 predicted proteins | sample BGWIniCompost_FD_187373 | JGI IMG/M metagenome (GOLD analysis project Ga0207873, IMG submission 187373) | Cellulose adapted compost microbial communities from Newby Island Compost Facility, Milpitas, CA, USA - BGW Initial Compost (SPAdes)... ...
CCACGCTCCTGCCCGATTACCGGTTCTTCCTGCTCTTTATCGGGCCGGTGCGCATCAAATATATCGCGGCGGTTTTGATCTTCTTCTCCTTCCTCTTCTCCGTCGGACAAAACGCGGGAGGAAACCTGGCGCATCTTGGCGGCGCCCTGCTTGGATACCTCTTTATCGTTCGCCTGCATAGAGGGAGCGACTGGAGCAAGCCTGTAATGGCCGTCCTCAATTTCTTGAAAGGGCTTTTTACAAAGAAGCCTCGCATCAAAGTGACGCATAGAAGGGAATCCTTTGATTCATACAGGCCTGCAAGCAGAGATGCCAAATCAACCCAGCGACCCGATCAGAATGAAATCGATTTGATTCTGGATAAGATATCTGAAAAGGGGTATGAAAGCCTTACCGCCGAGGAAAAAGAAAAACTTTTCAACGCAAGCAGAAAGTAGGACGCCGCTGAATCGGGATGTCTGAACCGGGTTGGTTAGCGAATATCGATATAATCGCCTTCTTTCAGAACGACAAAGTCATTTTCCAGGCCGTATTTGCTTTTGGCTTTTTCAAGATCCTCTCCGGCTTCGCCCATTCCTTCATCGGCGAGCGGAAAACAGCCAAAATGGGCGGCTATGCTCTTTTCTGACTTTATATCGAGGTGAATCCTAGCGGCCTCTTCGGGCGAAACATGGATAGGCGACATGAACCACTGGGGCTTGTAGGCTCCAATAGGGAGGATGGCCGCAGCGAAAGGACCGTATTTTTCACCTATTTCTTTAAAAACATCGCCATAACCTGTGTCGCCGGCAAAGTACACGCTCCCTGCCGGAGTTTTTAAGACAAAACCGCACCACAAACTGGCGTCGCGATCCATCAGCCCTCTTCCCGAAAAGTGTATGGCGGGCGTGGAGATGATTTCGAGGTTTTCGCTGAACCGGCGCTTCTCATGCCAATCCAACTCGCGCGTATTCGCGACGCCAATTTTCTTTAAATAGTCAGACACCCCCAAAGGGACGATAAACAAGGGCCGGAATTTTTCTTCCAACGCCCGGACGGTATTCGCGTCCAAATGGTCGTAATGATTGTGGCTGATCAGGGTGAGATGGATTTCAGGAAGGTCCTCAAACCTAATGCCCGGTGGTCGCATGCGTTTTGGCCCGATCCATTGAAAAGGACTCGCCCTGAGACTCCAGATTGGATCGGTAAGGATATTGACGCCCCCCGCCTGAATCAGCATCGAACTGTGGTTAATAAAGGTAATCCTGATTCTTCCTTCATCCAACTCCGCGATGGGCGGGTTGCCCGGCGCCGTATCCACGACTTCTTTCCATTCGCCTTTTTCCCGGTCGATCATCCATTTCATCACATCGGCAAACTTCTTTGCCTCCACCGACCCCGGGTTCCTGAATCGCTTTCCATCAAAATGGTCGGTCGCCGGACCTTCATATTTCCTGGTCGACAGCCCCCAACCTATCGACAGCGAAACCGCGACAAAAAATAAGATCAATATAAAAAGGGCTAAGATCATGCGTTTCATGGTTTTGAAAATTTGCCAATGGCGAACAAATATTAAAAACGTAGCGATAAAACCCTGGCGCTAAACCACAAACCAACTCCCCAACGCTTTCTTTCCCGTCCATGAAGAATAAAAAACAGTCAAGCGGCCTGTTTGCAGCTGAACGATTTACGCGGGCAAGAATAAAGCGAGCGGTCCGGAAATGATTGCGACCCAGTTATTTGTTTTCGCATGCCGGCCGGCAAATATAACAGAATTGATCCAGAGTCAATGATGGACTCTTAGGCGGGGAATAAAAAAAACCGGGAACCCCAATAAAGCCCCGGTTTCAATAGACCATAAACAACCAAAATTAACCAAAGAGAAATATTCTGAAGAATTCCAGGGCCAATCTAGGAGGCATGCTAATAAACCAGCTAAAACTTAGCATGCGCTAAACCGGTCCCTGGAATTCTAAATTGTCTCGACCGTACATTTTATTGTTTCTCAAAACCATTGCCAATTCAATAAAGCGCTGATTTCCAGGTATTTAGCTTTGTTGCGGATGTATAGAAGAATTCATAATGGGATTTATTTCCCAAATTGGGATATTGGTTTGATAAAATATACGCTTTCAAGGCCATTATGGCATCGCGTTTCCTTTCAATGCAGTTTATCATGAAAATCATGCCTTTTTGCAGACCGGACCGCTCTTTTTATTAGTGCCGTCATCCAATATGAAATGCGAACCAAAATGGGAATCTTCACAAAAAGAGCGATTATTTTTACATCAAAGCAATTATTTTTCGCAAAGAAAGTTATTATAATCAAGAACTTTTAGAAGCAGGCGTATGAAGAAATTGTTCTTGTTTTTTATTGCGGCGTTCGCCGTATCGCTTGTTTATGCGCAGCAACCGGAGAAGCGTTCTCAGGCTCCCACTTCCAGGGAACCGGGGGCTGAAAGCCGTTCAACGACGCTAAAGAAAAAGTCGAATAAAGGCTTCCTGTTTTTTAATTCCAGAAAAGCCGCCGGCATCAGCTACGACGAAAAGGTGGAAGAGTTTTATAAACGAATGGAAGCTGCGGCAAAAAGGCGAAAAAAGATGGAAAAGGAAATGAAAAAGCCGCAGTATTCCGATCCGCTTTATTTTGGACATAAAAGGCCGCCCAAAAAAAGGCCGCCCGGAAAGAAGAAGTTTTGCAATGTTTGCGGAATCGTTCATTAAGTTTGCCCGCCGTTAGAAGCGCTTCTGGAATTGAATTCCGGGAGCTTTTTTATTTTTATGAGCTTTTCCGGTTTATTCACAAAAAATCTGCCCGCGATAATGCGTGAATCCCTCCTTCCGACGTGAGAATTTAAGCTTCCGACGTGAGAATTTCATCTTCCGACATGTGAATATCATCTTCCGACGTGTGAATCCCTGATTCCGACGTGTGAATTTCTTCTTCCGACATGAGAATCTCATATTCCGATGTAGGAATCTCATATTCTGACGTCGGAAGTTCTTATTCCGGCATCTGAATCTCATCTTCCGACGCCGGAACTTCTAATTCCGACATGGGAATGACAGTTTCCGACGTGGGAATCCCTGATTCTCACATAAAACATTCCTTGCATTTTGAAATCCACCCCCCATTTCTATTATAACTTTTATGCGTATCGGTATGCCGCTTCTTTCACCGCTTCGCAAGCGTCGATCGAAAAGATCCTCTCGGGCGGTCAAAAGGCCGTAAAATCTTATCTCTCGTTCAAGTCTTCAGGAGGTTCAAAATATCCCATCGATTTGCCGGACGAAGCCGGCGCGGATATGAATTCCGGAGAGCCGTTTGACCTTACCATCGGGAAGATCAACCGGGCGCTTGACGAAATGGAAGCATTGTTGGAAAATCATTCCTTTTCCGTTAGCCGGAATGCGGGAAATTGGTTAATATAGAATAACCGTTCCAGATGGGATGGCGGTTGAAACGCGGCAATAATGTCGCTTGTTTTTCGTTAAAATTATATAAAACTTAGAACCCCGGCTTAACATTCAGGAATGCGTCTCACATGGACAATCTTCGGCCCAAGCCTGTTGAAACTAATCAAGAGCGCCTTTACGGGCCATTTTTTAATTCAGATTCAAAGGATTTTATGTACGGGGCAGCGGTAAAATTACTAAATTTGGGGGTTTGATTAGAAGATATGAGCGAATTGAACAAAAAGGATAACGGAAATTATTCAGCAGACAACATACAGGTGCTCGAGGGTTTGGAGGCGGTCAGGAAAAGGCCGGCCATGTATATCGGCGACGTCGGCGTCAGAGGTTTGCACCATATGGTTTGGGAAGTGGTTGACAACTCGATTGACGAAGCGCTTGCAGGGTATTGCGACGAAATTCTCGTGCAGATTCTCGAGGACAACTCAGTGGCCGTGAAGGACAATGGCCGGGGCATTCCCGTTGAAATGCATTCAAAAGAAAAGAGATCGGCCCTTGAAGTGGTGATGACTGTGCTCCACGCGGGTGGGAAATTTAACAAAGATTCCTATAAGGTATCGGGCGGATTGCACGGCGTGGGCGTTTCATGCGTCAATGCGCTTTCGACCTACCTGAAAGCCACGGTTTATCGCGAAGGGAAAATCTATGAACAGGAATATTCGCGGGGCGTTCCGGTTAATTCCGTCAGCGTTACGGGCGAGACCGATCTCCAGGGCACGCGCATTCATTTTAAGCCCGACCCGACGATCTTCATTGTTCAGGAATATAATTATGAAACGATAGCCACGCGGCTTCGGGAGTTGGCATACCTGAACAAGGGCATCAGGATTATCCTGGAGGATTACCGGGATAAGGAAGAAAATGGAGAGCCCAAATCCGATGTATTCTATTCGGAAGGCGGCCTGGTAGAGTTCGTCACCTATCTCGATTCCACCCGCGAAAAGCTGATTCCCGAACCTATTTTCATCGAAGGCGAGAAAAACGGCGTACCTGTGCAGGTAGCCCTGAACTATAACACCTCTTTTTCAGAGAACGTCGTTTCCTACGTCAACAATATCAATACCATAGAAGGAGGGACTCACGTTTCCGGATTCAGAAGGGCGTTGACAAGGACGCTTAAAGCCTATGCTGAAAAATCGGGTCAACTGGAAAAGCTGAAAATTGAAATCAGCGGCGACGATTTCAGAGAAGGCCTTACGGCGGTGATCTCTGTGAAAGTGGCAGAACCCCAGTTCGAAGGGCAGACCAAAACCAAACTGGGCAACAGCGACGTTATGGGCGCTGTGGACGCCTGCGTAAGCGAAATCCTGCAGTATTACCTGGAAGAACATCCCAAGGAAGCGCGGTCGATTGTCGCTAAAGTGATCCTTGCGGCGCAGGCGCGTCATGCCGCGCGAAAAGCCAGGGAGATGGTTCAGCGGAAGAATGTGCTGGGCTCGACAAGCCTGCCTGGAAAACTGGCAGACTGTTCCGACAGCGATCCCGCTGTTTGCGAGTTGTATCTTGTCGAGGGCGACTCGGCGGGAGGATCTGCAAAACAAGGCCGCGATCGGCGTTTCCAGGCTATATTGCCATTGCGCGGAAAGATCCTGAACGTGGAAAAAGCCCAGGAACACAGGATTTACGACAACGAAGAGATCAAAAACATGATCACCGCCCTGGGAGTCAGCTTTGGGACTCCCGACGATGAGAAAGCGTTGAATCTTGAAAAACTAAGATATCACAAGATCATCATTATGACCGACGCCGACATCGACGGCAGTCATATCCGGACGCTCATATTGACGTTCTTTTTCCGATATATGCGCGAGCTGGTGGAGAAAGGGTACCTTTATATCGCCCTCCCGCCGCTGTATCTTCTCAAGAAAGGAAAGGAGGAAAGATATTGCTGGTCGGAGGAAGAAAGAATCGCGCTGATTCAGGAAATGTCAAAAGACGGCAAGCCAGAATCTGTGGGAGTGCAACGATACAAAGGTTTGGGAGAAATGAACCCCGAACAATTGTGGGCCACCACCATGAATCCTGAGACCAGAAGCCTGAAACAGGTTACCATTGAATCGGCTGCGGAAGCCGACCATCTGTTTTCGATGCTGATGGGCGACGAAGTGGCCCCGAGACGGGAATTTATTGAGAAGAATGCGAAATACGCCAATGTGGATATTTAGTTTATTTTAAAGATTGGGATCAAAGGGGTCTCAGCGCGAGACCCTTTGGTATTTTTTAATTAAACGGTTGCGGTTATGACAGCTTTCAATCAAGACTCCGGCTTTATCGCGGCCTCCAGGGGCAAGAAAAAGAAAACCGACAGGGAACTGGCGGAAAAGAAACGGAATGAAACCGTGATCATGCAAAGCGACCTCATCAGCCGCGACTTGAGTTGGATTCAGTTTAATTACCGGGTGCTGGATCAATGCCGGAAAGCCGACAGGAATATTTTCGAACGGCTGAAGTTCCTGGCGATCACGTCCTCCAATCTTGACGAATTTTTTATGATCCGGGTCGGCAGCTTGTACAATTACATCGATTATGGCCGCGAACGAATCGATTATTCCGGGTTAAGAGAAGAGCCATTCAAGAAAAGACTTTACGAAGAAATCCACCGTTTTTTCGACGACCAGAACCTGTTGTATTCGAATGAGCTAAAACCGCAGTTTACTGAAAATGGCTTTTCCATTTGTATGCTTGATGAGTTGACCCCTCAGGAAAAGGACAAGGCAAAAAGCTATTTCAAAAAGACGATATTCCCCATGCTGACGCCAATGGCGTATGACAGCTATCATGCCTTCCCAATCCTGATGAACAACATTCTCATTTTCGCCGTGGCCACAAGAAACCCTGATGAGCGCGGCGACCGCAAAAAGTTGTCCTTTGTCCAGATACCGCAGAACCTTCCCCGGTTTTTCGAGATAGAAAGGGAAGATCAAATCCTCTTTGTCCCCATTGAAGAAGTCATCAGGGAGTATATTGACAAACTCTTCCGCAATATCGAGATTGTGTCGGTGGCGCTTTTCAGGATCACCCGGAACGGCGACTTCACTCTCGACGAAAGCGACGATATCGAAGCCAACTTCCTGGAAGAATTGCGAAGAAAGTTGAAGACCCGTCGTACAGGCAGGGTGGTGAGGGTGGAGATAACGCCCGGCTACGATCAATGGATGATGAAAATTCTGAAGTCCATTTGGGAAATTGCCGATGAGAATATTTTTACGGTGCCCCGGGATTCTATCTTTGATTTCACGGGTTTATGGCAGATTGTTAATCACAAGGCTTTTAAGAACCGGCTGCCCGAGCCCAGACCCACCGTGCCCCCCCTGGCTTTTCCTGAGGAGGGAGAAGAAGATTTATTCGAAGTATTGAAAACAAGGGATATCTTGCTGCACCATCCCTACAACAGCATTGACCCCGTTATCCAGTTGATAGAGAAAGCGGCTGAAGACCCTTATGTGCTTTCAATAAAAATGACGATCTACCGGCTCGCCAAGGACTCTCAGATCATCGCCGCTCTTCTGAAAGCGGTAGAAAAAGGCAAGCACGTGTCGGTCTTGTTTGAAGTGAAGGCCCGTTTTGACGAAGAAAATAACCTGAAGGAAGCCACAAGACTGCAGCAGGCTGGTTGTTTTGTGATCTATGGAATCAGCAATTACAAAACCCACACGAAGTTGATGCTGATCGTTCGGAAAGAAGGAGACAAGGTCACCAGGTACGTGCACATGTCAAGCGGAAATTACAACGAAGATACTGCGCGCTTGTACACGGACATCGGGATGTTGACCACCAACGAGGTCTACGCCAACGACGTGAGCGAATTTTTCAATGTTATCACCGGGCATTCACAGCCCCATATTTACCAGCGGTTGATTACGGCGCCGAGAGATATGCGCCTGCAACTGATCGAATTGATTCGGAACGAAGCCGAAAACGCCCGGAAAGGTCTGCCGTCGGGCATTGTAATTAAGATCAACTCCCTGCAAGATAAGCAGACAATTGAGGAGATGTACCTCGCTTCTCAGGCGGGCGTCTCCATACGGCTGATTGTAAGGGGCATCTGCTGCCTGCGGCCCGGCCGTAAAAATTTGAGCGAGAATATTACGGTTCGATCGATTGTTGGGGAATTTCTTGAGCATTCGAGGATATTTTATTTTCACAACAACAACTCCCCAAAGGTGTATTCCGGCAGCGCCGACATTATGGTAAGGAGTTTCGATCGCCGGATTGAATCGTTGTTTGAAGTCACCGACGACCTGCTGAAAAAGCAATGCATCAACATGCTGGCCTATAACCTGCGAGACAATGTGAACGCCTATGAAATGAAGGAAGACGGAAGTTTTGTCCCATTGACGCCGGGCGATCAGCCGCCCTTCAATATCCACAAGGAGTTTTTCTGCGTTACGCGCGACATTGTCGAAAATGTGGACTTGTTCGATCCTTCCCTGTTTTCAAATTCTCGGAGATCCTGAGGCTTTCTTCAGGCTTCCCTGGCTTTCTTTGCGAACAAAATCTCTTTCCCGCTCATTCCAGCGTAAGCGTCAAACAAAACGCCCGGCCTGAGACCGGGCGTTGTTAGCGTTTTATAAAAATGCAAAACCCTATTGCCCTGAATTTTCATCGTCGCCAGAAAGTACCACGAATACTTCCAGTTCAATAAAATTGCCTTCGCCGTCGCCCGGAGTCAGCGCGCTCACTCTAAAGATGCCCTTATGACCGCCTCGCGCGTCGTCAAGCTTGAACGCGATCACGTCTCCCACCTGCAAGCCGGTTACCTGCGAGTCGTCGCCGGCAGAGGCGGCCGCCTCAAACGCTCCGGTAATAAACGCCGCGCTATCGGTATTCTCCAGAAATTCCGATTCAGTAATCGTTGTCTTCCTGAACTGGGTGTTGTTCAAGGTAGTCCATTCCGAGAGGTCGTAAATCCCTCCGATTTGTTGAATTTGCGCTGGCGACGCAAGAGCGGCGTTCGCGCTGGCGCCGTAATAGTAGCCAAAGTCAATCAACGACGAAGCGACGCTGGCCGATCCGGCATTGCCCAAGGTGTCGCCCGGATTTTCAACGCCGGTGGTGTCGGATGGATCTTCATTCCCGGCGCCTGTCGTGTCGGCCGGGTTCTCCCCGCCCATTCCGATTGTGTCGCCCGGATTTTCTCCGCCTACGCCAGTGGTATCGCCCGGATTTACTCCCACGTCAGTGGTATCGGCCGGGTTTTCTCCGCCTGCATCCGTTGTATCTCCTGGATCCTCTCCGCCGACGTCGGTCGTGTCGCCTTCGTCTCCTCCTTCAGCTTCGACTTCTGCAAAAGAATAAGTCTGGCCGGTTGTGACCGAGAAAAACGACTTGCTTTCTTCATTGGCAAGCGGCGCATACAGAAGGACGGCTGTGTAATTTGCAATGGGCGAAATATTCACGGTAATGGATTGCGTAGCCCTATTGCCCTGGGCGTCAAAGGCCTCAATTTCAATCACTACATCGCTTCCTGCGTCGGTTCCTGCAATCACAATGTTTACTTCATCGCTAACCGATGCAGAGCCGCCCTGTAAACTTGCCGTGGTATCCACCGTCCCGTCGACGATTTTCCGTACCACCACCGAGTCGACGCCATCGTCGTCCGATACGTCGAGTCTGAGGGTGATTGTTTCTCCCACATCGGCGTCAATCGAGGAAGGATCGGAATCCCCGTTCACTTCATACGCGATTTCCGGACCTGTATTGATGATATCGTCTCCATCGTCGTCTTCGCAAGACGTTAGAAACAACAGACTCAGAGCCGCGAAAATTAAAGAAATGTGAAAAATCAGCTTTCTCATATTAATTAAATGTTTAAGTTAAAAAAATCTTGAATTATGCTAAAAATTGTTGCTTTTGCGAATCCCATGTGCCAGTGAAAATACCCTGATTTTCTATTTATAACCTTCTAACAGCAAATGATTTGCATTGTTATTCTGAGGAATGAAGGCTCCCAAATGACCCCTAAGCGCAATTTTTGATGAAAGTTCCTAGTTACAATTTCCATAAATTGTGGATGTTTTCCTCAATTCTCGACATATTGAAGAAGACCTCCGGGGCATGAATATAGGAATGAATAGAGCTGAAATACGACCCCGCCTCCTCCCCGTTGAATGAGGCTTTCTAAAAAGGCGTTAATTATTCCTCCCTGTTTATTAATCGCCGTTTTTGATTTAAATTCGCCTTTTAACCAAAATATTGCATGAAAAGGAACCAGATGATGTTTTGCGCAAACGCGATTTTGTCGCTCGCCGTCGCTTTTTCGACCGCCCATGGCCAGGAGCTGAAACAGATTACGCTCGACGATGTAATCCAGGGCTTTTTTTATCCCCGGACTGTATCTGGAGTCAACTGGATGAAAGATGGGCGGTATTACACTTCGCAGGAGTACGACTCGGAATCAAAATCACAGCAGGTGGTAAAATACGACATCTCGACCGGCGCCCGGGTGGAAACGCTTTTTAACGGCGCAGATTTCAAAACCAATGAAAAGCCGTTTGAATTTGACGGCTACAGCCTGTCGCCCGATGAAACGAAAATACTTTTAAAAACGGATGAAGAACGCGTTTACCGCCGTTCCACAATCGCCAACTACTACCTGTATGACGGCAAAGAAAAGAAACTGGAGAAAATCAACGGCGACGAAAAAATCTCATACGCCACATTTTCGCCCGATGGAGAGCGAATCGCTTACGTTAAGAACAGAGACCTTTATTACAGGGATGTTAAAACCCTGGAAGAGACGCGGATTACGAGCGATGGAAAAAAGAACGCAATCATCAATGGAGCAGCCGATTGGGTGTACGAAGAGGAATTCATGATATCAAAAGCGTTTTTCTGGTCGCCCGACGGCCGCAAAATTGCCTTTTACCGGTTTGACGAGACCGAAGTAAAAGAATACAATATGCAACTCTGGGGACCTCTCTACCCGGAAGACTACCGTTTCAAGTATCCCAAAGCGGGAGAAGCCAATTCGAAAGTTTCAATCAGGGTATATCGCCTGGACGATCAAAAAACCATTGAAATAGACGCCGGAACCGGCCCGGACGATTATATCCCTAAAGCGATGTGGACAAAAGATCCCAACCTGCTGTGTATTGTGAAAATGAACCGTCTGCAAAACGAAATGGAGATCATCCATGCAGACGCGCAAACGGGCAAGGCCAAGACGGCGATGAAGGAAAAAAGCGAAACCTATGTGGACATCAATTTCAACCAGGAAATTATTTATCTTGACAATAATGAAGGTTTCCTTAGAACCAGCGAGCAGGATGGATTCAAACATTTGTACCTGCACGACATGAATGGGCGTCTTGTCAGGCAAATCACCAAAGGGGAATGGGAGATTGATCAGGTTTATGGTTACGACCCTTCCAAAAAATGGATTTACTATAGTTCGACGGAAAAATCGCCGCTTGAACGGATCATTTACAGGATAAATCTGGATGGGAAAATGAAAACCATACTATCGCCGGGCGATGGCAACAATTGGGCTAACTTCAGCCCCGACCTGAAATATTTCATCAATTACCATTCTTCCATAACCGACCCGTTGACGGTGACGTTGCATACGACCACAGGCCGAAAAACCGTAAAAACGCTGGAAGATAACGCCAGGTTGAAAAAAACGGTTTCGGAGTACGCTTTTGGCTCTACTGAGTTTTTCAGCTTTAAAAATTCCGCCGGCGACACCTTGAACGGTTATATGATCAAGCCTTATAACTTCGATTCCACAAAACAATATCCGGTTCTGATGTACGTATATGGAGGGCCAGGATCGCAAAACGTGATGAACGATTGGGGAGGAACGCGCGACATATGGCACCATTATCTTTCTCAAAAAGGCTATATTGTGGCATGCATAGACAACCGGGGAACCGGCGGAAGAGGAAAGAAATTCAAGGATGAAGTGTATGCGCGTCTTGGCGAACTGGAGACGCAAGACCAAATTGAAGGCGCGCGATATCTCGGTTCCCTGCCTTACATCGACGCCGCGCGTATTGGCATTTGGGGATGGAGTTACGGAGGCTATATGGCCTCGCTGGCCATCCTGTTGGGCGCGGACGAATTTTCCATGGCCATCGCCGGCGCGCCAGTGACAAGCTGGAGGTTTTACGACACGGTTTATACGGAAAGATACCTTAAAACGCCGCAACTCAATCCCAAGGGATATGACGAATATTCGCCCATTTCACATGCAGCGAAACTTGAAGACCCATATCTCCTCATACATGGCACTGGCGACGACAATGTGCATTTTCAGAATACCATCGAAATGACAGACGCCCTTATCGCCGCCAACAAACAATTTGACCTGTTTATCTATCCCAATAGGGCGCACGGTTTTTCAGATCCGGCGGCGGCTTATCACCTCTATGGTTTGATGACCAGGTTTGTAGAAAATAATCTTTGATAGAAACAATAAAATGACCAAGGGAGAATGCGCCAGACTTGCATTCCCCTTCTCCCTTTGCCGTTCTTCCGCCGCTATCCCGCTTTCTCCGCTCCCTCATCCATCAGCGTTTTCATATACGCTTCAAATTCTTCTACAAAACGCTCGTAATAAACGCCAGTGGCGGGTCCGTTAAAACCTGTGTATATTTTCCTGATTTGGCCGTTTTTGTCGAGGAAAATTGTTGTGGGATAAGCCGACAGCTTGTCGATTTCCGGCAACACCCTGGCCACATTCTCGCGGCTGTTGTCGCCTGCAAAAAGAATGGGATATTGTATATTAAACCGCTCCACATACCGCCACAACAACCTTTTGGCGTAATTGATGTCGTCCTTCCTCTCAAATGCCAAAGCCACTATTTCTACGGGTTTATCCCGGTTGGTGCGATGCCATTCGGCCAGGAACTTCGTTTCGTCCAAACAATTGGCGCACCATGATCCCATAATCTGCACGATTACCGCCTTGTCTTTGAATCTTTCATCCGCCACAGAGACCATAGAGCCGTCTAAGGAAGGGAGCGTAAAACTCAACGTCTGGCTTCCTTCCCGCACAGAGGCAATGCCGCTGGGATCTGGCAGGGCAGCGTTTTCATTTTTAGTCGCCGTCCACCGGCTATAGCCGGTTTTCCCGGAGAAGAATTCGCCCTTCAACGAGCCGTCTCCATTCATGGCCGCTTTGAACAGGTATGCGTTGGTTCCGTCGAACGCGCTTAGTAACAGGCTGTCGCCCGAAACGACGCCTTCGAGAAAACGGTAGTCGCCCGTTGTTCTCGCAAAAGACCCTTCAACCTTACTCCCTACTTGAGTGAACTGACCAACCGCGATAGACGAGTCGTTGTCGTCGTAAAACATAACCTCCCATTTGCCGGAAACGTCGAATCCTGCTTTTTCGGGTTTCAAAAACCTGCGGCTTTCCCCCCTGCTGGCCGAGAAAAGCAAACTGTAATCGGCGGCGTACGGCTTGACCCAGCGGCCTTCCATCCTGTCGCCGTCAATCTTCGCCCGGATGTATGCGTCAAAAACGACCATCGGGATTCCACCGAGTCTCCTTCTAAAGCGATCGAATCGATTGCCATCCGGTCTTTGCCGTTGATCAGGGTCATTTTCAAAAACCCGGCGCCTTGATCTTCCAGGAGGAAATTAAAGGGTATCTCCTGCCCCTGAGAATGAATGGCGCCTCTCCATATGTTTTGGTTCTGTGGATTGCGATCGCATCCGCTCGTCAATGCGACGATCGCGGCGATCGCATAAACAAACTGTCTCCTTATATTCATTTGCCTGCTTTTTGGATTAAAATTCATTTTGCCTGTGCAAGTTGGCTCTGCTCCAGCGCTAATCGGCTTTTGCCTGGTTAAGGGTTAGTCCACCCTTCCTCTCAACGCTTTCTTTTTCGAAATAGCCTTTTTCCCTTGCAGTCTTTTTTCTACCGCCTTTTTTGAAGGCTTTGTTTTGACTCGTTTCTTTCTGGTTTTTAACGATTCCTCCAGATAATGATAAAACCTCCTGACGGCGAGTTCCTTGTTGCGCGTCTGGCTCCGGTATTCCTGCGCAAATACCCGCAGGTATCCTTCGCTGTTGATTCTCCGAGCCTGCTTCTCTTTAATAGACTGTTTTTCCTCTATGCTAAGCGCTTCCGAACGGTCCACATGAAAGCGAAGTTCTACCCTCGTTTCCGTTTTATTTACATGCTGTCCTCCCGGGCCCGAGCAGCGCGAAGTCTGAAATTCTAATTCCTTTTCAAAGGGCCGATAACGCAATGGAGTCTTCATGATGAATTAACAGGTTAACGGAATAGCGGGTTCGCAGGTTATTAACCGGCGAAATGACGTTTGGGCGCTAATCAAGCTCCCGCTTCTTTTTAAATGAAATAGATCTTTAAGTTGCAGGTATTTTCGCGCAGACGCCGTCAGGAAAATCTCCTTCCAAGAATGCCGCTCTTCCAGTTTAAACATGCAAATTTGAAACATTTTCATGCAATTAAGACCGCCTGGCTTTAATCTTCTTCGATAAATCCTTGGTCCGGCTGTTTTATGAAGAATCCCCGACAGGACGAATATTAAAGTCCCGCCGGGAGGCGCTTGTTGGGGTGAAACAATGCGCCGCATTATGGGGTATGTTTTAGTTGGAGCCAAAGTTAATCAACTGTTCTTTGTTTGCCAGGCGCAAATGTTTAGAATGAGGGCGCAATTTGTTAACTGCCTGTGCGCTTTCCTAATGGACGTTTTCCAATGGGAGGGCGATTAATCATAAAGCCCGCTTCGATATACTCTAATTAATTGTATATTTTTGCAGTCCAAAAACAAAGGATGGATATGTCTAATGAAATAAGGGTTCGATTTGCGCCCAGCCCCACAGGCGCGCTGCATATAGGCGGAGCAAGGACGGCTTTATATAATTACCTGTTCGCCAAAAAGAACGGCGGAAAGATTATCCTTCGGATTGAAGATACCGACCAGACGCGCTTTGTGCCCGGCGCCGAAGATTATATTAAAAGATCGCTTGACTGGCTTGGAATTAAATTCGACGAAAGCCCCGATCTTTCTGGCCCTTATGAGCCCTATAGGCAATCTGAACGCAAAGATATATATAGGGGATACGCACAACGTCTTATCGACAACGGCCACGCATATTATGCGTTCGACACACCAGAAGAATTGGATGCGATGCGCGAACGCCTGAGACAAGCGCGAGTGGCTAATCCACAATATAACGCAATCACCAGGATGGGGATGAAAAACTCGCTGACATTATCTCCCGAGGAAACGAAAGCCAGGATTGATGCGGGCGAGCCGTATGTAATCAGGCTTAAAGCTCCGAAAAAAGAAGAGGTGAGGGTGAACGATATGATCCGCGGTTGGGTGGTGGCCCATTCTTCCACGTTGGACGATAAAATTCTGGTGAAATCGGACGGGATGCCGACTTATCATCTTGCCAATGTTGTAGACGATCATCTGATGAAGATCACCCACGTGATCAGGGGAGAAGAGTGGCTGCCTTCCGCGCCTGTGCACGTGCTGCTTTACCGTTACTTGGGTTGGGAAGAAATAATGCCGCGTTTTGCCCACCTGCCTCTTTTATTGAAACCCGACGGCAACGGCAAGCTGAGCAAAAGGGATTCTGTGAAACACGGTTTTCCAATTTTTCCATTGGAATGGAAAGATCCGGAAACAGGCATAACCATGAAGGGTTTCAAGGAAGAAGGTTATCTGCCGGAAGCGACCATCAATTTTCTGGCACTGTTAGGCTGGAATCCCGGCACGGATCAGGAGTTGTTTAGCATGAACCAACTGATTTCGGAATTTTCTGTGGATAGAATCGGTAAGGCGGGCGCGCGTTTTGATATCCAGAAAGCGATTTGGTTCAACCAGGAATACATCAAGATGAAGCCGGAAGCGTACCTGGCCGAAGAGCTGATCAAAATTCTAAAGGAAAATAATATCGAAATTAGACAAGAGGTTGCAACCAAGATATGCGGAGCCATGAAAGGCCGGATTTCTTTTATAAAGGATATCTGGACTGAGGGCAGGTTCTTTTTCGAGCGGCCAGCCGCTTATGACGAGGGCGTTGTAAAGAAAAGGTGGACCAAAGATGCAGTGGGGGCGTTGCGAGAATTTAAGGAAAGGCTCAAAACATTCCAGGAAATTGATTCGGTTGGCGCAAAAGAGATCATGCACGGCATCCTGGAAAAATCCGGGGTAAAGATGGGGGTTGCCATGAACGCCCTTCGCCTTACGTTGACCGGGTCGGGAGCGGGACCGGACCTGATGGATATTGTGGAAATCCTTGGACCCCAGGAAACAACCGAAAGGATTGAAATCGCGTTATCAAAACTGAAAGATAAAGTTTCAGTTTGAAGATGACGAAGAACAAGCCGATAAAGCAAGGAGACGGGAAAAAGAAAAGGGAAAAAAAAGAATCGCCCAAAGTGAATCCCGAATTGAAAGGTTTCGATATTCGTATCGATTCCTTTGGCGAAATCAGCAGCGCCTACGACATTGACAAGATCAATGAATTCCTCAACCGCCATGTGGACGATAAAAAATTGCGCGGCAGGGGAGAAGAAGGGTGACGGACGGAGAGCGCTGAAGACAGTAAATGATCCGCTTAGGCCGTTACAGGTTATTTTTTGTCGAAATTTCCTTTACCACTCCTTTATTTTATATCAAATTATTTCTTCTTGCTATATTTGCCCCCCAATTATAATCAACAACAACGGATGGAACTCATCAATGGCGAATATTATGCCGGCGGCGTAAGACTGCTGGATTTAACGAAGGAATATGGCGCTCCTCTGTACGTTTATGACGCTGGTATGATTACGGGGCAGATCCAAAAGATGAAAGAAGCCTTTTCAGGGGTCGATCTTAGGATTAAATACGCCTGCAAAGCCCTGACTAACATCAATATTCTGAAATTGATGAGAAAGGAAGGCGTTGGAATTGACGCCGTTTCAATTCAGGAGGCGCAACTTGCTTTGAAAGCCGGCTTTGAACCGGGAGAAATCCTTTTTACGCCCAACTGCGTGTCTTTTGATGAAATCAAAGCTGCTGTCGATCTTGGATTGAAAATCAATATCGATAACATCTCCATACTTGAGCAATTTGGCGCCGAATATCATCAATCGATTCCCATATGTATTCGGCTGAATCCCCACATCCTTGCCGGCGGCAATAAGAATATTTCTACCGGACACGTGGATTCGAAATTTGGCGTTTCGGTGATGCAATTTAGGCATGTGCACCGGATCATCAAGACCTATAACCTCCGTATAGAAGGACTGCACATGCACACCGGGTCGGATATTCTCGATCCGGAAGTGTTTATCCGTGGCGCTGAAATTATTTTTGACGTCGCACGCGAATTTCCGGAACTCAGGTTCATTGATTTTGGCAGCGGCTTTAAAGTGGCGTATCGCGAAGGGGACGTTACCACCGATATATTCCAGTTGGGAGAACGTTTCAAGAAAGCATTCCAGGATTTTTGCAAAAGCTATGGCCGCAACCTTGAAATGTGGTTCGAACCGGGCAAGTTCCTGGTGAGCGAAGCGGGTTTATTGCTCGTCAAAACCAACGTCGTGAAAACCACGCCCGCCACCGTTTTTGCAGGGGTAGATTCAGGGTTGAATCACCTCGTTCGGCCCATGATGTACGATGCGTATCATGAAATTGTAAATATCTCAAATCCGAACGGCGTGAAGCGCGTGTATAATGTAGTCGGCTATATATGCGAAACAGACACGCTTGGAGCGGACAGAAAACTAAACGAAGTGCGAGAAGGCGATATACTGGCTATCAAAAATGCCGGAGCTTACGGTTTCAGCATGTCTTCAAACTATAATTCCAGACTAAAGCCCGCCGAAGTCCTGATTCTCAATGGCGAGCCCAGGGTGATCCGGCAACGGGAAACCCTGGAAGACCTTTTAAGAAATCAG